>ENA-UONX01000153-UONX01000153.1-human-gut-metagenome-genome-assembly--contig:-P74old-NODE-153-length-112277-cov-58.098884_pt1 | contig 112277 bp, 105 predicted proteins | sample MGYA00242466_ERZ724013 | MGnify/ENA metagenome assembly ERZ724013 | reverse complement strand
CGATGGCCACGCGCTGCTGCTGGCCGCCGGACATCTGGCTGATGCTGCGGCGCTCGAACCCCTTCAGGCCCACGACTTCCAGCATGTCACGCACCTTGCGGCGGATGGTTTCTTCGTCCATCTTCTTCAGGCGCAGGCCGAAGGCCACGTTCTCGAACACGTTCAGGTGCGGGAACAGTGCGTACTTCTGGAAGACGGTATTCACCGGGCGCTTGTAGGGCGGCACGCCGGTGATGTCTTCGCCTTTCAGCAGCACCTTGCCGGAGTTCGGCTCCAAAAAACCTGCGATCAGGCGCAGGGTGGTGGTTTTGCCGCAGCCGGAGGAACCCAGCAGCGTCACAAACTCTTTGTCATGGATGTCAAGGGTCAGCCCATCCAGAATGCGCTGACCATCAAATTCCACCACGATATCCCGCAGTGAAACGATCACCGAGTTGTCCATTTTTTACTATATCCTCCTTGTAACTCAGATACGAAAAAAGACAGGGTCTTTGCCCCATCCTTCTCCCGCATCAGGGTGACCCAGCCCCGCACAACATCCATGACGACCGTAAAATATTGCGCAGTTATTCTGCCCTGTCTCGTCTATCTTAATCAATCTTTGCTGAAATGTCAATCACTCTGCCGATGTTTGCCGAAACTTTACGCAAAGCAACAAAAAAACATGCGCCGCAGCGGGCTTTCCGCATGCGGCGCATGTTGGCATTTTATTCCGTTTTCAACTGGTCGGCAGTTATCAGCAGGGCCTGTACGGAGCTGAGGTCCACTGCATACACGGAGCTGTCCCCTTCTGTCATCAGCCAGCAGCCGTCGGCATTGCTGGCATAGCGCAGGGTCACGGTGCCGTCGGCGGTGGCGGCCTGCACGGTGGCAAGCGGTGCATCAAAGCCGTAGGCAGACGGGTCCGCATCCGTCACCTGTGCCGAGACATAGCTGCTGAGGGCTGAGAGGATGCTCTGCACTTTTGTCTCGTCCAGTGCGGCATCCGGCTCATCCGCAAGACGCCAGACAGTCTGGTATTCTGCCGAGTCCGCAGAGCTTTCGGAAGAAGCATCTTCCGAACTGCTTTCCGTTTCCACCGGCTCCGAGATGGCGTTCAGCGAGAGGATGCCGCTGTCCGTGGTAATGGAGACACTTTCCAGTGCCGAGGCGGTCAGCCCCGCCGGGTTGAAGGCCCCGAACAGGTCCGCTTTGGTCAGCTCAAAACAGGCAGCCTTGTTGCCGGACACGGTGTAGATGGCGTCGTCGCCTTCCTTTTGCACATACATATCCCCGGTGACCGGGTTCTCGGTGCCAAACGCAAACGTGCTGGTCTGGCCGTTTGCGGTAACCGTCACGGTAACGGCCGGGTCGGTCAGACCATAATCCTCGCCAGTCTCAGCCGTGAGCTGGCGTTTGGCGTTCAGCGATGCCAGCGCCGTCGCCATGGTGTTGCAGGCGGAAGCGTCCAGATGATAGTCCGGGTCGTCGGCCAGCGTCCAGCTGCCGGAGTCGTAGTTCAGGGTGATGGTCTCACCGCCGTAGATATACTGCAGCTGTTCCAGGTCCCCGATGGCAAAGTTGGAAAGCGGGATGGTGCCTTCTGCGGCGGCACTGGACGCGGCTTCTTCCGCAGCATTGCTGCGGGTGACGAGCCATAGCAGCCCGCCGAGGAGAAGCGCCAGCAGCAGAAGAACGGCAAGGGTGCGCTGTTTTGTTTTCATGCGGCTGCCTCCTTACTTGCGGCGGCGCAGCAGCACCACCACGGCGCCCGCAATGAGCACTGCCGCGGGCAGCACAAAGACGAACACCAGCCCCAGCGTCGTGGCGGTGGAAGCCGGAATGGTGATGGGCGAAGCCTCCAGTGCCTTGGTGTCGATGAGGATATCCTGCCCCACCATGGAAGCCGCGCAGCCCTGCAGGAAGGTCAGGTTGCCCGGGATGGATTGATACAGCTGTTCGTTGTCCATGTTGGGGCAGCCGATCCAGATCACCTCGGCACCGGTGTCATCCTTGCGGGCCCACACTGCCAGCGAGAAGGGGCCGTCGGTGTCGCCGTCCTCTTTTGCGGTGGTGGAACTGGTGTCGAAATTCAGCTTGCTGTAAGCGTCCTCCGAGGTGTTCAGCAGGGATTCGGCCGTCACACCGTCGGTCTCGGTGACGGTGATGCCCTGCGCCACCGACAGCATCACATGGGTACTGCGGTTCACGCCGTCCAGCGCGGTGCTTTCGTCGGTGGTGCCGTAGTCCGGGAACAGCGAGTACGGGTAGCCGTACAGGGCATGGCTGCTGTCGCCTTCCACCACAAGGCCCGCTTCCCGGGCAAGGCCGAACTGCGCCATAACGGCGTCCAGATTCGGCGTCTCGTCGTAGCCGTTTGTGGTGAGCAGCACCCTGCCGCCGTTCTCCAGGTAGGTCTGCAGCTGGGAGATCTCATCCACCAGGCCGTCAGAGGCAAAATCCGAGGTGGGATCATTGATGATGAGCAGGTCGCAGTCGTCGGGGATGGTGCTGGTGAGCAGGTCCAGCGGCTGGGCCGTGATGTTCTGGGCTTCCAGCGCTTCGGTCAGCGAGGAAGTCAGCGCCTGTTCGCCGTGGTTCGTGGTGTAGTAGGCGTGGGTCTCCTCGGCTGCCGTCAGCTTGTAGACGGCCGAGGTGATCTGCTTTTCGCCGCCGAAGGTCACGTTGGCAGAACCGGTGGTGTAGTAATCGGAGTAGTCATATTCGTAGAGGTCGGCAGCGTCCAGCACCACGTTGTTCTCCCCGCTCACCACGATCAGGCTGCCGGTGGAGACATCGGATGCACCATACTGGGCCGCAAAGGTCGGGTAGATGGCCGGGTCCTTCTGCTCCCAGCGGAAGTGGCTGCTCTCGTCGGCGTAGTGGTCCAGCAGCTTGGTGAGGATGGCGTCCTCGCTGCCGGTCTCGCACAGATAGTAGACCGTCACGTCCTGGTCAAGGCTCTGCACCAGCTTTTTGGAGCTGTCGCCGAGAGTATACATCTTGGCTTCGGAAAGATCGAACTCGGTATATTTTTTCGGCAGTGCACCCACCAGCAGGTTCAGCAGTACCGCCAGCACGATGGCCGCTGCCAGAATGGCCGTGGAGTACACGCCGCTGCGGAACACCTTGCCGTTTGCAGAGGAAGTCAGCTTAAACTTTTTCATGTTGGTTCCCTCCTCTCAGTTCCAGCGGCGCTTTTCCAGCCCCTGTGCCGTGAAGAACAGGAACAGAACCGTAACGGTCAGATAGTAGACCAGCGTCGGGATGGAAAAACTGCTGTTGACGAATTCCTCAAAGGGACTGAACAGGCACAGCCCGCTGAGCACGGCGCTGAAGGCCTCGGTCAGCCAGCTGCTCTGCAGCAGGAACAGTGCTGTCAGCGCCACGCAGCAGCCCGCGAACAGCAGGCACCCCAGCGTGAAGCTGCGGGTGCGCAGCCCGGCCGCCACGCTGAGCACAGCCGCAATGACCGTGAACAGCGCCAGCGCCACGGCGCTGCCCGTCGTGAACAGGTTGCGCAGGCTGGGCATCATGTAGGCCACCAGCAGGGCGGCAATGCCTGCCACGGCTGCAATGATCTGGTTCTCGGTCAGGCTGGACAGGAACACGCCGATGGCGATGGCCGCGCAGCCCATAAGGTAATAGCACAGCAGCGCTGCAAAGTTTGCCAGCGTCGCTGTGCCGGTGGCACCCAGCGCCGCCAACACAAGGATCATGACGGCGTCTGCGATGCAGGGCAGCGCAAAGATGACGCACAGCGCAAAGAATTTGCCCAGCACGATGCCCCACACGGACACCGGACTCGTGAGCAGAAGCTGATCGGTGCGGGTGCGGCGCTCCTCAGCAAAGGAGCGCATCGTCAGCACCGGGATATACAAAAGCAGCACAAAGATGGTTCGGTACAGCGTATAATAGCCAAAGTCCGTCAGGCCGTAGCCCAGGTTCAGTGCCACAAAATAGATGGCCGCAGCCGCCAGCATGAAGGCTGTGAGCACAAAACCGATCATGCCGTGGAAGCAGCTGCGGACCTCACGTTTGAAAATCGCGATCATTCGTCTTCTTCCTCCCCTTCTGTCGTCTGGGCGGGGCCGCGCTCGGTCAGGGCAAGGAACACGTCCTCCAGCGAGCGGCTCTCGGCCGTCAGCTCCAGCACCGTGCAGCCCGCCTTCGTGAGGGCGCGGGACACAGCGGCGCGGTGGTCGGTCGAATCCCTGCTCTCGGCCGTGAAGGTCACCTGGCCATCGCTTTCGCTCACGATCTCTGCCTTGCAGATGCCCGGCACAGCACCCACGGCCCGCAGCACCGCCTTGCCGTCACCCAGCACCGTGACCCGCAGGCAGCTGCCGGTGTCGAAGCTGTCCCCCAGCGCATCCGGGGCACCCACAGCCACCAGACGGCCCTTGGAAAGGATCAGCACCTGGCTGCACACGGCCTGCACTTCGCTGAGGATGTGGCTGGACAGGATGACCGTGTGGGTCCGGCCCAGTTCCTGGATCAGTTTGCGGATGCCGATGACCTGCGCCGGGTCCAGGCCAACGGTGGGCTCATCCAGAATGATGAGCTTCGGGCTGCCCAGCAGCGCCTGCGCAATGCCCACGCGCTGGCGATAACCCTTGGACAGGCTGCGGATGAGCCGGGGCAGCACATCTTCCAGCCCGGTGCGGCGGGCAGCTTTCAGCACCTGTTCTTTGCGCTCAGCCTTCTTTTTGACGCCCTTCAGTTCCGCTGCAAAATCCAGATATTCCTGCACGGTCATCTCCGGGTAAAGCGGCGGCTGCTCGGGCAGGTAGCCCACACAGGCCTTGGCCTGCTGGGCTTCTTCCGGCAGGCTGAAGCCCGCCACCTTCACCTCACCCGAGGTGGGCGCAAGGTAGCCGGTGAGAATGTTCATGATGGTGGATTTGCCCGCACCATTCGGCCCCAGCAGACCAAAAATCTGCCCATCCCCCACCGTGAAGGACAGATCTTCAATGGCTGGGCGGGTGCCGTATTTTTTGCTCAGATGAGAAACTTCGATCACAGCAAACGCTCCTTCGTTTCGGAAAGCCGCCTTTCCCGCCGGAGCAGCCCCGGGCGCAAAACAGCTTTCGGATTCATGCTGGTATATTTTAGATGGAAAATGTGTAATTTCTAAGTCAATCCTGTGCGGCAATGCAAAAAGATTTCTTAAGAATTATAAAAAGCAGTGCTTTCTTCTGCCGACAAAACAAAAAACGCTGCCTCCCAAAGGAGACAGCGCGAAAAACCATAATTACTTACGGCCGAAACGCTTGTTGAAGCGCTCAACACGTCCGCCGGAGTCAACCAGCTTCTGCTTGCCAGTGTAGAAAGGATGGCACTTGGAGCAAACTTCGACGTGGATCTCAGGCTTGGTGGAACGAGTCTTGATGACGTTGCCGCATGCGCAGGTGATGGTGCAGTCAACGTAGTTCGGATGGATACCCTGTTTCATTCTTTTCACCTCATTTCTGGTTCTGACGTTCGGGGCCATATTATAAATGTATGTGCCCATCACAACCTTCAATATCGGCTACCCCGTCGAGCGGCCTTGGAAACGATTGCCTTACTATTATAGCACGATTTCAAAAGAATGCAAGAGGAAATTTCGGCTTTTTCAGCACTTTTTTAGAAAAGTCGGTCTGTGCGGCGCTCTGCCCTTGCCTAACTGCGGCAAATGTGATACCATTTCCATGATAGAAAAAGGAGGCGACTTTATGTCCCAGACGATCTCCGCGCAGCCCATCTCGGTCTCCATCCAGATGGACGCCCAGGGCTTCCGCGATTTTGCCGTGTTCGATGTGTTCCACCACCGCAAAAGCTGGGTGCGGCCCACGATCTTTGCCGTCATCATGCTGGCGTTTGCCGGTGTCTGCCTTTCACAGATCGGCAAGCGCCCCGGTGCCGCTCTGCTGACCGTTGTGCTGGCCCTTGTCGGCATCGGCCTGCCGGCCAGCTACTTCGGCGCTTACTTCTACAGCCTTGCCCAGCAGGTGAAGAAGATGCACTTCCCCCGCCCGTTCTACCGGCTGGAGCTGGCCGATGACGCCTTTTCCATCTGGATGGTGGGCAGCCAGGACAAGGCAGAGCCAACCGAACGCCATGCGTGGGACGGCATCCATTGTGCCTACCGCACCCAGAACGCCGTTTATATTTATGTAGAGCCTGGCAAAGCCTACCTGATGAACGACCGGCTGGATGCGGCATGGAAATTTTTGAGCCAGAAGCTCCCCGCCGAAAAGCTGCACGACCTGCAGAAATAACTGCGCTTATACAGAAAAAGGAACTGCTGACAAGATGTCAGCAGTTCCTTTTTTGCTTATCGGGCGTTCCCGTTTTACAGCGTGACCTTGTGGTAGACCTTCTTGCCCTTCTTGATGACGATGCCCTTCTTCAGCTGCTCTGCGGTGAAGCTGACAGAGGGTGCTGCCACCTTCTCGCCATCGGCCAGGACGCCGCCCTGCACCACCAGACGGCGGGCTTCGCCGTTGGAGGCTGCCAGACCGGCCTTGACCATCAGGGTCAGGATGCCGATGGAGCCGTCGGTCAGGTCGGCTTCGGTCAGCTGGGTGCTGGGCATGTGCTCGGTGTCCATGGCGCTGCCGCTGAACAGAGCACGGGCAGCGTTCTGTGCCTTTTCGGCTTCTTCCTTGCCGTGGACCATGCTGGTCAGCTCGTAAGCCAGGATCTCCTTGGCCTCGTTCAGGCGCTGATCCTTCCAGGTGCTCATCTCGTCGATCTGCTCCAGCGGCAGGAAGGTGAGCATGCGGATGCACTTCATCACATCGGCATCACCCACATTGCGCCAGTACTGGTAGAACTCGAAGGGGCTGGTCTTGTTGGGGTCCAGCCAGACGGCATTGCCGGCGGTCTTGCCCATCTTCTTGCCCTGGGAATCGGTCAGCAGAGTGATGGTCATAGCGTAGGCGTCCTTGCCCAGCTTGCGGCGGATCAGCTCGGTGCCGCCCAGCATGTTGCTCCACTGGTCGTCGCCACCGAACTGCATGTTGCAGCCGTAGTGCTGGAACATGTAGTAGAAGTCGTAGCTCTGCATGATCATGTAGTTGAATTCCAGGAAGGACAGGCCCTTCTCCATGCGCTGCTCGTAGCACTTGGCGCGCAGCATGTTGTTCACCGAGAAGCAGGCACCCACGTCACGCAGCAGTTCCACATAGTTCAGGTTCAGCAGCCAGTCAGCATTGTTCAGCATCAGCGCCTTGCCGTCGGAGAAATCAATGAACTTCTCCATCTGCTTCTTGAAGCAGGCGGCATTGTGGGCGATGTCCTCCTTGGTGAGCATCTTGCGCATGTCGGTGCGGCCAGAAGGGTCGCCGATCATGGTGGTGCCGCCGCCGATCAGGGCGATGGGCTTGTTGCCCGCCATCTGCAGGCGCTTCATCAGGGTCAGGGCCATGAAGTGACCGGCGGTCAGGCTGTCGGCGGTGCAGTCAAAGCCGATGTAGAAGGTAGCCTTGCCGTTGTTGATGAGGTCGATGATCTCGTCATCGGTGATCTGGGCCACCAGACCGCGGGCCTGGAGTTCTTCGTACAGAGTCATAAGTTTTTCCTCCTGTTGTGTGGGGCAGAGGGAAACAAAACGCCCCCTGCCAAAAATGAATTTGGCAGAGGGCGAGAAAATTCGCGGTACCACCTCTGTTTGCCGCCCCCTCACGGAAGCGGCCTCACGAGTGCGCACCCCAGAGTAGAGTGACACTCCTGCGTTTGTAACGCTCGCACGCGGCACAGCCTACTAGCCAAACGGCATTCGGCCTGCAGCTCCGGGAGGTATTTCGCCTGCTGCTCTGCGGCCCCTTTCACCAGCCGGGGTTTCTCTGGGCAGAACGCTGCAGGGTACTTGTTCCCTTCATCGCTATTAACGAGAACTACTTTATCACAACAAAACGGCCTTGTCAAGCCTTGCTTCGCTCCTGCAGCATTTCGCGCGCATTTGCGCGGGAAAGCTCGGTGACGTGGTCGCCGGAGATCAGCCGGGCCAGCGCTTCCACGCGGCCCTCCGTATCCAACGGGTGAATCTCGGTATAGGTGCGGTCGTTCTCCACATTCTTCTGAATGAGCAAGTGGCAGTCCGCCAGCGCTGCGATCTGAGCCGTGTGGGTGATGCACAAAATCTGGTGCCCCTGCGCACTCTGGCGCAGCACTTCGCCGATGCGGCTGGCTGCCTTGCCGGAAACGCCGCTGTCGATCTCGTCGTAGACCACGGTGGGCACGGCGTCCTTATCGGCCATCGCATTTTTGATGGCCAGGGTGATGCGGCTCAGCTCGCCGCCGGACGCAATCTTGGCCAGCGGCTTCGGCGCTTCGCCAGGGTTCGTGGAGATATAGAACTCGATACCGTCCTGGCCGTGGCTGGCCAGCGGGCCGCGGGTGTGGCGCAGCGTCATGCGCACGCCGGGCATGTTCAGGAAGTCCAGCGTGCCGGAGATGCGCTTGTTCAATTCTTCAAAGGCGCGCAGGCGGGTCTGGGTCAGCGCTTCGGCCTTCTCGCGTGCCTGCGCATACAGGCGGCGCTTTTCCGCCTGCAGGTGGTCGTAGCGTTCCTGGGAAGTCTGAATGTTCTGCAGCTCCTCGCGGGCTTTCTGGCCGAATGCGATCACATCCTCGACGGTGTCGCCATACTTGCGCTTGAGCTTGTAGAGCAGGTCCAGCCGCTGCTCGATCTCGTCCAGCTCGGCGTCGTTCGTCTCGTAGGCATCCAGCCGCCCGACCAGGTCAGCCGCGACGTCTTTGGCCGTATAATAAAGGTCTGTCAGCTGACCGGCTGCGCCGGAAAGCGCCTCGTCCAGCTGCGCGGCGTCCGAAGCCGCGTTGGAAGCTTCGCCCAGAAGGTCCACCGCACCGGCCGCCTCGTCACCGCCGGAAAGCAGCGCGTAGCACTGGGCGATGCGGTCCCGGATGGTGGAGGCATTCGCCAGCACCCTGCGGCGGCTTTCCAGCGTCTGCTCCTCGCCTGCGGTCAGCGCCGCATTCTCGATCTCCTGCACCTGATAGCTCAGCAGGTCGATCCGCCGCTGCTTTTCTGCCTCGTCGGTGATCATGGCATCCAGCTCGCGTTTGATGCGCACAAGTTCCCGATACAGCGCATAATATTCCTGGAACTGCACGCCGTTCTGCGCATAGTCATCCAGAATGCCCAGGTGACGCGCCGGGTTCAGCAGGCCCACCGAGTCGTGCTGGCCGTTGATGTTGATCAGCCCGCCGCACAGCTCCCGCAGCACGGCAGCCGTGGCGGGCATTCCGTTGATGCGGCAGCTGCTTTTGCCTTCGGCGGTGATCTCGCGGCTGAGCATCAGCGCATCCGAGCGCTCGTACCCAGCCTTTTCCAGGCTGTCCAGAACGGCATCCGGCACCTGCTCGAATGCCGCGCGGATCACGGCCTTGGCAGCACCGGTGCGCACCAGGTCCTTGGAGGTGCGGTTGCCGAGGATCGCGTTGATGGAGTCGATCAGGATGGATTTGCCCGCACCCGTTTCGCCGGTGAGCACATTCAGGCCCGGCTGGAAGTGGACCTCTGCCTTCTGGATGACGGCAACATTTTCAATTTGCAGGCTGCTCAGCATGTTCCTCTCTCCCGCATATCATTTCTGTCCGATGTGCCGCGTCAGCTCCGAGCAGATGGTTTTCGCATCGCGCTCCGAGCGGGCAACGATCAAAAACGTGTCATCGCCGGAAAGCGTTCCGACAACATTTTTCCACTGCAATGCGTCAAAAACCTCGCACGCAGCATTTGCCATGCCGGAGTAGCACTTCACCAGCACCACATGCCCGGCATAATCCACCCCCAGCACCGACTCGTGAAAGATCGTTTCAAAGCGGCTCTGCGTTTTGGGGTTGAACCCTTCGCTCCGGCTGGAAACATACCGGTAGCCCTCTGCGGTGGCTGCCTTCACCAGGCACAGCTCCCGGATATCGCGGGAGATCGTGGCCTGCGTCACCTCGAAGCCTTCCTTTCGCAAATAGTCCAGAAGGACTTCCTGCCGGCTGATGGGATACTCCTGTACGAGCCGAAGGATCGCCTGCAGGCGGTCCCCCTTGCTCTTTGCATCTTCTTTACGGCTGCGCGCCATAAAAATCGCCTCCCCTGTTATCGTCTGCTCCGCAGCTTCTGGTCGATGGCCTGGAACTGATCGGCCTTGCCGAAGGTGATCAGCTTTACCACCTGATCGGAGAGCCGCACCTCGGCTGTGGCGCCGGCCTTGAGCGGGAAACCGGCCGCACCGTCGCAGCTGATGAAAACCTCATCGTCTGCCACCTGCCCCACGCAGATGTTCAATTTGCGTTCCTGTGCAAAGACCATGGCCGGGCTAGCCAGGCTGTGGGGGCAGATCGGCGTGACCACAACGCCCTTCGTCTGGGAATCCAGGATGGGACCGCCCGCCGCCAGTGAATAGGCGGTGGAACCGGTGGGTGTGGCGACGATCACGCCGTCACCGCGGTAGTGCTCCACGAGAATGTCGTCGCAGTAAATGCTGAAGTCGATGGCCTGCTGCAGACGGCCCTTCGTGACCACGACATCGTTCAGGGCGTGGCCCTCCCAGCCATCGTGCCCCAGCACCCGGACGAAAAGGAGCATCCGGTTGTCCAGGCTGAATTCGCCCCGGGCCACGGCGGAGAGCTTTGCTTCCATCTCGCTGATCTCACAGGTAGCCAGAAAACCGCAGCGGCCCAGGTTGATGCCCAAAATCGGCTTTGCGTACTGCAGCGAGAGATTGGCCTCGTGCAAAATGGTACCGTCGCCGCCGATGGTCAGGATCACATCGGCACGCTCCAGGCAGTCCTTCTGCGGCAGGTAGACAACGCCCATGGTGCTGCAGCTCTCCCGCAGGTCTTCGCACATCAGGACGGCGGCCCCGTGCGTCAGCAAGATCTGCGCTGCGCGGAGTGCGATCTCGCTGGCGGAAGCCTTGCCGGGATTCGGTGAAATGTAGATCGTCATGCCGGAAGCCCCTCTTTTATAAAATGAATGCGTTCAGCGGTCCAGGCTGCTGTGGCTTGCCGCCACCACCTGTTCGGTCACGCTGTCGTCCAGAACGGCCGGCTCGTCGCTTTTCTGGACGAACATCAGGTATTCAATGTTGCCTTCCGGGCCCTTCACCGGGCTGAAGTCCAGTCCGCGCACGGCAAAGCCGTTGGCGGCAGCGTAGCCCATGGCATTGTGCAGCACTTCGCGGTGGGTGGCCGGGTCGCGCACGACGCCATTTTTGCCCACCTTCTCGCGGCCAGCCTCAAACTGCGGCTTGACCAGGCAGACGCCCATGGCATCCGGGGTCGTGATGACCTGTGCCACCGGGAAAATGTGGTGCAGCGAAATGAACGAGACGTCCACACTGAAAAATTCAATGGGCTCTGCCAGTGCATCCGGCGTGACATTACGGATGTTGGTGCGTTCCATGTTCACCACGCGCTCGTCCGTCCGCAGTTTCCAGGCCAACTGGCCGTAGCCCACGTCCACGGCATAGACCTTCACAGCACCGTTCTGCAGCATACAGTCGGTGAAGCCGCCGGTGGAAGCGCCGATATCCATACACACCTTGCCGCGCGGGGTCAGCGGGAAGCACTGCATGGCTTTTTCCAGCTTCAGGCCGCCGCGGCTGACATAGCCGATGTCGTGGCCGCGCACCTCGACCTTGGCGTCCTCTTTGATCATCTCACCGGCCTTGTCCACCTTCTGCTCGTTGACAAACACCACGCCGGACATGATCATTGCCTTTGCACGTTCACGACTCTGGATCAGACCATGCTGAACCAGATATTGATCCAATCGAATTTTCACGATTCAAATTCTCCTTTCATAACCGCAGCCTGCACAGCCTGGGCCAGGCTCTCTGCGTCCAGCCCGACCGCCTGCCGGATCTGGGCAACGCTTGCGTGCGGCAGGCGGGCTTCCCGCACGGCACGATGGATAAATCGTCCATTCCAGCCATTCTGCCGCAGCACGTACTCCAGATGCTCACCAATGCCGCCGACGGCAATGCATTCCTCTGCAAACAGCACGATTTTATAATTCATCAAGTCTTCGACAAGTTTTTCTGTAAAGGGATATATCTTTACAAGCTTCAGCGTATCACATTCGATTGAATTTTCATTCAAACTCCGCTCCGCTTCGATCAATTCGGCCATTTCATCCGCATAACTCACCAGGACGATTGATGTGCCTGCCTTTTTCGTCAGGAAATCATATTCCGACCCGGTGCAGGGGTGCTTTGCCAGTGCTGCATCTTCCCCGCCCCGCGGGTAGCGGATGGCGCGCGGGCCCTGGAACGCCCCCCGCAGCAATTCATGCAACCAGTACGTCAGTTCTGCATAGTTGGAAGGCGCATAGATCGGCATGCCGACCTGGCTCAGGAAGGCCGGGTCATAAATGCCCTGATGGGTCTCACCATCGGCCGGAACAAAACCGGCGCGGTCGATGGCAAACACGACGTTCTCCTTCAGCAGGTTCACGTCGTGGATGATCTGGTCGTAAGACCGCTGCAGGAAGGTGGAGTAGATGCACACCACCGGCAGCATTCCCTGGCTTGCAAGCCCGGCCGCGAAGGTCACCGCATGCTGTTCCGCCATGCCGACGTCAAAGAACCGTTCCGGGTGGCTGTGGGCAAAGAACTGCAGGCCGGTACCATATTTCATGGCAGCCGTAATGGCGCACAGGTTCCCGACCTCGCCGCCTTCCTTCACAAGTGCCTTGCCAAACACTGTGGAGAAGGACTCCTTGGGTGCAACCTCGGGGTCCGGCATCCCGTCCGGGTCAAACGCCGACACGCCGTGGTAGCTGCCCGGGTTGATCTCGGCGGGCCGGTAGCCTTTGCCCTTTTTGGTGACGACGTGCAAAAAATGCGGGCCCGGGCGGCCACAGATGGTGCGGAGCGTCCGTTCCAGTTCTTCCTCGTTATGCCCGTCCACCGGCCCGATGTACTGGAACCCCATGTCCTCAAACATGGTGGAGTGATACATGGCACGGCGTACCAGCGTTTTGGCATTGGTCAGTGTCTTTTTCATGGGCGTGCCCACCACCGGCACATGGTCCAGGAAGCTGCTCACATTATCTTTTGCATCATAGTAGGCCGTCGTTGTGCGCAGGTGGGTCAGATACCGCGCCAGCGCACCCACATTTTTGGAAATGGACATCTTGTTGTCGTTCAGGATCACGAGCAGATTGTCCAGATTTTCAATGTTGTTCATGCCTTCGTAGACCATGCCGCCGGTGAACGCACCGTCGCCGATGATGGCCGCCACAAGGCCCGGCTCGTGCCGCAGCTTTTTGGCCCAGGCCATGCCGATGGCAAGGGAAAGCGCCGTGTTCCCGTGCCCGGCAATGAACGCGTCGTGAACGCTTTCATCCGGGTTCGGAAAGCCGGAAATTCCGTCGATCTGACGAAGTTTATCAAACTGTTCTTTGCGGCCGGTGAGGATCTTGTGCGTGTAGCACTGATGCCCCACATCAAAGACGATGGCATCCTTCGGCGTTTCCAGCACGCGGTGCAGCGCCACGGTCAGTTCCACCGTGCCAAGGTTCGAGGCCAGGTGGCCGCCCGTTTTTGAAATGTTTTCCAGTAAAAAATGACGGATCTCCTCGCACAGCTGCACGATCTGCTGGTGATCCAGCTGTTTCAGATCGCTGGGCTGGTGAATGCTGTCCAGCAGCAATGATCCCATAATCCCACATCCTTCAAAAGGAGTTTTCGATGGTTCGCCCATTTTACGCGATCGGGTACAGAAGGCCGACCGCCACGCCGACCAGAACACCCGCCACGACCTGCAGGGGCGTGTGACCGACCATTTCCTTCAGGTGCATGTTCTGCAGGAAGGGCGCGTTTTTCTCGCTCACGTCGATCCACTGCGCGATCATCTGGTTCAGCACCTTCGCCTGTTCGCCAGTCTCGTGGCGCACGCCCATGGCGTCGTGCATCGTGATGATGGCGACCACGCTTGCCACGGCGAAAATGGCAGAATTGACACCCTCGCAGCGTGCCGTTGCGATCACCATGGCGCAGACGGTCGCACTGTGGGCGCTGGGCATGCCGCCGTCGCCCCACATGCGCTCCAGCTGGAATTTGCCCAGCAGGATAAAGTTGATGAGGGTCTTCAGCACCTGTGCCACGAACCAGCCCAGAAGCGATACGGTAAGGATCGGATTGAACGAAAAGATCTCGTGAATGAACTGCATAATCATCTTCCTTTATGATTTGATCGGGGGATCAGCTTTTGCGCACCAGGAGCTGCTGTGCCAGCTGCTCCAGAAACGCCGCTTTTGTGCCAAAATGGCTGTGCAGCTGCGCGCAGGTCTCGGCGTTGAGCTTTTGTGCAAGGTCCATTGCACCCTGCACACCATACAGGGTGGCAAAGGTCGTTTTGCCGTTTTCGCTGTCGCTGCCGATGGGTTTGCCCAGCTGTTCCGGCGTGCTGGTGACGTCCAGCACATCGTCCACGATCTGGAACACGAGCCCCAGACCGTAGGCATAGGCTTCCAGCACACGGCAGGTCTCGGTGTCGGCCTCTGCGGCAGCGGCCCCCATCTGGACGGCCGCGTTGATCAGCGCGCCGGTCTTGTTGCGGTGGATCAGCCGCAGCTGGTCCTCGGTGGCGGCAAGTGCCTCATATTTTAAATCCAGCTCCTGCCCATAGACCATGCCGCGGCTGCCGGCACCGGCGCCCAACGCCCGGGCTGCCCGAACGCAGGCCTGCGCCGACGCAGGTGCGTTCGCGACCACCTCAAAGGCTTCGGTCAGCAGCACATCCCCTGCCAGCATGGCAGTGGCCTCATCAAAGGCCTTGTGGCAGGAAGGCCGCCCACGGCGCAGGTCGTCGTTGTCCATGCAGGGCAGGTCGTCGTGGATCAGTGAATAGCAGTGCAGCATCTCCACAGCCGCCGCAAACTGCCCGGCTGCGGCCTTGTCGCCGCCCAGCAGGTCGCAGACGCTCAGCACCAGCACAGCGCGGATGCGCTTGCCGCCGCCCAGCAGGCTGTAGCGTGCCGCACGGCAGACCTCGGACGTCTCCGGCAGGAACTGCCCACAGGCTGCATCCAGTGCCTTTGATGCCTGCGCGAGATAGGCTTCGTATTGCGCTTTGTATTCCATCAGTCTTCCTCCCCGCTGTCCGGCGCGGACTGCGCAAGCTTTACGTCGATCTCCTCGATCTGGAGCGAGGTCTTTTCCAGCGCAGCGCGGCAGTATTCCATCAGCGCCGCCGCCTCGGCATAGAGCTTGACGGAGTCTGCAAGGGTGGTTTCTTCGCTTTGCATCTTTGCAAGAACACCATTCAGGCGTTCCATGCCTTCCTCAAAACTTTTAGGTGTTTTCATTGAGTTCCTCCACTGCTTCCACCCGGCATCTTGCGCGGCGGGAAGCGCTTCGAATATAGACCGTCTGCTCCGGCTGCAAGGCACCCTCGGACAGGATCTTTCCCTTTTCGGTGGTCATCATCGCATAGCCGCGTGCCAGCACGCGATACGGGTTCAGGGAATCCGCCAGAACAGCCGCATGCTGCAGCTGCCGCGAAGCATCCGTTTCTTTTTCACGCAGCTGCGCGCGGATACTGTCCTGCAGCTGCTGCAGTGCTGCCGCATTTTTCTGCAGCAGGCGGTCCGGCAGGTGTTGTTCCAACACATAGTTGTATTGTTCCAGACCATTATAGCATAAATCGAGACGATTTTGCATATTTTTGCGAATATTTTGTTGTAATTCCAGCAAAATTCTTTTTTGCTCGGCGCGGTCCGGCACGGCCAGCTCTGCGGCGGCCGAGGGCGTCGGCGCGCGCTGGTCGGCCACGAAGTCCAGGATCGTATAGTCGATCTCGTGGCCAATGGCGCTGATGAGCGGTTTTTTGCAGCGGAAGGCTGCCCGGGCGATCACCTCCGCGTTGAACACCCACAGGTCTTCCCGGCTGCCGCCGCCGCGCGCCACAATGATCTCGTCCACATCCCGGCGCTGGTCCAGCCTGCGGATGGCGTCCGCCACCTGCTGGGCCGCTTCAAAGCCCTGCACCGTCACCGGGCAGAGCAGCAGCTTCGCGGCCGGCCAGCGGCGGCCGATGACGTTGCGGATGTCCTGCAGTGCCGCACCGGTCTTGCTGGTCACGACGCCGATGCACTGCGGAAATGCAGGCAGCGGCTTTTTGTGCTCCGGGTCAAAAAGGCCTTCCTTGGCAAGCTTCTCCTTGAGCTGTTCCAGTGCAAGCTGGGCCGCCCCCATGCCGTCCGGGAACATTGCGTTGACGTACAGCTGGAACGCGCCGTCACGCTCATACAGCGTTGCACGGCAGCGCACCACGACCCGCATCCCCTCCTGGGGGCGGAACGCAAGCCGGGCAGCATCCGAGCGGAACATCACGGCCTTCACGCTGCAGGCATCGTCCCGCAGGGTGAAATAGCAGTGACCGCTGCGGGCATTCTGCACAAAGTTTGCGATCTCGCCCCGCAGGGCCAGATCGAACAGCACATCGTCGGCGTCCAGACGCATTTTGACATAACGGTTCAGCGCAGAGACCGAGATCACTTCAGCCATAGCCCGGCCTCCCGCGCAGCAAGGATCGACACGCCGATGGCGTTATCGCTGGAATACTGCCCCGGCACGAAATAGACACCGGGCAGGCGCTTGTTCACCCAGCTGTGGATGATGTCACTGCTCATGACACCGCCTGCGCAGACCACCGGCAGGCCGGGGTATTCCTTCTGGGCGGCTTTGGTCATCTTGACCACCGTATCGGCCACGCAGAGCAGGCAGTATTTGCAGACATACTCCGGGCTTTTGCCCGCTGTCAGCAGCGCATTGCACTGGTTCTCCAGCCCGGAAAGGCTGCACTGCATCCCCTTCACGCTGGACTTCGGCTTGATCTCCTCGGTGCACTGGGCGGCAAGGCGCGAGACCTCGGCACCCGCCGGGAAGGCAAAGCCCAGCTTGACGCCCACACGGTCCACGGCCTGGCCGGCATAAAGATCGGTGCTGGTGCCAAGGGGCGTGATCTGGCGCACCTGGTCGCACAAAAGCAGATCGGTGGTGCCGCCGGAGATGTGGAACAGCAGGACCTTTTCCCGGAACAGCTGTTCCCCTTTGGCGGCGAACAGCGCAGCGGCCGCATGGCCTTGCTGATGGGTCGTCAGCACGAGCGGGATGTCCCGCGCCTTTGCAAAGGCGGTCGCGGCGCTGACGCCTGCCAGAAAGCAGGGCATGTAGCTGCCCTCGGCCGGGCGCGGCTTCTGGGATACACCCACGGCTTCGATCTTTGTCAGGTCGAACTCCTGTGCAAGCTGCTGCAGCATCTCCGGCAGGGCCGCCGTGTGGTGGAACAGCGCATCGCTCTGCCGCAGACCAAGCTGGCCCGCCTTGACCGGCAAAAAGCGCTTCTTTGCACAAACAACCTCTCCGGCTGTGTCAAACACCGCCAGAGAGGTTGCATAGTTGCTCGTGTCGATCCCAAGCGTATAACGGCTCACTGTTCAGCCGACTCCGCTGCGGCTTCATCGTTCAGGCCGTGGTCACGGGCCACTGCGCCAAGCAGGCCGTTCACGAACTGATAATCTTCGTCGGCACCATATTTCTTTGTCAGCTCAACGGCCTCGTTGATGGCAACGCCGGGCTTGTTCTCGCCGCCGAACAGCATTTCGGCCACGGCCAGGCGCAGCACCGTCAGGCTCACGCGGGGCAGGCGCTCCATCGTCCAGTTGCGCAGGTGCGCACGGATCTCGTCGTCCACCTCAGCCGAGTGGTCGTAGTAAGCGTTCAGCAGGTGCTTGCTGAAGCCGTCCACCGGGTGGTCTTCGTCGTTTTCTTCGTGGTTCAGGATGGCCTCGGCCAGCGGCACATCGCCAAAGGTCTGCGAAAATGCCAGCAAAAAGGCATTCTCGCGTGCTTCTCTACGGGGCAAAATGTTTTCCATACTATTCCTCTCGCAACACGAACCCTCCCCATCCGAAGCGGCGGGGAGGATCGGTCATTTTCTATTCGGTTTCTAAAAGGGTCACTGCTGCTCTGCGTCTGTATCAGCAAGGCCGGCGATGACCAGATTGACACGGCTCACCGTGACGTTCGTCATGTTCTGGACCGCGTTCTTCACGTTCTCCTGCACCTTCTCGGCTACCGAGGGGATGCGTGCGCCAAAGCGCATCATCAGATGCAGGGTGATCGTTGCGGTGCCGTCGCGCATTTCCACGGCAACGGGCGTCTGGATGCTGGAAGCCTCCAGCAGGTTCGAAAGCTTTTTATTCTGCTTGCCGCAGGAGACCCCGGCAACGCCCTCGATCTCCAGCGCAGCACAGCGTGCGATCTTTGCCAGCACTTCGGTCGAGATCTGAAGGGTACCGCCCTGAAGATCCGTATTCTGCAAATCCATTGTGTTGTCCTCCATTCAAGAGCGGGGCCGGAACGCCCGCCCTTTTCTGTTTGAAATGGTCCTGCCTGAAATGATCCATGGGATACGCAGGACAACATCACGTTCGATTGATAGTGTTATTATACCATCAATCCGGGTTCGATTTCAATACTTGATTCAAAAACTCTGCCGCCGGGCCTGCAGGGCACTTATTTCACCTCCACCACGGTGATATTCTGGGCCGGAACGGTGCTCTTGCTCAGCACCACATCCCGGATCTGTGCCACCTGTGCAGCCGTGAGCGGCTCGCCGGAGGTCATCACAGTCAGGTCGGCCCGGCCGGACTGCAGAAAGCACAGGCAGTCGGCAAAGCCTTTTGCCTTGATGAGGGTCTCGATCTCGTTCTCGGCGTTCAGGTCTTCCAGCCCGGCGGTCATCTGGTCGGTGTATTCCTTCTTTTCTTCTGCAGAAAGCGAGGAAGACTTCATGGTCTTGCGGATGGTATCCAGCGCTTCATCGTGCGCCTTTTCCCGCTTGAGCCGGGCCTGCTCAAAGAACTTCGCGCCGCTGTCGCTGGCCACGCTGACCAGCTGCGCCTCGCCATAGTTCTTGTTTGCGCTGGAAACCGCTTCCGCCTCGGTGGGCAGCTCATCCAAAATCGCTTCGGCCTGGACCGGCTCCTCCACCGATGCCGCGACCATCTGCGCCGTTTCTTCCGTTTCAATGGAGCCGGTGCGGGCGTACTGCCAGTTCAGGTAGACGGCGATCAGCAGGGCAGCTGCCAGCGTGACGGCAGTGGCCCGACGGGTATTCTGGGAAAGTGCTCTCATGAAAAGTTCCTCCTTTTCTCACGGTTCAAAAAAACGGAACAGCCTGTTTGCCCGCTTGTCAGCGGCGTTGTTCCACACAGATGCGATTGGACGGCAGGTCCAGCAGCGCGCCGATCATCTCCGTGATGCGCGCGGCCACCCGGACGTCTCCCCCGCCCTCGCACAGGACGGCAACGCCCTGCACCTGCGGCAGGTACACCGTCTCGGTCAGGGCGGAACCGTCGTCGAGCAGGACATGTGTATTCTGCGTCTGCAGTTCCCCGGACTGCGTGTCCACTGCATAGACCGACTCCTCACCCGTTTCCAATGTGACCATCACCGTTGTTTTGCCTGCGCCGCTCATCTGGGAGACGAGCGTTTCCAGCCGCTGCTCCAGCTGCGTCTGATACGCTGCCGTGTCCAGTTTTTCGCCCGCAGCAGCCGTTGTCTGCCGGGTCGGAAAAAGCTCAGAAAGCAGGATCAGCACCATGGCCAGAAGGCCGATCCCCACCGCAAGCAGGGTGCGCCCCTGTTTACCCTGCAGTTTTTCCGGCAAGGTGAAACGTCCGTTTTTCATGTTCCCGTCTCCTCCTCGGTCTGCAGGCTCGGCTCCACGCCAAGCCGCTGCTGAAGATAATCGGCAGCTTCCCGGCACAGGGCGGTGCTGCTCCCGGCGGGCACGGTCATGGACGCCCGCACAGCCTGCAGCGTCTGCCCGTCCTGTTCCAGTATGACCCGGATCACAGCGTCCAGCCCGAACTGTTGCCGGCACTCGGACTCCAGCTGGGCTTCCAGGCGGCTTTGCGCATCGGCAAGGATCTGGTCTTCCAGCCCGGGCAGACTGACCGGTGTGCTTTGAGGCACCGTCCATTTGCCGAGTTCCGTCCGGGCAGACGGAAGGAGCTGCAGAAGGACTATTAGAATATATAGCCCGGCCAATGCTTTTATGCATCTGCGCGCCCAGCCGCTGCCCACCAGAAGGGTCACCGTTTCGGTGCAGATGCAGGCCAGGCAGAACACGGCAGCCGCAGCCTGAAATGTACGCATTCCATCACCCTCCCGACAGCATCAGTGCCGCCACGCCCACAGCCATGAGCCCAAAGAACAGTGCCGCTACGGCGGCCATGCAGCGGACGGCCTCCGCCAGGCACGAAAACAACGCCTTGCACCGCCGGTTCTCCGCAAGGTCGCACAGGAGGACGCAGCCGTAAAGAAGCGCCAGGTGCACCAGAAGCGTGAGATACAGCGGCAGAAACTCCGCCCCGAGGAGCGCGATCCCGGCAAGGCCCAGCGTGCTTTTCAGCAACTGCATCCCGGCAAGGACGGCATCTGCGGCACCGCTCAGGGCATCGCCGATCACCGGCACGCTGCCGGTGAGAAAACGCCCCACCTGCAGGGTGGTCTTGTCCAGCTGCAATGTCACGACCCGCTGCAGCCCCAGAAGGATGGCGAACAGCCGCCCGGCGAGGCTGAGCCCCTTTTGCAGCAGCCTGCCCGCCGAGCGGCAGCCGTCGGCAAGGCCTTTCTGGGTGCTGATGCAGCACGCCATGCTGATGGCAAGGTAGCTTTGCAGCAGCGGCCCGACCCAGAGCGCTGTGCACTGCGCCAGTAGGCACAACCCGGAAAGCAGCAGCCCGCAGGCGGCCATTCCGGCCTGCATTTCCCCGCCTGCCGTCAGCACCCCGCCGTACACCGGCAGAAAGCCCAGCAGAAAGCTTTTCCAGCTGGTCATTTTTTCGCAGATCTCCTGGGCAAGCCCGGTGAGCCCGCCCCAGGAGAGGACCCCGCAGCCTGCGGCGGAGACCAGCTCCAGCAGATCGGCATTGCGGCTGTCGCCCAGCAGAAAGGAGAGCAGCAGCACCGCCAGCAGAAACACAAAGACCGCTATGTAGCTGTGCGCGATCTGGGTCAGCAGCTGAACCGGATGGACCGGCAGCAGCGAAAGCAGCGCCCCGAGCGGGTCCTGTGCAAATGCTTCCGCACTCTGCGGTGCGGCTTCCAGATACGGCTGCCACAGCTCCTGCCCGGGCAGACCGGAAAGCAACGTCGTCATGGACCATTTCACCCTCCCAAGCTCCAGATCTTCTGGCAGATCTCCTCCAAAAGCGGCCATGCGGCCCCCAGCACGAGGCAGCGCCCGGCAAACCCGGCACACCAGCCAAGGGAGCTTGCCCCGGCCTCCTCGCAGAAGGTGCGGGCATAATCCGTCACCAGCAGGATGCCTGCGCAGCGCAGAAGGCACGCAAAGGCCTGTCCATCCACCTGGCGGCCCAGAACGACCACCCGCTGCAGGAGCGATTGCACCGCGCCGCTCAACTGCAGCAGAAGGAACACGACCGCCGCAATGGAGACCAGCACCGCATAGACCGGGGCGTCCTTTTGCAGAAAAAGCTGAGCCACCGCCAGCACGATGATGGCCCCTGCGACCATACACGCCGTGCTCATAGTGAAAACAGGGATTTGATCGTGACGAACAGGGCGCTGATCTGCTTTACAAGGATGGACAGCACCACCACCAGCCCGGCCAGCGTTGTCATCATGGCCTGATCTTCCCGCCCGGACCGGATCAAAAGCTGGTTGAGCACCGCCACGATGATGCCGATCGCCGCGATCTTGAACACGAGATCAATTTCCACCTTTTCGTCCTCCCGCTTTCAGAAAAAGAAGATCGCCAGCACCATACCGGCTGCCAGCCCCAGCCGGTGCGGCAGACCGGCCCGGGCATGGGCCTGCTGCTGTGCCTGCTGCAAAAACTCCTGAAACCGCGCGATGTAGTAATCCAGCCGTTCGCACTCCTGCTCGGCGCTCGTCCGCCCGAGGCCGGACATGCACTCCGCAAAGCAGGCCCGTTCCGCTTCAGAGAGTGCTTTGGGTGGGGCAAGTGCCTGCAGCGCCCGGGGCTTTGCAGGCGTTTCCAGCAGACCTTCCCGCTGGAGCTGTGCGTCCAGCAGCGTCAGGTCCGCCCGGCGGAACGCAATCTCCTGCCGGATGCGCTGCAAAAGCCGGATACTCCATTCCAGCGCACAGAGCCGCTCCCGCGTTCGCTGCTGAAATGCATCGCCGGTCAGCCAGCCGCACAGCGGCAAAAGCAGCGCGCCGAACACGCGGAGCATCATGGCTCCACCACCCGCACTTCCTGTATCTGCCCTGGAGTATTTCGCCCCCGCAGCAGCACAAGGACCCGCAGCATCCCGTGCTGTTGTAAGTACTGCACCTGCGGCCGCCGGAAGGCATCTTCAGCCCCGGCGGCGTGGACGCTTGCCACGAAGTCCACCCCGCCGAAAAAGCCCTGCTCCAGCGCCTGCGTTTCTTCCAGTGAGCCCAGCTCGTCCAGCACGATCACCTGCGGGCCCAGCGTGCGCAGCGCCATCTGCACCGCAGTTGCTTTCGGGACACCTGCCAGCACATCCACAGCGGCCGGGCGCAGCATGTGCCCCGCCGGGAAAAGTTCTCCCCGCTCGTCCACGACGGCCGCAGCGCAGTGCAGCTGTTCCAGTGCAAAAACGATCTGGCGCAGCAGGGTCGTCTTGCCGCTGTCCGGTTCACCGACCACCAGCATCCCAACAAAATGCCCCTGCAGAAGCTGCCGGAGTTTCTCCGGGAGAACGGCCGAAACCACGCGTGCGATGCGGAAATTCAACGAGGTGATCTGCTGCAGAATAAGCTGCCCGTCCCGCTCCGTGAAGCGCCCCGCCACCCCCACCCGGCAACCGCCGGGCGCGGTCAGAAAACCTTGCGCAAGCTCTGCCTGATGGGTGTGGACCGAGCCGCCGCACAGGGTGTGAAAGATCTCCTCCATTTGAAGGGCCGTCAGCCGCAGCCCGCGCAATGCGGCCGGGCAGTCCGGCAGCGTTTCGGCTGCGCATTGCCGCCCCGCAAGGGTCAAAACGATGCCGCAGCCTGTCCGCAGCCGAAGTTCATGGATGCGCCCGGCCAGCGTCGGCGGGATATGCAGCAGCGGTTCGGCAAGCCAGGTGGGCAGCGCACGCACCGCCTGATAATACTCGTCCATTTTGGTTTCCCCTTTCCGCGAACACTTTGCTACGAGTATATGCGGACACGCCCTGCTTAGAACTGCCAACAAAAAACTCCCCGGCAGACCGTTCGTCCGCCGGGGAGTTTGCTTCGATTCAAATGCTATCAGGTGTTGTCGTCCCGGATCATATCCAGGAATTCCTGTTCGGTCAGCACCGGCACACCCAGTGCCTGTGCCTTGGTCAGTTTGGAACCGGCCGCCGTGCCTGCCACCACATAAGCCGTCTTTTTCGAGACCGAACCGCTGGCCTTGCCGCCGTTCTTCACGATCAGGGCTTCGGCCTCATTGCGGGAAAGGGTCTCCAGCGTGCCGGTGACCACCAGCGTTTTGCCCGCCAGTTTGTCGCCCTTGGGCTCGCCCTTCCACTGCATGTTCAGGCTTGCATCGGCCAGGCGGTGCACAAGGTCCGTCGTACCTTCTTTTGCAAAGAACTCCACCACGCTCTGGGCCATCACGCCGCCAAAACCGTCGATCTCGCTGATCTGTTCGGCGGTCGCTTCCCGGATGGCCTGCAGCGTGCCGAAATGCTCTGCCAGCAGTGCAGCCGCCTTATCGCCGATGTTGCGGATGCCGAAGCCGAACAGCAGTTTATCCAGATTGTTCTGTTTGGACGCTTCGATGGCGTTCAGCAGATTATCTGCACTCTTTTCCTTGAATTTGTCCAGCGTCAGCAGTTGCTCCCGGGTCAGGGTGTAGATATCCGCCGCCGAGTGCACCATGCCCTTTTCCACCAGCTGCGTTGCCACAGCAGTGCCGAGGCCGTCGATGTCCATCGCGTCGCGGGAAGCAAAATGAATGATGTTGCGCAGGGATTGCGCCGGGCACTCCGGGTTGACACAGCGCAGGGCGGCCTCATCTTCCAGATGGACCACCGGTGCCCCGCAGGAGGGGCAGACCTTCGGCATCTCGTAGGGTTCGGCATCCTCTGCATGATGGGTCACGCCGATGACCTCCGGGATGATGTCCCCGGCCTTCCGCACCTGGATGGTGTCGCCGATGCGCAGCCCGAACTGCCGGATAAAATCTTCGTTGTGCAGCGTTGCGCGGGCGACCGTCGTGCCCGCAAGAAAAACAGGATCGAAACAGGCAGTGGGGGTCAGCACGCCGGTGCGGCCCACCGCCACTTCAATGCCGCGCAGAGTGGTCTCCTTGACTTCCGGCGGGTATTTGAACGCGATGGCCCAGCGCGGAAATTTGTTGGTGGAGCCCATGAGGTCGCGCTGCGCGAAGTCGTTCACCTTGATGACAGCACCGTCCATGTCGAAATCCAGCTTTGCACGGTTCTGGCCGATCTGTTCGATCTCGGCAATGGCGGCTTCGATGTCGTGCACCACATGGTAGCGCGGCGAGACCGGCAGTCCCAGGCTCTTGAGGTAATCCAGGCTTTCCGAATGCTTCGTCAGCGTTTTGCCGCGGATCTGCTGCACGTTGAACACAAAGATGGAGAGCCCACGCTTGCCGGTGATCTTGGCGTCCTTCTGGCGCAGGGAACCAGCCGCAGCGTTGCGCGGGTTCTTGAACGGGGCTGCGCCCTGCAGCTCCTGCTCGGCACACAGCTTTTGGAATGCCTCGTGGGGCATATACACTTCACCGCGCACTTCCAGAAATTCCGGCGCGTCTTTCAGCTTTTTGGGGATGCTGCGGATGGCGCGGACGTTGGCGGTCACGTCCTCGCCCACCACGCCGTCGCCGCGGGTGGATGCCCGGACAAGTTCACCATTTTCGTATTCCAGGCTGCAGGAAAGACCATCAATTTTGATCTCCACCACATACTCCGGTTCTACCCCGGCTTCCCGCACGCGGCGGTCAAAGTCCCGCAGTTCGTCAAACGAAAAGGCGTCCAGAAGGCTTTCCATTTTGACCGCGTGAGTCACCTTGGGCAGTTTGCTGCTGGCCGTGCCGCCGACCTTCTGGGTGGGCGACGAGGCCGTGACCAGCTGCGGGAACTGCGCCTCCAGCGCTTTCAGTTCCCGGGTCAGGGCATCGTACTCAAAATCTTCCAGCTCCGGCGCATCCTGATCGTAATACAGCCGATTGTTCTTTTCAATGACCGCGCGCAGTTCTTCCACGCGCTTTGCTGCCTGTTCCAGTTCCAAATTCTCCACGCTCCCGCTCTCCATTTTCCGCTGCCGCGTTGGCACTGCAAACTGCAAATGCGGCACGAAATCCATTTTAATTAGTATACCACATTGCGGCGCATTCCGCAAAGGAGTACGCTTTGTATAAATCAAATTTTCTGCTGGTTTGAAATCGTTTTCATTTGTGTGCTTCGGTTGATTTTGAATCAATCCATAAAGATACTCTTTGTTTATGCATCATAATTATTGTCGCACCGTCGTTCTTATTTCACCATTCTCTGCTTGTGTTTTTCAGTAATTCTGTTTGGTAAAGATGCTGTTCCTACGCAAGCGGCAGCATTCTTTCCTTCTGCTGCCACATCAGCAAAAGGGCACAAAAAATCGCCCTTCCGGTTCCCCGAAAGAGCGATTCAAACATTTTATGAAGTTGTTTTACGTGATCAGATACTGATGGTGTTGCACACGTCGATCAGCACCGGGTCAAGCGTCTTGGTCATTTCAAGCGCTTCATCCACCGGGTAATCCACCAGCTTCTCGCCCTTCATGCCGACGATGCGGTTATACTTGCCCTGCTCCAGCAGGCAGACGGCGTGGTAGCCCATTGCGGAGGCGTTCACGCGGTCACGCAGCGTGGGAGAACCGCCGCGCTGGACGTGGCCCAGAATGGTGGCGCGGGAGTCGATGCCGGTGCGGGCCTGGATCTCGTTGGCGATCTCCTGTGCATGGCCGACGCCCTCGGCAACGATGATGATGAAGTGGCGCTTGCCGGTCTTCTGGGTCTCAGCGATCTTGTCCAGAATGTCGCGCTGCATATCGAATTCCTTCTCCGGCAGCAGGACAGCCATAGCACCGGAGGCAATGGCCACATTCAGGGCGATGTAACCAGCGTTGCGGCCCATGACCTCAACCACACTGCAGCGGTCATGGCTCTGGGTGGTGTCGCGCAGCTTGTCGATCATCTCCAGTGCGGTATTCATGGCCGTATCATAGCCAATGGTGTAATCGGTGCAGGAGATATCATTGTCAATGGTGCCGGGCAGACCGATCATCGGGATGCCGCGGTGTGCCAGCTCACGGGCACCGCGGTAAGAGCCGTCGCCGCCGATGACCACCAGAGCATCAATGCCCAGCTCACGGCACTTCTCTGCGCCCTTATCCTGGCCTTCCTTGGTCTTGAACTCCAGGCAGCGGGCAGTGTACAGAATGGTGCCGCCGGCAGAAATAATGTTCGACACGCTGCGCAGGTTCATCTCGAAGCACTCGCCGTTCAGCAGGCCATTGTAGCCGCGCTGAATGCCGATCATGCGATAACCCTTGTGCAGGCCCGTGCGGACCACAGCGCGCACGGCAGCGTTCATGCCAGGAGCATCACCGCCGCTTGTCAGCACGCCAATCGTTTTGATCTGCTTTTCCATACGAGAGATTCCCTCCAATTTGTTCTTCATTTACCCATGAGCAGTTGTCCTCTATTTAACACCGCTCAAATGCTTTGCTCAAAGATATTTTAGATACCTTAAACTCGCCTTTGATAATTATATCACACTCGGCGGCATTTGAAAACAGCCAGTCTGTCGCTATTCGTGCACAGAAATGTCATTTTGTTGCAACATTCTCGGCACCGACCAGTCTTTCCAGCTCTTTGAAGAACAGCGGATGCCCCGAGGTATACAGCCGCCGGGGCGCTGCCAGACGCTTGCCGGAGTCCTTCATGCAGAGGATCACCGGGATGTCGCCGTCGAAGATGGACAAAAGGTTTACCACCTTGGCATATTCCCTGCTCTCGCGGGACGGCAGACGGATATAGACCTTTTTCGCAGCAGTCTGCAGCGGGTCCTGCCGGCCGTGGTCCGGGCTGGAGGGGTCATAGTTTTCAATGGGAACGATGCTGTCCGCCAGCAGCTTGGACACTTCGTCCTCGCGCACCGACAGGCGGCCGTCAATGACGACGACCGCATTTTCCCGCAGCGCATCCCGGAACAGGTCCAGCACCTTCGGGAAGACGATGACTTCCATGGTGCCGGTCAGATCTTCCACACTGGTAAAGGCCATCATGCTGTTGGATTTGGTGGTCATCATGCGGTTTTTGACCACTGCACACACGATGCGCACCCGTTCGCCGTCCTTCACATGGGCGTCCTCGCCGGTGAGCGCCTTGATGGTGTGGGACGCCACCTTTGCCGACTGCTCCCGGTAGGCGTCCAGCGGGTGGCCGGACAGGTACAGGCCGCTGACCTCTTTTTCCTGCTGCAGCAGCTCCTTGTGGCTGTATTCCGGCAGCTGCTTGATCTCGTAAGTGTCTTCGGAGGCGTCGTCCTGCGCTCCCCCGCTCATGACCGAGAACAGGTCCAGCTGGCCGTCCAGGTTGCGACGGGAGTCGGTCTCGATGCTTTTCAGGATGCCTTCCACCGCTTCCACATGGCTGTGGCGGTTGTTGCCCATGCGGTCGAAGGCACCGGCTTTGATGAGGCACTCCACGGCCCGGCGGTTCAGCTCGTTGCCGTGCATCCGCTTGCAGAAATCATAGAGGCTGGTGTAGGGCTTGTTTTTCCGCTCTGCAACCACGTTTTCGATCAGATTGCGGCCCACGTTCTTGACCGCATTCAGGCCAAAACGGATCTGGCCCTTGTCATCCGCCGTGAAGCCGCCGTTCGAGACGTTCACATCCGGCGGCAGCACCTTGATGCCAAGGCGGGCGCACTCGCCGGAATACTCAATGACCTTATCGGTGTTATCCAGCACGCTGGTCAGCAGTGCCGCCATGAACTCGCTGGGGTAATGGCACTTGAGGTAGGCCGTCTGGAATGCGACGTAGGCATAGCAGGCGGCGTGGCTCTTGTTGAAGGCATAGGAGGCAAAACTGGACATTTCGTCGTAAATTTCGTTCGCCACCTGTTCCGAAATGCCGTTTGCCACACAGCCGGGGCACTCGTTGCCCGGGTCGGTGCAGCCATGGACAAAATGCTCACGCTCTGCTTCCATGACGGCGTGTTTCTTCTTGCTCATGGCGCGGCGGACATTGTCTGCCTGGCCGAAGGAGAAGCCCGCCAGCTCGCGGAAGATCTGCATGACCTGTTCCTGATAGACGATGCAGCCGTTGGTCACGTCCAGAATATGGGCCAGCTGCGGGGTCTTGTAGCTGATCTTATCCGGCTCGTGGCGGTTGCGCAGGTAGGTGGGGATGGAGTCCATGGGGCCGGGGCGGTACAAGCTGATCAGAGCGATGACATCTTCCAGGTTCTGTGGCTGCAGGCCCACCAGCACCTGCTTCATGCCGGAGGATTCCAGCTGGAACACGCCCTCGGTGTCGCCCTGCCCCAGCATTTTATAGGTGTCCGGGTCGTCGTAGTCCAGCTTCTGGATGGAGAACTCCGGGTGATGCTTCTGCACGGCGGTCTCCGCATCCCGGATGACCGTCAGGGTGCGCAGGCCCAGAAAGTCCATCTTCAAAAGGCCCAGTTCTTCGATCTCGGTCATGTTGAACTGGGTCACGGGCAGGCCGTCGTTGGTGGCCAGCGGCAGATAGTAGTCCGTGGGTTCCGGCGTGATGACCACGCCCGCCGCGTGGGTGGAAGCGTGCCGCGGCATGCCCTCCACCTTCAGCGCGGTGTCGATCAGTTCCGTCACCTGCGGGTCGGTGTCGTACATCCGCTTCAGCTCCGGCGAAACTTCCAATGCGCGCTTCAGCGTCATTTTCAGCTCCATGGGCACCTGCTTTGCCACGGCGTCCACCTGCTGGTACGGGATGCCCATCACGCGGCCCACATCGCGGATGGCGTTGCGGGCCGCCATGGTGCCGAAGGTGACGATCTGCGCCACATGGTCCGCACCGTACTTGCGGTTGACATAGTCGATGACTTCCTGTCGTCGCTCGTAGCAGAAGTCCACGTCAAAATCGGGCATGCTGACGCGCTCCGGGTTCAAAAAGCGCTCGAAGATCAGGTTGTAGCGGATGGGGTCGATATCGGTAATGCCGACGCTGTAGGCCGCAATGCTGCCTGCGCCGGAACCACGGCCCGGGCCCACCGGGATGCCCTGACTCTTGGCATAGTTGACATAGTCCCACACGATGAGGTAGTAGTTGGTATACCCCATCTTCTTGACCACGCCGATCTCATACTGCAGACGGTCTTTGTTGGCCTGCGGCACGTCGGGGCCATAGCGGCGCTCCAGACCCTCCCAGCAGAGCTTTTCAAAAAACGCCTGATTGTCCATGCCGTCCGGGGCTTTGTAATAAGGAATCTTGGTGTGCCCAAAATCAAAATCAAAGTTGCACTGCTCGGCGATCTTGGCCGTATTCTCGCAGGCCTCCGGCACCATGGAGAACAGGTCGTACATCTCGTCCGTCGTCTTGACGTAGAACTCGTCGGTCTGGAACTCCATCTTGTCGGCGTCCTGAATGGTCTTTCCGGTCTGGATGCACAGCAGGATGCCCTGCATCTTGGCGTCCTCTTTGCGCAGGTAGTGGGAGTCGTTGGTGGCAGCCATGGGGATGCCGGTCTCCCGGGCCAGCTTGATGAGCTGCGGCAGGACGATGTTGTCCTCCTCCAGGCCGTGATCCTGCAGCTCGATATAATAGTTGCCCTCACCGAACAGGTCACGGTACCACAGCGCTGCAGACTTTGCACGTTCGTAGTCCCCTGCCAGAATGGCCTGCGGCACCTCACCAGCAAGACATGCCGAAAGGCAGATGAGGCCCTCGTGGTACTGTTCCAGCAATTGCTTATCAATGCGGGGCTTGGAATAAAAACCCTCCACGAAAGCGGCCGACACCATTTTGATGAGGTTTTTGTAGCCCGTCTCGTTCTTGCACAGCAGGATCAGGTGGTTGTTGCCGTCGATCTTGTTCACCTTATCAAAGCGGGTGCGGGTGGCCACATAGACTTCGCAGCCAATGATGGGCTTGATGCCCGCCTTTTTTGCCGCCTTGTAGAACTGCACACAGCCATACATGACGCCGTGGTCGGTGCAGGCGATGGCATTCTGGCCGCACTCCTTCACGCGGTCCATCAGCTGGTCGATGCGGCAGGCACCATCCAGCAGGCTATACTCCGTGTGGATGTGCAGATGGACAAAAGGCCGGGTATTCGGGGTGGATTCACTCATGCTTTTGCCTCCTGTTCCAGATTCTGCCGCAGCGTTTCGGCCAGCGCTTCCAGCTTCTTCATCCGGTGCGAAAGGCCGGATTTGCTCACGGGTGGGTCAAAGTAGCCGCACAACGCCGTGAGCGAAAGGTCCGGGTTCTGCATCCGCTTGGCGGCCACTTCCTGCAGCACCTCCGGCAGGGTGCGCAAGGCATCGTTTTCCTCCAGAAAGCGGATGGCTTTCAGGGTCTGGGCGTTGGCCCGGGCCGTCTTGCCGAGGTTCGCGGTGTCGCAGTTGGTCTGCCGGTTGGTCTGGTTTCGCACCTGCTTGAACGCCTTCAGGGTGTGCATCTGCTCGGCCGCGTCTGCCGCGCCCATAAAGCGCAGCAGCCGCTCCACATTGGCGCTGGCCTTGACATAGATCAGGTTGATGCCGTTGCGGCGGGTGCGGTGGGGCGCAAACTCGTGCTCTGCCAAAAGCGCCTCAAAATCCCGCGCAAGGTTCGTGCGCGGGGTGAGAAACTCCAGATTATATTCCTTCTGCGGGTCGATGACCGTGCCGCTGCACAAAAAAGCTGCGCCAATGTACGCACTGACGCAGGTCTGGCAGCGGATGAGGCGGGGGTCGATCTGCAGGCTTGTCTCGCTGCCGGTGGTGCCGAACAGCTCGTGCATCCGGGCCACCTGCTCCGGTGCGCGGATGTTGAACTCATACAGAATGCCGCTGGGGCGCTGTTTTTCAAAGATCTCGCCCTGCACGCCGCAGCGTGCAAACAGCTGCTGGGCCGCCGCAGCGGTCTGGCGCTGTTCGGTCTGCAGCACAAGGCCCTTTGCATCAAAGTATTTTGCAAAGCAGGCGATGCCGTAAGCGGCGGCACGGACGCAGCAGTCCTTCTGGATGCTGCGCGCGGCGATCTCCTCCCTTGCACGGGATGCGAAACTACTCATATTTCCTCTATTCTGTCAGCGGGTGGAATCCCGGTGCTGCACGCCTGGCTCGTAACCAAGCTGTTTGCAGTATTCCGCGATCTTCCGCGCAAAGGTGATGGAACGGTGCTTGCCGCCGGTGCAGCCCACCGCAATGGTGAGCTGGCTCTTGCCTTCCTTGACGTACAGCGGCAGGGCATATTCCAGAAAATGCTCATAGCGCTTGAGCAGCTCCTGCGCTTCCGGGTGGCTCATGACGAAATCCACCACTTCCTGGTCAAGGCCGGTCTTGTGTTTGAGTTCCGGCACATAAAAAGGGTTGGGCAGGCAGCGCACATCCAGCACAAGGTCCGCTTCCGGCGGGATGCCAAACTTGAACCCGAAGGACATCACGGTCAGGCGCATGGCGCTCTTAGCCCCGCCGTTCTGCAGGAACAGATCGCAGATGCGCTCCTTGTTCTGCGCGGTGGAAAGCAGCGCCGTGTTGATGGTGTAATCCGCCCGTTCCCGCAGCGGCTCCAAAATCTGGCGCTCCTTCAAAAAGGCCTCCCGCGTGGGGATGCCCTCTGAAATGCTGATGGGATGGCGGCGGCGGGTCTCGCTGTAGCGGCGCATCAGCACATCGTCCGGGGCATCCAGGAACAGGATCTTATAAGGGATCTTCTGCTGATCCAGCTGGTCCAGCGCACGCTCGATCTGCTCCCGACTGCGGCAGCCGCGCACGTCCATGGACAGCGCCACCCGCTCCAGCTGGCTCTCGCCCGCTTCCGAAAACGCCGTGATGCTGGGCAGCAGCCCCGCCGGGACGTTATCAATGCAGAAAAAGCCGATATCCTCCAGCGCATTCATGGCAACCGATTTACCCGCGCCGGACAGACCGCTGACGATCAACAGTTCCATGTCTATCCTTCCTTTTATTTTACAACACGAATTTCTTTTTCCAGTTCGTACCCGGTCTTTTCCTGCACGATGGCTCGCACTTCGTCGCACAGCGCCAGAACATCGGCGCAGGTGGCCCCGCCCAGGTTCACCACGAAGCCGCAGTGCTTCTCGCTGACGGCGGCCCCGCCGTGGCGATAGCCCCGCAGGCCGCACTGGTCGATGAGGGCTGCCGCAAAGGCACCCGCCGGGCGCTTGAAGGTGCTGCCGGCGCTGGGCTTATCCAGCGGCTGTTTGTCCAGACGTTTTGCCATCAGCTCGTTCATGCGGGCCTTGATGGCACCCGGGTCGCCCGGTTCCAGGCGGAAGCAGGCGCTGAGGATGCAGCCGCCGTTTTCTTCAAAGGCACTGTGCCGGTAAGAAAGGTCCAGCTCGGCCGCTGTGGCTTCCCGGATCTCACCCTCTGCGGTGAGGTACCGCACCGACTGCAGCACGTCCTTCACCTCGCCGCCGTAGGCACCGGCGTTCATGTAAACGGCACCGCCCACCGTGCCGGGGATGCCGTAGGCAAATTCCAAGCCGGTCAGACCATGTTCCAGCGCAGCAGTGCACAGAGCCGAAAGCTTCTGCCCGGCTCCCGCTGTCACCTGCACGGTGTCCGCAAAACGGAGTTCGATTTTCAGGGCAGTGGTGTCGATCACCGCGCCGCGGTAGCCTTCGTCCGCAAAGAGGATGTTGCTGCCGTTGCCCAGCAGATAATACCGGACGGCCTCTGCTTTGCACAGCGCCACCGCTGCGCAGAGCTGTGCTTCGCTTTCCGGCAGGATAAATACATCCGCCGGGCCGCCAATTTTAAAGGTGCAGTGTGCCGCAAGGGGCTCGTTCTCCTTGAACGGGATGCCTGCCGCTGCCAGCTTCTGCTTGAATCGTTCCATAATGGTTTGCTCCTTTTCCGGGGAAATCAGTCGATCTTGTCATCCAGACCCAGACGGATGAGCAGCTCACGCGCTGCGTTGTAGCCCATCTTTTTCTGGCGGTTGTTGATGGCAGCCGTTTCCAGCACCACGGCCAGGTTGCGGCCCGGCGAAACGGGGATGCTGGTGCTGGGGATGCTGACGCCCAGAATGTCATAATATTCGTTTTCGAGCCCGGTGCGCTGGTAGTTCTTGGTGGGGTCCCAGGCTTCCAGCTGGACCACGAGGTCCAGGCTTTCGCTCACCTTGACCGCGCCCACGCCGAACACGCGGGCCACATTGACGATGCCGATGCCGCGCAGCTCGATGAAGTGGCGGATGTTCTCCGGCGCGGTGCCCATGATCTGACGGTTGGATACCTTGCGCAGTTCCACGGCGTCATCTGCCACCAGGCGGTGGCCGCGCTTGACCAGCTCAATGGCCAGCTCGCTCTTGCCGATGCCGCTGTCGCCCAGGATCAGGATGCCCTCGCCGTACACTTCCACCAGCACGCCGTGGCGGGTGATGCGGGGTGCCAGTTCCAGATTCAGCACGCTGATCAGGCTGCCCATCAGAGTGCAGGTGGTCTCGTTGGAACGCAACAGGGCCACGCCGTGCTTCTGAGCCAGCTCCTGCATCTCCGGGAAGGGGGTCAGCTCCTCGCTGCGGCAGACGATGACGGCCGGCGGCTGCTGGCGGAACAGCTGGTCCAGTGCCTCATAGCGCTTTTCCGCCGACAGCCCGGACAGAAAGTTCATCTCTGCCAGACCCATGATCTGCAGACGCAGTTTGTCAAAATAATCATAGTAGCCCGCCAGGAACAGACCCGGGCGGTTGACCTCGGCGATCTCCACGCAGATCTGATCCAGCTCCTTCGGCGTATAGACCACTTCCATGCTGACACGCTCGATCAGCGTTTTCAGCGAGACGTTGAACGTACCCATCCTTCGTTTCCTCCTGTGCTCCCGCTGCTGGGCGGCACTGCCGTTGCGCAGGCCGGGACAGCATTTCTTTCTTTATTATAATAGAACCCTTCTCAAAAAACAATATTGTCCCGGCCCTTTTTCCGCGCCCCGGCAGAAACCGGCGCAGCATCGCAGCCATGCACCTGATTTTTACGTTTTTCTTACCTTTACACGGATTTTACATTCCCTCGATTTTGGATTTTACATTGCACCGGTATACTCATATTCAGGAGAAACACACCGAAAACACGCTACACGTCAAATCAAAAGTGAGGAACCACTCTATGACAATTTTCAATGTCTTTTCACTGCTGGGCGGCCTGGCCTTGTTCCTGTTCGGTATGGACATCATGGGCAAGGCGCTGGAAAAGCAGGCAGGCGGCCAGCTGCAGAAGATCCTGAGCAAGCTGACCGATAACCCCCTCAAGGGCTTTTTTCTGGGTCTGTGCGTGACCGCCGTCATCCAGAGTTCCAGCGCTACCACCGTTATGGTGGTGGGCTTTGTCAACAGCGGCATCATGGAACTGCACCAGGCCATCGGCGTCATCATGGGCAGCAACGTGGGCACCACGGTCACCAGCTGGATCCTGAGCCTGTCCGGCCTGCAGGGCGACAGCTTCATCATCAAAATGCTCAAGCCCACTTCTTTCAGCCCTGTGCTTGCATTTATCGGCATTTTGCTGTATATGTGTAAGAGTGAGAAGAAAAAAGGCATCGGCACCATCCTCATCGGTTTTGCCGTGCTGATGACCGGCATGACCACCATGTCCAACGCGGTGCTGCCGCTGCAGGGCGAAGCATGGTTCACCAGCCTGTTCACCCGCTTCTCCAACCCCATTCTCGGCGTTCTGGTGGGTGCCCTCGTCACCGGCATCATCCAGAGCTCCAGCGCCAGCGTCGGCATCCTGCAGGCACTGAGCGCCACCGGCGTCATCACCTATGGCAGTGCCATCCCCATCATCATGGGCCAGAACATCGGCACCTGCGTCACTGCACTGATCTCCTCGGTGGGTGCCAATAAAAACGCCCGCCGCGCTGCCATGGTGCACCTGTACTTCAACATCATCGGCGTGACCATCTTCCTGGTGGGCTTCTACGGCCTGAACGCCGTGTGCCACTTCCCCTTCGTGAACACCACCATTGAGGCATGGGGCATCGCTGTGGTGCACTCTGCCTTCAACATTCTGGCCACCATCATCCTGCTGCCCTTTGCCAATGTGCTGGAAAAGCTGGCCATCCTCACCATTCCGGATTCCCCGGAAAAAGAGGGCTTTGCCCTGCTGGATGAGCGTCTGCTGAACACCCCCGCCATGGCTGTGGAGCGTGCCCGCAGTGCCACCGGCGAAATGGCTGAGCTGGCCCGCGTGGGCGTCATGCAGGCCATGAGCCTGACCCACAAGTGGGACGATGCCCTTGCCCAGAAGGTGCGGGACGAGGAGTGCCAGGTGGACCGCTATGAAGACGCCCTGGGCACCTACCTTGTCAAGCTTTCCAGCCGGGAGCTGAGCCACGCCGACAGCCAGAGCGTGAACACCCTGCTGCACACCATCAGCGATTTTGAGCGCATCAGCGACCACTCGGTGAACCTGCTGGCTTCGGCAGAGGAGATGCATGTCAAGGACATCCAGTTCTCGCAGGACGCCCGCGACGAGCTGCAGGTACTGGAAGATGCCGTGCAGGACACCCTGAACCGCACCACCGAAGCCTTCCGCAAAGGCGATCTGCACCTTGCCGGAAAGGTGGAACCGCTGGAAGCCGTGGTCAACGAGCTGGTGCGTGCCATCAAGGCCCACCACATCGCCCGCCTGCAGGCTGGCAGCTGTTCCATTGAATATGGCTTCGTGCTGGAAGATATCCTGACCAACTACGAGCGCGTGTGCGACCACTGCAGCAATGTGGCCGTTGCACAGATCGAGGTGGCACAGGACAGCTTCGATACCCACGCATACCTCAACGACCTGCGCCACGGCAACGACACCAAGGAGAGCGAGGAATTCCACCGCCGCCTGGACCGCTACCGCGAGCGCTACCTGTTCCCTGAAAATCACATTGTGGAGGAAAAGGAACAATGATCTATCTTGTCGAAGACGATGCCGCCATCCGGGAGCTGGAGCAGTATGCTCTGCAGTCCAGCGGCTACGAAGTATTCAGCTTTGAAAGCGCCGAGCCGTTTTGGCAGGCCATGCACGCCGCCGAGCCGGAGCTGGTGATCCTGGACGTGATGCTGCCCGGCGAGGACGGTTTTTCCATCCTGAAAAAGCTGCGCAACACCCCTTCCCTGCGGCGGCTGCCGATCATCATGGTCACGGCCAAATCCAGCGAGCTGGACACCGTGCGCGGACTGGACTGCGGCGCGGACGACTACATCACAAAACCCTTCGGCATCATGGAATTTTTGAGCCGCGTGCGCGCCGCACTGCGCCGCTCGGCCCCGGAGGCGCGGCCCAACGTGCTCACCTTCCACGAGATCCTGCTGGACAACGCCCGCCACAGCGTGACGGTGAACGGCGCGCCTGTGGAGCTGACCTACAAGGAATACAGCCTGCTGCGCCTGCTGCTGGAAAACACCAACCTTGTCGTGACCCGTGAGACCATCCTGCAGGTGGTGTGGGGCACCGACATCTCGGTGGAGAGCCGCACGGTGGACATGCACATCCGCACCCTGCGCAAAAAGCTGGGTGATGCCGGGCGCTATATCTGCACCGTGCGCAAGGTGGGCTATAAGCTGACCGATGAGGAGGAGGCTGGCGAAGAATGAAACTGCGCAGCATGGAAGAAAAAATCAGCTATCGCCTGTTCCTGATGGGTTTTCTGGGGCTGCTGTTCACAGCTGCACTGTGCATCTTCGTTTTTCACAAGGCATTCACCGCGCAGGCCTGGACCGGCCTGGAGCAGGAAGCCGAACTGGTCAGCGCGGGCTATGAGATGACCGACCAGCAGCCGCAGGAGCTGACCCACTTTGTGACGGAGGACCTGCGCATCACCCTGATCTCGCAGGACGGCAGTGTGCTGTTTGAATCCGCCACCGACCAGCCCATGGAGAACCACCTCTCCCGCCCGGAGATCAAGCAGGCCATTTCCGACGGCGTCGGCAAGGACATCCGCGACTCTCAGACCATGGGATACGAGACCTATTATTACGCCGTCCTGCTGCCCACCGGCGAGATTTTGCGCGTGGCACAGGACGCCGAGACCATCTGGTCCATCTACGATTCCTCTATCCCGGCCATCGTGCTGAGCTGCGTTGCCCTGATGATGGCCGCCGCCATCCTGGCCGGGCTGCTGACCAAGGCCCTCGTTCAGCCGGTGCTGGATATGACCGAGGACCTTGACCACATCCAGGAGAATGTGCCTTACAAAGAGCTGATCCCCTTTGCCGAGAGCATCCACTCCGACCGCATCCTGCGCGAGAACAACGAGAAGATGCGGCAGGAGTTCACGGCAAACGTCAGCCACGAACTGAAGACCCCGCTGACCAGCATTTCCGGCTACGCGGAGCTGATCGAGACCGGCATCGCAAAACCGGAAGATGTGCAGGGCTTTGCCCAGAAGATCCATGTGGAAGCCACCCGGATGCTGCAGCTGGTCAACGACATCCTGCAGCTTTCCAAGCTGGACAGCGCCAGCGAGACCGGTAACACGCCTGCCATGGAAGTGGTGGACCTGCTGGACGTGGCAAAGGAATGCGTGGAGCGGCAGAAGCTGAATGCCCGCCGGGCCTACATTTCTCTCTCGTACCTCGGCGAGAGCGCCCCGGTGCGCGGCAGCCGCGACCTGTTGGATGAATTGTGCCAGAACCTGTGCGACAACGCCATCCGCTACAACCGCCCCGGCGGCAAGGTGCAGATCACCACGGCCTGCAGCCGCGACGGCCACTGCACCCTGACCGTGGCCGATAACGGCATCGGCATCCCGAAGGAAGCGCAGTCCAGCGTGTTCGAGCGTTTCTACCGCGTGGACAAGAGCCGCAGCAAGGCCACCGGCGGCACCGGCCTGGGCCTTGCCATCGTCAAGCACATTGCCCGCATCCATGGTGCCCGCATCAAGCTGGAAAGCCAGGTGGACGAAGGCACGACCATCACCGTCACCTTCCCCACGGCCGATTGACCGCGCCATTCAGAACCCCAGAAAATGCACGTCTGCCCGTATCTCCGGGCAGGCGTTTTTTGTTGTGAACATTTCTCCGTTTGTTCCTGCCTGCACTGCCCTGCGCGGGCCGAGGGCGAGAAGGTCTGCCCCCTGCTGCCAGAAGGTGTGCACCGTTTGCACGGCAAGGGCTTCCAGCTCTGCACGCTGGGCTTCGGCGGGCTGGGGTTCCCCCGCTGCCAGCTGCGCGTCCAGCCGCAGGCGCACCGCGTTTTTATCCAGTGTCACAGATACGCTGCAGCGACGAATTTTTACCTGTTTTTCGTCCAGCCAGAAGGTTTTTGCCCCGGGCTGCTCCGCCAGAAGGCGGGCCATTTCCGCCTGAGCTTCCGGCAGCTCTGTCTGCCCTGCGCCCGTTTGCAGGAGGGCTGTTTTTTCAAATGCAGCGTCTTCCTCCGCGCGGCACAGCAGCGGAAGCAGCATCGTCTCACCGTGCTGATAAAGCCGCGGCATTTCGGCGGAATGCGCCTTGAGTTTCTCGAGGAGTTTGTCCGCAAAACCGTCCTGTTCCTCACAGGCTTTCAAAAGGTCTTCTCCGCTCAGGCAGGTGCAGCTCACCCGGGCTGCGGTGCGCCCGCATTTGCGCGCAAGCACCAGCTGCTCGTAGTCTGCCAGCAGTGCATCTGCACCGCCGGGCGTGGTGAGCAGGTAATCACAAAGCCGATAATCCGCCGCCTGCGGCAGCGCTTCCTCTGCGGCAGAGAGGGCTTTTTCCAGCGTGTCCCCTTCGGCCCCGGCGGCCTGCACCGCCGCAGACGCCTCCGAGGCATCCGCCGAAGCTTCCGGTGCCTGATACCAGAGCAGCACCTGCGTGCCGGTTTCCGTCCGGGCCAGATACACGGCCCGCACCATGCTTTTTTCGGTGGTCTCGCAGCGCAGGAACAAAACGCACCAGCCCACACACAGCGCCGTGAACAGAAGCTTGAAACGTGAGCGTCGGTTCATTCTGCGGCTCCTTTCCCGGCAGGGGCAGTGCCGCAAAGACAGGTGCGCAGCGCCGTGCACAAAAAGCCGATCCGGTAAAACGCGCAGGCCAGCCAGACCAGCAGCAGCAGCGCATCCAGCCGTGAAAACACGCCCGCGCTCCAGGCACGGAGCAGCTCTCGCTGCGGGTAATCACCCGCCCCGAAGACAAGACCCATCCCGAGCCATGCGGCGGCCTGCACCGCAAAAGCAAGCCAGGGCAGCCCCAGCAAGTGCTTCGGCGTTTTTCCTGCACACTGCGGCGGGCCGAAAAAGTATTCCGCATAAACAAGGGCCTGCACACTGCGGGCCGGGCGCGCGGCATCCGCCGCCACCAGCCTTGCCCAGTGCATCTGCCCCAGCAGCCCCGGCAGGCACAAAACGAGGCCCAGAAAGACCATCCACCACAGCACCCGTGCAGCCGCGTTCCAGCTGCCGGACGCAAGCTGTCCCCCGGCCCAGAGCAGCAGCGGCAGCACGCCGAGCAGCGCCATGGAGCGGAATTCCTCCCGGCAGACGGCGTGTGCCTGCAGGACAGTACGGGCAAGCTCCGCCAGCAGCCAAAGCGGCAGCGCGGTCATCCACGCCAGCCGGAACGCCTGCGACCGCTGCCAGAATGCGCCCGCAAGCAGGATCAGCGCCGACCAAACGGCCGCGTTCAGCAGCCCGGACAGCAGTGCCGCGCGCACCGAACCGGCCGGGGCCGCGGCGTCTGCCAGTGCTGCGGTGAGCACGCTGAGGCCCAGTGCCGGGCCCGAAAAAACCTCTTTCTGTTTCATGCTGCACTTCACCTCCGGTCCTGCCAGATATTGAAGCCCTGCCGGGACAGGCGGCGGTAGTTGCGCCGGATGACGCCGTCCTCTGCAAGGGGTGCCTGCGGGAACGGGTGCGGCGCAAGGTACGGCACCCCCATCATGCCGGTGCCGGAAAGGCTGAGCAGAAACGCAAAAAACGCTCCCACCAGCCCCACCGGCCCGGCAATGCCCGCCGCAAGCAGAACGCCCAGCCGCAGCAGCACGGCGGGCTCATACAGCGACGGCGTGACGAACAGCGCAATGGCCGTGACACTGGCCACGAAGATGACCGGCGTGCTCATGAGGCCGGTGGCAATGGCGGCATCCCCGAGGATGAGGGCCGACACCAGGCTGACCGAATGCCCCAGCGACTGCGGCATCCGCAGCCCGGCTTCGCGGATGACTTCCAGCACCAGAATGACCAGCAGCATTTCAGCAAACAGAGGCAGCGGTGTGGCCTTCTCTGCAGCGGCGATCTTGTATAAAAGCTGCGGCGGGATGAGCTCCGGCAGGTAGACCGCAAGGCACACGAACACCCCCGGCAGAAACACGGTCAGGTAGAAGGAAGCATATTTCAGCACCCGCAGAAAAGATGCAAACACGGCGGTGGAGGCATAGTCATCCAGACATTCAAAGTTCTCGCAGAAAAGGGCCGGCAGCACCATGGCCGACGGGCTGCCGTTGACCAGTACGATGATCTTGCCCTCGCAGAGCTTTGCCGCCGCGGCGGCCGGGCGCTCAGTATAGCTCACCGGCGTGAACAGCCGGGCCCAGCTGGGCAGCAGCCACGGCACGAAATAGCTGGAATCCAGCAGCAGTTCCGGTTTTGCAGCGGCCAGCGTTTTGCGCACGCGGCGCACCATGGCCGGGTCTGCCCTGCTTTTGCAGTAACAGAGGGCATATTCTGTTTTGGCGGCGGTATCTGCCTGCTGCACCTCCTGCACAAGGTCGGGCGTGCGGATGAGCCGCCGCAGCAGACTCAGGTTCACCCGCAAAAGGTCAGCAAAGCCTTCCCGGGAGCCGCGCAGGTTGCCTTCGCCGGAAGGCTCCTCCACCGAGCGGTACTTCAGCCCCTGCACCGAAAACGCGATGCCCTCGGCACAGCCGTCCAGCAGCAGCACCGCCATGCCCGCCGTCAGCCGCTTGACAAGGTCCGGCATATCCTGCACAGGGCTGCTTTCTGCCAGAAAGGCCGACCCGTGCAAGATCAGCGCATAGGCTTCCTGCCCGGTCAGCGGCTGCGCATCGGACCGGTTCGGCGGGGCCTGACGGCTGGCGGCATCCAGCAAAAGCTCCCACAGGGAATCCAGACTGGCCATGCCGTCAAACAGAACGATGGCCCCTTTGCAATGATAAATCGCGATTTCTTTGGCATAATAATCCGCAGATGCGCCAAACAGCGCATCCAGCGCGGCAAGATTTTCGGCCAGAGAGCGTGATAACTTCTGCATGTGCTTCACTCCTTTGCACAGCAGTATGCCCGGCGGCTGCGCGTTCCATTCCAGCCCGGACGGGAGGGGGTCTTTTATGAAGCTTCTGATCTGCCGCACCATCATCATTTATCTGTGTGTTCTGTTTGCCATGCGTCTGATGGGCAAACGCCAGCTGGGGGAGCTGCAGCCTGAAGAACTGGTATCCACCATCCTCATCTCCAACCTGGCCTCCATCTCCATCGAGTCGGAGGAAGTGCCCATCACCTCCAGCCTGATCCCGCTGTTTCTCATTGCGGCGCTGGAACTGCTGGGATCGGTGCTGAGCTTCCGCAGCCAGAAATTCTTCAACTTTCTCTCCGGGCGGCCCAAGACGGTGATCTTAGACGGGCAGATCGACCAGAACGCCCTGCGGATGCTGCGGCTCACCACCGCCGACCTGATGGAAGCACTGCGCGGCAAGAACATCTTCGACCCGCGCGAGGTCTCCTACGCCGTCATTGAAACGAACGGCACCCTCTCGGTGGCGCTGCGGCCGGAAAAAGAACCCGCCCGCCTTGCCGACCTGCAGGTGAAGGCAGAGCACACCAACGCCACCATCCCCTTTGTGCTGGACGGGCAGGTGCTGGAAGACAACCTGCGCTGGTGCGGCAAGGACCGTGCCTGGCTGGAGCGTACGGCCCAGGCCAACACCCTGCTGCCGGAGGAGATCCTGCTTTTGATCGGCAATGAGACCGAGGATTATTTTCTGCTGAAAAAAGAAAGCCGCCATCCCGGCGGCTCTCCAATGAGGTGATGGAATGAAACGCATTTACGCCTGTATTGTCATCGTAGCGGCACTGCTGGCCGTTTCCTTTTACAGCAGCTTTCAGGTGCAAAAATTCGCCGACACCATTTCGGTGCAGCTGAATACCGCCATCGACGCTATCCGTGCCCAGGACTACCCCACCGCACGGCAGGCCCTTGCCGACGGTGCCGACCGCTGCGACCGAATGCGCACCGGCATGAACCACTTGCTGCGCACGGCTGATTTCACCGAACTGGAAGCAGCCCTGCGGGCGTCGGACGGGCATCTGGAGATGAACGCCCCGGAGGAGGCCCTCGGAGAGCTGCGCCGGGCGCAGGTGCGGGTGGAAACGCTGGAATGGCTCTCCCGGCGGCTGGTATAAAAAACACCGGCCCCCTGCCCTTTCGGGCCGAGGACCGGCGAAGAAGGATGTTCCTTATTTCTGGGGTTCCCTGCGGTCGCCCATGAGCTTTTGCAGCTCATTGAAGAAGCTTTCCACATCTGCAAACTGGCGGTAGACCGAAGCAAAGCGGACGTAGGCCACCTCGTCGATCTTTTTCAGCTCCTGCATGGTCAGCTCGCCGATGCGCACGCTGGGGATCTCGCGGTCGTAGGAGCTGAGCAGGGTCTGCTCAATGCTGCTGACCGCGCGCTCCAGGGATTCATAGCTCACCGGGCGCTTGGCGCAGGCGCGCACCATGGCGTTGAGCAGCTTCTGGCGGTCGAAAGGCTCCCGGGAGCTGTCTTTCTTCACGACCACCAGCGGCACAGTCTCCACGACCTCATAGGTCGTAAAGCGCATATGGCAGCTCAGGCATTCGCGGCGGCGGCGGATGCGCTCATTGTCTTCGGTGGGGCGGGAGTCGATGACTTTCGATTCCTCCGCGCCGCAATAGGGACACTTCATGGTCTGTTCCTCCTGAAACGGGTCAGTTTTTCTTTGCCTTGGGCTTGCGCTCGCTCCACAGCACCCAGGCCGAAGTGGACACGCACAGCGAGGTGTACACACCGCTGATCATGCCCATCGTCAGCGGGAACGCGAAGGTGAAGATGCTGTCCAGGCCGTACAGCTTTGCGATGATGCACATCACGCCCAGGGCCATCACGGTGGTGATGGTGGTGATGAGGGTGCGGCGGGCAGACTGGTTCACCGAGCGATTCACCAGCTCCTCAAAGGAGGCCTTCTTGCCCATCAGGGCGCGGTTCTCGCGGATACGGTCGTAGACGACGACGGTATCGTTGATGGAGTAGCCGAGGATGGTGAGCATGGCGGCGATGAAGTTGCCATCCAGGGCGGTACGCAGCAGCACGAAGGTGCCAAACACCACCATCAGGTCGTTCACCAGTGCCAGCACTGCCATCATGCCGCCGGTGAGGCCGCCGATGTTCTTAAAGCGCAGGGCAATATACAGCAGGATCAGCACCAGCGCGAACACCACGGCCACAAGGCTCTTTTGCAGGAACTTGGTGCCCATGGCCGCGCTGACATTGCTCAGCGACAGCTGCGCAAAGCTGTTGTCCGGGTAGCTCTCGTTCAGACTGTCCAGCAGGGCCTCCACCTGTTCGGTGGTCACGGTCTCAGTGCCGGGCATGGAGATCTTCAGGGTCTGGCCGCCGGTGGCGACGTTCTCGCCAGTCTGCAGGGTCAGGCCGTTGTTTTCCAGCGCAGTGGAAGCCGTCTTCTGCACATCGGACATGGTAAAGCTGCCTTCATAGCTCAGGGTGATCATGGCACCGCCGGTGAACTCAGTATCCAGATGGACGCCGAACACCACAGCGCACAGCACGATGGCCGCCATCAGGCAGGAGGAAACAGTCAGGAAACGCTTGCGCAGGCCCACGAAGTCGATGGGCTTCTTCTCGGCCTTTTCCTTGCCGGGCTTGTCAGCACCATAGAGCCACGGGCTGCGCAGGGCCTTGATGGAAGCCGCGCCGCGGATCATGACGCGGGTGGCGAACACGCCGAACACGAAGTTCAGCAGCACGCCGGTGAGCAGCGTGTAGCCGAAGGCGTAGATGGTGCCTGCGGTGGAGGGACCAAAGGCAAAGAACACAAAGTGCAGTGCCTTGGCAAAGATACCGTCCGAGGGGCCGAAGGCACCCATCAGCACGATAGCCACGATGACAATGGTCACGTTGCCGTCAATGATGGGGGTCAGGCCGCGGGCAAAGCCGCTCTTGAGGGCGCCATCCAGAGACTTGCCGTTTTTCAGTTCTTCCTTGATGCGCTCGGCGGTGATGACGTTGGCGTCCACGCCCATGCCGATGGCCAGGATGATGCCCGCGATGCCGGGCAGGGTCAGGGTAAAGCTTTCAAACACCGGGAAGTAGCCGGACACAAAGGCCAGCGTTGCCGCCACCTGACCGGCCAGTGCGATGCAGGCCAGAAAACCCGGCAGGCGGTACAGCGCGGTCATGAACACCACGATCAGTGCAAAGGCGATCAGGCCAGCCAGCACCATGGCGCTCAGGCTGTTCTCGCCCAGGCTGGGGCTGACGGTGGAGTAGCTGTCCACGGTCAGGGCAAAGGGCAGTGCACCGGAGTTGATCTGGCGGGCCATTTTAACGACCTGCTCCTGCGTGAAGGGGTTGGATGCAGAGCTGGTGATGATGGCCGAACCGTCGGTGATGGCGGTGTTGACCGTGGCGGTGCTGACGTTCTCGTCATCCAGCCAGATGCTGATGGTGCCATTGGACGCCGCCAGCGCGGTGGTGGCATCGCCAAAGGCCTTGGCACCGTCGTCGGTGAATTTCAGGGAGACATAATATTCCGATGCGCCGCCGTTGCTGACGGGGCCATACTGGGCGGCTGCACTCTCGATCTTGGAGCCGTCCAGAATCAGTTCACCGTCGGCACTGCTGCCCTCGCGGAAGGTCAGGTACGCGGTGGTGCCGATCTCCTGAATGGCGGATTCCGGGTCAAAATCCGTCTCACCGGACTGCCACGGGAACTCCAAGATCAGGCTGTCGGAATTGTTGTCCACATACAGCTCATAGTCGGTGACGTTCAGCGCCACGAGGCGGTTCTCGATGACGAGCTGAGCCGCTTCCAGCTGTTCTTCAGTGGCGTCGTAGCCGTCCGAGGGAACGAAGGTGACGTTCACGCCGCCCTTGATATCTACGCCGAAGCGGATATCCTGCGCACCCTTGATGTAGGTTTTGGTCACATCACCGTACTTTGCGCACACACCAAAGAAGGCGGTGTACACGAACGCTGCGATCAGCAGCACCGTGAGGACCAGATGCCATGCTTTGCCTTTTGTTTTCATAAAATTCAGGAAACCTCCAAAAGCTGCACCCTGGGGGAATACAGCCCGTATTCATGTGTGAACCGTTTGCCCCGCTGCTGTTCCGCGGGGGTGGGTCCGTTTGCCGCAGAGCCGCCGTCGTGCCGGCCGCTTTGCGATAAAACTCCCCTGACGGCCAAAGCGGCCGCACAGAGGAGATAAAAATTCAGCTTAAATCAAAATGCGCTCAGTCTGCCTTGTCGGCCAGCAGCTTTTCCACCACGGCCAGACGCACGCAGACGCACAGCAGCTCGGAAGCAGTTTCCACTTCGTCCAGGCTGGGGTAAGTGGGCGCGATGCGCAGGTGAGAATCCTGCGGGTCCTTGTGGTAGGGGTACGCAGAGCCTGCACCGGTCAGGGTCAGGCCCGCATCCTTGCACAGGCCTGCCACACGCTTTGCGCAGCCGGGCATGACGTACAGGCTGATGAAGTAGCCGCCCTTGGGGTTGGTCCAGTGGGCGATATCGCCGCAGGGGGTGAGATTATTCTTGAATGCGGTCTTGACGGCGTCGAAGCAGGGCACCAGACGGCGGCGATGCTTTGCCATGTGGGCCAGAACGCCTTCCTTGTTCTTCAGGAAGCGGACGTGACGCAGCTGATTCATCTTGTCGTAGCTGATGATCATCACCGAGAAGCGCTTGCACATATACTTCATGCTGTTCTCGCTGCAGGCGATGGCAGAAACACCGGCACCCGGGAAGGTGATCTTGCTGGTGGAAGTGAACATGAACACACGGTCTTCGTTGCCGTACTTCTTGCTCTCGTTCAGCAGCACCGGGGTCTCGATGATCTCATCGGTCAGGTGATGGACGATATAAGCCTCGTCCCAGAAGATCTTGAAGTCGGGCGCAGCGGTCTTCATCTTTGCAAAGCGCTCAATGGTCTCATCACTGTAGGTGTAGCCGTCGGGGTTGGAATACTGCGGCACACACCAGATACCCTTGATATCAGCGTCCTCCGCTACCAGCTTTTCCACGATATCCATATCCGGGCCGTTCGGGGTCATGGGCACGCTGATCAGCTCAAAGCCAAACTCCTCGGTGATGGCAAAGTGGCGGTCATAGCCGGGCACCGGACAGAGGAACTTGCGCTTTTCCACCTGAGACCAGGGGCAGGTCGACTCCGGGAAACCGAACACATAGCCGATGTTGATCAGGTTATACATCAGCTGCAGGCTGGAGTTGCCGCCCACGAACACCTCGCCGGGCTGCACGCCGAACACGTCGGCAAACAGCTCACGGGCCTCCTGCAGGCCTTCCAGCTCGCCATAGTTGCGGGCATCGGTGCCCGCATCGGTGGTGTAATCGTTCATCTTCAGCAGGTCCATGGCCAGATCCATCTGGTGGGGGCCGGGCTTGCCGCGGGCCATGTTCAGCTTGAGGCCCTTTGCCTGAAATTTTTTGTACTCTGCTTCGAGCGCTGCCTTTTCGACAGTGAGTTCCTCACGATTCATTGCAAGATAATTTGCCATTGAAAACACACTCCTTTATCGTACTTCCTGTTACCCATCGCACCAGTTCTGCGTCCTTGGGAGCATTCCTGCCAGGGAGCGCGCTCCGCGCAGAACCATGCCTTAATATTATAGTACATTTTGGCCACGGAAACAAGAATAATAAAGCAAAAAGCCCTGTCAAAAGCAAAAAGCTTTCGAAACAGGGCTTTACTCTCCCCTATCCGGCGATTTTTCGTCAGTTCAGGGAGACCTGATTTTTATAGCGTTTGCGCACAGCACCGTATTCCAGATGAGCTTCGCCATTCTCCACGGTGTCCTCGTCCACGGTCACGCGGATGATGGTGGCATCGCTGGGCACATCGTACATAATGGGCAGCAGGATGCTCTCCATCACGCTGCGCAGGCCGCGGGCGCCGGTCTTACGCTCAATGGTCTTGCGGGCGATGGCGTGCAGGGCTTCATCGGTAAAGCTCAGCTCCACGTTGTCCATGCCCAGCAGTTCCTTGTACTGCTTGACCAGGCTGTTGCGGGGCTCCTTCAGCACGCGGACCAGTGCGTCCTCGTCCAGATCGTCCAGCACGGTGATGACCGGCAGACGGCCGATCAGCTCCGGGATCAGGCCGAACTTGACCAGATCGTGGGGCTCCACCTTGCGCAGCAGGGCGCGCTCGGCCTCGCTGGAGTTATCCTTCAGCGCACTGCCGAAGCCCAGTGCGGATTTGTCGGTGCGGCGCAGGATATACTTATCCAGACCATCGAAGGCACCGCCGCAGATGAACAGGATGTTGGTGGTGTCGATCTGGATGAACTCCTGCTGCGGGTGCTTGCGGCCGCCCTGCGGAGGAACATTGCTCACAGTGCCCTCCAGGATCTTCAGCAGGGCCTGCTGCACGCCTTCACCGCCCACATCGCGGGTGATGGAGGGGTTCTCGCTCTTGCGGGTGATCTTGTCGATCTCGTCGATATAGATGATACCCACCTGTGCCTTCTGCACATCGAAGTCCGCTGCCTGAATGAGCTTGAGCAGGATGTTCTCCACATCCTCGCCCACATAACCGGCCTCGGTGAGGGTGGTGGCATCGGCGATGGCGAAGGGCACACCCAGCATCTTGGCCAGCGTCTGAGCCAGCAGGGTCTTGCCCACGCCGGAGGGGCCCAGCAGCAGCACGTTGGACTTTTGCAGCTCCACATCGCCGCCCTTGCCGCTGAGGATGCGCTTATAGTGGTTGTAGACCGAGACGGACAGCACACGCTTTGCTTCGTCCTGGCCGATGACGTACTGATCCAGGCCTTCCTTGATCTCGGCCGGGGTCAGGATGTTGATGTCCAGATCGGCTCCTGCGGGCTTGATGCTGGCGCGGCCTGCGCCGCCCCGGCCCGGACGGGCGCTTTTGGGCTGGTCCGGCTGATCGGAAAGCAGGTCGTGGCACAGGTTGATGCATTCGCTGCAGATATTGACGCCCGGGCCAATGATCATGCGCTCCACTTCGTCCTGATGCTTTCCGCAGAAGCTGCAGACCAGGTCCTTTTCGTTTTTATCTCTGCCGGAATTGTTATTTGCCATAGCTGTTTTTCCTTATCCTGGATAAATTAGCGGCTCAGCGATGGGCGATGACCTCATCGATCAGGCCGTACTCCTTTGCTTCCTCGGGCGTCATATAATGATCGCGCTCGGTGTCCAGCTGGATCTTCTCCAGCGGCTGGCCGGTGTACTCGCTGAGGATGCGGTTCATCTTGTCGCGGATGTGCACCATGTGCTCAGCGTGGATCTTGATATCGGTGGTCTGGCCGGAAAGGCCGCCGCCCTGGCCGCCGATCAGCGGCTGATGGATCAGGATCTCCGAGTTGGGCAGAGCAAAGCGCTTGCCCTTGGTGCCGCTGGCCAGCAGGAAAGCACCCATGGAGGCTGCCATGCCCATGCAGATGGTGGAAACGTCACACTTGATATACTGCATGGTGTCATGGATGGCCATGCCGGCGCTGATGGAGCCGCCGGGGCTGTTGATATACAGGCTGATGTCCTTGTCCGGGTCCTGCCCTTCCAGATACAGCAGCTGCGCCACCACGAGGCTGGCGGAAGTGTCATTGACATCCTCACTCAGAACGATGATACGGTCGTTCAGCAGACGGGAGAAAATATCGTAGGAACGCTCCCCGTGCGCCGACTGCTCGACAACGTAAGGAACAAAGCTCATAAAGTTCGCCTCCTGAAATGGAATATAGTATTTGCAAAATTGACCGATACGGATTCCCTTCCGGTTCTGCCGTATCGGTCAATTTTAACAACCTTTGATAAAACGCGCTGTGCGCTTTATGCGGCCGGGCACCGATTACTCAGCGTCAGCAGCCTTCTCAGCCTCAGCGGCCTTCTCCACAATGTTTGCGTGGCTCTTGATGAAGTCGATGGCCTTGTTGATGGCCAGATCCTTCTTCAGGTCGTCCACGTTGACCAGCTCACGGACCTTGTCTTCTTCCATCTTATACTGGTCGGCGATGCGCTTGATCTCAGCGTTGACTTCGTCCTCAGAAGCCTCGATGTTCTCAGCAGCGGCAACAGCCTCCAGAGCCAGGCGGATCTTGACCTGCTTCTCAGCCTGCGGCATGAAGGAAGCGCGGAACTGATCCACGGTCTGGCCCATATACTTCAGGTAGTCCTCGAGGCGCAGACCCTGCTGCTCCACGCGGAATGCGAAGTCGTTGACCATCTCGTCCATGCGGGTCTCGTACATTGCCTGGGGGATCTCGCCCTCCATGCTCTCGATGACCTGATCGACCAGAGCGTTCTCCACAGCCAGGTCGTCCTGCTTGTCCAGCTGCTCCTGGTTGTTCTTGCGGATGGAAGCCTTGAACTCGTCCAGAGTGTCGTACTCGGAGCAGTCCTTTGCCAGCTCGTCATCCAGAGCGGGCAGCTCCTTGTACTTCACTTCGTGCAGCTTGATCTTGAAGACAGCAGCCTTGCCAGCCAGCTCAGCAGCCTGATACTCTGCGGGGAAGGTGACGTTCACGTCGAACTCCTCACCAGCGGAGTGACCAACGATCTGCTCCTCAAAGCCGGGGATGAAGCTGCCGCTGCCCAGGGTCAGGTTGTAGTGCTCAGCCTTGCCGCCCTCGAATGCGACGCCGTCCACAAAGCCCTCGAAGTCGATATCAGCGATATCGCCGTTCTCGGCAGCACCCTCACGGGTCAGCTCACGGGCGTTGCGCTCCTGCACGCGCTTCAGCTCGGCCTCAACAGCCTCGTCGGTGACAGTATGGACAGTCTTCTCGACGGTCAGACCGTTGTAGCTGCCAACCTTGACTTCGGGCTTGACTGCGACCTTGACGGTCAGGGTGACACCCTCGGCCTCGCTTGCGGAATCGACGGTGACCTCAGGACGGCCCACGGGCTCCACGCCAGCTTCCTTCACAGCAGCCTCGAAAGCCTCGGGGAACAGCTCGTTGATGGCGTCATAGGTGAAGACATCGGCACCATACATCTTCTCGATGATGGAACGGGGAGCCTTACCCTTGCGGAAGCCGGGGACAGAATACTTCTTGCCTTCCTTCTTGAAAACATCGGCAACGGCCTTCTTGAAAGCCTCTGCGTCGATGGAGAACTGCAGCTCTGCCATGCTCTTTTCGAGCTTTTCACACTTGATGAAATTCATTTGTTTTTCCTCCACTCAAAAATTCTATTGCGCCGGGCAGGAAGTTTTTTGCCCTTTGCAACCGCGCACTGCGTCCTGGATGAACTTGCTTTTGCAACATGCGGGGACGCGCGCGCTCAATTGGGTGCAACAATCGCGTCAAAACTTATTATAGCACGGCTTGGACACAATTGCCAGCCCAAATTGTGAATTTTTATCATTTTTGACCGCTGCTCACGGTCAGTTGATGCGGTACGGGCAGAAACGCAGCCCGTCAGCGCTCACCAGCTTGTAGCGGATGCCGTCCACCTCGCCCTGCACTGCGTAGCGGATGGCGTTGCCGTGCAGGTGGCCGTAATAGCAGGTCTTGATGCCATACTCTTTTAAGGTGGCCACGATCTCCGGCGCACTGGTGCCGGTGTAGACCGGCGGATAATGCAGGAACACCAGCTTTTCCAGGCCCGGCTCCGCGGCATCCAAGCTCATGCGCAGGCGGCCGATCTCGCGGTTCATCACCTTTTCGTCGTGGGCCTCACCCACATCGAACAGCCAGCCGCGGGTGCCGCAGATGGCATAACCTTCTACACTATAAGAATTGTTGTGCAGGATGTGCAGGGTGTCGAAACCCTCCGCCTTGAGGTACGCGTTCATCTTGTTGGCGGTGGACCACCAGTAATCGTGGTTGCCCTTCATGATGATCTTCTGCCCGGGCAGGCTTTGCAGAAAGGCAAAGTCCTTGCGGGTATCGGTCAGGCGCATGGCCCAGCTGATGTCACCTGCCAGCACAATGGTATCTTCCGGCCGGATGAGTTTTCGCCAGTTCTTCTCCAGACGCTCCACATAGTCGTTCCAGCCGGGGAAGATGTCCATCGGCTTGGAAGCGCCCAGAGAAAGATGGGGATCGCCAAGCACAAAAAGTGCCATGTTTTTACTCCTGTTCTATCGCAATTCTCGCAAACAGCTCCAATCATAACAGCATATTTGCGATATGCAGCCTGCGGATGTTGCCTGGGCATTGAAAAACGCAGGCTGCGATAAAGTGCAGCAGGATGTGTTATTCCTGATAGCCCAGCGCCACCTCGGCGATCTGCGCGGGTTCGATCACGGTGTCAAAGCGCTCCGGCTTCTGACGCAGCGCGGCAAGGCTTGCCGGTGCGGCGTGGGCGGTAGCTGCTTCCAGCTGCTGCATTGCTTCGAAATCATTTTCCGGTGCGGCCTGGCCCAGAGCGGCCAGAACGCTGCGCGGGAACTTGAAGGGAGATGCGGTGGACAGCACCACCATGGGCACACCATCACGCTTTTTCTGCGCAGCGACGTGGAATGCCACAGCGGTGTGGGTGTCGCACAGGTAGTTGTCCTTTTCGTAACGGGCACGGATCTCCCCTGCCACCTCGGCCTCGCTGCTCCAGCCGCAGGAGAAGTTCTTCTGAATGGCGGCCAGCGTTTCGGGGCGCACAGTGTAGCTGCCCTTCTCGGCCAGGTCCCTCATCAGACCCGCCACCTCGGCGTCACTGCCGGTGACATGGTACAAAAGGCGCTCGAGGTTCGAGGACACCAGAATGTCCATGCTGGGGGAAGTGGTCTTGAAGAATTCGCGCTTTGCGGTGTAGGTGCCGGTGGTGAGGAAGTCGGTCAGCACGTTGTTCTCGTTGGAAGCGCAGACCAGCTTGCCCACGGGCAGGCCCATGCGCTTGGCATAGTAGCCCGCCAGAATGTCACCGAAGTTGCCGGTGGGCACACAGAAGTCCACTTCGTCACCGAAGGTGATCTTGCCCGCTCTCAGCAGCTGGGCATAGGCGGCAAAGTAGTAGACGATCTGCGGCACCAGGCGGCCCCAGTTGATAGAGTTCGCACTGGACAGGCGGATATCCCGCTTTGCCAGCTCGGCGGCAATGGCGGTGTCACCAAAGACCTTCTTTACGCCGGTCTGGGCATCGTCAAAGTTGCCGCGCACGGCGTAGACTGCCACGTTGGCACCCTCCTGGGTGGCCATCTGCAGGCGCTGGATCTCACTGGTGCCGCCCGTGGGGTAGAACACCGCGATCTCCACGCCCGGGACGTCATGGTAGCCGTCCAGAGCAGCCTTGCCGGTGTCGCCGCTGGTCGCCACAAGGATCAGGGTCTTCTCCGTGCGGCCCAGATTCTTTTTGGCTTCCACCAGCAGTTTCGGCATCAGCTGCAGGGCGTAATCCTTGAAGGCACAGGTGGGGCCGTGCCACAGCTCCAGCGCGTAGGTATCCCCTTCCACCGGAGCCAGATAACCGGCCTTGCCGCCGAAGGCTTCCCCGTAGGTCCTGCGGGTAGCTTCGGTCAGGAAGTCCTGCGAATAGTCGGTCAGATATTCTTTGATGACGGCAGCTGCCATGGCCGGATAATCCAGCTCACACAGCGCCTTCACATCCACCTGCGGGAAGCTTTCCGGCACGAACAGACCGCCCTCATTGGACAGGCCCTGTGCGATCGCTTCCGAAGAAGTCACCTTGCGGTTTTGGTCTCTGGTACTGAAAAACTGCATCGTTGTCGCTCCTTTTTTCGCCGTAGAACGCGCAAAACGCGCTCCTGCTGCTGCGGCAGAGAAGCCCTCTGCCCATACATTTCCCACCGGGGCACTCGCTTTACGCGAGGAAAGCGCCCCTTATAATATGTACCATCCAGCGCCCGCTGTCAAGAGGAAACACTTCTGCCACGTCAAAACGCACCGGCGCATCGCTCAGGCCGTTTACCTGCAGATAGCTCTGCGCGGCGCGGATGAGACGGCGCTGCTTGGGCCGGTCCACCGCTTCGGCCGGGCTGGCAAGGGAGTTCTCGGCCCGGGTCTTCACCTCGCAGATGACGATGGTGCCGTCCGGTTCCTGCACCACCACGTCCAGCTCCCCCATCCGGGTGCGGAAGTTGTGGGCCAGCAGGCGGCAGCCCTGTTGCAGGTAAAACTTTGCGGCAGCGGCTTCGCCCTTCCGGCCGGTCTCGGCGCGGTTCACTTGCCGCTCTCCGGCCAGTAGCCCTGCTTTTTCAAAAAGCTGCGGCGGTAGAACGGCTGGATGCCATACTGCGCGATGAGTTCATAGTGAAGCTTGGTCGGGTAGCCTTTGTGCTTTGCCAGCTGGTACTGGGGGTACTGCTTGTCCAGTTCCAGCATGTAGCGGTCACGGCTGACCTTGGCCAGCACCGATGCCGCGCCGATGCTGGCGCTGGTGGCGTCGCCCTTGACCACCGGCTGCGCCGGAATTTGCAGCCCGGCCGGGGTGCGGTTGCCGTCCACAAGGACGAGGTTCGGCACGATGTCCAGCTCCTCCACAGCCTGCTTCATGCCGCCCATGGTGGCGTTGAGGATGTTGTCCCGGTCGATGATGTCCGGCCCCACAAAGATGATCTTGTAGGCCAGCGCCTTTTCCACGATCTCATCAAATAATGCTTCCCGCTTTTTCTCGGTGAGCTTTTTGGAGTCGTTGATGCCGTAGACCGGGTTCTCCGGGTCCAGGATGCAGGCCGCGACGCACACCGGGCCGCACAGAGGGCCGCGCCCGGCTTCGTCTACCCCCGCAAAGCAGCCGTACTGGCTGCGCACGGCGGCGTCGTACTCATACAGCGGGGCGGAAATTTCCTCGTCGGAACGGCGCTTCATTCGTCATCCTCCTCGGCAAAGTCGGCCAGATCATCCCGCTGCGGCGGGCGCTCCAGCGAGATGCGGCCCCACTTGCAGGCGCGGAACTCGTCCACCAGCATGATGGCGCAGCGCTCGGTGTTCACCTCGCCGCCGCGCACCAGCAGGCCGCGCTTGCGGCCAATGGCTTCCATCAGTTCGTAGGGCGGCAGCGCCATGGTCTCGGCATCCAGCTTGTAGCGCTGGGCCACCAGGTCCGGGTAGTTGCGGCGTACCTCGTCCAGCAGGTTCATGGCCAGTTCTTCCACGTCCAGAATGTCATCCTTGATGGAACCGATGAAGGCCAGGTTGGACGCAATGGTCTTGGAATCAAACTTTTTCCACAGCACGCCGGGCATGTCCAACAGGTCGAACTTGTCGGTGCTGACCCACTGCTTGCCCTTGGTCACGCCGGGGCGGTCGGCCGCCTTGGCACGGGCCGAGCCCGCAAAGGTGTTGATGAAGGTAGACTTGCCCACATTGGGGATGCCGCAGAGCATCACCTGGGTCTTGGCACCGCTCATGCCGCGGTTCTGGCGGCGTTCCAGCAGGCCCGCCAGCTCTTTTTCGATGGCGATCTTGACGGCGTTGGCACCGCCCTTCTGCTTGGCGCTGATGGCCACGCATCCGGCATCTGCGGCGTGGAAGTAGCGGATCCACTCCTCGGTCACCGCCGGGTCGGCCAGATCGGCCTTGTTCAGCGCATAGAGCTTCGGCTTGCGGGCCGTGATGCGCTCGATCTCCGGGTTCAGGCTGGAAAGCGGGATGCGCGCATCCAGCAGCACAAGGCTTGCGTCCACATGCTGGATCTCCTGCTCCATCATGCGCAGGGTCTTGGTCATGTGGCCCGGGAACCACTGAATATTGTACTGGTTTGCAAACCGGGTATCCATTTCGTTCATTTTACCACCCCAAAATCTGTAAAGGGCATAAAGCACAAAAGCACCTTGCCCAGAATATCGCGCTCGTCGATGCAGCCGACGTAGGACGAACGGCTGTCCAGCGATTCGTTGCGGTTGTCGCCCATCACGAACACCGTGCCCTCCGGCACCGTATACGGGAACTCCACGTCATAACCCAGATGGGTAGGCGCAGCAATGTAGTCCTCCTGCAGCACCTCACCGTTGACGGTGACAGTGCCGGCCTCGTAGTCGATGCTGATGGTGTCGCCGCCCTTGGCGATGACCCGCTTGACCAGCGGCTTGCCGTAGGAGGTGTAGCTGTCCACGATGACCACATCACCGCGCTGCGGCGTATAGCCTGCCCCCCACACGATGAGCTTATCGCCGTTGACCAGCGTTGGCACCATGGAGCTGCCGTCCACCTGAATGATGCGGAAAAAGAACGAAAAGATGAGCACCAGCACCAGCGCCGCCGAGATCAGCGCCTCGTACCATTCCAGCAGATTCTGCCCGCGCACGGGCTTTGCCTGTTCCTGTTTTTCCATATCCGGTACACCTCACCCTCTGAGTTTTGCATCACTGACCCGATTATACAGCAATCCGCAGCCCCTGTGCAAGCGCACCGGCTGCAAAAAGCCGCATTTTACTGAAATTTTGATAAAGAAAAAAGGGACAACAAGGTTGTCCCTTTTCTCCCGTTTCAAATCGGGGATGATCAAATATCGCTCTTGACCTTGGCAGCCTTGCCCGTACGACCACGCAGGTAGAACAGCTTTGCGCGGCGGACCTTGCCCTTGCGGACAACGGTGACCTTCTCAACGAAGGGGCTGTTGATGGGGAAGACACGCTCGATGCCGACACCGTAAGCCACGCGGCGAACGGTGAAGGTCTCAGCAACGCCGCCGTGCTTCTTTGCGATCACAGTGCCCTCAAAGGCCTGGATGCGCTCACGGTCGCCTTCCTTGATACGAACATCAACGCGGACGGTATCGCCAACGTTGAACTGGGGCTTCTCAGCCTTGATGCTGCCTTCAGAAATAATCTTCAGTGCGTCCATTTTTGAATCCTCCATTTGTTTTTAGACGTTCATACACGGCACTTTGCCGTCAGAGGACCGCCCGTTTAATGATATTGTCATTAACCCCGCTGTGGTCTCAGCGGACACTAACGCCTAAATAGGATATCACAAAACCCGCGTGAATGCAAGCGTTTTGACCAAAATAAATGCAAAAATTTTCTGTTCTGTCAAAACGTATGTCTTTTGTGCCCTGCTCAGGCAAACAGCTGCTTATCTGCCGTCAGAAACTTTTTGCGCAGGATGTTCGCGCTGGCGGCAGGCAGGCCGAACTGATCTTCCAGAAAGCCGGTGAGCAGCGAGGGGTTCAGGTTCAGTTCCTGCGCGGCGGGCATACACAACTCAATGTGCAGGCTGTCCCCGTCCACAGTGTATTCCACCTGCGGGATGTGGTCTTTCAGCTCGATGATCTTGTTGCCCTTTTTGCCGTGCTTTTCCACGGGGGCGCTTTCCAGTGCATTGTACTGGTCCAGCACGGCCGCCGCAGCTGCCGGGTAAGTGATGCGATAGCAGGCATAGGCGATGAGGTCCGCCTTCATCTGCACCGGACCCACATGGGTGATGACGATGCCCGCAGGCATAATGGCATTGAGGGCATCCTTCCACTGGTCAAAATCCGGATTCTCGGCTTCCGTCTTAACGTCCACGCACTCGCACTCGCTCTCCTGCCCCAGAGAAAGCGGGCAGGCAAAGGTCATGTAGATGTGGGGGTTGAAGCCCAGCGTGTGCCACACCGGCAGGCCGCTGCGCTTGAGCACCCGCTGCATCACCCGCTGCAGGTCCAGCAGAGAGATGTAGGAGGCCTCATTCTTTTTCTCAAACGAGATTCTTACTGTAATCAAAGCAGGGACCTCCTAACAGATGATTTGCACCGCAGCCGTGGCAGGCACGGTTGCAGGGCTGGGTGGTCTGGGCGGCAAGAGCCTTGTTGTACTCCCGCACCAGATATTCGTGGGTGACGCCGTAATCCATGTGGGACCAGGGCGTCACCTCGTCCAGACCGATGGGGCGCTGGCAGTAGAATGCCGGGTCGATGCCCATGTCGGCAAAGGTCTGCAGCCAGGTATCATACTTGAAGCATTCTTCCCAGCCGTCGAAGTAGCAGCCGCGCTTGTAGGCTTCCACAATGACCGGGGCAAGGCGGCGGTCGCCCTTGGCGAACACGCCCTCCAGGAAGCTGGTGGTGCTGTCGTGGTAGTTCACCTTGATCTTGCGGCTGTGGACGCTCTCCAGTAGGTGCTTCTGCTTGGCCTGCAGGGTCTCAGCGGTATCCATGGGCACGAACTCAAAGGGTGTATGAGGCTTGGGCACAAAACAGGCGCAGCTGATGGTCACCTGCACGCCTTTGCCCTTGCCGCGCTTCGGCAGCGAATAGTACAGGTCCACCACCTTCTGGGCGGTCTCGGCGATGCCCTCAATGTCCTCCATGGTCTCGGTGGGCAGACCCATCATGAAGTAGAGTTTGACCGAGGTGTAGCCCGCGTTGAACGCGATGGTGCAGGTCTTTTCGATCTCGTCCCAGGTGACGTTTTTGTTGATGACGTTGCGCAGACGCTGGGTGCCGGCTTCGGCGGCAAAGGTCAGGCCGCTTTTGCGCACCCTGGTGGTCTTCTCGATCAGGCTCTGGGAGAAGTTGTCCACACGCAGAGACGGCAGCGACAGGCTGACATGCTCCTTGGGGGCCCACTCGTTCAGGTCGTCCAGCAGTTCTTCCAGCTGGCCGTGGTCGGAGGTGGACAGGCTGGAAAGGCTGAGCTCCTCATAACCGGTATTGGCGCACAGGTCCTGCGCCGCCTTGTTCAGCAGGCTGGCATCACGCTGACGCATGGGGCGGTACAAAAAGCCCGCCTGACAGAACCGGCAGCCGCGCACGCAGCCGCGCAGCACCTCGATGCTGGCGCGATCCTGAATGGCACCCACCATGGGCACCACGAAGTTCGTCGGCGGGGCAAACTCGTTCAGATCCTTGATGATGGCCTTGGTGATGCGGGCCGGGATGCCCGGCTCGTTGGGCGTGATGGACTTGACCCTGCCGTCCTCGTAATACTCCACATCATAGAACGCCGGGATGTAGATGCCGGGGATTTTGGCGATGCGCAGCAGCAGTTCCTTTTTGGAGACGCCGCCTTCCTTTTTGGCCTTCTCGATCTCAGCACAGATGCCGGGCAGCTGGTTTTCACCCTCACCCAGCTGGACCACATCGAAGAAATCTGCAATGGGTTCCGCATTGCAGGCGCAGGGGCCGCCCGCCACGATCAGCGGCCAGCTCTCGTCACGGTCTTTGGAATAGAACGGGATGCCCGCCAGATCCAGCATAGCCAGAATGTTCGTATAGGAAAGCTCGTACTGCAGGGTAAATCCCACTGCATCAAAGGCAGTCAGCGGGTCTTTGCTCTCCATGGTGTAGAGCAGCAGGTGCAGACGCTCCATCTCGGCCTTCATATCGAGCCACGGCATGAAGGCACGCTCGCACCACCAGTTCTCGTGGCTGTTGAGCAACTCGTAGAGGATCTTCTCGCCGAGGAAGGACATACCCACCTCGTAGGTGTCCGGGAAGCAGAATGCAAAGCGGACGTCCATCTTTTCTTTGTCTTTATATACGCTGCCGGGTTCGCCGCCGGTGTAGCGGCCGGGTTTCTGCACCCGTCCCAGCGCTTCTTTCAGTTTGGGATCAAACATTGAGTCCTCCAAATAAACAATCCTGATTTACACGTCTTTTTATTGTACCCGAAACCCGATGTTTTTTCAATCGTTTCCCGCCAATTTTTTGCGCGAGTTCCACACAGCATACAGGCTGGCGGCCATCTGCGCGCCGTCCAGCGGCGGGATGGGCAGCAAATTGAACCCACCCGTCAGCAGATTGGCGGCCAGAAAGGCGCTGCCCCGGATGGTCATGTTCCGGCCCAGCCGCAGCGCCCAAAGGCTCGCCAGCAGAAAGTTGACCGCCGGGCCGGCCGCCGCCAGCCAGAACCGCCGCCCCGGGGATAGCGCATTCCCGCAAAGGCGCATGCAAAAGCCGGTCATGGTCACCTCAATGACCGGAAAACGGTGGAAAAACGCGCAGTAGAGCAGAATATGCCCCCACTCGTGCAGAAAAGCCGCCAGCAGGCCCAGCCGCAGAAAGCCGCTGGCGTCGAAGTAGAGCAGAACATACAGCGCCCCGCACAGCAGCATCGGGTCACGGAAGACCAGCGGCCCCAGCCGCCGGGTATCACGATGCTTCATCGGCAAGGCCCAGCGCTGCCGCCGGGGCTTGGGCGGTGCCCTGCTCCCACAGCTCAAAGTGCAGGTGCGCCCCGGTGGCGCGGCCGGTCTGCCCGGCAGTGCCAAGCACCTGCCCCGCCTGCACCACCTCCCCGGCCCGGACGTAACAATACTGCAGATGGGCGTACCGTGTCTCCCGGCCATCCGGGTGCAGCAGATACAGGCAGTTGCCGTAACTGGCGCTGCGGCTGGCCCGGGTCACCACACCACCCTCTGCCGCAAGGACGGCGGTGCCCTCTGCACAGGCAAGGTCGATGCCTTTGTGGAACGCCGTCTCTCCCGTGAAGGGGTCGTCCCGCCAGCCGTAGGCATCCGAAACGCGGTATTGCGTTGTTTTCAGCGGGAAGCAGAGTGTCTCCCGCTTTGTCTGCGCCCGCACCGGCAGCACGGCCGCGATGCAGAGCAGCAGCAACAGCGAGACCGTCGCCCCAAAAAGCCCTGCTCTCGGCCCATGTTTTCTCCATTTTGTGAGCTGCCCGGCTCGTCCGCTTCGCTTTGCCCGCATACGCTTTCCCCTTTCCGCTGTAGTCCACTGTATGCAGGCGGGCACGCAAAAAGACCCGGCAGAGCGCTTGCTCTGCCGGGCCTTGTAAAGTTTTATTTACGGAACTTGAAGAAATCGAGGATGCGTTTCAACGGATTCTTTGGCGCGTGTGTTTCTGCCACCGGCTTCACCGGCCGCGGGGCGGGCGCTTCCGCCTTGGGTGCAGGCTGCGCCGGACGCGGCTTATTGTTCACCATCTGCTCCAGCTGGTCAAAATGATCCGGGCTTTCCGGGGCCGGTTCCTCAGCAGGCACAGGAGCCTTTCCCGGTTCGTTCTGCGGCGCAGCGATATTTTCGGCCGGGGCCGCTGCCTTTTCCGGTTTGGGCTGTTCTTCTGCAGCGGGTGCAGCTTCGGTTCCCACAGGTGCGGCGGCAGGTCCCGGAGCGGGAGCCTCCGGTTCTGGGGCCAGCGTCGTCGACTTCCAGGGTTCGGGCTGGGTCCAGTCATCCTTCAGCAGGTCGTACATGCCCATCTGGCCGTTGACCAGTTCCTCGCCCTCGGCGGGCTTCACCTTCTGGTAGCTGCCGTCCGGGCGCATCTCACGGGCGTTGACGTTATCCCGCAGCTGCAGCTGCAGGATGTCGGTGAGTTTTTGCACCAGCACCGGGTCTTCCACCCGGACGCCTACCTCCACGCGGCACTCGGTGTTGCGGGTGAGGAAGTCGCCGGATGCGATATAGATGCGGGTGTGCACGCCGTCGAAGAAGCTGTAGATGCGGCCGTGCTCAAGGTAGCGGCCCACGAGGCTGCGGATGTGCAGGTTCTCGGTCTTGCCGGGCACACCGGCGCGCACGCAGCAGATGCCGCGCACGATCATGTCGATGCGCACTCCGGCACAGCTGGCTTCCTGCAGTTTGAGAATGATGTCGCGGTCGCTGATGGAGTTGTTTTTCAGGATCATGGAAGCCGGGCGGCCCATGCGGGCGGCCGAGATGACATGGTCCATTTCTTCCAGCAGCACGCTCTTGAACCGCAGCGGGGCCACCAGCATCTTGTCGCTTGTCTCGGTCAGCTGCTGCACGGCAAGGTTCTGGAACACATTGGAGGCTTCCTCGCCGATGCCCTGATCTGCCGTGATGAAGGAATGATCGGTGTAGAGCTCGCTGGTCTTCTCGTTGTAGTTGCCGGTGCCGATCTGGGTGATATAGGAGTAGCCGTCCTTCCCCTTTTTGGTGATGAGGGTGAGCTTGGAGTGGACCTTGTAATCCTCAAAACCGTAGATGACCGTGCAGCCTGCGCTTTCCAGCTGCTTGGACCAGTCGATGTTGTTCTGCTCGTCAAAGCGGGCGCGCAGCTCCACCAGGGCCACGACTTCCTTGCCGTTTTCGGCCGCTTCCGTCAGCGCCTGCACGATCTGGGACTCCCGCGCCATGCGGTAGAGGGTCATCTTGATGGAGATGACGTCCGGGTCGTGGGCGGCCTTTTTCAGCATGGCGATGAAAGGCCGGATGGACTGGTACGGGTAGCTGAGCAGCACATCGTGCTTCTGCACCTCGGCGGCAAGGTCGTAGTCCGGCGGGGGCAGCATGGGCCGGGCCGCCGGGTAGAACAGTTCCGGGCGGCCCTCGGCTTCGATGCGGCCGGTGAGCTTGTAGAAAAAGCTCAGGTCCAGCGGGCTTTTCTGCTCGAACACCCGCTTGTGGGTCAGCAGCAGCCGGTTGCACAGCAGCCGTTCTACCTCCGGCGCGGGCGCAGGCGTGATCTGCAGGCGCACAGCAGCCAGTTTGCGGCGGCGCTTGAGCAGCTCGGTCATGATCTCGCGGTAATCGATGTCATGATCCATCATGCCTTCTTTCACGTCGATATCCGCATTGCGGGTAACGCGGAACAGGCATTTTTCCAGAATGGTCTCCTTGCCGAAGATGCTGGCTGCAAAGTGCAGCACCAGTTCTTCGGTAAGGGCAAACAGCGTTTCGCCGTCCTTTTTAATGAAGTGGATGCGTTCCATCTGGCTGGAGATGGGGATGATGCCCAGGCTCTGCCCGGCAGGGTGCTTTTCCTTGAGCAGCACGCCGAGGTAAATTTCCTTATTGCGCAGGAACGGGAACGGGTGGCGGTTGTCCACGATCTGCGGGCTGAGGATCGGGAACAGCTCGGTCTGGAAATACTTCTTCCAGACATGCTCGTCCTCTTTGGTCAGATGGTCAAGATCCACCTTGCGGTAGCCATTTTCGGCCAGTGCTTCCAGCGCTTTTGCGTAATATTTGTCGCAGTCCTCCTGCAGCTGGGCGGTTTTGGGCATGATGGCGGCAAGCTGCTCGGCGGCCGTCATGTTGGTCTTGTTCTCGCGCTTTTCCTTTTTGCCCTTTTCCTGCTCCAGGTTCGCGCGCTCCTGCAGAGAGCCCACGCGCACCATGAAGAACTCGTCCAGATTGGAGCCATAAATGGCAAGGAACTTGACCCGCTCGGCCAGCGGCACGTTTTTATCCTTGCCCAGCGCAAGGACCCGCCGGTTGAAGTCCAGCCAGCTCAGCTCGCGGTTGATAAAAATGGTATCGTCGCTCATGTTCATTCCCCTTTTTTCCGCTCTGCGGGCAAGCGTTGCCGCAGTTCAGCGCACAGTTGCCTGGCCTGCCCAGGAGGCCACGATGTCTTCGGTCAGGCCCGGAACGTCTGCCGCATCTGCCACCTGCGCGAACGGCCCATACTGCTGCCGGTATGCCACAATGGCCCGGGCACGGCTCTCGCCCACGCCGGGCAGGGTGCACAAAGCATCCACGTCGGCGGTGTTCAGGTCCACCCGGGTGTAGGCAGAAAGCGTCTGCCCGTCCGGCAATGACTGTTCCTCTGTGCCCTTCAGCGGGACCGCGAACCGAAATGCCAGCACCGCGCACAGGATGGCCGCCGCCAGCGAGAGCAGAACGAGCGCTCTTTCCCGCCGGGCGGCTTCGGGCCGAAGTTGTTCTTTCATTGTACCCGACTTTCCTCTAAAAAGAAAGGCCTCTGCGGAAGAATTTGCAGAGGCCTTGCACAAACTTTACACGGATTTTTCGGCATCCCGCACCATACGGTACAGCACTTCCACCGCTGCACCCGCAGATGCGTCGGTCAGGGTGACGTTCTGGGCGGCAAGGCGCAGCTCCGCCGGGGCATCGGCAGCAGCCGCGCTCCGGCTGGCCGCGCGCACCAGTTCCAGCATCGGCATGCCGCCGGCCAGCACCAGCACGTTCTCCGGCTCCACGCCCGCCGGGCCGCAGACAGCGTCCAGCATTTCTTTGCCGGAGACGGTCTTCGGGGTCAGCAGCAGGGTGTCCGGCGCAGCGCGCTCCCCCAGCAGCACAGCCGTGTGGTCGCCCAGTGCCTTGCCCAGCAGCGAGACCATGGGCACTGCCTTGCTGTCCTGATACAGCAGCACCCGCAGCACGTTCTCGCCCTTGATGTCTGCCGCATTCGCCAGCAGATAGGGCGTCCACTCCTGCTGCAGGTGGCGTTCCAGCGCGTTGCTCATGCGCAGCACGCGGGTGGTGCCGTCGGTCATCTGCAAAGCGATGCCCACGCCCGCCGCAGAGGGCAGCTGCGCAAACAGGTCAGCGTCCTGCCCGGCAAAGCTGCACAGCGGCTGGCGGGTGCCGTCGGCATAGTGATAGGCCATGGCTCCGCCGCAGACCAGCGCAGGCGCTGCCAGCCGCACGCTGCCCAGAATGGACCGCACCGCCCGGGGCGAACGCTGGGAAAAGACTGTGAAGCGGCCGCCGCGGCTGGAAAACAGCTGCAGCACATCCCGCACCACCTGGGTCAGGTTGCCGTCTGCACCCAGCAGCAGATTGTCCAGATCACACAGGACCAGCGTGGATTCCAGAGACTGATTCATACATTTCCCCTCCTGAGCGTTGCAAGAAAATGGGTAAAGTAATCCGGCAGTTCCGAATCAAAGCGGAGCTGTTCGCCGGTGATGGGGTGCACAAAGCCCAGCGTTTTGGCGTGCAGACACTGGCCGTGCAGGCTGGTGATGCAGTTGTGGGGGCCATAGACCGGGTCCCCCGCTACCGGGTGCTGGATGGACGCCATGTGCACGCGGATCTGGTGCGTGCGGCCGGTCTTCAGGCGGCATTCCAGCATGGTGAAGTTGTTCAGTCGTTCCAGCACCTTATAGCCCGTATAAGCGTACTTGGTGTGGGGCTCACTGGCCGGGTAGACCGCCATTTTTTTGCGGTCAGTCTTGCTGCGGCCGAGGTTGCTTTCCACAAAGCCTTCGTCCTGGGCAAAGCCGCCGTAGACGATGGTGTTGTAGGCACGCTCCACGCTGTGCACCGCCATCTGCTGCGAAAGGCCGATGTGGGTCGCATCGTCCTTTGCCACCACCAGCAGGCCGCTGGTGTCCTTGTCGATGCGGTGGACGATGCCGGGGCGTATCTCGCCGCCGATGCCAGAAAGGCTGCCCTTGCAGTGCCACAGCAGTGCATTGACCAGCGTGCCGTCCGGGTTGCCCGGGGCCGGGTGCACCACCATACCCTTGGGCTTGTTCACCACCAGCAGATGCTCGTCCTCATAGACGATATCCAGCGGGATGTCCTGCGGCACGGCCTCGATGGGCTTTGCGTCCGGAATCTCCAGCAGGATGGTGTCCCCTGCCTTGAGCTTGAGGCTTTTGGCCACCAGCTTGCCGTTGCACAGCACATGGCCGTCTGCCACAAGGGCCTGCAGCGCCGAGCGGGAAAGGCCGGTGTCCTCGCCGCTGAGAAAGCGGTCGATGCGCTGGCCAGCCGTCTCCGGCTCCACGATAAATTCACGCTGTTCCATGGTTTACTGCTCCTTTGCGTTTTCGCCGTGCAGTTCTTCCAGAAAGATCACCAGCACCCAGAGCCCCACGCCCACGCAAACGCAGATATCCGCAAAATTGAACACGGCAAAGCGCATGAACAGCAGGTTGATATAGTCCACCACCTCGCCGTTGAGCACGCGGTCGATCAGGTTGCCGATGCCGCCGCCCAGCACAAGGATCATGGCCGCCTGCTGCAGGTATTTGCCGCGGCTGCGGAAGAACAGCACATAGGCCACCGCCAGCAGCGCCGCGCTGGTGGCGATGATGAGGAACAGCTGTTTGCCGCTGAGCAGGCTGAATGCCATACCCTGATTGAGCACAAAGCGCAGTTCCACCACATGGGGGATGAACGGCATGGCCCCCACCGGCTGCAGAGCGTTCACCGCCCACAGCTTGATGGCCTGGTCAATGCCCACCAGCGCCGCCACAGCCGCCAGATTGAAAAGAACAAAAGCCATAGGATAACTCCCAAATCATTCAGTATAAAAAACGGCGCTCCCCGGGTAAGGGAGCGCCGCCCTTTTCAAAACAGTTCTGTTTTTACGCGGAAGGTTTATGCTTCCACAACGCTGGCGCAGCGTGCGCACAGGGTGGGATGAGCTGCGTGGGTGCCGATGGAAGCAGAGTACTTCCAGCAGCGCTCGCACTTCTCGCCGGTGGCGTGTGCCGCAGCAACGCCCAGACCTTCGACAGCGCTGGCAGCGCCGCCCTCACCCTTGACCAGCTCCACATGAGAGACGATCATCAGGTCGGCTAGCTCATCCATGGGGATGCTGTTCAGCAGGTCATAGACAGCGTCATTGCAGTACAGGGTGACAGCAGCTTCCAGAGAGGCACCAATGGTCTTCTCGGCACGGGCCTGCTCCAGCACCTTCTTCACCTCGTCGCGCACGGCGATGAGCTGTGCCCACTTTGCCTTGAAGGCATCGTCGGCGGCGTACTGGCCAGCCTTGGGCATCTGCTCGAACACCACATACTTGTTCATGCCCTCGGTCTTGGGCATGAAGTCCCAGATCTCCTGACTGGTGAAGCACAGGATGGGCGCAATGATCTTGTCCAGAGCGACCAGGATCTTGTACATGGTGGTCTGGGCAGCCTTGCGGCCTGCGCCGTTGGTGCAGTACAGACGATCCTTGGTGACATCCAGATAGAAGTTGGACATGGCCACAACGCAGAAGTTATACACGGCATGGTAGACCTTGTTGAAGTCGTACACAGCGTAGCCTGCATTGGTGTTGGCGATCAGGTCGTCCAGAGCGGCCAGTGCCCAGCGGTCGATGTCCTGCAGCTGATCGTCCGCCACACAATCGGTGTTGGGGTCAAAGCCATCCAGGTTGCCCAGGATGAAACGGGCCGTGTTGCGGATCTTGCGGTAAGCCTCGCTCAGCTGCTTGAAGATGTTCTTGCCTGCACGCACATCCACGGTGTAGTCGGAAGAAGCCACCCACAGGCGGATGATATCCGCGCCGTAGTCCTTGATGATCTCGCTGGGCTCCACGCCGTTGCCGGCGCTCTTGTGCATCTGCTTGCCCTGCTCGTCCACGACCCAGCCGTGGCACAGAACGGACTTGTAGGGTGCGCAGCCCTTGGAGGCAACACTGGTCAGCAGGCTGGACTGGAACCAGCCGCGGAACTGGTCGCCACCCTCCATATACATATCGGCGGGGAAATGCAGCTCGGGGCGCTCCTCCAGCACAGCAGCGTGGGTGGAACCGGAGTCGAACCAGACATCCATGATGTCGGTGTCCTTGGTCCACTCGGAAGCGCCGCACTTTTCGCACACTTCGCCTGCGGGGATGATCTGCTCGGCTTCGTACTTGTACCATGCGTCAGAGCCTTCCTTGCGGAACAGGTCGCTGACCGCCTTGATGGTGGCATCGGTGATGTGGTAGGCGCCGCACTTCTTGCAGTAGAAGGCCGGGATGGGCACGCCCCAGGTGCGCTGACGGCTGATGCACCAGTCGTTGCGGTCGCGGACCATGCCCTTCATGCGGTCATGGCCCCAATCCGGCATCCAGGTGACCGTGTCGATGGCCTTGTAGACATCCTCGCGGAACTTGGAGATGGAGCAGAACCACTGCTCGGTGGCACGGAAGATGATGGGGTTGTGGCAGCGCCAGCAGTGCGGGTACTGATGCTTGATGTGCACCTGACCCATGATGACACCGGCCGCAGTCAGGTCGGCCAGAATGGTCTTGTTGGCTGCCCAGACGCGCTGGCCTGCATACTTGCCAGCCAGTTCGGTCAGATAACCGCCGTCGTCCACAGGCACGGTGATGGGCACATTGTACTTCTGAGAAACGTTGAAGTCATCGACGCCGTGGCCGCCTGCGGTATGAACGCAGCCGGAACCGCTTTCCAGCGTGACATGGTCGCCCAGAATGACGGTGCCTTCCTTGGGCAGGTAGACGTGGTTGTAGCGCATCAGCTCGAACTCAGTGCCAGGCACGGGCTCACCCACGATCTCGTAGTTCTCGATGTGGCAGGCGTCCATGACGCTCTTGACCAGCTCGGTGGCCATGATGTGGAACTCGTCGCCGATCTTGACGAAGGAGTACTCAAACTCACCGTTCAGGCAGATGGCCTCGTTGGCGGGCAGGGTCCAGGTGGTGGTGGTCCAGATCACGAAGTAGGTCTTGTCCATCGGGATGCCGTGCTTTGCCAGCGTGCCGTTGGGGTCCTGAGAAACGTGGAAACGCACAAAGATGGAATCGCAGTCGTCCTCACCGTACTCGATCTCGGCCTCAGCCAGAGCGGTGCGGCAGTCCGGGCACCAGTACACGGGCTTCAGGCCCTTGTAGATGTAGCCCTTCTTGGCCATCTCGCCGAAGATCTCGATCTGGCGGGCCTCGAACTCAGGCTTCAGGGTCAGATAGGGGTGCTCGAAGTCACCGATAACGCCCAGACGCTTGAACTGGTCGCTCATGATGTCGATGTGCTCGGTGGCAAACTTTTCGCAGATCTGGCGCAGCTCCAGCTTGGAGATGTCCTTCTTCTTGTCGCCGACGGAGGACAGAGCCTTCAGCTCGATGGGCAGGCCGTGGGTATCAAAACCGGGCACATAGGGAGCCTGGAAGCCCTCCATGTTCTTCTCGCGGATGATGATATCTTTGATGATCTTGTTCAGGGCGGTGCCCATGTGGATGTTGCCGTTTGCATACGGAGGGCCGTCGTGCAGGATGAACTGCGGTTTGCCCTCGTTGTGCTTCATGAGCTGGTTATAAAGGTCGTTGTCGTCCCAATCCTTCAGCATGACCGGCTCCTTCTTGGGCAGGCCGGCACGCATCTCAAACAGGGTCTTGGGCAGGTTCAGAGTACTATCGTACTGCGATTTGTTCTTAGCCAATGGTTTACACTCTCCTCTATATTTGCTTAGGGTGCCTTACTCGCTGAACTTGACGCCCTGAAAGGCATCGTAGTCCGGTTCTTCGGGCTTCATGTCAGCAGGAGGCGGGTCCAGCTTCAGCTGGCTCTCGTCCTTTGCCCAGAAATCCTCACTGCTGTCCTCTGCCGCTTCGTCTTCGGCAGCATCTGCGGGCTCTGCTTCGTCCGCCGCCGGGGCTGCGGGCTCTGCGGCAGGCTGGGCGTCCGCAGGTTCCTGCGGGGCAGGCTCTGCATCCGGGGCTGCAGCGGCGGGCTCCTCGTCCGCCTTTGCGCCCTCGTCTGCGGCGTCCTTCTGGAACTCCGGCAGGCGGCTCAACGATTCCACATGGCTGCGGTACAGGTTGAGCACGTCGGACTTGAAGCGGGTCACTTCCAGACGGACGCGGTCATACTCGCGCTCCTCGGCAAGCTTTTTCTCATTCGCTTCGCTCTCGATCTCGTCTGCGCGGTCGTTGGCCTTCTGCAGCAGCTCGTTGGCGTCGCGGATGATGTCATCGCCGCGCAGGTTGGCACGGTGAATGATCTCCTCGGCCTTCTGGTTTGCTTCACGAATGACATTTTCGCCCATGCGCTGTGCATTGATCAGTGCGCTCTTGAGCATTTCGCCGTCCGCTTCAAAGCCCTTCAGCTCCTCGTGAAGCTTCTGGTTCTCGGCAGTCAGATCGGCGATCTGTTTCCGAAGCTGCTCCATCTGTGCATCATCGCTGTGGAGCTGTTCCTCGACCTTGTCCAGAAAACGGTCCACGTCCTCTGTGCGGTAGCCGCGGAGGTTCTTCTCGAATTGCACAGAACGTACATCCTGCGGAGTCAGCATAGCAATTTCCTCCCGTTGTTTAATATTGAAAAAACTCGATGATCTGTCGGTCTTTTTTGCTTTTTCCGGGCAGTGCGGTCAGGCCGAAGCGGCCCTTGCCCCGCACCGTGAAGACATCGCCCTCATACACCGGGGCGTGGGGTTTGTCGGCGGGGAGATGGTTGATCTCCACCCGGCCTGCCGCGATCAGCTCACTTGCCATTCCGCGGCTGCACCGGAGCATGGCCGCCAGAACGGCATCCAGCCGCAGCGACGACACCGTGGCACTGCGCATCTCGCGCTGCGCCGCCGGGAACGCGGGCACCTCGCCCGGCTCCAGCAGTTCGGTGGTCAACTCGGTGTGCCCGGCCTGGAACAGCTCGCGGCAGATCAGCTGTGCCGCCGGTTCCAGCGCGAACACATAGGCCGTGCCCGGCTGATCCTCCGGCAGGACGATATCCCCCAGTGCTTCCCGCTTGAGTTCAAGGCCCATCAGGCTGCCCAGATAGTCCTTGTGGGCGGGCAGCGCAGCCCCGGCCAGTGCGCGGCACTGCAGCCGCACACAGCGGATGGGGCTTTCCGCATAGCTGAACTCCGGCTCCAGGCAGAGGACCTTCCGCTCGGCTTCGGGCCAGCCGCCGTCAAAGCGGAAGCCCTCCTGCACCCCGGCACGGCCCAGTGCCGCCCGGGCAAGGTCCTGTTCGCGGTCGCTGAGAAAATCAGAATACCGCGCGATCTCCCGGGAAAAGGCGGTGCGGGCCAGATCCTCGATGTGCCGCATCAGATAGCGTTCTTCATCGGTGCGCGCCGGGATGAACCCACGCGCTGCCTTGGGCTGCGGATCAATAGAACGCGCCATTGCTCTCCAGCTCGTCCAGCAGGTCACCCATGATATCCACGTTATACGGGGTGATGATGAAGGTGCTGTTGGCCACGCGCTTGATCTGGCCGTTGTTTGCATAAGCCACGCCGGACAGGAAGTCCACCAGACGGCGGGAAACTTCCTTGTTGGTGGACTCCAGGTTCAGCACCACGGTGCGCTTGTTGTTCAGGTGGTCCGCGATCGTGCTGGCGTCCTCAAAGCGCTCGGGCTTGACCAGAACCACCTTGAGCTGAGTGGTGGCGTTGATGTTGACCACCTTGCCCTTTTTCTTGGCGTTCTCGGCAGAATCGTCCACTTCATCTTCTGCGCCGACACTGGCATTGTTATTATTGCTCACCATCTGAGGACCGTCGTCGATGTACTGATCCTCGTAATCGTCCTCCTGGTCAAACAGGCCCTTCTTGAGACTATCAAGCAAAGACATACAATCTGCTCCTTTCATTCGGGCAGCTTCGCGCCGCCTGGCGTATTTTGCAAAAGAATGCAAATAGCTTTTACTATTATCGGATTTTTTGCGCCGGATGTCAATAACTACAAAAGCTTTCCGTCATACAAATTTTGTCCCGAGACGATTATTTCGTCATAAAGCCGCACCTGACTCACCGAACCATCGGTCCCCTTGGGCAAAACGAGGGTATATTCGCCCTGGGTGATGAGCGGGTGGTCGTCGTCCACCGGGTCGATCCTGCAGAAGCGGGCAATATTGCCGTACTTGACATACACGCCCGGGATGTAGTTCTCGCCCTTGTCCTCGGCTTCGGTGCCGTCTTCCTTTAAATAATGGATGGCAGCCGTCGGCACCAGCAGGCCGGTGTCCTCCCCCAGCGAAATTTTCGCTGCGGCCTTGTTCAGGCACAGCACATCGCCGTTGATGGAGTTGCAGGTGAGCACGAAGCGGGCAAGGTCGTTGTCCGCATCAATGGTCACATCGGTAACGGTGGCCTTGAGGGCAGTCTCCACCCGGCCCGGGAAGCTGATCTCCACGGCCGTGCGGCGGGGCTTGCCGTCCTGGCCCAGAAGCTTTTCGCCCTCTTTTGCCGAGCACACGCCCACATAGCGCCAGGTGAAGCCGGATACGATCTTGCCTGCACAGCCGTCCAGCGCCAGCACGGGGTCGGAATCCAGGTAGCCTTTCAGCTCCTGCGCGCTCAGGGCAAGGATATCCTCTGCCCCGGCGTTCAGCCGCCCGCTGCTGGAAGCCCGGACGAAGTAGCCGGTCTGCGGGGCGGTGATCTGGGTGGGATTGCCCAGCTGCGCCTGCACGGTCTGGGCCTGCTGGGCCAGGGCCACGATCTGGTCGGTAAAGTTGGCCGCGTCGCCCGTCACGATCCAGAGCTTGTTCTGGGCCAGCAGGTAGGCGTCGGCGGAGTCGCTCACGGCTTCATAATCGCCGTCATCCAGCGTATCCATCAGGTCGTACAGAGCCGAGGAGCGGTCCTTCAGCAGCGTGTCCAGCTGCAGCGCCGAGGTGTTCTGGGACCTCTGCAGCAAGTCGATCTGGTCCGTCAGCTGGGTCAGCTGCTGGCGCAGCACCGCCTGCGAGGCATCGCTGTAGATCTCGGCCACGGCCGTGCCTGCCGAGACGCGCTCGCCGTCGGCGGCAAGGTAGCCCAGCGTGCCGCTGCCGGCCACATAACTCTCGTCGAACAGCAGCACGCCGTCGGCGTCGATGGCGTCCGACACCACAGCCGGGAGGGCTGTTTCATATACATTCTGCGGGAACAGGATGTGCACCGCCTGCCAGCCCACATAGCAGGCCGCCGCCAGCAGAAATGCCGCCAGCACGCCTGCCAGCGTGGCCAGCACCTGCGGGGCGCGGCGTTCCTTCCGGGTCTCATCCGGCATAACGATCATCCTTTCGCTAAAAATTCGCTCACGGTGCGGATGGCGGTCTGCCGCACATCCGGTGCGCCTGCGTCCAGCCAGACCACGCCTTCCATGTGGCGGAACCAGGTCAGCTGACGCTTGGCGTAGTTGCGGGAGGCCTGCTTGAGTTTATCCGTGCAGGCTTCCAGCGAAGCAGCCCCTTCAAAATAAGGGAAGAATTCCTTATAACCGATGGCCTGCGCCGCCGTGCGGTAGGTCTCGCGGTTTTGCCAGACGAGCTCTGCCTCGGGCAGGATGCCTGCCTCCAGCATTTTGTCCACCCGCAGGTCGATGCGGCGGTAAAGCGTCGCACGGTCCGGGAAGTCAAGGCCCAAAATCAGGCTGCGGTAGGGCTTTTCCGGCGGGAGAGACTCTGCCTTCTGCTCACTGAGCTTTTTGCCGGTGGCGCGGTAGTGTTCCAGCGCCCGAAGCACCCGCACCTGGTTATTCGGGTGGATGGCGGCGGCAGCTTCCGGGTCCACCTGCCGCAGTTCTTCGTACATGGCCGTGCCGCCTTTTTCGGCAAGTTCGGCGGCCAGCTGCTCCCGCAGACCGGCGGGGGTCTTTTCCTCGGTGAAGCGCACCCCGTTCAGAAAGCTCTGCACATACAGGCCAGTGCCGCCCACGAGGATGGGCAGCGCGCCCCGGGCAGAAATTTCCCGCTCCAGCCGTCCGGCCATGGCGGTGAAATCCGCCACGCTGAAGGGCTTGTCCGGCGTGAGGATATCCACCCCGTGATGCGGGATGCCGCAGGTCTCCTCCGGTGTCACCTTGGCCGTGCCCACGTCCAGACCTTTGTAGATCTGCATGGAGTCGCAGCTGATGACCTCGCCGGAAAAGTGCTGTGCCAGCGCCACGCCCAGCGCGGTCTTTCCGGTGGCTGTTGGGCCGACGACAGCCACCACCGGGTGTTTTTTACACGATGCGTCCAAACTGCTTCTCCAGCTCCCTTCGGGTCAATTTCAGCACGCAGGGGCGGCCATGGGGGCAGAACGGCGGCACCTCGCCGGACAAAATCTTCTCGGCCAGCGCCATCAGCTCCTGCGGCGAGGACTTGTCCCCTGCCTTGATGGCGGCACGGCAGGAGATGGAGTGCAGCACCCACTCGGTGTGCTCGTTCAGCGCATCGTGGCCGCCCTTGAGCAGCTTGTTGGCGATCTCGATCAGCAGGCTTTCGGCATTCTGCGGCTCCACGTCCGCAGGCACTGCCCGCAGCACCACGGTGCCGCCGCCGAAATCCGCGATCTCAAGGCCCGCGTTTTCCAGCAGCGGGATGTTATCCAGCAGCGCCTGCTTTTCTTCGGCTGCCAGGTCGATAGCCATCGGTTCCAGCAGCATCTGGCTGGGCACATTGCCATAATTGGCCGCCAACTTTTCGAACAACTGACGCTCGTGGGCGGCGTGCTTATCAATAAGGCACAGCTCATCACCGCGCTCGGCCAGAATGTAGGTCTTGAACACTTCGCCCACATAGTGCAGCGGTTCAGGCCGCCCGGCCGTGGGGTCGAAGTTCATCTGTTCCGGCTCGGTCTGCTCTGCCGTTTCCTCCGTCGGTGCTTCTTCCGGCTCCGATACAGGGGCGGCGGGCTGCTCCGGCGGCATCTCAGGGGCCGGGTCCCAGGCAGCCATGTGGTTCTGCTCTGCATGGAGATTTGTTTCCGGCATCTCCGGTTCTACATCCAGCTGCGCTTCGTTGGCCGCGGTACGGAAAGGTTCCGTTTGCGGCTGGGCGTCGGCAGACGGGCTGTGCAGTGTCACAAAGGGGTCCAGAATATCGGCATCGGCAGAAGCACTCTGCCAGCGCGGACGGCCGGACTGCACCGGGGCTGCCGCCATTTGCGGGCGCACAATTTCCGGGGCAGGCTCCACTGCCTGTTTCTGGGGCTGCTGCGGCAAAGCGCCGGGGTCCGCCTGACCCGAAATGATGGCCGAAAGCCCTGTAAAGTCATTTTTCTTTACATCATTTTTGATTTCTTCTGCGATAGTTTTTTTATTTTTGGCAGATTCTTCTTTTTTGTCTGCTTCAAAGGTGAAAAGCCGTTCCCCGGTGCCGGGCTGGGCCAGCGCCAGCTTGACGGCATGGTAGACGACGTCAAACACATCGTTTTCCCGGGCAAAACGGGCCTCGATCTTGGCCGGGTGCACGTTCACATCCACCAGATCGGCGGGCATCTGCAGCAGCAGGATACCGCCCGGGAACTTGCCCTGCATCATGGTGCCCTTGAAGGCCATCTCCATGCCGGCCATCATGGTGCGGTTGCGCACATAACGGCCGTTGATGTAGAAATGCTGCATGCTGCGGCTGGCACGGCAGCTCTTGGGCGGGGTGATGAGGCCCGCAATGTGGTAGACACCCTCCTGGTTTTCCAGCTCGATGAGGTCGCGGCTGAACTCACGGCCCAACACCGCATAGGCGGCCCCGCGCAGCTGGCCGTCGCCGGGGGTGACATACTGCAGCTTGCCTTCCCGGATGAACTTGACGCTCACCTCCGGGTGGCTGAGGGCCACATGCGCCACGTTATCGGCCACAAAGGTGCCCTCCGAGGAGTCCTTTTTGAGGAACTTCATGCGGGCAGGGGTGTTATAGAACAGGTCCTTCACCCGGATGGTGGTGCCCACAGCGCGGGCACCCGGCTCCCGGGAGACCTCCTCCCCGCCCTCGATGCAGTAGACCGTTGCAAACTCGTCCACTTCGGTGCGGGTGGTCAGCTCCACACGGGCCACGCTGGCAATGGACGCCAGTGCTTCGCCGCGGAAGCCCAGCGTGTGGATGCTGTTCAGATCGTCCGGCTTTTCAATTTTACTGGTGGCATGGCGGATAAACGCCGTGGAGATATATTCCGCTTCAATGCCGGTGCCGTTGTCGCTGATCTCGATCAGCTTCACGCCGCCGGATTCGATGCTTATGGTGATCTGGGTCGCTCCGGCATCAATGGAGTTTTCCAGCAGCTCCTTCACCACCGATGCAGGCCGCTCGACGACCTCACCGGCGGCGATGAGCTCTGCGGTGTGCTTGTCCAGAACATGGATCACTGCCATGGTGTTCCCTCCTTCATGGTTTTTGCGGGGCAGCCGTTAACCGTTCAGGCTGCCTTTCAGGGTCTTTTTCAGCTCATAGAGGAAGTTCAGCGCTTCGATGGGGGTCAGGGTCTCCACGTCCAGCGCCTCCAGTTTTTCCATCATCTCGCTGGGCACGGCGGGAGAATTGTACTCCTGCAGGGCGTCAAAATCCATCTGCTCCACCTTGTTTTTGGGGGCAGTGGCTTCCAGCGTGCGCAGCACTTCGTGGGCGCGGCGGGTCACGCTGCCGGGCAGACCGGCCAGCTTTGCCACCTCGATGCCGTAACTGTCGTCAGCGGGGCCGCGGATGATGCGCCGCAGGAAGGTGATGTCCTCGCCGCGCTTTTTCACTGCAATATTGTAGTTTTTCACGCCATCCAGCGCGCCTTCCAGTTCGGTCAGCTCATGGTAGTGGGTGGCAAACAGGGTCTTGCAGCCCAGGCCCTTGGCAGGGTCGGTGATGTGCTCCACCACGGCGCGGGCAATGCTCATGCCGTCAAAGGTGGAGGTGCCGCGGCCGATCTCGTCCAGCACCACAAGGCTTTTCGGGGTGGCATTTTTCAGAATGTCGGCCACCTCGGTCATCTCCACCATGAAGGTGGACTGGCCGGCAGACAGGTCATCCGATGCACCGATGCGGGTGAAGATGGCATCCACCACGCCCACATGGCAGCTGGACGCCGGGACGAAGGAGCCGATCTGTGCCATCAGGGCGATCAGCGCATTCTGGCGCATGTACGTCGATTTACCCGCCATGTTCGGGCCGGTAATGATCAGGCAGCGGTCGGTGGTGCAGTTGAGGGTGGTGTCGTTGGGCACGAACAGGCTGCCCTTCAGCATCTGCTCCACCACGGGGTGGCGGCCCTCGGTAATGGTGAGCTCGTCGCCGTCATCCACAATGGGGCGGCAGTAGTTGTTCTCGGCCGCCACCTGGGCCAGTGCCGTGAGCACATCCAGCTGAGCCACCGCGTTGGCGGTGCGCTGGATGCGGTCCAGCTGGGCGCTGATGCTTTCCAGCAGTTCGTCGAACAGGCGGCGTTCCAGCGTGATCAGCCGTTCGTGGGCACCCAGGATCTTGCTTTCCAGCTCTTTCAGTTCCTGGGTGATGTAGCGCTCGCCGGTGGTCAGGGTCTGCTTGCGGATGTAGGTCTCCGGCACCATGCTCTTATAGGAATTGCTGACCTCGATGTAGTAGCCATAGACATGGTTATAGGCAATTTTCAGCTTGGGGATGCCGGTCTCCTGCCGCAGGCGGGCTTCCAGCTGGGCCAGCACGCCCTTGGTGTTGTCGCGGATGGAGCGCAGCTCGTCCACCTCGGCGTGGTAGCCCTTGGCGATGACGCCGCCATCCTTGAGGGTGGAAGGCGCTTCCGGGTCCACCGCCGCAAAGATGCGGGCCTTGATGTCCTCCAGCGGGTCGATGCGGGCCGCCAGCTCGGCCAGCTCCGGGCAGCCGCAGCTCTCGGCCTGTTTGCGCAGGCTGGGCAGGCGGTCGCAGGTCTGGGCCAGCGTGTAGATCTCCTTCGGGGTCGCGGAGCCGTAGACCGTGCGGGTCATCAGGCGCTCCATATCCGCGACGTAGCCCAGCTCGTCGATCAGGTCGCCGCGGACTATGGTCTGCTTCACAAGGCTTTCCACGGCGTTCAGGCGGCGGTTGATGAGGGTGCTGGAGAGCAGCGGCTGCTCGATCCAGCCGCGCAGCAGCCGCTTGCCCATGGAGGTTCTGGTCTTGTCCAGCACCCACAGCAGGGTGCCGCGCTTTTCGCGGCCGCGCAGCGTTTCGGTCAGCTCCAGGTTGGCCCGCGTCACCGACGAAAGCCACATGAACTGGGCTTTGTTATAAGTAATGACCGTTTTCAGGCGTTCCACACCCTTGATCTGGGTGTCATGCAGGTACTCCAGCAGCGCCGCCATGGCAAAGCGCACCAGGCCGTCCTCGGCGATGCCGGTGGCCTGGGCCCAGCTGCGGCCGAACTGCCCTTCCAGCGCCGTGCTCACAAGGCCCGGCGCATAGCGTTCGTCCTCGATGAGTTCCACCGAACAGGTCAGACTTTTCTTGATGTAAGCCGTCACTTCGCGGCAGTCCAGCAGGCCGGGATTCATCAGCACTTCGCTGGGGTGGTAGCGGCACAGCTCGGTGATGACCGCCGAGGCGATCTTGTCCGCACTCAGCTCGGTGATGTGGGCCGTGCCGGTGGAGACATCGGCAAAGCACAGGCCCGCCTTCTTGCCCTTCAGGTAGATGCTGGCGATGTAGTTGTTGCGGTCGTCCTGCAGCATGCTGCTCTCGATGACCGTGCCGGGCGTGACCACGCGGATGATATCCCGTTTGACGAGGCCCTTGGCCTTGGCCGGGTCTTCCATCTGCTCACAAATGGCCACCTTATAGCCCTTGGCGATCAAGCGGGCCACATAGTTTTCGTAGCTGTGGAAGGGCACGCCGCACATGGGGGCGCGCTCCTCCAGGCCGCACTGCTTGCCGGTCAGGGTCAGGTCCAGCTCTTTGGACACCGTGAGGGCGTCGTCGAAGAACATCTCGTAAAAGTCACCGATGCGGTAAAAGAGAATTTCGTCCTTATGTTGATTTTTGATCTCAATGTATTGCTGCATCAGGGGCGACAGCTCTGCCATGTTTTTTCCTCTCTCCCGTTTTCTACAGTTTGCGGCTTGTAACCGCCTTTGCAAACAAAACGCGGTCTGTTTTGCACAGCCGCGTTCCGTGTTCTGCTGGTTTTAGTGGCAGCCGCCGCAGGTGGAACAGCTGCCGGTGCAGGAAGCAGAAGGCTCCTGCACGGTCATGGGGTCGCCGCCGTTCATCGCAGTGTTGATGATGGCGTCGATATAGTTCACAAGGTTCTCGCAGTCGCGCTTGGCCTCGTTGTAAGCAACCATGCCTTCGTTGCTCATGATCTGGCCGTAGAGGCTGTTCACCTTCTCGTTCAGCTCTGCGATGCGGGCGTCGTTGCGCTCGGTCTTGCCGATCTCGTTGTTCAGGTCCATGCGGGCCAGGTTGAACTCGCCGATCAGGTTCTGCAGTTCCTCGTCCTTGTCGTTTGCCTTGCGGGCCTGGTCCAGCACGAGGTAGCGGTTATCGGTCTGCAGCGCAACAGCTGCGCGCTTGAAAAGATCAATGCAATCCATTGGTTTTATCTCCTTATATTGTATTCTTTCAGGGGCGGAAATGGCCCCGGAATCACGTCATTCTGCTTCCAGCTCGCCCAGCAGCACGGTAGCCCGTGCGCCGGTGAGGTGTACATTTGCATACTGGCCCAGCAGCGCCGGGTCTGCGGTGAACTCCACGGTCAGGTTGTTGTCCAGCCGGCCAGAGAGGGTGCCTTCGCCGCGGCCAAAGCCTTCCACCAGCACCTTGACGGTCTGGCCCACCTGCGCCTTGACCAGCGCCATGGCGATCTCGTCCTGCACCTTGAGCAGGCGGGTCATGCGGTCGGTCTTCTCCTTGCGGGGGGTGGGGTCCGGCATATCGGCAGCCTTGGTGCCGGTGCGCTTGGAGTAAATGAAGGTGAACAGCTGCATGTAGCCCACCTTCTGCACCAGCTCCAGCGTTTTGACGAAGTCTTCCTCCGTCTCGCCGGGGAAGCCGACGATGATGTCGCTGGAGAAGGTGATGCCGGGCACGGTCTTGCGGGCGTACTCGATGAGCTCGAGGTACTGCTCCACGGTGTAGTGGCGGTTCATCTTTTTCAGCAGTTCATCCGAGCCGCACTGCACCGGCAGATGCAGGTGCTTGCACAGCTTCGGCTGGGCCGCAATGGTGTCGATGAGCTTGTGGCTGGCGTCCTTCGGGTGGCTGGTCATGAAGCGGATGTGGTAGTCGCCCGGCACGGTGCACAGCAGGTTGAGCAGGTCGGAGAAGTCGATCTGTTCTTCCAGGCCCTTGCCGTAGCTGTTCACGTTCTGACCCAGCAGGGTGATCTCCTTGTAGCCTGCTTCCACAAGGCCGCGGAACTCGGCCAGGATGTCGCCGGGCTTGCGGCTCTTTTCGCGGCCGCGCACATAGGGCACGATGCAGTATGTGCAGAAGTTGTCGCAGCCATACATGATGGGCAGCCAGGCGCGGAACTCGCTCTCGCGCCGGATGGGGATGTTCTCCACGATGACCGGGCGCTGGGCCGGGTCCAGCAGCACGCGCTTGTGCTTTTGCAGCTTCTGGGCGATGAGCTGCGGCAGGGTGTCGATGCCGTCCACGCCGAACACAAGATCGACGTAGGGGTAGCTCTGGCGCAGCTTTTCCACCACATGCTTCTGGTTGGCCATGCAGCCGCACAGACCGATGATAAGGCCGCGTTTTTTCTCCTTGAGACCCTTCAGCGCGCCCACGTTGCCGAACACGCGCTGCTCGGCGTGCTCGCGCACGGCGCAGGTGTTGAACAGGATGAGGTCGGCATCCTCGGGCTTATCGCACAGGCCGTAGCCGATATCCACCAGCACGCCCTTGATGCGCTCGCCGTCGTTCACGTTCTGCTGGCAGCCGTAGCTGTGCACGAAAGCCAGCGGCGGGGTGTCGTAGGCCTGCTTCACCAGCTCGGCGGCGATGTTGTTGTGCTCAAAACTAATGTATTCCAATGAAACCATCCTTCTCCGCCAGGGCACACGCCCCGCACGGCGAAACTCTTTTTAATCGTTTGCTCCGAAGCATTCTTCAAAAGCTCTCTTTAGTATACGCTCTTTGCGCCGTTCGGGCAAGAGGGAGAAGCCATTTTTTCCGCAAGGTCACTGCGCATTTTCACGCATCTGCTTCTCGCAGCAGGCTTCGCACACGCCGATGAGCACCACGGCGCAGTCCTGCACGCGGCCTTTCTGGTTCTTGACCAGCTTCATCACCTGCTTTTCGTCCACCTCGGCGTCGGTCACGCCGCCGCACACGGTGCAGTACAGGTGGCTGTGCCAGGGCAGCGTGTGGTCAAAGCGGTCTGCCTTGCCCGGGATGGACACCCGGCGCACCCGGCCCGCGTCCACCAGGCTGTTCAGGTTGCGGTAGACGGTGCCAAGGCTCAGGCCCGGGCACTCCTTGACGGCGGCATCGTAAATTTCCTCGGCGGTGGGGTGATCACAGAGGTTCTGCACCGTCTGCATGACCAGCTCGCGCTGTTTGGAATATCGCATATCCTTCTCCTTTGTTTTCTTCTTTTGGGGTCAGACATTCTCCTCGCCCTTGATCTTCGCCCAGTAGGCCCGGGCGGCCTGCTCGGTCTTGTTGTCCCCGAAGGTGTAGTACTTCACATCCTTGATGGCATCCGGCAGGTACTGCTGGTCCACCCAGTGGTGGGCGTAGTCGTGGGCATATTTGTAGTTCTGGCCCTTCACCAGGGCGTCCTCACCATCGTAATGCTTGTTCTGCAATTGGCGCGGGATGGGCCCGGTGCGGCCCGCCTGCACATCTGCGATGGCCGCGTTGATGGCGTCGTGGGCACTGTTGGATTTGGGGCTGGTGGCCACCAGAATGACCGCATCTGCCAGCGGCAGCCGGGCTTCCGGCAGGCCCACCATGTTGGCGGCATCCACCGCCGCCTTCACGATGGGGATGATCTGCGGGTACGCAAGGCCCACGTCCTCGCAGGCGCAGACCATCAATCGGCGGCAGGCCGAGGGCAGGTCGCCTGCTTCCAGAAGGCGGGCCAGATAATGCAGGGCGGCGTCCGGGTCGGAGCCGCGCATGGACTTCTGGTAGGCCGAGACGATGTCGTAGTGGTCGTCGCCCTCCCGGTCATAGCGCATAGCCGTGCGGCGGGTGACCTGCTGGATCATTTCCAGCGTGATGTGTTTTTTGCCGTCCTCGACCGGTGCAGCCGTGACGGCAAAATCCAGACAGCCCAGCGCCTTGCGCAGGTCACCGCCCGCGCTCTCGGCAAGGTAAGAGCAGGCGTCCTCGTCCATGCAGACCTCGGTGTCCTCGCCTTCGGAGAGCTTCTTCACCGCGTTGTGCAGCCCGCGCTCCACGTCTGCTGCAGAGAGCGGCTTGAACTCGAACACCGTGCAGCGGGACAGCAGTGCATTATAAATGTAAAAATAGGGGTTCTCGGTAGTGGATGCGATCAGCGTCACCGAACCGTCCTCAATGCATTCCAGCAGGCTCTGCTGCTGCTTTTTGTTCAGGTACTGGATCTCGTCCAGATACAGCAGGATGCCGCCGGCCCCTGCCAGCGTGCCGATATCCTTGAGCACGGCCTTGATGTCGCCGGTGCCGCAGGAGGTGCCGTTGAGCTTGTGCAGGGTCATGCCGCTGTTCTCGGCAATGATGCGGGCCACGGTGGTCTTGCCTGTGCCGGACGGGCCGTAGAAGATCATGTTGGGGATGCGGCCGCTCTCAATGGTGCGGCGGAACACCCGCCCCGGTGCCAGCAGGTGCTGCTGGCCGCACACGTCTGCCAGTGTCTTCGGGCGCAGACGCTGTGCCAGTGGTTCGTTCATCCTGTTCCCCTCCCTTCCTGCCGGGCGCAATCCCCGGTGTTTTTCTTGTAGTATATCGCATTTTGGCGGCAAGGGCAAGGCTTTATCTGAAAATCATTCTCAGATAATCTTCGACGGCAGTTTACAAAAAGCGCAAAACATGGTATTATCAGGGCAGTCTTTTGCCGAAAGGAGTGGTGAGATGCCCGCAACGAAAAAAGCGCCGGAAGACCTGACCGCCAAGAAGGCGCTGGCACTGGAGGTCATCGACCGGCTGAAAAAGGAGTACCCGGACGCCGGGTGCACATTGGATTATGACCATGCCTGGCAGCTGCTGGTCAGTGTGCGGCTGGCGGCCCAGTGCACCGATGCACGGGTGAACATCGTGGTGGAAGATCTGTTTGCAAAATACCCCGGCGTGGCCGCCCTTGCCGCCGCAGAACCGGAGGACATTGAAGTCATCGTAAAGCCCTGCGGCCTGGGCCGCTCCAAGGCGCGGGACATCTCCGCCTGTATGCGGGTGCTGCGGGACAAGTACGACTGCCAGGTGCCCACCACCTTTGAAGAACTGCTGGCCCTGCCCGGCGTCGGCCGCAAGAGCGCAAACCTCATCATGGGCGACGTGTTCGGCAAGCCGGCCATCGTGACCGACACCCACTGCATCCGCCTGTGCAATAAGATCGGCCTTGTGGACGGCATCAAGGAGCCGCAGAAGGTGGAGATGGCGCTGTGGAAGATCGTCCCGCCCGAAGAAGGCAGCGACCTGTGCCACCGCTTCGTGATGCACGGCCGGGCCGTGTGCAATGCACGCAAACCGGAGTGCGAAAAATGCTGTTTGAAGGATATCTGCCGCTATGCGCTGGAGCTCTCCGGCGCGCAGGCGGATCTATAAGGAGGTCTGTCTTATGATCACATTGACGATTTTACTTATCATTGCTTTGATCTGCGTCCTGGTGGGCTGCCTGATGGGGCTTTTCTCCCTGCTGGGCGTGCTGGTCTCGCTGGCGGTGGGCGTGCTGGTGGGCGCACTGGCCGGTTATGTTGCCGGGCGCTTCATGGGCACTGAGACTTCGTTTAGCCGCAACATCCTCATGGGTGTTCTGGGCAGCTTTGTGGGCGAGTTCGTGTTCGGGCTGTTCGGCATCCATGCCACCGGCAGCTTCACCTCGTTCGCCATCTCGGTGGTGGGTGCCTGCATCTGCATCTGGGTCGGCCAGAAATTTTTCAGCTGACCGCCTTTTCCCCTGCCGCCCTTGCGAAATTTTTCGCAGGGCGGTTTTTATTTTTGCCTTTTCCGGCCAGAGGTTCCTGCGGCCGCCGCCTGCGCCCGAAATCCAGCCTTGACAGCCACCCGGAAGTGTGATAGAATACCACCTGTTACAGAATATCGCATGTGCTACTGTGGCTCAGCTGGTAGAGCAGCTCACTCGTAATGAGCAGGTCGCCTGTTCGAATCAGGTCAGTAGCTCCAAAAACTCCCGGAGACGTTATGGGTCTCCGGGAGTTTTTTGTTCTGCGCAGGCTTTGCACAGTTCCCACGCCGTCAGGCAGCACAGGGCAAAGGCCAGCAGGGCGCAGTCCAGCGGGACGCGGCGCATCAGAATGACCCGCTCCGGCAGGGTGGTGAAGGTCTCCACCGCCTGCTGCGGCAGGCCGAGATAAAACAGTGCCAGCGACAGCGGCAGGTGCAGCAGCCGGGCGGCCAGCAGCGGCCGGAAGGAAATTTCCGGCGGGCAGATGGTGCGCACCTGCAAAAGCACCGAAGCGCCCTGCAGGCTCAGTGCCGCGCAGCACAGGCTGCTGGCCCAAAAGCCGGTGCGGGATGCATAGTCGCAGCCGGAGCACACTTCCAGCAGCATGGCAGGCAGCGCGGCAAAGCCTCCTGGCAGGAAATGGCCGCAGCCTGCCGCCAGCAGCCGGAAGTACAGCACAAAGCCGCAGAGCTTGAGGTAGGTCACGGCCGCCTGCGCGATGATGGCATCCAGCGGCTGGAGCAGGTCGGGCGCTGCCTGGGGCAGTGTTTTCCCGTCTGCACCGCCGCCCTGCAGGCGGCAGAGCAGTGCCGCCGAGAGATACCCCGCCAGCAGCTGCGAAGCAAAAAGCCGCACCCCCAGCGCCCGGCTGCCCAACATCTGCTCCCCCACCGTGAGGATGACAAAAGATGGCCCGGAACAAATACAGGCAGGCAGCAGCGCAGATGCCTGCTTTGCCGAGAGCTGCCCGGTTTGCACCGCCTGTGCTGCCGCCGAAGCCGCCGGGGCGAAACCGCCCAGCGCCCCGATGAGCAGCACCCCGCCCGCACTTTTGGCCCGGATGCCGATGAGCCGCGCCGCCGGGCGGAACAAAACGCCCAGCCATTCCCCCGCCCCGCTCTGCATCAGCAGGGCCGAGACGATCAAAAATGGGAACAGCGACACCAGCAGCGGCCCGCCGCACAGCTGCAGCCCCTGCCGCAGCGTATCGGCGCAAAGGCCCGGGGCGGCAAACACCAGCACCGCCGTGGCCAGCGCCAGCACCAGAAACGCAGCCCGCCGGATTTTCAGCCTCCGATTCATAAGCTCACCCTCCCCGTCCATATATATGTAGCAATTGGCCATGCCTAACACTGCCGGATGGGAGGGAGCGGAAATGCCAAACAAGCACAGCAGGCGGCTTTCCCTGCGCAGCTGGCTGGCCGCGCTGTTCCGCCAACCGCCCGCCGGTTTCTACCGCACGCCGTCCATCTACCAGAGCGGCAACCGGCTGGAGGTCGAGCACTTCCGGGCCATCCTGCTCTACGACGAGGACCGGCTGCGCCTGCAGATGCCGCGCGGGCAGCTCACGATCTGCGGCGACGGGCTGAAGATCCTCACCCTCACGGCAGACCGGCTGACCCTTTCCGGAAAAATTCTGCGCGTGGATTTTTCCGATGAACAGGAGGCCTGAATGGAGCCGGTACGATTCTGGGCTGCGGTGGAGTTCACCGCACAAAACGGCAGCGCCGAGGCCCTTCTGAGCCAGGCAGCAGCACAGGGGCTGCACCCTTATGGCGTCACGGCTCGGCCCGGCGGCTTTTGCGCCCACTGCGCCGCGTGGCAGTACCGACGGTTCGCCGCGCTGGCGCGGAAACTGCGGGTGCGGTTGCGGGTGCACAAGCGGCAGGGACTTTATTTTTGCATCCGTCCCCTGCTGCGGCGGGCCGGGCTCTGGGCGGGGCTGGCGCTGTTCGTGCCGCTGCTGCTCTGGGCGCAGCAGTATGTCTGGACGGTGGATACCAGCACCCTCACCACCGGGCAGGCCGCCCGGGCGGCGGCCGTTCTGCGGGCAAACGACCTGCAGCCCGGCTCTGCCGTGACCGAAGCAAAGCTCACCGCCGGGGAATACGCCCTTTTGCAAAGCGGCGAGTTCTCCTGGGCCAGCCTGAACTTTGCGAAGGGCCGCCTGGTGGTGGAAGCTGCTGCCGCAAAGCCGAAACCGGACATTGCCGCCGGGACGCTGCACGGCATCCGGGCCAAGTGCGGCGGCACGGTGGTGCGCACGAACCTTGTCAGCGGCACCATGCTGGTGGTGCCCGGGCAGCAGGTGGAAACCGGGCAGGGGCTGATTGGCACGGCCCGCGCCGAGCGGGACGGCACCCTGATCTTTGCCCCGGCGGCGGGCACCGTGACCGCCCAGTTCGAGTGGAGCGACACCCGGCAAGTGCTGCTGAAGGAGGACGTTCTGCAGCGGTCCGGAGCGGTTTCTGTCGAATACGAACTGCTGCTGTTCGGGCACCATTTCGCACTGCCTGCCGCCCCGGCAGCGGAGAATGCCGCAAGCCAGACCCGGCATTTTGCGGCAGATCTTTTCGGGCTGCCGCTCCCCTGCTCGGTGCAGGAGACCTGCTGGTACGCCCAGCAGCCCGCCGTGCTCTGCCGCACCGAGGAACAGGCCGCCGCGCTGGCCCGGCTGCAGAGCCTGCAGGCGCTGAAAGAGACCTTCCCAGACGCAGAGATCGTTGCCCGCAAGGAAGACTGCACAACCAGCGGCGATGCGCTGGACTATACGGTGACCTATACGATCGTGGCCGATATTTGTGCGTAAGACGCAAAAAGACCTTCCCGGCGGGAAGGTCTTTTTTGCTGCTTATTTTACTGTTTATTCCTGTTTCTGGGCGTCGTACTCCGCGATCAGATCGTTGAGGTCGTACTGATACTTGCTGTGGCAGAAGTGGCACACAACTTCGCAGTTCGGGTCCTCGTCGCGCATCTTCACCAGTTCCTTGCGGCCCAGGCTGAACAGCATCTCCTTGGTGCGCTCAGCGCTGCAGTCGCACTGGTAGTGCACGTCGCGCTCGTCCAGAACGTTGGGGGCAAAGCCCGCCAGTGCCATCTGCATCATGTCCTCGGGGGCCTTGCCCTCGTGCAGCATGGTGGTGACAGACGGCATGGCTGCAATGTTCTTTTCGAGCATATCAATTTCTGCATCGGTGGCACCGGGCAACAACTGCACCATGAAACCGCCTGCGCAGAGGATGGTCAGGTCCTTGTCCACCAGCACGCCCAGCGCCATAACGGTGGGCACCTGTTCGCTGTAGGCATAGTAGCTGGTCAGGTCCTCGGCGATCTCGCCGGAGACCAGCGGCACCTGGCCCACGGTGGGCTCCTTCTGCAGGCTGTTGTCGCGGATGACGGTCAGCACGCCGTCGCGGCCCACGGCACCGCCCACGTCCAGATGGCCGTTCTCCTTCAGGGGCAGCTCCACCAGCGGATTGTCGATGCAGCCCTTCACGTTGCCGGTGCCGTCGGTGCAGGCAATGACCACGCCGGTGGGGCCGCCGCCGGACACGCGCAGGGTGATCTTGTCGCGGTCATCCTTGAGCATGGAGCCCATCAGGGCCGCACCGGTGAGCAGACGGCCCAGAGCGGCGCTGCAGGTGGCGCTGGTGGTGTGGAGCTGCTCGGCCTTGCGGACGATTTCCGTAGAGTCCACGCCACAGAACACGACGCCGCCGTTTTCCGACAGGCCGCGGATCAGATTTGCCATAGGTTATCCCTCCAATTGTGTATACTGCTTGACAGCGCAGAAGAAATAGCGCTGGCTCTCCTCGGTCAGCGGGCCGAAGGTCTCGCCATCACAGACGCTTTCCAGCGCAAAACCGTGCTTTTCCAGCGCAGTGCGGATGGTGTCAAGGTCGTAGGTGTACTCATAGAACTGCTCGTGGAAGTGCTCTGCCGTCTCGTGGTAGTCGATGTCCACGGTAATCTCCACTCGGCGGTTCTCCGCGTCGTAGTGGTTGCGCCAGATGCAGGACGCATCTTCTTCCTCAAAGGTGAATTCGTTGTCACCCAGCACGTTCTGGTGCTTATAGGGCGTGTTCATGTCAAAGAGGAACACGCCGCCCTTCTCCATGAAAAAGCCCGCGTTGGCAATGGCCGTGTCCAGGTCCGGGATGTGGTTGAAGGTGTCAAAGGTGGACACTGCCGCCCGGATGGTGCCGTAGAGGTCAAGCTTGAGCAGATCCTGCCGCAAAAGCAGCAATTTGCCGGAAAGGCCCAGCTGTTCGGCCTTATCGCGCACGACGCAGAGCATCTCCTCCGACTGGTCGATGCCGATCATATCATAGCCCGCCTGGGTGAGCATGAGGGTCAGTTCCCCGGTGCCGCAGCCCAGGTCCGCCACGATGCCGTCCCGGATGCCGTGGGCTTCCAGCTTTTCGCGGATGTGGGCATACAGCGCATCATAGTCGGCCTCGCCGTTGAACTCATCGTAAAAATAGGCAAATTCGTTGTAGGCCATGGTTTACTCCGCTTCCTCGCTCTCGGCGGCAACCGCGGCGTTGAGCACCGCCTGCAGCTCCGGGATGCCGTAGCCGTTCTCGCCGCTGGTCAGCACCACCTTCTGGCAGCCGTAGGGGCGGCAGAGGTTCTCGAAGTCTTCCAGCGTTTTGGCCAGCTGGCTCTTTTTCAGCTTGTCGGCCTTGGTCAGGGCCACCACATAGGGGATCTGATGATAGTGCAGGTAGCGCAGCATCTGCTCATCATCGGCGCTGGGCGCATGGCGGCAGTCCAGCAGCTGCACCAGCAGGGTGTGGTGGCGCGGGGCTTCGAAGTAGCTGTTGATCAGGTCATCCCAGCGCTCACGGTCGGCGTTGCTCACCTTGGCGTAACCGTAGCCGGGCAGGTCCACAAAATAGCAGTCGTCCACCGAGTAGAAGTTGATGGTGGCCGTTTTGCCCGGGGTGCTGGACACACGGGCGAGGTTTTTGCGGCTGCACAGCTTGTTGATGAGGCTGGATTTGCCCACATTGGACCGCCCCGAAAAGCTCAGTTCCGGGCGGTCGCTCTCGGGCAGCTGGCTGGAAATGCCATAGCTGGCAATAAAATCAGCTTTGTTGTAATTCATGGAGCTTTCCTTTCTGTTCTGCGTTCAAGGGACTGTGTGTCGGCAGCTTTCTCTTCAGACACGACTCGGGCCATTCCATCGCCCGCCCTATTGCCCTGCGGGCAACAGGGTCCCACCCCAGCGGACGGTCTTCGGAGAAACTTCCGACCCGCAGCCCCGGTCAGATGCAGCTTGTCCGGCGGGCCGGCAGATAGTTTCTCCGGCGAATGACCGGGAAGTGGGGCCCCGGCGCGCAAGCGTTGGGGCGGGACTGGAGTCCCGGGCTGTTCGCGGAGAAAGCTATCTGCTGGCCCGCCCTATTCTCAGCACACTGCGCCGGGCTGGGGCTTTTCTGCGGTGGGCGGCACGATGGCGTCCGCCTTTTTCTTTGTGCGGGTGCGGCTGGCCGGGGCCTTGGCCTTCTTCGGGTCCTGGGGCTTGAGCAGGGCTGCATTCAGCACCTGGGTCAGGCTCTGCATGGGCAGGAAGGTCAAGTTCTTCTTCACCTCGTCGTCCACTTCGTAGAGGTCGGGCTCGTTGTCCTTCGGGATGAGCACAGTCTTCATGCCCTCGCGGTAGGCCGCCATGCTCTTTTCGCGCAGGCCGCCGATGGGCAGCACGTTGCCGTGCAGGGTGATCTCGCCGGTCATGGCCACATCGCCGCGCACCGGCATCCCGGACAGGCAGGACACCAGTGCCGTGGTCAGGGTGACGCCCGCAGAGGGGCCGTCCTTGGGCACCGCGCCCTCCGGGGCGTGGATGTGCAGGTCACATTTCTTGAGACGCTCCGGGTCGATGCCGTACTCCTCGGCGTGGACGCGCACCCAGGTGATGGCCAGCTGGGCACTTTCCTTCATCACGTCGCCCAGCGAGCCGGTGACCGTGATCTTGCCGCTGCCGTTGTCCATCACCTGCACTTCAATGGGCAGGGTCTCGCCGCCCACACTGGTCCAGGCCAGACCGTTGGCGATGCCGATGGCATTGGTGCGGTTGAGGAAGTCGGGCTTGACGAAGCGGGGGCCCAGCAGTTCTTCCAGCATGGTGCCGGTGACAGACACACTCTCCACCTCGCCGGATGCGATCTTGCGGGCGCACTTGCGCAGCACGCTGGTGATGGTGCGCTCCAGGTTGCGCACACCGGCCTCGCGGGTGTAGCCGTCGATGATGCCGTACAGCGCGCTCTGGCTCAGCGTGACCTTGCCGGTCAGGCCGCAGGCCTTGAGCTGCTTGGGCAGCAGGTGCTTGCGGGCAATGTTGTATTTTTCCACGCGGGTGTAGCTGGGCAGCTCGATCACGTCCATGCGGTCACGCAGGGGGCCGGGGATGCTGCCCAGATCGTTGGCGGTGGTGATGAACAGCACATGGCTCAGATCGAACGGGATATCAATGAAATGATCGTTGAAGGTGCTGTTCTGCTCCGGGTCCAGCGCTTCCAGCAGGGCTGCGGCCGGGTCGCCCCGGAAGTCGCCTGCCAGCTTGTCGATCTCGTCCAGCAGCATCAGCGGATTGGAGCTCTTGGCCGAGATCATCGCGCTGATGATCTTGCCGGGCATGGCGCCGATGTAGGTGCGGCGGTGGCCGCGGATCTCGGCTTCATCCCGCACGCCGCCCAGACTGATGCGCACATACTTGCGGCCCAGGCTTTCGGCGATGGAGCGTGCAATACTGGTTTTGCCGACGCCCGGAGGGCCCACAAGGCAGATGATCTGTGCCTTCACGTCCGGTGCCAGTTTGCGCACGGCCAGCGTTTCCAGAATGCGGTCCTTCACCTTCTTCAGGCCGTAGTGGTCACGGTCCAAAATCTGCTGGGCACGGGCAATGTCCAGGTCATCCACCGTGAAGGTGTTCCACGGCAGGTCCAGGCAGGTGTCCAGATAGGTGCGGATAACGGTAGCTTCCTGATTGGAGCCCTGCATCTTGGAAAGGCGGTCCACTTCCTTGAGCAGCTTCTTCTCGCTGTCCTCCGCAAGGTGCAGTTCCGTGATCCTGCGGCGGTACTCGTCGGCTTCGGCGTGGGTGTCGTCGCCCTCGCCCAGTTCATCGCTGATGATGTGCAGCTGTTCGTGCAGGTAGTAATCGCGCTGGTTCTTGTCCATGGACTCGTTGACCTTTTCCGCGATCTCCTTTTCAATTTTCATCACCTGACACTCGCGGCGCAGCATCTCGACCAGCTTTTTCAGCCGCCCGTTCAGGGTGCCCTCATCCATGACAGCCTGCTTGTCCTCATAGCGGAACAACAGGTTTGCGGGCATGTACTCGCTGAGGAACGCCGGGTCGTCGCTGGACACGATGGCAAACACCACGTCCTTGCCCAGACGCGGGTTCATGCCGAGGTATTCATCAAAGCCGGTCTTGAGGGCCCGCAGCAGTGCTTCGGTCTCCACGGCATCCTCGGCCTTGCCGGCACGCACCGGGGCCGGGCGCACCGCAGAAAGCAGAAAATCGCCGCTGGTGTCCAGCTCGGTGAGCTTGGCGCGGTACTTGCCCTCCACCAGCACCTTCACAAGGTCCTCGGAGACCCGCAGCACCTGCTTGACTTCGGCTACAACGCCGTAGCTGAACAGGTCTGCCTGGGTGGGGTCGCTGGTCTCCATCGCCTTCTGGGCCACCAGAAAAACGTTGGAGTTATTGGCCATGGCCCATTCCACGGCAGCGATGCTCTTTTCCCGGCCCACCTCGAAGTGCACGAGGTTGTTGGGGAACACCACAAGGCCGCGCAGGGCGATGGTGGGCAGGTGAAGCTCGCGATGCTCCACCTTGATGGTAACTTTTTCACTCATTATGCAAACACCTCCCGGCTGCCATACACTTTCCCCATATGGCAGCCCTGTAAGATCGGGTATCTATTAAAATTGTGGGTTGTTTCCTTATTATACTGATTTCCGGGCAAAATGCAACTGTGGTGCATGGACGGTTGGTTATTCCCCCCGCTTTTCCTGCGTGGAAAAGCCCATTTTGCCCAGAGCAGGCAGAATGGCTTTCAGGGTGACGGAGGTCAGTGCGCCCATCACAAGGCCCAGCACCAGCATGACCGGCGCATAGTAGAAGGACAGCGACGACGAGATGATGACGCCCGCGCCCAGCAGCTGCCCCACGTTGTGGGTCAGCGCACCGCACACCGACAGGATGAACCAGGTGGGCCGCACCGGCAGCAGGTAGTACAGCACCCACATCACCAGCAGGGACAGCAGGCCGCCGCACAGCGAGAGGAAGCCCGCCGTGAAGCCGGACACCAGAAACACGAACAGCGCCTTGAGCGCATCCAGCACCAGTGCCTGCTTTGGCCCCATGAAAAACAGCGCATACATCACCACGATGTTGGCAAGGCCCAGCTTCATGCCCGGCAAAAGGCCCGGGATGGTGAGTGTGCCCTCAATAAAAGACAGCGCCATGGCCAGCGCAAACAGCAGGCCGGAAAGCGCAATGTGCCGTGTTTTTTCATAGCTGCGTCGATTCCTTGGCATTCTGTCCCCTCCTTTATTCTTCGGTCTGGCTCTGCTCGTAGCTTTCCTGCTCCTCCATGGCGGCCTCCCAGGCGGCAAACAGTTCTTCCTGATGGAACCGCAGGTCGCTCAGCTCGTCGCTTTTCTGGCGCAGCAGGTCGGGGTCGTTGTACACCTCAGGGGAATTGATCTCGTTGTCCAGTTCCACCTCGCGGGCACCGCAGGCCTCCATCTCATCCTCACAGGCTTTGATCTTGGCCCGCAGCTCGGCGCGGCGGCGGCGCTGCTCCTTGCCGTAACCGGCTTTGGCGGGTTCGGCCGCTTTCTGCACGGCAGGTGCCGGGGTACTGCGGCCCATCAGGGCATCGTAGCTGGGGTAGATGGTGGCCTTGCCGTCCTCGAGATACAGGATCGGGCAGGCCAGGCTGTTCATCAGGTGGCGGTCATGGGTCACTAGCAGCAGCGTGCCGGTGTAAGCCATGAGGGCCTCGGTGAGGTTCTCGCGGGTGTAGATGTCCAGATGGTTCGTGGGCTCGTCGAGGAACAGCAGGTTGGGCCGTTCCAGCACGATCTCGGCAAAGCGCAGGCGGGCCAGCTCGCCGCCGGAAAGCGCCTCACAGGGCTTGAACACCGTCTCGCCCCGGAAGCCCAGCTTTGCCAGATGGCTGCGCACTTCCAGTTCGGTCATGCGGGGGTACTTGTTCCAGATGACGTCGATGACCCTGCCCTGCCCCAGACGGTTCTGCTGCTGGGCAAAAATGCTGGGCCGGGCCCCGGTGCCCAGCCGCACCATGCCGCCGGAGGGGCGGCGCTTGCCGTCCAGCACCTGCATCAGGGTGGATTTGCCAGCGCCGTTGGGGCCGGCAATGATGAGCCGTTCACCGCGGCAGACCGTATAATTGAAGGGCTCCAGCAGGGTGCGGTCACCAATTTTGATGGTCAGGTTCTTGAGCAGCACCAGCTCATTCCACGGCTCTACGTCATATTCAAAGCGGAACTTGAGCTGGTTCGTCTCGTCCTTGGGGGCTTCGGTGATCTCCAGCTTTTCCAGCTGCTTGCGGCGGCTCTGGGCCATTTTGGTGGTGGAGGCGCGCACAAGGTTGCGGTCCACATAGTCCTGCAGCTTTTCGGCCAGCGCCACATCGGCGTCGTGCTGCTTCTGGCGCAGGGCATCGGCGGCTTCCTTCTGGGGCAGGTAGGTCGAGAAGTTGCCCTTGTAGGTGGTCATGGTCTGGAAGGATACCTCCCAGATCTTTGTACACACGTTATCGAGGAAGTAGCGGTCGTGGCTGACCACCAGCACGGCCCCGGAGTAGCCCTTGAGGTAATTTTCCAGCCATTCCATGGTGGCAAAGTCCAGGTGGTTCGTGGGCTCGTCCAGAATGAGGACATCCGGCTTTTCCAGCAGCAGCTTTGCCAGACGCAGCCTCGTCAGCTCACCACCGGAGAGCACCGCAATGTTCTTTTGCCAGGTATCCTGCGCAAAGCCCATGCCGGACAGCACCTTTTTGATGTTCACATCCATGTTGTAGCCGTCGGCTGCATCCACGATGTTCTGCAGCTGGTCGTGCTGGGCCAGCAGGGCAGCGTCTTCCGGCGCAGCGGCCATGTGGCGCTCCAGGATCTGCATCTGCGCCATGGCGTCCAGCACCGGCGCAAAGGTGGAGCGCATCTCGCCGTAGATATCCAGCGTCGGGTCCAGCTTTGCGTTCTGTTCGAGGTAGCCCAGCGTCACGCCATGGGTCACGCTGAACTCGCCCTCGTAGTCCTGATATTCGCCGGTGAGGATCTTCAGCAGCGTCGTCTTGCCCGCGCCGTTCTGGCCCACGATGCCGATGCGGTCCTCTTTCTCGACGCTGGCCGTCACATCGTGCAGGACGATCTTTTCGCCAAAGCTCTTGCCTAGTTTTTCCAAATGTATCAGCATAGTTTTATGATTCCGTTCTCCATCCGCTTATTGGTTCAGCACTGGTGGCGGCGGTTCTTCAGGCCCACATTGGCCAGCTCGTCCGACTCCATCACCAGCGGATACAGTTCTTCCAGGCTTGCGATCTCGTAGGTGGGCACCACCTTGCCGGGGTTCTCGGCGTGGTTCGGGTTGAACCAGCAGGTGTCCAGGCCCGCGTTCACGCCGCCCTGGATGTCGCTGGTGAGGCTGTCGCCCACCATCAGCACATGCTCGCGGTTCTCCACGCCCAGTGCCCGCAGCGCGCCGTCAAAAATTTTGCGGCCGGGCTTTTCGCAGTCCATCTTTTCAGAGATGAAAACATCCTCCATAAAGTTCAGGATGCCGGATTCTGCCAGGCGGCGGGTCTGCACCTTCTGGAAGCCGTTGCTCACGACGGCCAGCGTTGCCACCTCCGAGAGCTCCCGCAGCACGTCCAGCACCTCGGCGTTGACAAGGTCCGGGTGGGTGGAGAGCTGCTCCAGATAGAAGCGGTTCATCTCCGCGCCGTCACCTGCCGCGTCGATGGCCTTGAGGAAGCGGGTGAACCGCTCACTCATGAGCTTTTCGCGCTTGATCTGGCCTTTTTCCAGCGCGCGCCAGAGCTCCTCGTTGATGGTGCGGTAGGTCTGCACCGTCTCGGCGTCCGGCTCGATGCCGTAGTTCACCAGCGTTTCGGCCAGTGCCTTGCTTTCGGCTGCATCAAAGTTGAGCAGCGTGTTGTCTGCATCAAACAATACACAATAATACTTTGCCATAGTTTTTCCCTCTTTTCCCTTCTGCACGGGCCGCATTTGCCCGGGCGTTCTACAACAGGGAGAAGCCAGCCCTACCCCAGGCAGAGCTGGCTTCCGATCATTCTGAAACGATTTGATACGTCTGTGCGTCGGTTTGCTCCGGGTCATTGTCCGGGCAGGTGGTTTTTGCGTCACACGGGGTGGAAGCACATTTCTGCATTTCCTCCTCCAGTGCACCATTGTCCACATTTTCCCAATCGGTGCCGTAGTAATCCACGTCGCCGTCGGTCACATCCTCTGCGCCCGGCAGACCCGGGACGCGGGGTTCTTCACAGAGCATGGAAACGCCTCCCTTCCTGCCAGCCTATGCGGCGCAGGGCGGGAAGGTTCCCCGCTCAGGAGCGGGACGCCTGCTGCTCTGCCGAGTCGTTTTCGGCCTCGGTGCTGCCGGAAGCACTGCTGCTTCCAGAAGTGCTTGCCGACATGCTGTGGGACGAGCTGCCCGACGAAGAAGCGGACGAACTGTGAGAAGCGCTGCTGCTCTCCGAAGTGCTGTGCGACGAAGAAGCAGAGGAGCTGTGGGAAGCGCTGCTGCTCTCCGAAGTGCTGTGCGACGAAGAAGCAGAGGAGCTGTGGGACGTGCTGGCGCTGCCGGAAGAAGAACTGCTGCCGGAGGACGCCGTGCTGTGCGAGCTGCTGCTCTCAGCACCGTTCGAAGCACTGTTGGAGCCGGACGAAGCCGTGGAGGAAGATGTAGTTCCGGAGGAAGCTCCGGAAGAACTGCCCGACGATGCGCCGGAGGACCCGGTGCTGCCGGACGAGCTGGAAGACGAACTGGACGAACTGGAGCTGCCGGAAGCTGCCGGTGCACCGGCCACCGTCACCTCCAGCGTGTTGCTGGTCACGGTGCAGTCGTTGTAGGTCACCACGGCCTGGATCTTGAAGGTGGTGCCCTGCATCTCCTCGGTGATGAGCACCGGCACACTGGTCTGACCGGCCGCCCGCGTGACCTCGGTGCCGTTCGTGTACCAGCGGATAGAGGCGGAATCCAGATACTTGCCGCTGATCTTGGCGGTGAAGGTGCAGTGGCTGCCGACCGTCGCCTTGCCGGAACTGCTGATGTGGATGGACGCTGCGGAGAACACCGCCGTCACATCCAGGTTCTGCTTGAAGTTCGAGTCTGTGCGGGTCCTCTGGGTGACGCCGTCGCTCCACTTGACGAAGACATAGCCTTCCTGCGGCACGGCCGTCACGCTGACGGACTGTGCACTGCTGGTGATGTCATAGGCCAGCGAGGACTTTCCGGTGTCGCTGCCGCTGGTCAGGCTGCCGCCGCCCGTCTTATCGACGCGGTACTCTGCCGTGAACTGCACTGCTTCCTCCGAGGAGGCTGCTTCCGAGCTGGACGCGGCCACAGCCGAACTGGGGTCAGGGGTGTACTCCGCACGGGCCGGGATGTTGCTGGTATCCGGGCGGCGGTCCTCGCTCTCATAAGCGTGGGTGCGCACATAGCTCAGCAGAGCCTTGAGACCTGCGGAAGTCAGGTGGATGTCGCCGGACTGATAGTAGTCCGCGCGGCCATAGCCGTTGGCGTCCTTCAGAGCTTCGGCGCTGTTGAGGAACTTCAGCCCCTTCTGTTCACACAGCTCCAGCAGCGCCATGTTGAAGTCGTCGATCTTGGTCTGGTCCATGTTGGGGTAGTTGGAGTGGTCGGCGGGCACCGGCGGCACCGTGTTGACGATGATGTCCGTGTACTCGTAGCTCTGCTGGATGGCCTCCACCAGCGCGGTGTAATTCGCAATGAACTCATTCACCGACATGCCGGTATCGTTGGTGCCCAGCATGATGACCACGCGGCGGGGCTTCATTTTGGCCACTGCCTGGGCAATGGTGTAGGCGTTGTTATCCTTTTTAAAGGTAACGATCTTTTCCGAGAGGGCGGCCGAGGTGCCGATGCCCGTCTGCGCGCAGAACTGCTGCAGGCTGATCAGGCCGCTGGCATACAGGCGCACCGTGTTGGAGTCGCCAATGAACAGCGTTTCGTCCTGGTAGGCCTGGCCGGCATCTGCTGTCTCCTGCAGCAGGGCGCTGGAGGTCTCATTGATCTGATAATGATCCGAGATATCGTCTTCGCCCGGCACCAGCTCCTGGCTGCCCGGCTCCTCGCTGGGCACCGAGGGCGTCTTGCCGCGCCGGATCAGTGCAAGGGTGATGCCGGTGGTCAGCAGGACCGCCAGCGCACACACGATGCACACCAGCACGGCCTGCTTCTGCATGGGGGTAAGCGACTGCTTTTCCGGTTGTGTATTCTGTTTCATATCTCTCACCATTCTCTTTTTATCGGGCACTGGTGCGGCCTTACGCCCGGCCGTCCAGCAGCTGTGCAGCAAGGTCGGCACAGCTTTCGGCCAGCAGCACCGGGTGGAAGGGTTCCAGTTCTTCCCTGCTGCCGTAGCCGTACAGCGCACCGGCGGCATCCAGGCCGCAGTCTGCTGCGCCGCGCATATCGTCGCCGCGGTCGCCCACCATCAGCACGCGCTTGCCCTGCAGCATGGGCTGGGCCAGCACATAGCGCACGACGTCCGTCTTGGTATCGCGGCTCTCGTCCATGGACGCGCCGCCAATAAAATCAAAATAGTCTGCAAGGCCCTTTTCTTTCAGGATCGGCGTAACGACCTGCGTGGGCTTGGAGGTAGCGGTGCACAGCACAAGGCCCGCAGCCTTCAGGCGCTGCAGCATCTCTGCTGCGCCCGGATAGGCGGCACCTTCATGGCTGCCCTTGACGGCGTAGCTTTCGCGGTAAAGCTCGGTGGCCTTTTCAATGAGGGCCGGATCGGTGAAGTGCTCGCCAAAGCTCTTGCGCAGCGGCGGGCCCAGGTAACGGCGCAGGTTCACATTTGTGGTGTCCACGCCCATCTTATCAAAGACTTCTTTTAATGTATTTATGATACCGGGAGCGGAATCGATCAGGGTCCCGTCCACATCAAACAGGATTGCATCGTAGTTCAGCAATTTGTAAATTCCCTCACTTTCATGGTGATACATTGTATAGTATAGCACAGATTGCCCGCATCAGCAATTCCAACAAATGGTTTTTCTCAAATTTATACAATTCTGCAGACAAAAAATGCCCGCCCGGCATCCGGGCAGGCAGGCTTGCGCGCTCAGCAGGCAGACGACGTATCCGTACCTGCAGGCGGGTAATACAGATTGTTGGAGATGAACTCCAGCTTATCCTTGAGCACCAGCTCAAGGTTTGCCACGGCATGGACCATGTTGGTGGCCGAGTCGTTCACTTCCAGCAGCTTGCACAGGTCCAGGCCGTCCAGTTCCATGGCGGCATTCATCTTGCGGCTCTCGGCGCAGAGGATGTGGCTCAGTGCGTTCTCCTGCAGAGCGATGCTCTCCACCAGGTCGATGACAGCCTGGTCCAGCGTGACCTTGGGCAGGCAGGGGCATGAACACTCGGTGCGGGGGCAGTTGGTCGTATCAGACATAGCAGTTCCTTCCTTTCGGTGCAGATGGGCTTCATACGCCCCATTCTATGCCCCGGGAAGGGCCGGTGTTACGGCTGGGTCTGGCGCACCTTTTCAATGGTCGCGCGGTAGCCGCCGGAGCCATACTGGATGCAGCGGTTGATGCGGCTGATGGTGGCCGTGCTGATCTCCACTGCCTTCACGATCTGGTCGTAGGTGCTGCCGTCCAGCAGCAGCTTTGCGGCTTCCAGCCGCTGCGCCATATCGGAGATCTCCTTCACGGTGCACAGGTCCTCGAAGAAATTATAGCATTCTTCCCGCGTTTCCAGACTGAGGATGGCATCGAACAGTGCATCAGTAGTCTGGTTTCTTCTGGAATTTTTCTCTGCCATAGCCGTCTCCTTGTGCCTTTTTCGGGAGGCATCCCCTGTTTTTCCATTGTATTTATCGTTTTGCTCTTTCGCATCACTACTTTAGCACATCAAAGTGTGAAAGTCAAGTCCCGGGCGTGAACTCTTTTCATTCATGGACGTGTATAGTTTTTTTCGTTTCACGCATGAACAAAAATCACCTAAAAATTATTGCAGAACGCTTTTCTGAATTAGTGCATCCTCCGAACTTGTGCCAAAGATATTGACAATCTGTGAATTCCGCACTAAAATACGGACAATCATTCGGCAAATGCGATGAACAGGACATGATTCTTTGCAGCACCCTCTCCCAGAGAGCCGCCCATCTGATGCAAGGGCGGCAGTCAGGAGCAAAGCGTTCTCCCCTGCGAGCAGCCTGTGTGAACAAAGGCGCTGACCCCGCCTTCCAGTAATGCATGGCCGTTTTGCCCACGTTACGGGGCTGCGTATATATGTACGCTGGGAGTGGCTGCCCTGTGCAGCAAACGAAGTGGTACCGCGGAGTATTCCATACACAATGTGCAGTGTATGTGAAGGCCTTCGTCTTCGATGGTTCGTCCCAAATGGAACGAACACAGGAGGACGGGGCCTTTTTTACACCCTGCCGCCGCAAAAGAGCCCATGCCGCTGACATTTGCCGGATGCCAAGAAAGGAAAGAGGTAAAAACAATGAATACGCTGGTCATCGTATTGATCGCCGCCGTGTGTCTGTTTGGCGCTTATATGCTTTACGGCCGCTGGCTGGCAAACAAGTGGGGCATCGACCCCGCTGCCAAGACCCCGGCAGTTGTCCATGAGGACGGCCGGGACTATGTGCCCACCAACGGCTGGACGGTGTTTGCTCACCAGTTCAGCTCCATTGCCGGTGCAGGCCCTGTTACCGGTGCCATTCAGGCCGCTGCCTTCGGCTGGCTGCCGGTGCTGCTGTGGGTGCTGCTGGGCGGCATCTTCTTCGGCGCTGTCACCGACTTTGGCGCTCTGTATGCTTCCGTTAAGAACGACGGCAAGAGCATGGGTATGCTGATCGAAAAGTACATCGGCAAGACCGGCCGCAAGCTGTTCCTGCTGTTCTGCTGGCTGTTCTGCGGCATCGTCATCGCTGCCTTTGCGGACATGGTTGCCGGCACCTTCAACGCCTTTGGCGCAGACGGCGCAATGGTCGAAGCCGCCAAGACCAACGGCGCTGCCGGTATGGTTTCCATCATGTTCATGGTGTTCGCCGTTGTCTTTGGCCTGCTGCAGAAGAAGTTCAACTTCTCCGGCTGGAAGGAAAGCGTTATCAGCATCGTGTTCATCGTGCTGTCCTTTGTCATCGGCGCAAACCTGCCCCTGATCCTGGGCAAGGCCGCTTGGAGCTACATCACCTTCGTATACATCTTCTTTGCCGCTGTGCTGCCCATGTGGCTGCTCAAGCAGCCCCGTGACCACATGACCACCTTTATGTTCGTGGCCATGATCGTGGGCGCTGTGGTTGGCCTGCTGGTTGCACACCCCACCATGAACCTGCCTGTGTTCACCGGCTTTACCAACGAAAAGCTGGGTACCATGTTCCCCATCCTGTTCGTCACCGTGGCCTGCGGTGCAGTTTCCGGCTTCCACAGCCTTGTTTCTTCCGGTACTTCCTCCAAGACCGTTGATAACGAGAAGGATATGCTGAAGGTCGGCTACGGTGCCATGATCCTTGAAAGCCTGCTGGCTGTTCTGGCTCTGTGCGTAGCCGGTGCTGCCGCAGCTGCCGACGGCACCCCTGCCGCCGGTACCCCGTTCCAGATCTTCAGCCGCGGCGTTGCCGGTTTCTTTGAGATGTTCGGTGTGCCCGCCTACGCTGCCACCGTGTTCATGACCATGTGTGTTTCCGCACTGGCACTGACCAGTCTGGATGCCGTGGCCCGCATTGGCCGCATGAGCTTCCAGGAGCTGTTCAGCGTGGACGACATGGAGCACGCTGAGGGCTGGCGCAAGCTGCTCTGCAACGTCTACTTCTCCACCTTCATCACTCTGGTGTTCGGCTTCATCCTGACCAAGATCGGCTACGCCAACATCTGGCCGCTGTTCGGCTCTGCCAACCAGCTGCTGAGCGCACTGGTGCTGGCTACCCTGTGCGTGTTCCTGAAGGTCACCGGCCGCAGCAACAAGATGCTGTTCCCCCCGCTGGTCATCATGCTGTGCGTCACCTTTACCGCACTGGTGCAGCGCCTGATCGCTATGGTCAAGGCCATCAGCACTGCCGCTTCTGTTACCATCCCTGCCGGTGAGACCACTTGGGGCGCTGTGTTTATCGCAAACGGCCTGCAGCTGATCCTTGCCGTGCTGCTGATCGTGCTGGGCCTGAACATCGTGTTCCACTCCTTCTCCGCTTACAAGAAGGCTGAGCACAACAGCGAAGCAAAGGCCTGATTGCAGATTTAGGCATCGCTTAACGGAATAAGCACAACGCCGCTGACGGCTTCAAAACTGTCAGCGGCGTTTTTGTTTGCGGTGTTTACGATTTAGAATGCCCTCCGTTTCACTCTGGGCATAACAGATGTATATTTATTTTTTGTTATGTGTTATAGAAACGACTGCGGTCGTTTCTATAACACTTTTTCACGGGAAGGGACCTAAAGGCAAAATTCATTTTTAACGTCAATTGCGATCGATCTTACGGTCTCATTCGCGAAAAGCGACGTAAACGCTGCACAGCATTTGCTGATAGACATGCATCTTCCCGATGGGGCCCCTTCTCGTGAAAATGTGTTTGTCGCGGCCCGCAGGCTGCAACGGCGACGACCGCCGCCAGTGGCAAAGACTTCCCCCGGCCGGGGGAAGATGGCGAAGCCAAAAAGGGGAATACAGGGAGAAGCTGTTGGGGCAGCGGCCAACAAGACGTGAGTGCCGTTCAAGGCACGAAACGAATGCTGGGTGCCGCAACTCGTAGACAAATCACGAATTAAAAATAAAATTCAGCTGAAAAGATCAGAGCGAAGCGGAGACAATTCTAAATCGTGTACTTTCCCTTCCCTGCTCCGCAGTAAAGCCCATTCAAACAAAGATACCACAAACAAAAAAGGAGCCGCAGCGCCCTGTTACGGGTACTGCGGCTCCCAATTCAACCTTGGAAGTTCAATTACTTCACCATGCTTGCAACTTCAGCAGCGAAGTCGTCAGCACGCTTCTCCAGGCCTTCGCCCTTCTGGAAGCGGGTGAACTTGACGATCTTGATGTCGCCGCCCAGGTCCTTTGCGACCTTAGCGGTGTACTGAGCAACAGACAGGTCGCCGTCCTTGACGAACTCCTGATCGACCAGGCAGTTCTCCTTGAAGAACTTCTTGATCTTGCCCTCGATCATCTTCTGCTTCACAGCCTCGGGCTTGTTAGCGGTCTTGGGATCGCCAGCCATCTGAGCCAGCATGATCTCCTTCTCCTTGGCCACGACCTCAGCGGGGACAGAAGCCTCGTCGACATAGCCGGGGTTGGCAGCAGCGACCTGCATAGCGATGTCCTTGCCGTAAGCAACGAACTCGTCCTTAGCATCGATGCCGTTGGTGGTCTCGAAGTTGACCAGAATGCCGTGGGTGCCGCCGCCGTGGACGTATGCAGAGCAGACGCCCTCGTAACGGACGAAGCGGCGAACCTTGATGTTCTCCTTGATGACCAGGATCAGGTTCTTCAGAGCCTCGTCCACGGTCTCGCCGTTCTCGGTCTTGCAAGCCATCAGAGCCTCAACGTCAGCGGGGTTCTGCTTCATGATGACCTGAGTAGCTTCCTTGACGAAAGCAACGAACTTGTCGTTCTTGGCAACGAAGTCGGTCTCAGCGTTGACTTCGATGACAACACCGACCTTGCACTCGGGGCAGTAATCTGCGTAGACCATGCCCTCAGCAGCGGTACGGCTTGCCTTCTTTGCAGCGGTAGCCAGACCACGCTCGCGCAGGATCTCGATTGCCTTCTCGAAGTTGCCGTCAGCCTCGGTCAGAGCCTTCTTGCACTCCATCATGCCGCAGTCGGTCTGCTTGCGCAGTTCCATAACGTCCTTTGCAGAAATAGCCATTTTCGTATTCTCCCTTACACGTTATTTTGTTGTTTGTGGGATGGGAAATCAGGCGTTTGCTGCATCCTCAGCGGGAGCGGCCTCCTGGTTGCCCTGCTTGCCTTCCAGCACAGCGTCAGCCATAGCGCCAGCGATCAGCTTGACAGCGCGGATAGCGTCGTCGTTGCCGGGGATGACGTAATCGATCTCGTCGGGGTTGCAGTTGGTATCAACGATAGCCACGATGGGGATGTTCAGCTTGCGGGCCTCAGCAACAGCGATGCGCTCCTTGTGAGGATCGACGATGAACATAGCCTTCGGCAGGGTCTTCATGTTCTTGACGCCGCCCAGGTACTTGTCCAGCTTCTCCATCTCCAGCTCCAGCTTAGCCACTTCCTTCTTGGGCAGCAGCTCGAAGGTGCCGTTCTCCTTCATCTTAGCCAGCTGATCCATACGGTCGATACGCTTACGGATGGTGCGGAAGTTGGTCATCATGCCGCCCAGCCAACGAGCGTTGACGTAGTGCATGCCGCAGCGCAGAGCCTCGTCACGGATGGACTCCTGAGCCTGCTTCTTGGTGCCGACGAACAGGATGTCGCCGCCCTCAGCTGCAACTTCCTTCACGTAGTTGTAAGCCTCGTCCAGCTTCTTCACGGTCTTCTGCAGATCGATGATATAGATGCCGTTGCGCTCGGTGAAGATGTACTTCTTCATCTTGGGGTTCCAGCGGCGGGTCTGGTGACCGAAGTGCACACCTGCCTCGAGAAGCTGCTTCATAGAAACGACTGCCATAGTAAAAATACCTCCAGATATTGTTTTGCCTCCGCACACCGTGATCCTTGGCCGTATCGGACGGCTTCGGACTGCCCTCCACTCCCTGCGGAGCACAAAAGGGCATAGTGATGCGTGTGTAATGCTTTGTTATAATATCACAAATAAAAGCCGGTTGCAAGAGTTTTTCTCTGTTTTTTACAAAGAAATCGTCTGTTTTTCGCTCATTTGCCTGTATCCACGCCGCTCAGACCCGCAAGACCCATGCGTTTGAGGGCGTACCCCTTGCCGAACATCAGGTCGTACTGCAAAAACCACTGCTCATTGCTCCACCGCTGCTGGAACTCGGTAGGCTCGGTGGTGGTCGTGCCGTCCAGGTTCATGGTGGTGCCGCGGGTATTGGTGCGGCTGGCCACCCGCAGCTGCCGGTTCAAAAACTGGAAGTAGAGCGGCTCGTCCAGCCCGAAGATGTCCATCATGACCGGTGAGATGTCATAGGCGGCGATGGTGCCAAGGTCTACCTGCTGCTGGCTGTAGTTGGACCACATCAGCAGCGTAGTCTGGTGCAGGCGCGGGTCCGAGCTGGAATCGCTGGCGTAGCCGGTGGTGGTGTAAACATCGTAGTTGGAGTCGATGGGGTTATAGTGATCGCCCCAGAACACCAGAATGACCGGCTCGTCCACCTGCGAGAAGTATTCGGTCAGCTTGCCCAGCATGGCATCTGCGTCCCGGATGCCGGTGGCGAAGTCTTCCAGCGCGCCCACGGTGCTGGCCGACATGCCCGCCGGGTGCTTGAGCACCTTCACCCGCTCGTCGTCGGGGTAGTTGTCCTTATTATAATTGGTATGGTTCTGCATGGTGACCGCGTGCAGGAAGATGGGCTCGTTCGAGGAAGCGCTCATCTTCTCGTACTGCTGGATGATCTGGTCGGCCATGGAATCGTCGGTGACAAGGCCGCTGGTCCAGTAGTGCTTGCGCACTTTGTTCACGCCGTGCATGTCTTCCAGACTGATGAAATCCTCAAAGCCGAGGTTGGGGTAGGCCTTGTCGCGGCTCCAATACTTGGCCCAGAAGCAGTGCACCGCCGCCGTCTGGTAGCCTTTGAGCCGCAGGTAATTGGGCAGGGCGAACATGGGTTTGGTGACATGCTGCTGGTAGGGCTTGCTGCCGCTGGGCAGGAAGGACACCGAGTAGCCGGTGAGAGCTTCAAACTCCACGTCACAGGTGCCGCCGCCGAAGCTGGGGCTGTAGGCCCGGCCATAGGCACTGGTCTGCTGCAGGGCGTGCAGGTTGGCGGAAACGTCGGTGTCGAACTCGATGCCGTACTGTTCCAGCTCCGACACATCCCAGTAGGATTCGTCCATCACATAGATGATGGTGGGCTGCTTTTCCTGCTCGTCCTTCGGGGTAGTGGCACTGTAGCTGGTGGAATAGAGCGGGCCGGTGCTGAAGTTCCGGCTCTCGTCCACCTTGTCCAGCAGGTCGTTCACCGTCTCCTCGGAATAGCCCTCCGGCTTGTCGATCTCCAGATTGGTCAGGTTGGTCATAAAGCCGGTGACGACGCCGTAATAGCGGTAATAGCGGTCCTGCATCCAGGCGTCCGGCGTGATGCCCAGCACCTGGGTGACGGCGGGCTGCAGATACACGCCGAACACCAGCAGGCAGATGGCGGCAGCGGTGGCCGCACTGCCCGCCAGACGGGGCAGCCACCGCTGCTTATGCCGCCCGCGGTACAGGAAAAAGCTGCCCACCATCAGCACCAGCACCACGACGATGGTGACGATCATGCTGGTCTGAATTTTGATGCCGGCTGCCGAGGCCACCCCGGCAGCCTCGGACACCTGCATCAGATCCCACGGCAGAAAGGGCTCACCGCGCAGCTGCAGGGTGTAGAAGTTCACCGCGCAGGGCGCACAGCCCAGCACCGCCATGCCCAGCGTGGACAGCGGTGGAAAGCGGAAGATCCAGTCCAGCAGCATCCACACCAGAAACAGCAGCAGCCAGGCCAGAAGATAGGCCCCGATATGCGGGAAAATAAAGCTTGCAAATGTATCAGCGGTCAGCGACCCGCGGGCGATCCACTCGCCCAGCAGCAGCACGATGAGCGATGCCGCCGCAGGGAACACCATCCGCAGGGTCAGAAGCGGTTTGGGAGTTTTCATTGGTCTGTTTTCCTTTCCACGATCCGTGTTTTCAACGTCATGAAAGCCCCGGCAGGGCTTGAAAGAACGATTTCTCTATGCTTTTTGCACAAAGCTTCTGCGATTATTATAGTCACTTCTCCGAAAAAGTCCACCCCTGATTTTACAAAAAACTCACATTCCCAGCGTTTTCTTTACCTTCTGCCAGAAGGTCAGCTCCTGCGCCTGCGGGGGCGGTTCCGGCAGGGCCGTGTGCACAAGGATGGCATCCGTGCCGATGGTCTCGATCTCCTGCCAGGGGATGGTCAGGCTCTCGTCCCGGCCCAGCAGCCCGAACAGCCGGGGCCGCCCCAGCAGGATCAGGCTCTGCAGCCGGGCGGTGGCCGGGTCAAAATCAAGGTCATCGGCCCGGCCAAGGCACACGCCGCGTTCCAGCTGCACGACCTCTTTTTCACACAATTCCCGGATGGTCACGGCACCTCTCCCCTTTCTGCCACAACTTATGCCGGGCAGGCAGCTGCTATGCAAAAAAGCAGTGGAAACCGGGAGGCGGTTTGTGCTATACTACAAATGGAAATTTTTGCAGAAAAACAGAGGATCGTTTTATGTATAAAAGCATCATTTTTGATATCGGCGGCGTGATGGTCGATTTTGACCCGAAAGCTTATCTGGTGGACCGGCTGTGCAGTGCCGAGATGGAGGAAAAGGTCTACGACCTCACCTTTGGCAGCGAGGAGTGGAAGAAGCTGGACGCCGGGCTCATCTCCCGCTTTGAGGGCAATGCCACCATGCTGAAGAATGCCCAAGCTGCCGGGTGCGAGTTCGAGGTGCAGGGCGTGCTGGACGACTGGACCCACATCCTGCGGCCCCGCCACCGGATGATCGAGCTGGTGCGCCGCCTGAAGAACCACGGCTACTGCGTCTATTACCTGAGCAATATCCCCGAGGACATCCTGGAACTGCTGACCGCCCGCGGCGTGCTGGACCAGTTTGACGGCGGCGTGGCCTCCTGCGAGGTGCACATCAACAAGCCCGACGCCCGCATCTATCAGGCCCTGCTGGACAAATACAGCCTGAAGGTGGACGAGTGCGTCTTCATCGACGACAACCTGGCCAATGTGCAGGCCGCCTTTGCGCTGGGCTTTGCCGGCATCCAGATGAAGGAGAGCGTCGGCACGCTGGTGCGCAGCCTTGCCACCTGCAACGTGACGCTGCGGTAACTTTACAGTACAACGAAAACAGCTCCCGCCGGAGGAATGCTCTGGCGGGAGCTGTTTTGCGTCAGGGGTTTACTTTTTCTCGTAATTCTGGCAGTAGTGCGGGGTCTCCACCTGCTGGGTGGTGCAGGTGCACTGCTCCGTCACTTTGATCTGGGGCAGGTCGCACTTGCAGCCGCCAACATTGTGGCAGCACTCGCAGACATCACAGGTCACGCCGATGTTTTCCATGTTTATCACCTCTCTGCCCTTAGGTTGCCCCGGGTGCAGAGGCTTTATGCTGGAAAACTCAGCCAGCCTTTTGGGCTTCGCGCTTCGCCTTGAGGGTCACCGCCACATGCTTGAGGGAAAGCACCGGGTGCACCGGCAGCATCCGCGGGCCGGCCCAGCGCATGACCGCACGGATCTTCTCCCGCATTTCCGGCTTGTAGCAATGTACCTTGCAGGCCGAGCAGAAAGTTTTCGTCTCCATGAACGGGCACCGGTCGATGCGGGCCAGGGCATAGTCGTGCAGCTGCTGGCACTCCGGGCACAGGCTGCCTTTGGGGGTGCCGTGCTGTTTGCGGCAGTAGAGAGCGATCATCTCGCTGACCAGCAGCTTTTCCTCTGCGCGTTTTTTGTCCAAATTCTTCGGGGCCTTCGACATCGGGTCCGTTCCTCCTGATCTTCACCTTCTGCTTTTCCGGGCCGAACGGATCGCAGCGCGGCGCACCGCACCACGCAGAAATGCAAAGCCTACCGTTACACCAATTGCTGCAGCCACTGCCATACACACCGCCTTTTCAAACGAAAAACGGCAGGAGCACAGGCTTTTTCCGCCTGCTGTCCCCTGCCGCCATTTTGCATTCTGTACAGGGTCTGCTGCGCCCGGAAAAGTTAGAGTCTTCTAACTTTCAACCTTATAAAAACGCCGACACGCGGCATTTTTACAGTTTAGCGCACCAGACCTTTTTTGTCAAGAGAAGCTTTTCCGGCTTACCATGCAGCCAGGTCTGCGCCCAGCTTGCGGCAGGCTGCCTGAACATCGTCGTCCGGTGCCTCGTTGCAGATCAGGCCTTCGCCGTTCAGCACCTGTGCGCCGTCACCCTGCGCACGCTCGACCCAGTCGCGCATCCACTGGCCGTCGCCCCAGCCGTAAGAACCGAACAGGGCGATCTTCTTGCCGTTCAGGGAGCCCTCCAGGTCAGAGAACATGGGCTCGAACTCGCTCTCCTCCAGCTGCTCGGCGCCCATTGCGGGGCAGCCAAAAGCCACTGCATCAAACTCAGCCAGCTTTGCAGCGTTCATCTCGCCGCAGGGCACGATGGTGCCGTTTGCGCCTTCTGCGACGCAGTTTGCCATGGTCTCGGTGTTGCCGGTTGCGCTCCAGAATACGACTGCTACTTTGCTCATAAAAGATCGACCTCTCTCAAATCAATATTAGTTAGATATCTCTAACTTTATGTTCCGTGAAAACGCGTCTGGAACCACAGACGCGCTCTCCTAACGGTTAGCTCTCTCTAACCACCGATAGGATACCACAGCTGACGGGCCATGTCAAGCCTTTTTAGTGAAAAATTTGGAAGATGACCCAAAGCACCCCAAAGATGACCGGCTGATGCAGCAGATACAGCACCAGCGAATGCCGCCCCATCCAGCCAAGCGGGGCGCAGACCGAACGGCGCAGCGGTTCCATGCGTGTGCGGCCCACGACCCCGTGCAGGAAATAGCCGCACCAGAACAAAAACAGCCACGGCACCAGCGGGAAATAATCGGTAGAATAGAACCACCACGGGTAAAAACCCAGATAGGCCGTGAAGTAGTTGGCATACAGACTTTCCGGCAGGGCCAGCCGCAGCGCACCGATGCCGAGGTAGTGGTCCGCCGCATGATAGGTCAGCGCGAACAGCACCGCCGCCACGGCGAGACCGACAGCGGGCGGTACCTTTTTCAGCAGCGGCTCCAGCAGGCCGTTCAGCAACATGGCCGAGCCCAGCAGGGTGAGCACGCCGAAGACGACCCGTTCCTCCGGCATAAAGAGCAGCGTCACCGCCGTGATCAGCACCCCGGCTCCGAAGACCGTCGCGCCGCGCCGCAGAGTGTGGTGCCCCAGCGGCACACAGAAGCCGGAAAGCAGGATGAACACCAAGCAGATGGATTGCTGCCACAGATGACCCGGCGTCGCGGCATACCAGTTCATTTCTACGCCGAACAGGAACACCAGATCCCAGCAGGCATGATACAGCATCATGCTGACAAGGTCCAGTCCGCGCAGCTCGTCCAGCAGGGCGTAGCGGCCCGGGGCCGTTTTGTTTTTGGCAAGTTTCTCCATTCCCATTCCCCTTTTGTTCCCCATTTTTCCCAGTATAAGCCGCCGGGGCACAGGCTGTCAAGCGCAAAAAGCCCGCTGCAGGGCAATGCGTCCTGCAGCGGGCAGAATGGATGACTGGGGAAACCTGATCAGACTTCGGTGTTGAAGTAGCGCTTCAGCAGGCCCTCGAAGCCACGGCCGTGGCGGGCCTCGTCCTTTGCCATCTCATGGACGGTGTCGTGGATGGCATCCAGATTCAGAGCCTTTGCCTTCTTGGCCAGGTCCATCTTGCCGGCACAGGCGCCGCACTCGGCCTCGGCACGCATCATCAGGTTCTTCTTGGTGCTGTCGGTGACAACCTCGCCCAGCAGCTCGGCAAAACGGGATGCATGGTCCGCTTCCTCATAAGCATAGCGCTTGTAAGCCTCGGCGATCTCGGGGTAACCCTCGCGCTCGGCCACACGAGCCATAGCCAGATACATGCCGACCTCGCTGCACTCGCCCTCAAAGTTTGCGCGCAGACCGTCCACGATCTCCTGCGGCACGCCCTCGGCCTTGCCGATGCCCACCACATGCTCGGTGACGTAGGTGTTGCCGGTCTTTTCCACAAATGCAGAGGCCGGAGCCTTGCAGACGGGGCACTGAGCCGGGATCTCGCCTTCAGCAATATAACCACAAACGGTGCAAACATATTTCTTCATAAGAATAGACCTCCATCATTCTCTGTTTTTCTTTTGACCGAAGCAGCGGTGTTGGTACTCACCGGCGCTTCTCATGGCTCTATTATAGCGAATAATTCCTAGTTAGTCAAGGATAATTTTAAGAATAATTCCTACTTTTAAAAATCTGGCAGGGTCACTAAAAACATGGTCCGAATTTTAGTTTATTTGCCCTATGCACCCTTTCTGCGCCTATGCGAACCCAGCAGAAAAGCCGCCCTGCAGTGCGCAGAGCGGCTTTCGCGGTTTGTACTATTATAGTATAGATATCAGACCTGCAGGTTGCTGCTGGAAGCGGCCTCGGCACCGTCGGCAGCGTCGAATTCGTAGTCGTTGCCCGGCAGGATGGCGTTGAGCAGGATGCCTGCGATGGCAGCCACAGCCAGACCGGACAGGTTGATGGTGACGCCTGCGATGGCAAAGCTGACGCCGCCCACCGAGTTGAAGCCCAGAGCGCACACCAGAATGACAGCAGCCACGATCAGGTTGCGGCTGTTGGTGAAGTCCACGCGGTTCTCGACCACGTTGCGCACACCGATGGCGGAGATCATGCCGTACAGCACGAAGCTGATGCCGCCGATGATGCCGGTGGGGATGGTGTTGATGACCGCCTCAAACTTGGGGCTGAAGCTCAGGATGATGGCCAGCACAGCGGCAATGCGGATGACCAGCGGGTCGTAGATCTTGCTCAGAGCCAGCACGCCGGTGTTCTCGCCGTAGGTGGTGTTGGCCGGGCCGCCCAGCAGGCCGGCCATGGTGGTGGCCAGACCGTCGCCCAGCAGGGTGCGGTTCAGGCCGGGGTCATTGATGTAGTTGTGGCCAACGGTGGCGCTGATGGCGGCAATATCGCCGATGTGCTCCATCATGGTAGCCAGTGCGATGGGAATGATAGTGAACAGAGCGCTGATGAACTCCGGGCTGCCGTCGATGGCGAACAGGCCCATGGCCTCCTTGTGCAGGGGGATGCCGATCCAGGCTGCCTCAGAGATGCGCTGGAAGTCCACGGCACCGGTGACCAGAGCCACCGCGTAGGACACCAGCACACCGATGAGGATGGGCAGGATCTTGACCATGCCCTTGCCCCAGATGTTGCACACGATCACGACACCCAGTGCCACAAAGGCCAGGATCCAGTTGGACTGGCAGTTTTTGATAGCAGAGGGGGCCAGGATCAGGCCGATAGAAATGATAATGGGGCCAGTGACCACCGGCGGGAAGAACCGCATGATGCGGCGGATGCCGAAGGTGGAGATCAGCAGGCTGGCCACCAGATATACCAGGCCGGAGAAAGCGACGGCGGCACAGGCGTAAGGCAGCATCTTGGTGTTGGCCACGGTCAGGTTGCCATCGGCATCAGCCAGCATGGGAGCCACGATGGAGAAGCCGCCCAGATACGCAAAGGAAGAGCCGAGGAATGCGGGCACCTTCTTTTTGGTGATGAGGTGGAACAGCAGCGTGCCCAGACCGGCACACAGCAGAGTGGTGGAAACGCTCAGGCCGGTGAGCAGCGGCACCAGCACCGTTGCGCCGAACATGGCAAACATGTGCTGTACGCCCAGGATGAACATGCGGCCCGCGCCCAGCTGGCGCGCGTCGTAAATGCCTTTGGAGTAGTCGATTTTTTCACTCATGAGTTTTTCTGCCTCCTACAGAACTTCCCAGCCCAAAAAAAGAGGCACCGCCGTTGTTCAAACGGCAATGCCTCTGAAATTTGGGAACAATGATTCCGCCCGGAAAATGGAAAAAGCTGTGCAGCGCAGTCGGTGATTCGTGTGCAGCATGGTGCTCTCCCCTTTCCTTCAGGCTCTTTCCAAACAAAACTGCCGCCCAAAGCCCCGCAAAAGGCCGCGGGCAGTCTTTCTTGTGATTATAGCAGACTTTTTGCCGCTTCGCAACCGTTTTGGGCAATTCTCTTGGATTTCCAGCACGGAAGTTTTGCGCCGCTCTCTTGCAATCCGGGCCAAAGCGCACTATAATAGAACCTGCTGCAATTTCCTACTATTATAATGTGTATCTCAGGAGGATCTATGATCTATCTGGATTATTCCGCGAACACGCCGGTGGATGAAGCCGTGCTGGCGCGGTTTTGTGAAATAGAGCGCCATTGCCCGGGCAATGCCAACTCCCGCCATGCGGCCGGTGCCGCCGCCAAGGCCGCCATCGACGAGGCCACCCAGAGCATCGCCCGCAGCCTGGGGGTGCAGCCCGCCGAGATCATCTATACATCCGGTGCCAGCGAGGCCAACAACTTTGCCATCAAGAGCATCGCCCGGCTGGAGCGCCACCACGGCAAGCACATCATCTCCACCCCGCTGGAGCATTCCTCGGTGAGCGGCAGCCTGACCGCTTTGCAGGAGCAGGGATACGAGATCGACCTTGTGGACATCCGGCAGGACGGCACGGTGGATCTTGACCACCTGAAAGAGCTGCTGCGCCCGGACACCATTCTGGTGGCCGTCACCGCCGTGGACAGCGAACTGGGCGTGGTGCAGCCGGTGGCGGAAATCGCGGAACTTCTGAAAGACCGCCCCCACTGCCATTTTCATGTAGACGCCACCCAGGCCGTGGGCAAGCTGCCGGTTTCTTTCGACGGCATCGACACCATGAGCCTGACCGCTCATAAGTTCTACGGGCTGAACGGCATCGGCGTGCTGGTCAAGCGCCGGGGCCTTGCGCTGGAGCCCCTCATCCACGGCGGCGAAAGCACCACCATCTACCGCAGCGGCACGCCCACCGTGGCACTGGCCTGCTCGCTGGCGCTGGCACTGGACAAGGCCGTGACCGAGCTGCCCGCCCGGGTGGAACACATCCGTGCCCTGAACGCCCGCCTGCGCACCGAGCTGGCCAAGTACCCCAAGGTGCACATCAACAGCCCGGAGCACGCCGTGCCGCAGATCCTGAACCTGAGCGTGCAGAATGTGAAGGGCACCGTGTTCCAGCGAGAGCTGGACGCCAAAGGCGTGTGCGTCTCGGTCAAATCGGCCTGCTCGTCGGACGGCCTGCCCTCCCGGGCGGTGTTCGCCGTGAGTCATGACCGGCGCAACGCGCTGTCCTCGTGGCGCATCAGCCTGAGCCACCTGACCACCGAGGATGAGATCACCGGCTTTCTGCAGGCGTTCGATGCCTGTTACAACGCCCTGACCCAATAAAGAGGAGTATTATGAAGCGAGATTTGGAACCCTATCAGCTGATCGAACGCAGCATCATCAAAAAGTACCGGAAAGAACTGTGGACGCCGTTTATCGTGGCCGTGAAGCGCTACGAGCTGGTGCAGGCAGGTGACCGCATTGCCGTGTGTATCTCCGGCGGCAAGGACTCCATGTTGATGGCAAAGCTCATGCAGGAGCTGCAGCGCCACAGCGATGTGCCCTTCGAGTTGGTGTTTCTGGTGATGGACCCCGGCTACAATGAGATCAACCGCCAGAAAATTGAGAGCAATGCAGAGCTTTTGCACATCCCGGTGACCATCTTTGAAAGCAACATTTTTGCCGTGGCCAACAACACCGACAAAAATCCCTGCTATCTCTGCGCCCGGATGCGCCGCGGCCACCTGTACAGCAAGGCCAAGGAGCTGGGCTGCAATAAAATTGCACTGGGCCACCACTTCAACGATGTGATCGAAACCACCGTCATGAGCATGTTCTACGGCTCCCAGCTGCAGGCCATGCCGCCCAAGCT
>ENA-UONX01000150-UONX01000150.1-human-gut-metagenome-genome-assembly--contig:-P74old-NODE-150-length-113516-cov-22.497968_pt1 | contig 113516 bp, 118 predicted proteins | sample MGYA00242466_ERZ724013 | MGnify/ENA metagenome assembly ERZ724013 | reverse complement strand
CATCATCGTGCAGGACACCCTTCCGGGTTTCCCGCACACACCTTTCCGCCCCGTTGGCGAAAGGCTCTCACTTTGGGGGCAGACTCAGGGTATCCCGGCGGCAAAGCCGCCGGGATACCCTTTTCTTCATCGTTTCTCCGGTCCGTTCCGCCGGAGGGGCGATTTTTTGCGCAAAATATGACAACAAAATGTAATCTTCGATATAAATATTGCGTTTTGTATTCGCTTTTCAGAAGGAGAACACCACGCCTATGATGGCGGAGGCCAGAATGAACACGATGGGATGCAGGCCCTTGGTGGGCTTGCACCAGCGGGTCAGCACCAACAGCACCGCCGCCAGCGCCACGGCCTTCCAGTTCACCGCCGCAAGGCCCGTCTGGCCGCTGTAAAGCAGGGCCAGTCCCACCACGGACAGGCCCGCCGCCGCCACCATAGCGGCGGAGGCCGGGCGCAGGCCGTAGAACACGTTGTTCACCAGTCGGCTCTCCCGGAAGCGCTTGAGGAAGGCCGCCACGATGAGGATCACGATCACCGAGGGCGCTACCAGTCCGATGGTAGCCGCCACGGCACCGGGGATCCCGGCGGTGAGGTAGCCCACATAGGTGGCCATGTTGACGCCCAATGGCCCCGGTGTGGATTCCGACACCGCCAGCATATCCGCCAGCTGGGACACGGTGAACCACTCCGGGTGGCGAGCGGCCATGTCATAGAGGAAGGGCAAGGTGGCAAGACCGCCGCCCACGGCGAACAGGCCCGTCTTGAAGAACTCGTAAAACAGCAGCAGACAGGTCATTTCTTCGCCCCCTTCAGATTCTGGATCAGCACGCCGGCCACACCGGCGGCCAGCACATACCACACCGGGGAGAGGCTGGTCAGCAGGGACGCCGCCAGTACTGCCAGAAAGATCAGCAGACCCCATACATCCTTCACGGCGCTTTTCCACAGCTTCAGCACCGCATTGAAGATCAGCACGCACACGCACACCCGGATCCCGGCGAAGGCGTGCTGCACCCATGTCAGGTGGGAAAAGCTGGTGATGACGCCCGCCAGCGCCACGATGATGAGCAGGGACGGGAACACCACCCCCAGCGTGGCCACGATGCCGCCGGCGATGCCGGCCCTCTTCTGGCCGATGAAGGTGGCGGTGTTCACGGCGATGACGCCGGGGGTACACTGGCCGATGGCGAAATAGTCCGTCAGCTCCTCATCGGTGGCCCAGCCCTTGTTCTCCACCACCTCACGCTGCAAAATGGGCAGCATGGCATAGCCGCCGCCGAAGGTCATGACCCCCACCTTGGCGAAGGTCAGAAACAGGCTCCAAAGCGCCTTCATACACTCACTCCTTATCCGTATATCCGTACAGGCCCCGCACCGATACCTCGCCGCTGCGGAGAACCTCCTCCGTGCCGTCGTCATAGCGCACCGCAAGGCCGTAGTCCGGTGTCAGGGACACCGCCAGCGCCTCCCGCTCTCCGCCGGGGCGCAGCACCCGGACCCGGTGGCCCAGATTCAGGCAGGCGGCTCCGTACTCCTGCCGCCGCTCCGCCGTCTCCTGAGGCAGTTCCCGGCGCAGGGCCTCCAGTTCCTCCAGAAAGGCCGTCTCCAGCGCCGCCCGGTCTATCTCCGCCCCGGCCATCATGGACAGCGATGCCGCCGTCTCCCGCAGCTCCGGCAGGAAATCCTCCCGCCGCTGGCAGACGTTGATGCCGATGCCCACGACGACCCACAGGCTGCCCTCCGGCCCCGGCAGGGCCTCCGCCAGAATGCCGCAGACCTTCCGGCCCGACAGCACCAGATCGTTGGGCCATTTGATGCCGCAGGACAGACCGCAGCTGCGGCGGATGGCACGGCGCACCGCCGTGGCCGCCAGCGCCGGAATGCGAGGGGCGTCCTCCGGGCTGCTCCGCAGCAGCACCGATCCGTACAGCCCCAGCCCCGCCGGGGACTGGAAGCTGCGGCCCATGCGGCCCCGGCCCGCCGTCTGCTGTCTGGCCAGCACCATGGTACCCTCCGCCGCTCCCTGCCGGGTCAGCGCCATCAGCTCCGTATTGGTGGAACCCACTGTCTCATAGCGATACACACGCCGCTCCATGGCCGCACCTCACTTTCCGCAATACTTTACCACGCCCGTGGGGATTTGTAAACCTCCCCTCTTGCATCCGCCGCCGGATTCCTGTATAATGCCGTTATCTTTGTTTGAATACCGGGAGTACCGCCATGACCACTCGACAGCTTGTCCGCACCGCCCTGTTTGCCGCCCTGACGGCGGTAGGAGCATTTCTGAAAATTCCCTTGGGTCCCTCCGCCATCACCCTGCAGTTCTTCTTCACCGCCATGGCGGGCTGTCTGCTGGGCAGCGGCTGCGGGGCGCTCTCGCAGCTGATCTATGTGGCGCTGGGACTGCTGGGGCTGCCTATTTTCACCGCAGGCGGCGGCTTTTCCTATGTGCTGCACCCCACCTTCGGCTTTCTGCTGGGACTGATCCCCGCCGCATGGGTCATCGGGCGTCTGGCCCGCAGCACCCGCTCCTTCTGGCGCATTGCGCTGGCGGCGCTGGCGGGACTGGCGGTGCTGTATGCCGTGGGGCTGCCGTACATGGCGATGATCCTCAACGGCTATATGGGCAAGGGCATGGACCTCTCCGCCATTTTGTGGGCGGGGATGCTGCCCTTCCTCCCCGGCGATGCCCTGAAAATTCTGGTGACGGCTCTGCTGACGCCGCCCATCCGCCGGGCTTTGGATAACTCCGCCAAATAGGAGGCCGGCGGGGCGGCATTTCTTGGAACAACAGTGCATTGCAATTCCCGCCGGAGGCCCGTATAATAAGCAAGACAATTCGAAGGGAGTGATGAAAATGAAGGTCTGCACGCTGCTCACCAAATTTTCCGCTCCCTCTGTTTCTGTTTTTCCTTTTTGACCGGTATTTTTACCGGTCATTTTTTTTGCGCTTTCTGCGCCTGAGCCGGTCAGCAATTATTTTTTCATAGAACCCACAAATGAAAGAGAGGAACTGTCACATGAACAAAAAACTCGGACACGACGCCATCTACGACGCCCGTGAGCTGGGCGTCCCCCGGATGCTCCTGCTGGGCCTGCAGCACCTGTTTGCCATGTTCGGCGCTACGGTGCTGGTCCCCATTCTGGTGCAGGGCTATGGTCTGCCCCTGTCCATCCAGACCACGCTGCTGTTTGCCGGTCTCGGCACGCTGCTGTTCCACGTCTGCACCAAGCTGAAGATCCCCGCCTTCCTGGGCTCGTCCTTTGCGTATCTGGGCGGCTTCCAGGCCATGGCGGCCCTCAACGCCGGGAAGTACGCCACCATGTCCGACAGCGACAAGCTGGCCTACGCCATGGGCGGTATCGTGGTGGCGGGCCTGCTGTATCTGGTGCTGGCGCTGCTGTTCAAGCTGGTGGGCGCACAGAAGGTCATGCGGTTCTTCCCTCCCATCGTCACCGGCCCCATGATCATCCTGATCGGTCTGAATCTGTCGGGAACCGCCGTCAGCAATGCCAGCACCTGCTGGTGGCTGGCGCTGGTAGCCATCGCCATCATCATCGTGGCCAACATCTGGGGCAAGGGCATGGTGAAGATCATCCCCATCCTGCTGGGTGTGGTGGGCAGCTATCTGGTGGCGCTGGTGGCTACCCTCTGCGGCGCCCAGCTGCCGGATGCCAACGGTGTCATGCAGCCCCTCATCAACTTCTCCGCCGTGAAGAGCGCCAGCGTCGTCGGCCTGCAGCAGTTTGTACTGGCGAAGTTTGACCTCACCGCCATTCTGGTGATGGCCCCCATCGCCATCGCCGCCATGATGGAGCACATCGGGGACATCTCCGCCATCTCCTCCACCACCGGCCGCAACTTCATCGCCGACCCCGGTCTGCACCGGACGCTGCTGGGCGACGGTCTGGCCACCGCTCTGGCCGGTGCCTTCGGCGGCCCCGCCAACACCACCTACGGCGAGAACACCGGCGTGCTGGCCCTGTCCAAGGTCTACGACCCCCGTGTCGTGCGGCTGGCAGCCGTCTACGCCATCATCCTCTCCTTCTCCCCCAAGTTCGATGCACTGGTCAACTCCATCCCCACCGCCATCGTAGGCGGCGTCAGCTTCATCCTGTACGGCATGATCTCCGCCGTGGGCGTGCGGAACGTGGTGGAGAACCGGGTGGATCTCACCAAATCCCGCAACCTCATCATCGCCGCCGTCATCTTCGTCTGCGGACTGGGCTTCAGCGCCACCGGCGGCATCACCTTCACCGTGGGCAGCGCCAGCATCACCCTGACGGGTCTGGCCATCGCCGCTCTGGCGGGTGTGATCCTCAACGCCGTTCTCCCCGGCAACGACTATCAGTTCGGCACCGATCCCGTGGGCGACAAGTCCGCCGACCTGGGCTCCTATTGATCCCCATCTTTTTCCATACACGGCGCAGGGCCGGAGCGGTATCCCGCTCCGGCCCTGTGCCGTGTATTTTTCTTATTGCAGCGTTTCCTTGGGCAGCCAGCGCTTGCCGGCCAGACGGATCAGGAAGCAGATACCGCACACACCCAGCTGCAGGGCCATGGCCACCCAAACACCCACAAGGCCCCACTTGGCCGCCAGAATGGCTGACAGCGGCACACGGATGCCCCACATGGTGCCGAAATTCAGCAGCATGGGCACCAGCGTACTGCCGGTCCCCTGAAACACGCCGCTGGCCACGATGGAGGCCCCGAACAACGGCTCCACGAATGCCTCGATCCGCAGCACCCGCACGCCCAGCTCAATGACGGCCTCGTCCACCGCCATCATGCCGATCATGGCCGGGGCCAGCACATACAGCAGCGTCCCCGTGATCACCATCAAGCCCATGCCCAGCGCAGCCGTCAGCCAGCCCAGCCGATAGGTCAGATCCTTCCGCCCGGCGCCTACGCTCTGGCCCACCAGCGTGGAGGCCGCCGCCTGCACGCCAAAGGCGGACATATAGCAGAGACTCTCCGCCGTTATGGCGAAGGAGTTGGCCGCCGTGGCGATGATGCCCAGCGGGGCCACGATGGCGGTGGTCACCATCCGGGCGGTGGAAAGAATGGTGCGCTCGCCCATGACGGGAGCCGAGATAGACAGGCAGCGCTTCAGCTGTGCCGCCGTAAACCGTGCCTTTTCGCCCCGCCGCAGGTGCAGCTCCGGCGACCGCACCAGCAGGATATAGGTCAGCACCACCGCAATGACCACCTGCGACAGCGCCGTTCCCATGGAGGCACCCAGAACCCCCAGGCCGAAGCCCGGCAGCGTCACCCCCAGCACCCGCAGCGTTCCGCCGGGGAAGATGAGGAAGGCGTTGAACACCACGTCCAGCAGGCACATCACCACCATGCAGATGCCGGGGGTTTTCATGTTGCCCGCCGAACGCAGCAGTCCGCCGCAGAGGTTATTCAGCTGCATGAAGGGCAGCGACAGAACAAATACCAGAAAGTAGGCGCTGGCATCCTGCCAGATGGCGGGGTCTGCCCGCAGCCAGCGAGGCAGATTCCCGGTGATGCCCAGCGCTATGGCCATCATCACAAGGCTGAAGGCCATGCACACCAGAAAGGCCAGCTTCATGATGCCGCGGGCTTTCTCCGACTGTCTGGCCCCCAGTGCCTGCGCCACCGCCACGTTAAAGCCGATGGTCAGCGCAATGCACAGATCGCCGAAGAGCCACGAGGTGGTCGCCACCACACCGATAGCGGCAGAGGCATTGGAGCCCAGCTGGCCCACCATGGCCGTGTCAATATACTGCATCACCACGGAGGAGATCTGGGCCAGAATGGCCGGCCAACTCAGCTGAGCGATCAGCAGCAGCTGCTCCCGTGTGGAGATGGGCTGTCCGCTCTGTAATTTTTTCAATCCTTCACCTTGCATTCTGCACCCTCCTTCATGGTTGTAAGCCCCATTCTAACGCAGGGATGCGGCAGTTGCAACCCCCTATTTTACGGTTTTTCCTGCTTTTTTGCGAAAAAGCATCCCGTGTGCCGCAGCACACGGGATGGAAAGTCAGCAAAAAGCTTCTGACCGCTTCGGAAAGGCCATGCAGACCGTTGGCCTATCAAAATCCTCGCAGAGTTCGCCGCCCGCAGGCGGCGAAAAGGTCTGATCCATTTTGGCTGACGACCGGTGCGTCAGTCAAAATATCTCTCAGCCCGCAAGTGTGGAATTTCTGCAGTCTGACGCAGAAATGATGCACGCAGCGGGCTGGGGCCTTTGGTGCAAGATCCAATGGATCTTGCACCAGATTTTTAGAACGACACCGTCAACAGCATCTTGAACCGCTCCTGCCCGTACACCGCATGGGGGATATCCTTGGGCATGATCAGCGTCTCGCCCTGAGACACCAGAAAGACCTCGCCGCCCACAGTGAAGCGGCCGGTACCCTCCAGCACCGTCACCATGGCGTCGCCGCCGGCAGCATGGGTGCTGATCTCCTCGTCCTTTTCAAAGGCAAAGAGGGTCATGCTGAGCTTGCTGTTCTGCACCAGTGTGCGGCTGATGATCTGGCCGTCCTGATAGTCCACCTGCTCCGCCATGTGCAGAACCTTCTGCTTTTCAATATTCTTATACATAATGGTGTTCCTCCCACAAAATAATAATGAAAGTAGTATGGCCCGGTGCGTCGTTAAAAATCCAGCTTTGTCCGGACGCAGATCTCACGGATCTTGGCCTGCAGGCGCTTGAGATCCTCGAAGGTCTCCGGCTTCTTGCCGGGGTCCCGCAGCAGGGCTGCCGGGTGGTACATGGCCATTTTCTCTATGCCATCCTGCCGGAAAAACAGGCCGTGCTCCTGCGTGATGCGGAAATCAGCCTTGATGAGCTCCATGGCGCTGATGCGCCCCAGACACACCAGAATTTTCGGCTGCATCAGTTCCATTTGCCGCCGCAGATAGCCGCTGCACGCCTCCTTCTCGGTGTTCAGCGGATCCCGGTTCTGAGGCGGGCGGCACTTGACGCTGTTGGTGATATAGATGCGCTCACGGGACAGGCCGATCATTTGCAGCATATCGTCCAGCAGCTTCCCGGCCCGGCCCACAAAGGGCTCCCCCTGCTTGTCCTCGTTGGCGCCGGGGGCCTCCCCCACCAACAGCACCTCCGCCGCCGGATCGCCCACGCCGAACACCACCTGGGTCCGCTCCTGTGCCAGACTGCACGCCCGGCAGGCCAGACACCGCTGCCGCAGCTGTTCCCACTGCTGGTCCATGGCCGCCCCTCCTCTCTCACATTCGATAGTACCATCGATATCAGGCGCATTGACCCTTGCTTATCGACGGTATCAGCATAGCAGAAAAAAATGGCTTTGGCAAGTGGGGATACCCACTCTCCTCCGGGACACACTGTCTCCAGAAAGGAGACGCTGCCCATGTACCTCTGGAGCTTTCTGACCTACGGCTTTCTGGGCTATCTGCTGGAGAAGGTCTATGCCCTTGTCACCCGTTCCCGCCACACCGTCCGCAAGGGGTATCTGCTGCTGCCGGTGTGTCCGGTATACGGCCTTGCCATGCTGGCAGTGCTGGCTCTGCCGCCGGATATGACGGACACCTTCTGGCACTTGGCCCTCTATGGCGGGCTTACCGCCACCGCCGTGGAGTACGCCGTCCACTTCTGCTGCGACAGGCTGCTGGGAGTCATGTTCTGGGACTACTCCTCCACCAAAATGGACCTGAACCGCCGGGTATGCCTGCCCTTTGCCCTGATCTGGGGGCCTCTGGCAGCCATGACCGCCCGCTATATCCATCCGCTGCTGCGGCCGTGGCTTACCGCCGTGCCGCCGTGGCTGACGCTGGCGGCGTGGCTGCTGCTGACCGCCGACAGCTTCTTCACCGTCCGTCTGCTGCTTCAATATCACGACATCGATCTGCTGGGCTGGAAAAACCTCCTGCGCCGCCGCTCCGCCGCCTGACCTCTCCGTTCACAAATCGTTTACACGGTGCCGCTCCATTTGTTCTTGACGATGCTTCCATTCCGTGGTAATATTTAGCACGCTAACATTTAGCCAGCTAATGATTCAGAGAGGAGGGATCTGCCTTGAGCAGTACCTGTCAGAGCGATCATCTGGGACGGCTGCTGGGCCAGTGCCAGCACCGGATGCGGATGGTCATGGACCGCTCGCTGCGGCAGTACGGCGTCACTCCGGTCCAGTGCCGGGCGCTGATGTACCTGCACCGCCAGCCGGAGCCGGTCACCCAGCGGCAGTTGGAGCAGTATATGGCCGTGAAGCCTTCCACCATCAACGGCATCGTGGGCCGTCTGGAGGAGAAGGGCCTTCTCACCAGAGATGCCTGCCAGCAGGACGCCCGGTGCCGTGTCCTCCGGCTGACGGAGGAGGGCCGCCGCTTCCGCAGTGACTTCATCCGCATCGCACAGGACACCAACCGGCAGATGGAACAGGGCTTCTCCCCGGAGGAACTGGCCGCCCTGCGCCGCTATCTGGAACGGGTGGCGCAAAATCTCACAGCGCAAACGGAGGAAACAGAACTATGATACGCAAGCTTGCCCCGTATACCAAGGGGTACCGGGTCTATATCCTGCTGGGCATCCTCTGCTCGGCAGGCGAAGCGGTGCTGGAGCTGATGCTGCCCAAGGCCATGAGCAGCATCGTGGACTACGGCATCGGCGGCAACGGCGGCGCCGGCGACCGCACCTACATCCTTACCATGGGCCTGAAGATGGTGCTGATGGCCCTGATCTGCCTGGCGTTGGGCGTGGGCGCAGCGGCGCTGGCCGCCAAGGCCGGCATGGGCTTCGGCGCCAACGTCCGTGAAGCGGAGTACCGGCAGGTACAGCGCTTCTCCTTTTCCAACATCGAGCACTTTTCCACCGCCTCCCTCATCACCCGGCTCACCAACGACGTCTCGTCGGTGCAGATGACCCTGATGATGGGGATGCGGATGCTGGTGCGGGCCCCGGTGATGCTCATCACCGCTCTGGTGATGGCCCTTCGCATCAGCCTGCAGCTGAGCCAGATCTTTCTGGTGATCCTGCCGCTGCTGGCACTGATGGTGTTCATCGTGCTGCGGTATGTGGGGCCCTTCTTCACCTCCCTGCAAAAGGCCACTGACGGTCTGAATCTGGTGGTGCAGGAGGATCTGAACGCCATCCGGGTGGTGAAATCCTTCGTCCGGGAGGACCGGGAGAAGGGGAAGTTCTTCCAGCGCAGCGAGACCCTCCGCCAGACGGCGGAGCGGGCCTTCGGCTTCGTGGTGACCTTCATCCCCATGGTGAACCTCATCATGGGCGGCACCATCGTATCCATCATGTGGCTGGGCGGCCACTATGTGGCCGGTGGTCAGATGCTCTCCGGCGACCTGCTGGCCTTCTTCACCTACGCCTCCGAAATTCTCATGTCTCTGATGATGGTGGCCATGGTGATGATGGTACTGACCCGCTCCATCGCCTGCGGCAAGCGCATTGTGGAGGTACTGGAGGAGCAGCCGGAGATCACCGACGACGATGCCGTGAAGGAGATCGCCGACGACGGCACCGAGAGGGAACTCACCCTCTCCGACGGTTCCATCCGCTTTGACCACGTTTACTTCAAATACCATCCCGACAGTGCCGAGTGGAACCTGGCGGACATCGACTTCTCCATTGCCAGCGGCATGACCGTGGGCATTCTGGGCGGCACCGGCAGCGCCAAGAGCACACTGGTGAGCCTGATCCCCCGGCTGTATGAGGCCACGGAGGGGGCTGTCTATGTAGGTGGCCACAACGTCAAGGACTACACCATGGAGACGCTGCGGGAGGGCTGCGCCATGGTGCTGCAGAAGAACACCCTGTTCTCCGGCACCATCCGAGATAACCTCCGCTGGGGCGACGAGAACGCCACCGACCAGGAGATGGAGACCGCCTGCCGCATGGCCTGCGCCGACGAGTTCATCTCCCGGATGCCCGACGGCTACGACACCCGCATCGAGCAGGGCGGCACCAATGTCTCCGGCGGGCAGAAGCAGCGCCTGTGCATTGCCCGTGCCATTCTCCGCAAGCCCAAGGTGCTGATCCTGGACGATTCCACCTCCGCCGTGGACACCGCTACCGATGCCAAGATCCGTGCGGCGCTGAAGGAGGCGCTGCCCGGCTCCACCAAGCTTATTATTGCCCAGCGCATCTCCTCCGTTATGGACGCCGACGTGATCTTAGTGCTGGACGACGGCAAGATCTCCGGTATGGGGACTCATGAACAGCTGATGGCGTCCAATCAGATCTATCGGGAAGTCTATCAGTCTCAGCAGGAAGGGGTGAGCATCGATGGCTGAACAGAAAAATTCCATGCCGCCCCGCCGTCCCGGCGGACCCGGCCACGGCCCCCGCAGCCACGGTTATCAGCGCCCTCAGGACCTGCGGGGCACGGTGAAGAAGCTGCTGCACTATGTGGGCCGCTATAAGAGGCTGCTGGTGCTGGTGGCCGTCTGCCTGCTGCTCAGCTCCGTGGGTTCCGTGGCCAGCAGCTACTTTCTCAAGCCCGCCATCAACGACTACATCCTCCCCGGCGACTTCGCCGGTCTGCTGAAGCTGCTGGTGCTGATGGGACTGGTGTTCGTGCTGTCGGCCTTGTGCTCCTATGTGTACTCCCGCATCATGGTGCGGGTATCCCAGCGCACGGTGGCCGCCCTGCGGCAGGATCTGTTCGACAAGTTGCAGGAACTCCCCCTGCGCTACTTCGACACCCACCAGTCCGGCGACCTCATGAGCCGCTTCACCAACGACATCGACACGGTGTCCGAGATGATCAACAACAGCTTCGCCAATGTGCTGTCCAACTCCCTGACGTTCCTATGCACCATCGGGATGCTGCTGTACCTGAACTGGGCGCTGACCCTTATCACCTTCGCCTTTCTGGGGCTGATGCTGCTGGTGGTGAAGGTCATCGGTGGACGCAGCCGGGTCAGCTTCCAGCGGCAGCAGGCCGCTCTTGGCGACCTCAACGGCTACATTGAGGAGATGATCGAGGGCCAGAAGGTCATCAAGGTGTTCCACCACGAGCAGCAGGCCATCGACCAGTTCTCTGCCCGCAACGATACCTATCAGACGGCGGCCACCATGGCCCAGACCTATGCCGGATCCATGATGCCCGCCACCGCCAATCTCTCCCGCATCAACTACGCCGTCACCTGCTGCGTAGGCGGACTGCTGGCCATGGGCGGTGTGTTCGATATCGGCTCTCTGGGGGCCTATCTGCTGTACGTCAAGCAGGTGTCCCAGCCGGTGAGCCAGATCAGCCAGCAGGTGAACACCATTCTGGCCGCCATAGCCGGCGCCGAGCGTATCTTCGCCGTTATGGAGGCCCAGCCGGAGGAGGACGAGGGCCAGACCACCATCGTCCGGGTGGAGAAGAACGGCGACACCCTCACCGAGGTGCCTCAGCGCACCGGCCACTGGGCATGGAAGAAGCCCGACGGCTCCCTGACAGAGCTGCGGGGCGACGTGCGCTTCGACCACGTCACCTTCGGCTACGATCCGGATAAGGCGGTGCTCCACGACATCTCCCTCTTTGCCGAGCCCGGCCAAAAGATCGCCTTCGTGGGCTCCACCGGCGCCGGAAAGACCACCATCACCAACCTCATCAACCGCTTCTACGACATCCAGCAGGGAACCATCACCTACGACGGCATCGACGTCCGGGAGATCCGCAAGAACTCTCTGCGGAAGTCGCTGGGCATCGTCCTGCAGGATACCCACCTCTTCACCGGCACCATTGCCGACAACATCCGCTACGGCAAGCTGGACGCCACGGATGAACAGGTCCGGGCCGCCGCCAAGCTGGCCAACGCCGACACCTTCATCCGCCATCTGCCCCAAGGCTACGACACCATCATCACCGGCGACGGCGGCAGTCTCAGTCAGGGGGAGCGCCAGTTGCTGGCCATTGCACGGGCTGCCGTGTCCGATCCCCCGGTGCTGATCCTGGACGAGGCCACCTCCTCCATCGATACCCGCACGGAGAAGCTCATCGAGGAGGGCATGGACTCCCTGATGGAGGGCCGCACGGTGTTCGTCATCGCCCACCGGCTCTCCACCGTCCGCAATGCGCAGGCCATCCTGGTACTGGAGCAGGGTCAGATCATCGAGCGGGGCAACCATAAGACGCTGCTGGCCCAGAAGGGCAAGTACTATCAGCTGTATACCGGCCAGTCCGAGCTCAGTTGATGGGGCAGTGAACCTACAGGCTCCCATAACACCAGATTCCCATGAAAGGAGGCCGGACAGAGTCCGGCCTCCTTTTTTACGCACTTACATTTTTATAATTGTGTATCCTCCTCTGTCACTCCGCCCAATGGCAGGCCCGGCTGACGGCCTTTTTCCACAGGCGGTACTCATCGTCGCAGTCTGCCTGGGGCCGCTGGGGCAGGAACATCCGCTGGCTGCGCCGCAGAGCCACCAGCTCCTCCGTATCCCGCCACAGGCCGCAGGCCAATCCCGCCAGCGATGCTGCGCCGAAGGCAGTGGTCTCCACCATGGTGGGGCGGTCCACCGGGATCCGCAGCAGATCCGCCTGCATCTGCATGAGGATGTCCGACACGCTGGCGCCGCCGTCGGCCCGCAGGGCCGTGATGTCGCACCCGGCATCCTGCCGCATGGCCAGCATCAGATCCGTCACCTGATAGGCGATGCACTCCAGCACCGCACGGGCGATATGGGCCCGGCCCGTACCACGGGTGATGCCCAGAATGGCCCCACGGGCGTACATATCCCAATAGGGCGCACCCAGCCCGGTGAAGGCCGGAACCACCACCACGCCGCCGGAGCTTTCCACGGATTCCGCCAGCCGGTCACACTCCGGGGCGGAGTCCACCAGCCGCAGCTCGTCCCGCAGCCACTGGATGGTGCTGCCGCCGTTAAAGACGCTGCCCTCCAAGGCATAGGTGGTCCTGCCCCCTACGCTCCATGCCACGGAGCTCACCAGCCCCGCCCGGCTGCGGACCGGCTCCGTCCCCACGTTCATCAGGGTAAAGCAGCCGGTGCCGTAGGTATTCTTGGCCTCGCCGGGATGGAAGCAGGCCTGCCCGAAGAGGGCCGCCTGCTGGTCGCCGGCGGCACCGCACACCGGTACTCCTGCCAGCGTCTCCAGGCCGGGGATGCCCGGCTGCACCGTGCCGTAGACGGCGCTGTTCTCCACCGGCCGGGGCAGCATACAGGCAGGGATCCGCAGCAGACGGCACAGCTCCTCATCCCAGCACAGCCGGTGGATATCAAAGAGCATGGTGCGGGAGGCGTTGGAGTAGTCGGTGACGTGCTGCCCCGTCAGCCTCCAGATGAGCCACGTCTCCACCGTGCCGAACAGCAGCTCCCCCCGTTCCGCCCGCTGCCGGGCGCCGGGGACGTTATCCAGGATCCAGCGGATCTTGGTGCCGGAGAAATAGGCGTCGATGAGCAGTCCCGTGGTGGAGACGATGCGCTCCTCCAGTCCCTGCCGCTTCAGTTCCTCGCACAGCTCCGCCGTCCGACGGCACTGCCAGACGATGGCGTTATACACCGGCTGGCCGGTGGCCTTATCCCAAACGATGGTGGTCTCCCGCTGGTTGGTGACGCCGATGCCGGCGATGCTGCCCTCCGGCAGCCCCCGGATGGCCTCCGCCGCCGCCAAACGCTCCGTGTCCCAGATGGTCATGGGGTCGTGCTCCACCCAGCCCGCCTGCGGATAGATCTGGGGAAAGGTGTGCTGGGCCTTGGCGGCGATCTGCCCCGCCCGGTCAAATACGATGGCACGGGAGCTGGTCGTCCCCTGATCCAGTGCCAGAATATACGATGCCATAGCCGTCTCCTCTTTTCTTTTTGGTGGGTTTGTGGTATACTGTCCATAGAATGGTTCTTATTCTACCATAGGAAGGATGAAATTTCCATGACAAATCTCACCGAGTTCACCTTTCTCTCCAGCGACGGCAAGACCCGGCTCCACGCCATGCAGTGGCTGCCGGAGGGAACACCCCGTGCCGTGCTGCAAATTTCCCACGGCGTAGCCGAGCACATCGGCCGCTACGACGGCTTCGCCCGCTACCTCAATGAGCAGGGGCTGGCGGTGGTGGGCCACGACCATCTGGGCCACGGCGGCTCCCTGCCGGAGGGCGGAACCCCCGTCTACTTTGGTGACGGCACCCCGTGGGAGACGGTGGTGGCGGATATCCAGCTGCTGCACGAGCAGCTGCGGCGGGAGTTTTCCGGTGTACCGCTGTGCCTTATGGGCCACAGCATGGGCTCCTTTCTGGCCCGCAGCTACCTGATCCGCTATCCCGGCACCCTGCGGGCCGCCATTATCATGGGTACCGGCTGGCAGCCACAGGCCAAGCTGACCGGAGGCCGTGCCGTGGCGGAGGTGGTCTGCGCCGCACAGGGGCCCTCCTCCGCCAGCAAGCTGGTGAACGATCTGGCCTTCGGCGGCTACAACAAGGCCTTTGCTCCCAACCGCACCGGCTATGACTGGCTGTCGGCGGACTCCGAAAATGTGGACCGCTACATTGCCGACCCCCTCTGCGGCGCCGATGCCACGGTGGGGCTGTTCCGCCAGATGCTCCACGGCATCGCCTTCAACCAGAACCCCAAGAATCTGGCCCGCATGGACAGCAGCCTGCCGGTGCTGCTGATCTCCGGCGACCGGGATCCGGTGGGCGATATGGGCAAGGGCGTCCGCCGCACCGCCGACGCCTTCCGCAAGGCGGGCCTGTCGGACGTGACTCTGAAGCTGTATCCCGGCCTGAGGCACGAGATCCTCAACGAAGGCCCCATGCGCCAGACGGTCTATGAGGACATCTGGCACTGGCTGGAGCCGCATCTGCCGGCCCGTTAAAATCTCGCTAATTGAAATACGGTTCACCCGCAAGAGGGCAGCCTGCAGCTGTCCTCTTTTCTTTTTTGAAAATACTGGCTCCATTTTGTCATTTCTGCCATTCGGTCAGTCAGAAAATGCCAGTTTTCAACATTTTTCTCATACTTTTCTCATATCGGACTAATATGTCATTTTATAGAGAATTTGTGGGAATTTTTTGAATAAATCACGAAAAATCGGCTGACTTTGCAGTGGAATGGGGGTATATTATAGGTCACAAACGTACAGGGCCCGACATTGTCAAATGCGTCGGTGCGGGCTGTGCGTTTTATTCCTGCCCGTACATGACGGGCTTTCGACCGGGAGGTGAGTGAAATGGCCTATATGCGCTTGGGCGATCTGCTGGTGGCGTCCGGGACCATCACAGGGCAACAGCTGGAGCGTGCTCTGGCACTCCAGAAGGAGACAAAGCAGCGGCTGGGCGATGTGCTGATCCAGAACGGCTTCATCACGGAGGCGCAGCTCATCGACGCTCTGCGAGTGCAGCTGGGCGTGGACTTTGTGGACCTGACGGCCATTTCCATCCCCGTGGAGCTGGCCCAGTATGTCCCCCGGAACATCGCCAAGAAATACTGTGTGGTGCCGGTGAAGCTGGTACGCAACAGCCTGTATCTGGCCATGAGCGATCCTCTGGACTTCGTGGCTCAGGATGAGGTCAAAACTGCCTCCCGTAAGCGCATCATCCCCATGATCGCCACCCGCAAGGCCGTGGAGCAGGCTATCAGCCGCCTGTACGGCAACGAGGGTACGGCACGGGTCATCGAGGAGATGAAGCGAGAGGCCGGCAGCAGCAGCGATGTCATCCCCGCCCAAATGGCGCAGGACACGGCGGACCCTCAGGAGTCCGCCCCCACCATCCGCTTCGTTAACGCCCTCATCGAGCGGGCCTATACCGAGCGGGCCAGCGACATCCATCTGGAGCCGCAGGAGGGTGAGATGGTGGTGCGGATGCGCATCGATGGCCTGCTCCGCCGCATCCTGACGGTGCCTGCCGACCTGCAGAATACCGTGATCTCCCGCCTGAAAATCATGGGCGGTATGAATATTGCCGAGCATAAGATCCCGCAGGACGGCCACGCCATCCAGTCGGTGCGGGGCCACAGTCTGGACCTGCGTATCTCCTCCATGCCCACGGTGTATGGCGAGAAGATGGTGCTGCGTCTGTTGGACAAGTCCGCTCAGGCCCTCAGCAAATCCCAGCTGGGACTGGAGGGGCAGGATCTTGACAACTACAACGCTCTGCTGCGAAACACCAGCGGCGTCATTCTGCTGGTGGGTCCCACAGGCTCCGGTAAGTCCACCACCATGTGCAACATGATCCGGGATCTGTCCCGTGAGGAGATCAATATCGTCACGCTGGAGGACCCGGTGGAGTACCACATCCCCGGCGTCAGCCAGTGCCAGATCAACGAAAAGACCGGCATGACCTTCGCCAGCGGCCTGCGAGCCATCCTGCGTCAGGACCCGGACATCATCTCCGTGGGTGAGATCCGGGACGGCGAGACGGCCTCCATCGCCATGCGGGCCGCCATCACCGGTCATCTGGTGTTCTCCACTCTGCACACCAACGACGCCGTGTCCGCCGTATACCGGCTCAAGGACGTGGGCGTGGAGCCGTGGCTGGTGGCCAGCGCCCTGCGGGGCGTGGTGAGCCAGCGTCTGCTGCGGAAGGTCTGCCCCCACTGCAAGAAGGGCTATCAGCCCTCTGCCGAGGAGCTGGCTCTGCTGGGGATGCCGGAGGACAGCCATGTTACCTTCTATAAGGGCGAGGGCTGTCCGGAGTGCCATCACTCCGGCTATACCGGTCGCCGGGCCGCCTTCGAGATCCTGATGCTCAGCGGCCGCCTGCGGCGGCTCATCAGCGAGGGCGCCAACGAGGAGCGGCTGACGGAGGAGGCCCGCAAAAACGGCTTCCGCTCCATGAGGGAGAGCTGCCGCCGGCTGGTGCTGGAGGGTGTCACCTCCGCCGAGGAGGCCGCCCGCATCATCAACACCACAGTAGACGAGTAATTGCGTAAAACCCGGCACGGAAGGAGCGGAGACACGCCATGACCACATACCGTTACAAGGGCCAGACCAAGGACGGAACGGCTGTATCCGGCGTCATCCGGGCCTATGACGAGTTCGAGGCCGCCAGCCGTCTGCGGGAGACCGTAGCCATTATCACCCGGCTGGAGGAGGTACGGGAGAAGAAGGAAAGCATCTTCAACCGCCCCATCGGCCTGAAGATCAAGGAAAAGGAGCTGGCCCTGATCTGCTCCCAGTTCGCCATTATCCTCTCCGCAGGTATGTCCATTCAGCACTGTGTGGAGATGGTGGCGGCCCAGACCAAGAACCGCCACATTCGCCAGATGCTGGAGAAGGTGGCCGAGGAGGTGGGCGCAGGCTACTCCATGGCCCAGAGCTTTGAAAACAACGCCCCCTATCTGCCCAAGACCTTCATCGAGACGGTCCGGGCCGGAGAACAGTCCGGCACGCTGGAGGAGTGCTTCCAGCGGCTGCACCGGTACTATGATAAATCCGCCAAGACCAAGGCCAAGGTGGTCAGCACCCTGACCTACCCCGCCATGGTCATTGTGGTGGCCATCGTCGTGTTTATTATCATCATCGCCGTGGCCGTCCCGGCCTTCAACGATGTCTTTGCCGAGATGGACACCCAGCTGCCGGGCATCACCCGTGTGCTGCTGGCCACCAGTGACTTCTTCGTGGGCTGGTGGTGGCTGCTTCTGCTGATCGCCGCCGGGCTGGGCATCGCCTATATGGTGGCCCGCCGCTCTGTTCAGGGCCGGAAGGCCATCGCCGCATGGAGCCTCACCAAGGCCCCCCTCCACCAACTCCATACCCTCAACGCCGCCGCACAGTTCGCCCACAGCATGGCCACCATGCTGACGGCCGGTCTGCCGGTCCACAAGGCTCTGGATGTGACCGGCAACGTTATCAGCAACTACACCTTCGCACTGGCCGTGCAGGAGGTGAAGCAGAAGGTGGAGCGTGGCCGCACCATTTCCGAGAGCATGGGTCAGATCGAGTACTTCCCCAAAATGCTGACGGAGATGGTGGGCGTAGGCGAGCAGTCCGGCTCGCTGGAGGAGACGCTGGACGTCATCGGTGAATACTTTGACAACGAGGTGGAGGTCACCACCGCCCGCCTGCTGTCGGTGCTGGAGCCCATCATCACCATCGCTCTGGCGGTGATCGTGGTGGTGCTGCTGCTGGCGGTGTATCTGCCGCTGTTCACCCTCTACGGCGGAATGTAAGGCCGCCGCACCCAAATTCATATCCTATCCGTATAACAACCCTGTACGGATCAAGATAAAAACCGCAAAAAATAGCAAAAAATAATAGGAGATGTAGAACTATGCTGAAGAAACTGCAGAACAAGAAGGGCTTCACTCTGATGGAGATGCTGATCGTCGTCGCCATCATCGCTGTGCTGGTGGCCATCGCCATCCCCGTGTTCAACGGCGCCCTGACCAAGTCCAAGGAGGCCGCTGACGTGGCCAATGTCCGTGCTACCTATGCCGAGTGGCAGACCGCTATGCTCACCGAGAACACCAAGGCTCCCGCTGATAAGGATGCTTTCCTGAAGGGTCCCGCTGGCACCGATACCCTGACCCTGAACTATCTTGACAAGCTGACCGTCGCCGACGGCACCATCACCTACAAGGCTTCTAAGCTGACTGATGCCGCCAATGCCGACAGCAAGACCTTCACCTGGACGCTGGGTACGCCCGATATTCACTAATTTCCGCTTGTCACATTCACACGCAACAGCTCCCGCACCGGCCCGGCTGGGCCGGTGCGGGGCGACCCGTCTCTCATCGGGCGGGGATGGCCGTGGGTTGGCGTCCCTCCCCGCTCCGTGAGAGCAGTCCCATCTAAAGGAGAGCCTTCCCCATGCTGTATGCCGATCCCTTCCTAACTGTTTACTGCTGCCTGCTGGCCGCCCTGCTGGGTGCGTGCATGGGCAGCTTTCTGAACTGTGCAGCCTGGCGCATCGTCCATGGGGAGAGCGTGCTGCGTGGCCGGTCCCACTGCGACGCCTGCGGCCATGTGCTGACGGTGCGGGACCTGATCCCGGTGGTCAGCTATCTGGCCGCCCACGGACGCTGCCGCTACTGCGGGGCCAAGCTCTCCCGGCGTCACGTTCTGGCCGAGGCCGTCTCGGCGCTGGTGTTCGTGACGCTGCTGCTGCATTATGATATTTCGCTCCAAGCTCTCGAAGGCTGGTGCGTGGCCAGCATCCTGCTGGTCTGCTCCTTTGCGGATTTGGAGGGGTACATCATCCCCGACCGTTTTATAGCGGTCGGCGTTGTGCTATTTATCATCACTCTTTTCTTCGCTCCCCAGCCGCTCCGGCGGGCGCTGGACGGCGCCATCGGCGGTCTGGCGGTAGCGGGGTGCGTGCTGCTTCTGGTGCTGGGAATGGAGAAGCTGCTGGGCCGTGAGGCCATGGGCGGCGGCGACATCAAGCTCCTGTTCCTGACGGGGCTGTTTTTGGGCTGGAAGCGGAACCTTCTGTGTCTGGTGGCGGCCTGCGTCATCGGCATCGTGTGGGGACTCCTGCAAAAAAAACGGGACGGCGGCGAGGCCATCCCGTGGGGCCCCAGCATCGCCCTTGGCGCTTGGCTGACGGCGCTGTGCGGCCAACAGATCATCGACTGGTATCTGGGGCTGCTGTAATTCTTGAAAGTGAGGACGAGCATTTTGGAAAAGATCGTTGGCTTTGACATCGGTGAGAGCAGCGTCAAGCTGGTATATTTCGCCGGTGCGGACCTGAAAAAGGCCGTCACGGCGGAGCTGCCGGACAACATGGTCTCCGGTTCGAGGATTTTGTCCATGGACGCCATGGCGGACTTCCTGCGCCAGATGGCCAAAAGTAACGGCATCCCCCTGACCCATGCGGCGCTGGTGCTGCCCTCCACGGAGGTGTTCACCCGTGAGCTGGTGATGCCCGCCATGACGGAGCAGCAGCTGCTGTATAACCTGCCCTATGAGTTCCGGGACTATCTGACGGAGGAGAAGAACAAGTACTTCTTCGACTATTCCATGCGGGAGGTGCTGCGGGACGAGTCCGGCCAGCCCACGGAGATGAATCTGCTGGCCTGCGCCACCCTGAAGAGCACCGTGGAGAGCTATCGGACCATGCTGCGCCGGGCGGGCTTCCGCCTGCGGGTGCTGACCCCCAGCGAGTGCGCTTACAGCGCCGTGCTGCAGGCCTACTACCGCCGCACCCAGCAGGAGGGCCATGACCTGTGCGTGGTAAATCTGGGCCACAGCGCCACCTTCCTGTATATCTACCGGGGCGGCCACTTCGCCAGCCGCCGGGAGATCGAGGTGGGGATGTCCGATCTGGAGCATCTGGTGGCCGATCAGTGCAGCGTGGACGTCCACATGGCTCACGAGTATGTGCGCCAGAACTACAACCATGTGCTGGAGTCGGAGCAGGCCCGTGAGCTGTATGGCCGCATCGCCGTGGAGGTGGTGAAGGCCGTGAACTTCTTCAACTACAACAACCGGGAGCGGGAGCTGACGCAGCTGTGCCTGTGCGGCGGCGGCAGCGCCATTCAGCCGCTGTACGACACCATCACCGATACCACCGGCATGACGCTGCACACCTCCGCCGAGCTGCTGGGCCAGCGGATGTCCACCGAGGAGCCGTGGATGTACCTGCGGGCCATCGGCGGCGTGGATCTTGGCATCAAGGGGGGCCTGCGATAATGGCAGAAAAGATGAAAAAGGGACCTTCGGAGGCCGGTCGCAAGACCCTCAAATGCCCCCACAAGCAGGGCATCAATCTGAATATGCGGGAACAGAAGGGCAATCCCCGTCTGACCCTGCTGGTGGGCTGTCTGGCCATCGTCATTCTGGCGGGCTGCGTGGCCAAGTTCGGCGTCATTGACCAGTACCGCCGGCTGGATGCGGCGCAGGCCGCCTACGCCTCCGTTCACACGGAGTATACCCAGATGCAGGAGCTGCTGAAGGGCTACGACCGTCTGCTGATGGAATACCGCACCTACTCCATGGAGTGGGCCACCGACGGCAGCGAGGACAACGGCACTCTGGTGGACCGCCAGAAGGCGCTGGATCTGCTGGAGCAGGAGATGCTGTCCCGTGGACGGCTGGTATCGCTGCAGGTATCCGGCAACAAGATGACGGTGGCCATGTCCGGCATGAGTCTGGATCAGATCTCCCGGATGTTTGACGTGATCCAGCAGTCCCCCATCGTCGGCAATGTGGAGCTGAATCTGGCCTCCACGGAGGACGGCAACGTCTCCACCATTCTGGACTTCACCGTCCGCATCACCCTACGCAGCGCAGAGGAGGCAGACAAATGAACCGGGAATTGACAAGACGGGAAAAGACCCTGCTGCTGGTGCTGATCGTGGTGGTGCTGGTGGCGGGCTACTGTAAGCTGATCCTCATCCCCATCAACGATCAGATATCCAGCTATCGGCTGAACATGGAGGCCGAGCAGACGGAGCTGGACGCCAATCAGGGGAAAATGGCCCAGATGCAGAAGATGCAGAAGGCCATCGACGAGATCAAGGCGGCGGGCGAGAAGCGCACCATCCCCCAGTACGACAACAGCGGCAAGCTGATGATCGAGCTCCACGAGATCATGAGCGACACGCTGGACTATTCGCTGGACTGCTCTGCGGGTACCGTGCAGCAGGACTATATCATGCTGCGGCCCATCGTCATGACCTTCCGGACCTCCACCTATGCGCAGGCCCGGCAGATCGTGGATCGGCTGTGCTCCAGCGAGAACATCAGCCAGATCTCCGATATGAATATGAACACCTATACCGAGGGCCGCAACAGCGGCACCGTGGAGACCACGCTGGTCATCACCTACTTCGAGATCATGTCCTGAGGATGCCGTGGGGCGGGGAGCTTTTTCTATGACTGAGAGAAAACTACAACGGAATAGACGGGGCTTCACGCTGACGGAGGTGCTGCTGGCGCTGGCCATCCTCATCATCCTGCTGGCGCTGGCCATGATCCCCATCAGCCGCCACCAGCGCAGCATCCGCCAGTCGGAGCTGGATTCCAAGGCGGAGACCATCTATCTGGCGGCTCAGAACCGCCTCTCCCAGCTGCAGGCCAGCGGCCGCAGCGACGAGTACGGCAAGGACCGGGCCACGGCCCTGAACAACATCCCCTGGGACGCCGAGCAGGATAAGTACACCACCAGTACTCTGTACTACGTCACCTCCGCCGCCAAAAGCACCGATACCTCCGCCGCCGGGAGCATCCTGCCCCGTGAGCAGGTGGAGGCGGAGCTGTGGGACGCCAACTGGGTCATCGAGTATGACCCCGGCAGCGGCAGTGTTTACGCCGTGTTTTACAGCGAAAAGCCCATGCAGTACAGCTTTGACGCCTTCAACCCCCTGCGCTCACGGGATCGCCGGGTGCAGGAGGGGGCTACCGTGGGCTACTACGGCGGCGACAGCGTCCAGAGCGAGGACACCGGCAAGCTGATCCCCAAGATGGAGATCATCAACAAGGAGCGTCTGCTGCTGAAGGTCACCTGTGACACGCCCCGTGACCCCCTACACTTCTATGTGACGGTGACGGACGCACAGGGCCACTCCACCGGGCGGATGGAGCTCACCGGCTCCGAAGTCAACGTCTCCTACCGCACCTATACCGTCACCATGGTGCTGGACGACCTGACGGAGGGCAAGCGCTTCTCCCAGCAGCGCCGCTTCCGGCAGCTGACCCCCGGCTCCGACCTGACCCTGAAGGTGGAGGTAGAGAGCGACAGCCGTCTGGTGGACTCCGTCACTGGCAAGCTCACCACCAACAGTCTCTTTGCCGAGGTCCGGGACGGCGGCACCACCGCCGTGGTCACCTATGCCCGGCATCTGCAAAATCTGGACGAGGGCTCCGGTCTGCCCACCGCCATCACACGGGCGCTGCAGGAGCAGGATATCCAGTTCGTCAACACCGGCATGGACGACGGCTGGGACAGCTGCTATCCGGGTCGGAGGTTCACCCCCATCTATAACGAGAACCTCGCCTATTATGACAGCACCGTCGCCGTAGGCACCCAGTCCTATCACCCTGTGATCTATGAGCTGCCGGTGGATACCGACGGCGACGGCGGCCTGTTCGAGAGCTTCCGGGGCACCTTGCGAAACATCCGTCTGTGCGGTGCCGAGATCAGCGCCGGCGGCAATGCCGGCGGTCTGGCCGGCTCCCTCCGGGGCGGCACCACCATTGAGGGCTGTCAGGTCTACCTGAGCCCCACCCGTGACAAGCTCAGCAGCAAAAACGAGCAGGATATCTGGATCAGCGGCGCCACCGCCGGTGGTCTGGTGGGCCGCTGTGGTTATGACCTCACCGTCCGCAACAGCTTCGCCTCCACGGTGCTGGAGGGCGGACGCTGCGCCGGCGGTCTGGTGGGCTACATCAGCGGCACCCGCACCGTCTATGCGGAGCACTCCTACGCCGACTGCTACCTCTACGCCTCCGGCACCACCGGCGGCCTCATCGGCAGCTGCATCGGCACGGCGGACATCACCCTGCGGGACTGCTACACCGCCGGCTTCCAGGAGGCCGACGTCATGGCGGGTCTGGTGGGCGGTGAGTTGTCCTACGGCGACGTCATCGACACCTGTTACAGCGCCAGCGCCCGGCTGAACGGCAGTGAAAAGCTCACCTACTCCACCGCCAAGCCTGCGGATGTCACCACCGGCAAGCCCGATATCACCAGCACCTACTATATGTCCCACGGCGACCACGACATGGACGGCACGGTCTTTGCCGACTATGAGCAGTGGAGCGGCCGCAACCGGGCCGACGCCATCGCGAAGTACCTCAACGACGCCTTCACCGCTGAGACCGGTGGCAGCGACACCGTGGCCTATAACCTGGTGGACGGCATGGGCTTGGGCGCTTACTCCTATCCCCGTCTGATGGGACTGACCCACTACGGCGACTGGCAGGCTCAGTTCGAGGCCGGTACACTGGTGTACTACGAGGTCTATTCCGACGGCAGCTACGGCTTCCGTGGCGCCAACAAGTCCACCGTCAAAACCACCGGCACGGTGGTGGGCGACGGCTACGGCATGGTGTACAGCACGCTGCCGGAGCAGGATCTGACGGTGCGCTATTCGCTGGGGGGCCGGGAGGTCACCTCTACCCTGTACCGTGCCAACGCCATCGACATGGGCGGGGGCTACTACCTGCTGCCCCTGCCCCGGACACTGGTGAACACCACCGAGGTATCCACGGACTTCTACCGCCGGGTGCAGGTGGAGGACACCACCTACTACTTCAATCCCCATTTCACCTGCTGGGTATCGGAGGGTTCCGAGGCCCCGGAGGCCCCCAGCGAGATCGGCATCCGCACGGCCCGGCAGCTGAATAACCTGAGCCTGTACTATGAGCAGTACAGCCCCCTGCTGGCCAAGGACACCACCCTCCAGCAGGAGCGCAGCATCGACTACTCCGGCTACGACTGGGCGAACTACGGCCGCAGCGGCGCCGCCGTCACCAGCCAGCAGCCCATCGGCAGCAGTGCCGTCGTCCCCTTTGCCCACATCTATGACGGCGGCACCTATCCCATCGCCGCTGTGCCGCTCCAGAGTCCCAACGGCGGCGACTACGCCGGACTCTTCGGCCTGAATCAGGGTAGTCTGCGGAATGTGGTGCTCACCACCGGAGAGCAGGACTACTCCGTGACGCTTCGGGGCATCCTGCGCCTGCGTACCGCCTATGTCGGCGCTCTGGCAGGCCGCAACGACGGTACCGTCTACAACTGCGCTGCGGCGGGCTACTCCGTCACGGCCCACGCCTATCAGGGCAGCGTCCTGTATATGGGCGGCTTCGTGGGCTATAACGCCGGGACCATCCGCTCCGGCAGCGTCAGCACTCCCTCCCTCACCGCCAGCAGCAACTATGCCCGTCTGCTGATGGGCGGCTTCACCGGCGGCAACAGCGGTCTGGTGAGCCAGAGTTACGCCATGGCCAACGTGGAGGTACTCCAGATCCGTGGCGGCGGCGTGGCCCTCAGCGGCTTCGCCGGGGAGAACATCGGCTCCATCCGCAGCAGCTACTGCGCCACGGCCCTTACCTCCCCCGGTGCCGATACCTACGGCTTCGCCCCGGCCACCGGCAGCACCTCCGGTTGCTACTATCTCAGCGGCGGTACCTATCGCTTCGTGGGACAGGTCCATCTGTATGATTACAGCGACCAGTCCGGCGCACGGGCCGTCAATGAGCAGGGACTGAAGGCCCTGACCCTCACCGGCTTCTCTTCCGCCGATGCCAGCCACACCTATCACCACAGCAAAACCCTGAACACCGACGGGCAGGCCTATCCCTATCCCACCGGTCTCACCGGCCACGGCAGCCCCGTCCACTACGGCGACTGGGTGACCCCCGCCGATCTGGGTACGCTGGGCATGGTGTACTGGGAGCACGAGGAGGGCGGCAGTAACCCCGGCTACCACTTCTCATACATCGGCTTTGAAAACGGCGTCCGCAAGGACGGCAGCAGCCTCTGCACCGCCCACGACGACGGCGGCAAGATCACCGCCTACGGCTACGGCTACTACTGGTCCAAGGGCGAGACGGAGCCCCTGCTGGAGACCCAGCGCATCGCTCTGGACGGCCGCAACACCGAGGCGGCGGCGGAGCTGGAGAAGCAGATGCCTCCGTTCAGCTTCGTCACCTATCAGACCTCCGACACCGGTCTGCGGCTCCTCAGCGGCACCACCGGCAACGGCTACTGGTTCCTGTCTCAGGGGGATGTGTGGTTCACCTACACCGTCAGTCCCTTCTTCGCAGATTCCTACGCCGTCACCGCCGTCAGCACCGGCATTACCGGCGGCACCACCGGCGTGGAGCCCGGCACGGATGCCCTGCCCTATCAGGTGCGGTCCGTGGAGCAGCTGCAATACATCAACTGGAGCTACTACGACGATCAGGGCAGCTCCACCCGTGACGTGACGGGCAGCGGGAGTATGTACAAGTACTACCCCTATCTGCAATATAGCCGTGTCACCTGGGGCTACCAGAGCAAGGAGGATGCCATTGCCGGCGACTCCACCGGCGGCACCCGTCCCATCCGCACGTGGAAGCAGAGCCATGACCTCAACGGCCAGAGCCTGACGGATCCCACGGATGCCTCCCTGAATTACAGCTTCCATCCCATCGCCGGCTCTGTCTATGACAGCGGCAGCAGCACCGACTACCGTATGGTGCTGTACAACTGGTTCGGCAGCAAGTACGACGGCCAGAGCTACTACATCAAGAACGTGAACATCGACTCCTACTGCTACAACGTGGGCCTCTTCGGCACCACCGCCGGCGCAGAGATCGCGAACATCGTCCTTTATAGTGACAACGGCGCCGTCATCCAGCGCAATACCGATCCCACGCCCTCCGGCGGCACCCGGACGGTGCGCCAGTATTCCACCTCCTACGCCTTGGGCGGTCTGGTGGGCATCGCCTATGACTACAACAGCAGCATGGGCAACGGCAGCATCACCAACTGCGCCATCGCCGGCTACACTGTGGCCGACAACAGCCGTAACAAGCAGCATCTGGGTGAGGCCGCCATCGGCGGGCTGGTGGGTGTCTCCAGCGTCAACCTCAACAAGTGTTCCGCCGTGGTGGATCTGCAGATCAACTGCACCCACGTCGATACCAACGGCTACATGAACGCCGCCCGCTATGGCAACTATGTGCGTGTAGGCGGTCTGGCCGGCGGTGTGCGCTTTGCGGTAACGGACTGCTACACCGGCGGTACCATCACCGTTGGGGAGGAGACCCTGAAGGAGCGTGTCCCCGTGGGCAGCAACAACAATGTCTTTGCCGACGGCAGCTCTGCCGTCCGGGTCAAGATGAATTCCGGCGGCGTCTCCGGCCCCGATACCTATGTCTATATCGGCGGTATGGGCGGCAGCGGCTTCTCCGCCAGCTTCACCAACTTTGTCAATCGCGTCGACAGTTCGGACGGTCAGCCCACTTTCAATAACTGCTACACCTACATGGAGTTCCCGGACATGGAGGGTACCATCACCGGCATCTCCCTTATGGGCAGTATTGCCGACCGAGCCGGTGCCAGCACCAATGCAAAGCTCTATATCAATAACTGCTACTACCTCAACAGCAGCAAGAACAGCATTTCTTTCGACGATCTGCCCAAATACTACGGCAAGGGTAATTCCAGAAGCAACTCCCTTAGCGGGCTGCTGCGTACAGAAGCGGCCCGGGGAAAAATGCTCAACGGCGATCTCAGCTACCTCCGTAATTACGGCTGGAACAGCGGTTCCAACACGTATAGCATCAAGGGCCTGACGGGCCTGACCTATGAGCAGATGTCCCAGCGCACCGGTGCCAGCATCGTCACCCAGAACACCGGCACTGCACAGCGCTACGATAGCTTCGCCGCCGCTCTGGGCAGCAGCTTTGCGTGGGTCACTACCAAGGAAAACGGCGCCGAGGTCCACGGCAAATACAGCTTCCCCGGCAGCGACGAGGCCCTGCAGGGTCAGGACTTCCCCTTCCCCACCGTGCTGGTGCAGGATAACGTCTTTGGCCGGGCCCGTCTACACTACGGCTGGTGGCCGTCATCTGGCCTCTACTGGAGCAAGGGCTTGCTGACGCTGGACATGATCACCGACTACGATGCCGCCGGCGGTGAATCCGCCGTGACGCTGGATCTGCGGTTCGAGGGCACGGATCCCGGCACGGAGCTCCCCACCCTGTCCTATACCAAGGACGGCATCGTCACTGCCGAGCTTCAGCCGGACGGCACGGGCCACTACAAGGTCCGCATCGTGGGACAGGCCATCGGCTCCACCGAGATCATCGCCACACTGGGGGATTACACCGCCCGTCTGGCAGTGGACGTCACCGCCAAGCTTTCCATCTCCGTGGATCAACTCTCCGTAGAGCAGTATGTAGGCGAGAGTACTACCCTCACCCTCACCGCACGGGACGGCACCGGCCAAGTGCTCACCGGCGTCAAATGGGACGTGGTCAGCGGCTCTGACCGGGTGGTCACGCTGTCCCCGGTGAGTCGGGATCAGCAGGTCACCGTCACCGGTAAGGGCGAGGGCGAGGAGACTCTGCTGGTGCAGGCCGGTATCACCGTGGGCCAGCGCACCTTCACCAGTGAACTGCGCCTTACCGCCACCATCCATATGCAGGGCGTGCTGGGCATCGCCCATGTGGGCGATGGAGACGCCGTGTATCGTCAGGGCATCCTGAATCGGGAGGCCACCGACTGGGATACCCCTCTCGGCCCCGCCGAGGGCGATGTCCCCGATTACGAGGGTCTGTACCTATACAGCCGTGGCAAGGCGGCGGACTTCCGGCACTTCACCGTAACGGCCCTTACCGTTCTGGATAGCACCGGCACTTCCCACGATATGCTCTCCACCGCCGATGAGGACTACCGGGTCAGCGTAGGCGACGTGGTGGTCGCCCAGCAGGACGGCGACTTCAGCTATCGCCCCATCACCATCCACGGACGGCAGCAGGAGACAGTCACCCTGCAGGTGACCCTCACCGACACCCGCACCGGCCGACCCTATACGCTGGATATCCCCTATACTCTGACGGCGGAGGATACGCAGATCACCGCCACCTTCGTGGTGGGCCGCCTGCGGCTGGAGAAGGCCGTTCCCTTCGGCCAGCCCGCCGCCGGCTTCCTCCCCACGGAGGAGGAACTTGTCTCGGCGCTCCGGCCCGTTGTGGGCTGGACCCCCAGTCCCGACCTGCCCCTGTTCCAGGATACCACCTTTGAACCCATCTATCAGGATACGGAGGAGCCCGGTCTGCTCCGCTGGCGCTGGACCCGATAACCGTTTTGCAGAAAGGAGGCCATTGGAATGAAAAAGTGTACAGACCGGAAGGGCATCACCATTCTGATGGCCCTCTTCCTGCTGCTGGTGGCCAGCATGGTCAGCGTAGTGATCCTTACGGCGGCCACTACCGCCGCCCGGCACATCTCCAACGACCGCCAGAGCCAGCAGGCCTATCTCACCGTCAGCTCCGCTGCGGAGCTGCTGCGGGACGATATCCTCTCCTCCGGCTATGAGCAGAAGGTCACCCGCCGCCCCACTGCCACCGGCAGCTATATCGAGCGGACGGAGGTAACTCAGACCCCGCAGGGGGCCATGAAGGTCTGGCTGGAGCGGGGCATCGAGGCCGTGGGCCGTGGCATCACCTATACCGACGTCATCACCCTCACCCCCGATGCTGCCAGCGGTCTGGACGCCGTACAGGCGGAGTTCACCATGACCCCCGCCTACGACATCACCGTGACCCTTTCTCTGGCGGACAGCAGTCGGGGCAACTGCCTTATGACCCTCACCCTCAGCGGCGAGCGGAAGCAGCAGGTCACCACCGTCACCGGCGGCAACACCGAGACGGGACAGACCACCGTTACCACCACCACCATCTCTTGGGACACACCGCTCATTGAAAAGGGGGTCACCGGATGAAAAAGCTGAAGAACCAGAAGGGCGAAACTCTGGTGGAGACTCTGGTGTCCCTGCTGATCATCGTGCTGGTGTTCGTCTTTCTGACGGGCTCCGCCGTGGCAGCCGCCAAGATCAATGCCAAGATCCGGGACACCGACGTCTCCTTCCGGTACAGCGATGCCCAGTCCGAGGGCAACGCCCAGCTGCGCCTCTCCGGCCGCAGCGGCCAGACCGGCAGCACCTCGGTGGAGGTCTATCAGGAGAACGACTACCGCTACTATGTGTCGGAGGATACGCCATGAGAAAACTCCGTGACCGGCGGGGCATCACCCTGACCGAGATGCTGTGTACGGTGCTGATCGTGCTGCTGCTGACGGCGCTGCTGGTAGTGGGCATCCGCTTTGCCGGCAAGACCTATACGGAGTCCATGCGGCTGTCGGAGGCGCAGGAGCTTTGCTCCACCCTCACCAGCGTCATCAGCGACAAGCTGCGCTTCTGCGGCACCGTGACGCAGGATGAAAACGGCGGCCTGACGCAGATCTTCATCCAAAACGTGGGCAGCGTAGAGGGTAAGGGCGATGCCTTTCAGATCGGTGAAGACGGCCAGCTGGCGCTGGGCGATCGTCACCTGCTGGGCTCCGCCTCCTACCCCAAGGGTCTGCAGGTAACTGCCTTTACCCTGCGCTACGATGCCTCCACCGACATTTTCTCCGTCACTCTGGAGATCGGGGACCGCTCCCGGCAAACCCTGTCCCAGACCTCCTTCGAGGTCAAGCGCATCAATCGCACCGTGACCTGATGCGCCCACGGCCCGCAAGCGGTAAGCGGCCAAATGCAGAGATAACAAACGAACCCCCTCGGCCATAGCCGAGGGGGTTCGTTTCTGTCTTATTTGGTTTTTTCTGCGGCCGCTGCGGCGGAACCGTCAGCTTTCCGCCTTGACGTCGGGCCTTGCGTCCTCCGTGCGGTACTGGGCCATAAGCAGCCGAATGGTCTGCTTCAGCGCCTCCAGCTGGGACTGCAGATAGTATTCATCCTCGAACATGGCGTAGTGGACGCAGGTCTGGATCAGGATGAAGATCAGCGGGGTGATGGTGGTATAGGGGATGCCCAGCTTGGGCTCCAGCGATTTGGCGTATTCGGTGTAGCGGCGGTTGACCCCCTCGAAGAACTGCTTGCCGTAGCGGATATACTTGGGGTGGGTGTAGACCTGATACATCAGGCGGTACTTCTTGCTGTGCTGCCGGGCCGTCCAGTAGGGGATCTCGTCGATGAAGCGCATCAGATCCTGCGGATCGGTGGGGGCCTTGGCCATGAAGTCGTCCTCCACCTTCTCCATGCAGTAGGCGGTGGACTGGACAATGAGATCGTCCAAATCTCTAAAATAGATATACAGCACGGCGGAGCTGCACCCACAGGACTCCGCCAGCTTCCGGATGCCCACGGAGGCCAGACCGTTTTCGGCGTAGCAGTCGTAGCACTTCTCCATCAGCATGATTTTTTTGCGCTGAAATTCCTCTTGATCTCTGGTTCTCACGGTACTTCTCCTCTTGTCATCCCTATTATTTGCATAGATTGCAAATATTATATACACTATATCTGATAATATATTATATCACTTGTTTCCGTGTTGCAAGGCTTTTTTCCGCAGTTTCCAAGAAATGACAAAATCATCGCCTGGATCGGACATTCAGGCGATGATTTTTTGTGCGATGTGCGATAGCGGGCATGGGCCGCTGCCTATGTCCGCCGGGATACGCTCCCTCGCCCCGCCGCCGTCCGGGGATATTCGTTATCCTTCGGTGCCACTGCCCTCCGGCGTCGTATCGGCAGCTGCGGTATCGGCGGGAGCATCCGCAACGGTGTCCTTCGGCTCCTGACGGGCCTCCAGCCGTTTCAGATACCAGAGGATGCGCCCGCCCACATAGGCGATGGCCACAATAGCCCCGGCGTCCGGCATATTCAGGTAGCCGCCGATCAGATACGCTCCTAAAAAGCCGAGCAATGCGGCGGTAAATGCTGTTTTCCAGTCTATGGGACACTCTGGCTTCATAAATTTTCCTCCAACATTGATACTCCTGTTACTCAAGTGTTACTGGGCGTGCCAAATATGTGGTAATCTTATTACCCAAGCCAACAGAGAAACTTACATCTCCCTTGGAATCTATCGACACAGAAATACTACTGGGTCCAAAGGTCTTATGGGCATAGCTTGGTTGTATAACTGCATCCGTTGATGTTACAACGCCATAGCATAGATAGGTAGCAAATAGGAGCTATCTGTATTTGCCGCCTCACAGGCATCACACTGGGGGATAGTGGGATTAAAGCGCAAGAGCGGCAGAAGATTTTTGTATTCGATCTTAAGATTCCCATCTTTTGGACTGCTTTCCGTTACATCACGGTTCCTCTTTGTTTCATTGCCGCAAATTCCGCACTTAAACGTCTGATGCACGTAACCCTTTTCTGCAAAGCTGTCATCAAAGGAAGCATTGGTTCCGATGGCAAGCACGTCCTGCAGCCGGGTCGCTGGATATTTCTTCCATTATATTTCTACCTGTGCATCGGACTCCTTCCTTTTCAGCTTCATCGTATCACAATTTCCGCTTTTTGCAAGCAAATTCGCCGCCCAGTGTGTTTTTTCGTAAAGAGTGCCGATCGTCGCCATTTTATTTTAGTGAAATTGCTCTTGTTGCCGTTTTTCCTTTGCATCTGACAGGAATTTGTGGTATGATACAGGATGTATTCTTGTTTCTATTGGCCGCAGCGATGCCGGAAGGCTCTCCCGCCCGGCGGCAGGGAAACGGGAGCAATACGCATACTTTCCTTTTGGAAACAGAAAGGACACGATACATATGGGACTCATTACGAAAATTTTCGGAACGTACAGTCAGCGGGAGCTGAAAAGCATCTACCCCATCGCTGACAAGATCGAGGCGCTGGCCGACGAGTACAAGGCCCTCACCGATGCCCAGCTTCAGGCCAAGACCCCGGAATTCAAGGAGCGTCTGGCCAACGGCGAGACGCTGGATGACCTGCTGCCGGAGGCCTTTGCCACCGTGCGGGAGGCGGCGGACCGTGTGCTGGGCCTGCGCCCCTATCGGGTGCAGCTCATCGGCGGCATCGTGCTGCATCAGGGCCGCATCGCTGAGATGAAGACCGGTGAAGGTAAGACGCTGGTGGCCACGCTGCCCTCCTACCTCAATGCACTGACGGGCCGTGGCGTTCACATCGTCACCGTCAACGACTATCTGGCCAAGCGAGACAGCGAGTGGATGGGCAAGGTCCACCGCTTTCTGGGCCTGTCGGTGGGCCTGATCGTCCACGACCTCAGCAAGGAGGAGCGGCAGGCCGCCTACAACGCCGATATCACCTACGGCACCAACAACGAGATGGGCTTTGACTACCTGCGGGACAACATGGCCATCTATAAGAACGAGCAGGTGCAGCGGGGCCATAACTTCGCTATCGTGGATGAGGTGGACTCCATCCTCATCGATGAGGCCCGGACGCCCCTTATCATCTCCGGCATGGGCGACAAGTCCACGCAGCTGTATGACATGGCGGAGTCGCTGGTGGCCCGGATGAAGAAATACGTGGTGGCGGAGGTAGACTCCAAGGAGGAGGAGGCCGAGGATATCGATGCCGACTACGTGGTGGACGAGAAGGCCAAGACGGCCACCCTCACCGCCCGTGGTATTGCCAAGGCCGAGGAGTTTTTCAATCTGGAGAACCTCTCCGACCCGGAGAACAGCACCATCGCCCACCACATCAATCAGGCCATCAAGGCCCACGGCGTCATGAAGCGGGACGTGGACTACGTCATCAAGGACGGTGAGATCATCATTGTGGACGAGTTCACCGGCCGTCTGATGTTCGGCCGCCGATACTCCGAGGGTCTGCATCAGGCCATCGAGGCCAAGGAGCACGTCTCCGTGCAGCGGGAGAGCAAGACGCTGGCCACCATCACCTTCCAGAACTACTTCCGCCTGTATCAGAAGCTGTCCGGTATGACCGGTACGGCCCTGACGGAGGAGGAGGAATTTGCCACCATCTATAAGCTGGACATTGTGGAGATCCCCACCAACCGGCCCATCGCCCGTATCGACGATCAGGACTCTGTGTATAAGACGGAGCAGGGCAAGTTCCGGGCGGTCATCCGTCAGGTGGAGGAGTGCCACGCCAAGGGGCAGCCGGTGCTGGTGGGTACGGTATCCATCGAGAAGAACGAGCTTTTAAGCCGGATGCTCACCAAGGCGGGCATCAAGCACAACGTATTGAACGCCAAGAACCACGAGCGTGAGGCGGAGATCGTGGCGCAGGCCGGTAAGCTGGGCGCCGTCACCGTGGCCACCAACATGGCCGGCCGTGGTACGGATATCATGCTGGGCGGCAACGCCGAGTACATGGCCACCAGCGACCTGCGGAAGGCGGGGCTGTCGGACGAGCTCATTGCTGAGGCCACCGGCTACGCCGAGACGGACAACCAGGAGATCCTGGATGCCCGCCGCCTGTTTGCCCAGAAGCTGCAGCAGCACAAGGAGGAGATCGCCGGAGAGGCGGAGCAGGTGCGTCAGGCCGGCGGCCTGTTCATCGTGGGTACCGAGCGCCACGACTCCCGCCGGATCGACAACCAGCTGCGTGGCCGTGCCGGCCGTCAGGGCGACCCCGGCGAGACCCGGTTCTATATCTCGCTGGAGGACGACCTCATGCGTCTGTTCGGTGGTGAGCGCATCAACAGCATCATGGAGCGGATGAACCTCGACGAGGACACCCCCATCGAGAACAAGATGTTGACCCGTGCCATTGAGCAGGCTCAGACCACGGTGGAGTCCCGGAACTTCCAGTCCCGTAAGTCGGTGCTGGAGTACGACGACGTGATGAACAAGCAGCGTGAGATCATCTACGATCAGCGCAAACAGGTGCTGGAGGGCATGGACGTCAAGGGCATCATCATGAACATGATGTCCACCGCCATCGGCCATCAGGTCAACAGCGTCTTCGGCGGCGAGAGCCACATCGACGAGGCCGGGATGCGGGAGCTGCTGCGTCAGGTGGAGGGCCTGTACTTCCCCAGGTACGCCGTGCGCTTCGAGCCGGAGCGCATCCCCCAGCTGACGGCGGAGGAGGTCATCGACGCCTTTACCACCGCCGCTGCCGACTTCTACGAGAAGAAGGAGCAGGAGTTCACCTCCCCCGTCATGCGTGAGGTGGAGCGTGTGGTGCTGCTGCGGGTGGTAGACGAGTACTGGATGGACCACATCGATGCCATGACCGATCTGCGGCAGGGCATCGGTCTGCGGGCCTATGCTCAGACGGATCCCATCATCGCCTATAAGAAGGAATCTCTGGAGATGTTCGAGGAGATGATCTCCGCCATTCAGGAGGAGACCGTCCGGCGGCTGTACTCCGTACGGCTGCGGAAGAACGAGGAGGTCAAGCGGGAGCGTGTAGCCAAGACCACGTCGGAGAGCGTGGGCGGCGACGGCACCGTGAAGAAGCAGCCCCGCAAGGTGAAGAAGATCGGCCGCAACGAACCCTGCCCCTGCGGCAGCGGTAAGAAGTATAAGAACTGCTGCGGCCGGGATGCGTAAAAATCCCCGGACAGGAGGACTGCCATGGCATTTCATGACCATACGGAAAACGGCATCACCGTGCTGCAGAGCGATCTGCTGTGCGGCAGCATCCGCCACGGTTTTTCCACCCGCACCGGCGGCGTCAGCCCCTCCCCGTGGAACAGCCTGAATCTGGGCGTAGGCCGGGGCGACGATCCGGCCAATGTGCAGGAGAACTTCCGGCGGCTGTGCGGCGTGCTGGGTCTGTCCCATCAGCGGGCGGTGCTCAGCAAGCAGGTTCACGAGGACAACATCCGTCTGGTGACGGAGTCGGACTGCGGCAAGGGCCTGTTCCGGCAGCGGGACTACGCCAGCGTAGACGCCATGATCTGCCGGGAGAAGCACATCCCGCTGGTGGTGTTCTCCGCCGACTGCGGCACCATCCTGCTGTACGACCCGGTGCAGGAGGCCATCGGAGCCGTCCACGCCGGGTGGCGTGGGGTGGCCAGCGGTCTGGCCGCCAAGACGGTGCGGCGGATGCAGGAGGCCTTCGGCACGGAGCCGGGGGATCTGCTGGCCGCCACGGGGCCGTCCATCGGGACCTGCTGTTTCGAGACGGACGATGACGTGCCGGAGGCCATGCGCCGGGCGCTGGGTGCGGCAGCGGAGCCGTACATGGTGCGTCGGGGCGAAAAGTGGCACATAGACCTGAAGGGCATCAATGCCCTGTGGCTGCGGCAGGCCGGGGTACAGCGCATCGACGTATGCCCCGACTGCACCGGCTGCCACCCGGAGCGCTGGTGGTCCCATCGGAAGATGGGGGACCGCCGGGGAGCGCAGGCGGCACTCATCGCCCTGATCTGAACAGGAGACTGCCATGAAAAAGCGTTTACTATCCCTTTTGCTGGCGGCGGCGTGTCTTATGCCGCTGTCCGGCTGCAACTGGGGCGAGGAGCCGGAGGAGACCTACGACACCCTCTCCCAATACTATCAGCAGAGCGACAGCACCAAGCAGGATACCCGTCTCACCTCCTTCGGTCTGCCCTATCTGCAGGGGGAGACATGGGACCCCATCACCTGCGCCGACGGCGCCCAGCAGACACTGGGTGCGCTGCTGTATGAGAGTCTTTACACGCTGGGTACCGACTTTTTGCCCCGGCCTTGTCTGGCGGAGAGCGCCTCCTACGACGCCGAAAGCTACGCCCTGACCGTCACCGTGCGCTCCGGCGTCACCTTCTCCGACGGCTCGGCCCTGACGGCGTGGGACGTGGTGGCTGCTCTGCGGCGGGCCAAGGAGTCCGCGCGGTACGGCCAGCGGCTGGCGGAGATGGACTCCGTGTCCTATCTGGGAGAGAGTACCCTCCGCATCTACCTCACCCGCAACGACCCGCAATTCGCCGCCCGGCTGGACATTCCTATCATCAAGGGTGGCACTCAGGAGGACACGGTACCGGTGGGCAGCGGCCCCTACCGCTATGCCAAGGACGAGAGCGGGGTGTATCTGGCCCGGCGAACGGACTGGTGGCAGGATAAGACCATGCCGCTGGAGCGCATCGAGCTGACCGCCTGCAAGAACACCGACTCCATGGCCTACGCCTTCTATACCCACGACATCCAGATGCTGGTATGCGACCTGACCGGCACCAACACCTCCAACGTCTACGGCAGCGGCAGCTATACGGACATCCCCACCTCGATGATGCAGTATATCGGCTTCAACGTCACCCGTGCGCCCTTCAACGACCCCAAGCTGCGGGCGGCCCTGAGCCTTGGCATGGACCGGGCCGGCGGCGTCAGCGCCTTCCTGCTGGGGCATGGGCAGACGGCCCAGTTCCCCCTGTCCCCCTCGGCGGCGGTCTACCCCAAGGATCTGGAGGAGACCTATTCCCCGGACAGCTACCGCTCCGCTATGGAGACGGCGGGCTATACCTCCGGCGAAAAGTCCGTCTCCGTCACCATGCTGGTGAACGAGGAGAACAGCTTCAAGGTATCCATGGCCCGGAAGCTGGCCTCGGACCTCTCCCAATACGACGTGAAGATCGACGTAAAGGCCCTGCCCTATGAGGACTATCTGGCGGCGCTGAAGGCCGGAGATTTCGACCTCTACTACGGGGAGTGCAAGCTGACGGCGGATTGGGATCTGTCGCCTCTGCTGTCTCCGGGCGGGGCCCTGAACTACGGCGGCGTGCGGGACACACAGCTGGAGACCCTGCTGGCGGCCTTCCGAACGGCATCGGAGGGCGAGGGACGCCAGACGGCGGCTCGGGAGCTGTGCAGCTATCTGAAGGAGCAGGCGCCGTTGGTGGCGGTGTGCTTCAAGTCCAACTCCGTGCTGCTGCCGGAGGGGGCGGTGAAAAACGACATCCACCCCACCGTCTCCGACCCCTTTGCCGATTTTCAGGATTGGCAGCTGAATATGAAAAGCTAAGTCCTCCGGAAAATGAACTTTTTTAGCAAGAACCGGCCGCAGGGAGAATCTCCCTGCGGCCGGTTCTTGCTTATCCGAAATCTGTGGGACACACCAGCCCCTTAATAGCGCCGGATGACGGCGGCCACCTTCCCTAAAATTTGTGCGTCGTGGCCGTCAATGGGGCTGTACGCCTCATTCTCCGGCAGGAGCCACACCTGCCCGTTGCGGCGGGAATAGCGCTTGACCGTGGCCTCGTCCCCCAGCAGGGCCACCACGATCTCGCCGTTGTTAGCGGTCTGCTGCTGGCGCACCACCACCAGATCGTCCGGCAGAATGCCTGCGTTGAGCATGGACTCCCCCCGAACCCGGAGGGCAAAATACTGGTTGCTGTCGCCGCCGGCGTCGAAGGTCAGGTAGTCCTCGATGCACTCCTCCGCCAGAATGGGGGTACCTGCGGCCACCGTCCCCACAATGGGGATCTGGTTCTCCTCCGGCAGCGGCTCCGTCAGGGTCAGCGCCCGGCCCTTGCCGGCCCCCTTGCCGATGACCCCCAGTTCCTCCATGTGCTTCAGGTGAAAATGGACGGTGGAGGGGGATTTCAGCCCCACGGCGTCCCCAATTTCCCGCACGGAGGGGGGATAGCCCTGCGTCCGGATGGTCTGGGCGATATAGTCATAGATCCGCTGCTGCATCTTCGTGAGCTGTACCATGTGCGCCGTCTCCTTCGTTTACATAAGGTTTTTCATAGTATACCATATATTCTCTCCGTTTGCAACAGATGTTCGATGAATTTCCCCGAATTTTTTCAGGCAAAAAGGGAGTTTCCCCTTGAAATTCCGTGGACGATATGGTATGATGGGTTGTACTATGAAGAATAGCCTCTTTGGGCTTTATTTTGTTGGAGGGAAAGATTATGAAAATTGCTGTTACGATTCTGCAGCTGCTGTCTGCTTTGGTGCTGATCCTCATTGTTCTGTTCCAGTCCGGTAAGAGCCAGGGTCTGTCCGGTGCCATCGGCGGCATCGCTGATTCCTACATGAGCCGCAGCAAGGCCCGCTCCGTGGATGCCAAGCTGGCTAAGGCCACCAAGTGGGTGGGTGCCATCTTCGTTATCCTGACGCTGGTGCTGAACTGCATGGTCGCCGCCGGTCTGTAAGATCTATTGGTTGCAAGAAGGTCCCCGAAGCATTGCTTCGGGGGCCTTCTTTTGCCCATTTTTCTCACTCGGGTCGTCGGTACAGATGCCCGGCCTCGGCAGTCTGCCCCCGGAGAGCAAACAGCTCCTCCACGGTGACGAATTCCACCCCCTGCTCCGACAAACAGTCGATGGCCTGCAAGGCCGCCTCCACGCTGGTTCCGTAGCAGTCGTGCAGCAGGATCACATCCCCGTCCCTCGCCTGACAGATGGCGGCGAACACCTTCTGTACATCCCGACACTCCCAGTCGCAGGTATCCACAGACCAGTACAGCATGGGCGTGCTCCATGCCGCCAGTTCCTCCTCGGTGATGAAGCCGTAGGGCGGCCGGACCCAGTAGGTCCCCTCCCCTGCCAGCTCCTGCAAAACGCCGTCGCAGCGGCTCAGGTCCGCCATGGCCTCACCGCAGGACAGTCGGTCCAGCGGCGCATGGTCATAGGTGTGGTTGCCGATCTGGTGTCCCTCCGCCCGGATGCGCTGCACCAGTTCCGGATAGTCCTGCACCTGCTGACCGATGAGGAAAAAGGTGGCGTGGACGCCCCGCTGCTTCAGGCCATCCAGCAATCGGGGCGTATACTGGGGCGATGGCCCGTCATCAAAGGTCAGTGCCAGATACATAGGCTCCGCCGGAGCCGTAGCCGGCAGCGCCACGCAGCCCGTCAGAAGCAGGCACAGTACCAGCAGGGGCAGGATTTGTTTCATAGCATCACCGAAACAAATATATGCGCCCGGCGGAAAACAATTCCGCCGGGCGCTCAGCGTGTCGAAAAAGTCTTTTCGCCACGCTGCGGCATTTTTCAGAGCTTCAAAAGCTCTGAAAAATGGGGATCATCATCGTGCAGGACACCCTTCCCGGGTTTCCCGCACACACCCTTCCTCCCCGTTGATGAAAGGCTCTCCCTTTTTTGACAGACTCTGCGCCCGGCGGAAAAGAATTCCGCCGGGCGCTTGCATTATTCCAGAATGACGTCATACTCCGTGTCGTCCGAGTCTGTGAACTCCACCATGAGCCAGCTGGTATCCTGCGTAGAGATGTGGTAGTTCAGCCGCCACAGATCGCCGCCGTCGGGAGGATCCAGCGTCAACGGCGGGCTGATGCCATCGCTGTGGTACAGCTCCGGCATCTCCGGCAGTTCTTCCCGCTCCCAAGGATAGTACAGCAGCACCGACACCTCCATGTACCCATCCTCCAGCTCGGTGGTGTTATAGCCCGACACCCATGCCTCCTCGCCGTACCACTGGAAGGACTCCCCCTGACTCAGGTACACCTCCGCAGGCTCGGCCGGTATCTCCTCCTGAGCGGGCGTCACCGTCACCCCATGACCTCCCTCATCGATTTTCGCCTGACAGCTGCGGATCATGGACGGCAGCATTACAGACAGCATAGAGATGATGAACACCGCCATAAATATGACGCCGGACGCTTTCTCCTTCCCGGATGCATGGCTCTTCCGGGGAGCCGCCTGCCGGACGGTACGCTCCGCCTTGTGGAGCTCCTGCTCCAGCTGGCGCAGCGGGTTCTTTTTCCTGACGGGACGGGCCTGCTCCTCGAAGCAGACCTTCTCCTCGTGACAGGTCTTTTTTTCATAGCAGACCTTCTCCTGCTTGCGGGCACCGTGGTGAACGGTGCCGTCCACATCCACCCACTCCCGCCGGGGTCGGCGGTTGTAAGCGCCGCAGTTGGGGCAGCAGCCGTATTTCTCATAGTCGTAGGTCCTGCCGCAGGACTGACAGTGTACGTTAGCCATAGCGCACCTCCCGTCGCCGTTTCTTCCGTGACAGTATACCATGCTTTGCCGGGAAACACAAGGGAAATGCAGCGCCAAATCTGCCAAACCTCCTCCGGAGTCTGTCCTCCCCTGCCAAGGCGCAAAAAAGCCCTTTTGTATGGCGGCAGTGCCATACAAAAGGGCTTTTTTAGTTGGGGCAGTTTACTTCACCAGTTCGATGAGAGCGGTCTCCGCTGCATCGCCACGGCGGATGCCGGTGCGGATGATGCGGGTGTAGCCACCGTTGCGCTCAGCATACTCAGGAGCGATCTCCTTGAACAGCTTGTGGGCAACATCCTCTCTGGTAATGAAGCTCAAAGCCTGACGATACGCTGCCAGATCACCCTTCTTGCCCAAGGTGATCATTTTCTCAGCCATGGGCTGGATCTCCTTGGCACGGGTGATGGTGGTCTCCATCCGACCGTTATCCAGGAAATCGGTGACCTGCTGACGGAGCATCGCCATACGCTGATCGGTAGTCTTACCGAGCTTACGAGTTCCGGGCATTTCTGTTTCCTCCTTGTAAGGATATTCGCACAGAGTGCGAGTTAGTTGTTCTCTTCGTCGGCCAGGGACAGACCCATCATGGCCAGCTTGTTGATGACTTCCTCCAGCGACTTGCGTCCCAGATTACGCACCTTCATCATCTCGTCCTCCGTCTTGGAGATCAGATCCTCCACGGTGTTGATGTTGGCACGCTTCAGGCAGTTAAAGCTGCGGACGGACAAATCCAGCTCCTCAATGGTCATCTCCAGCATCTTGTCCTTATCGTCCGGAGCCTTCTCCACCACCGTGGACTTATCACCCATGGTGTCGGACAGGTCGGTGAACAGTGCGAAGTGATCGCAGAGGATCTTGGCGCCCAGAGACACGGCATCACGGGCGGTGATGGTGGAATCCGTCCAGACCTCCAGCGTCAGCTTGTCGAAGTCGCTGAGGTTGCCGACACGGGTCTTCTCCACCGTGTAGTTGACCTTGTACACGGGGGTGTAGATGGAGTCGATGGGGATCACACCGATCACGCCGGCCCGCAGAGCCTTGTTGCGGTCAGCGGAGACGTAGCCACGGCCGTGGCTCAGGGTGATCTCCATGCTCAGGGTGGCGCCCACATCCAGCGTTGCAATGTGCAGCTCCGGATTCAGCACCTCCACCTCGCCATCGGGCTTGATGTCGCCGGCCGTCACCTCGCAGGGGCCGGCCGCCTCGATAAAGACGGTCTTGGTGCCCTCGCAATGCAGCTTGGTCAGCAGGTTCTTGACGTTCAGAACGATCTCCGTCACGTCCTCTTTCACACCGGGAATGGTGGAAAACTCATGCTGCACACCGGCGATCTTGATGCTGGTCGCCGCCGTGCCAGGCAGGGAGGAGAGCAGGATGCGCCGCAGCGCATTGCCCAGAGTCGTTCCATAGCCACGCTCCAGGGGTTCGATCACATATTTTCCATAGGAAGCATCGCCGGGCGTTTCAACACACTCGATCTGGGGCTTCTCAATTTCGATCATGCAGTACCCTCCTTCATTCTCTATGCGGCGCAGACGAGTCTGCACCTGATTTGGTTCATGCGTTTGGTGAGGGTCTCGACCCTATTACTTGGAGTACAGCTCGACGATGAGATGCTCCTCGATGGGCATATCAATGTCCTCACGGGCGGGCATACGAGACACGGTACCCTTCAGGGCGTTCTTGTCACGCTCCAGCCAAGTGGGAACGGTCACCAGCGGGGCATCCTCGGCGGTCAGGCGTTTGAAGGCGGCGGAAGAGCGGCTGCTCTCCTTGACCTCAATGACATCGCCCACACGCACCAGGTAGGAGGGGATGTTCACCTTCTGACCGTTGACGGTGAAGTGAGCGTGGCTCACCAGCTGACGGGCCTCACGGCGGGTCGTGGCGAAGCCCAGACGATACACCACGTTGTCCAGACGGCGCTCCACCAGGGTCAGCAGGTTCTCGCCGGTCTTGCCGGGCATACGGGAAGCCTTCTCATAGTACATATGGAACTGCTTTTCCAGAATACCGTAGACGAACTTGACCTTCTGCTTCTCGTTGAGCTGGATGGCGTACTCGCTCTTCTTCTTTCTCATCTGGCCGCCGGGGTTGCGCTTGGTCTCCTTCTTGGAGTAACCCATGACGGTAGGAGAAATGCCCAGCGCCTTGCAGCGCTTAGCGATAGGCTGCATATTCTTAGCCATATTCTACTTATCCTCCTTGTTCCGATTACACACGACGACGCTTGGGGGGGCGGCATCCGTTGTGGGGGATGGGGGTGACGTCCTTAATCATCGTCACCTCCAGGCCCACTGCCTGCAGTGCGCGGATGGCAGCCTCACGGCCCTGGCCGGGGCCCTTGACAAAGACCTCCACGGTCTTCAGGCCATGCTCCATAGCGGCCTTGGCAGCCGTCTCAGCTGCACTCTGAGCAGCGAAGGGGGTAGACTTCTTGCTGCCACGGAAGCCCAGACCACCGGAGGAGGCCCAGGACAGAGCGTTGCCCTGTGCGTCGGTGACGGTGACCATGGTGTTGTTGAAGGAAGAGCGGATATGGACCTGGCCCTTCTCGACGTTCTTCTTTTCACGACGGCGGCGAATAACCTTCTTACCGGTCTTAGCGTTAGCCATATTCTATCTTCCCTCCTTACTTCTTCTTGTTGGCAATGGTCTTCTTGGGACCCTTGCGGGTGCGGGCGTTGGTCTTGCTGCGCTGACCACGAACGGGCAGCCCACGGCGATGACGGGTACCACGGTAGCAGCCGATCTCCGTCAGACGCTTGATGTCCAGAGCCACCTGACGGCGCAGGTCGCCCTCCACGGTATAGCTCTGGTCAATGGCCTCACGAAGCTTGGCTTCCTCGGCCTCGGTCAGATCCTTCACCCGGGTGTCGGGGTTGATGCCTGTCTGCGCCAGGATGTCCTGAGCGCTCTTTCTGCCAATACCATAGATATAGGTCAAACCGATCTCGATTCGCTTATCCTTGGGCAGGTCAATACCGGCAATACGTGCCATACTTTTAAAGCACCTCCACTTTCTACTTAGCCCTGTCTCTGCTTATGCTTCGGATTTTCGCAGATCACCATTACACGGCCCTTTCTGCGAATGATCTTGCACTTCTCGCACATGGGCTTCACGGACGGTCTTACTTTCATTGTTCATAAACCTCCTACTTACTACGCCAGGTAATCCGGCCACGGGTCAGGTCGTAGGGTGACATTTCCACCGTCACCTTGTCGCCGGGCAGAATCCTGATGAAATTCATTCTGAGCTTTCCGGAAATATGCGCCAAAATCGTGTGTCCATTTCCAATGTCTACCTGGAATGTGGTGTTAGGCAGTGATTCGACTACCACACCCTCCACTTCGATCATATCGGATTTTGCCAAGTCGTTATCCCTCCTGGTCTTGATTACCGCCGCTGAATGCGGCTAAGGCTTTACGAAGCTCACTATTGGTGATTTTTTCGCCGCTTCTGATCTTCTCGGCCACCGGGCTGTGGCTCTCCCCGTAAAGCTCCGTATGCTTCCGTCGCTTTCGCTTGGGGTCCTCCACCCGGCGCCGTTTTCCGTCAGCCAGCAGGAGGAAGTCTCCCTCCGTCGCAAGCACGAAGAAGAGATCTCCCTTGTCCCTGCCGGCCGTGGATCTTACGATGTTTGATATGGCAATGTCCATAAACTTTACACCAAAGACTCGCTGGCGTCCGTCAGAAGCTCCGGGTCGCCGGCGGTGATCAGGATGGTGTTCTCGTAGTGGGCCGCCTTCTTGCCGTCCGCAGTTTTCACCGTCCAGCCGTCCGGCATCTGCCGGATGGCTGCGGAGCCTGCGTTGACCATAGGCTCCACGGCGATGGTCATGCCCCGCAGCAGGCGGGGACCATGCCCGGGCTTGCCGAAGTTGGGTACCTCCGGCGGCTCGTGCATATGGTGACCGATGCCGTGACCCACATACTCCCGCACGATGGAATAGCCATGCGACTCGGCATACTGCTGCACAGCGGCAGAGATGTCGGACAGGCGATAGCCCTCCCTGGCGTATTTCAGCCCCTGGAAGAAGCTCTCCTGTGTCACACGGATCAGGTCCATGTCCTCGTCGGACACCTTCCCGCAGGGGTAAGTGCCGGCGCAGTCGCCATGGACGCCGCCGATGTAGGCGCCCACGTCCACGCTGACGACATCGCCCTCCTGCAATACCCGTGGACCGGGAATGCCGTGGATGATCTCGTCGTTGACGGAGACGCATACGCTGGCGGGATAGCCATTGTAGTGCAGGAACGAGGGGGTCGCTCCATGGGAGCGGATAAAGTCAAACACTGCCTTATCGATTTGGTGGGTTGTTACGCCGGGTTTTACCATTTCCCGTGCCAGAGCACGGGCAGCCGCGGTAATTTTTCCCGCCCGGCGCATCAGTTCGATCTCGTGTGCGGATTTCAGAGTGATCATGCGTCAACTCCCAGCGCACGCAGGATCGCCTGCGTGGTCCCGTCCACAGTGGACTGGTCCTCCACAGTTTTCAGAATCCCACGGGCCTCGTAAAAGCCCTTCAGAGGTTCTGTCTCTCTATGATAAACCTCCAGCCGGTCACGGACCGTCTCGGGGTCATCATCCTTGCGCTGCACGAGCTTGCCGCCGCACACATCGCACACGCCCTCCGTTTTCGGGGGAATGTTCACGATATGGTAGCTGGCGCCGCAGTGCTCGCACACACGCCGGCCGCCCATCCGAGCAACGATCTTCTCGTCAGGGATCTCGATGGCCACCACTGCATCGAAGCTGATACCGGCCTGCTCCATGGCCTCCGCCTGAGCGATGGTGCGGGGCACCCCGTCCAGAATGTAGCCGTTGGCGCAGTCGGGCTCCTTCAGGCGGTCGTTGATGATGCCGATGATGACCTCATCCGGCACCAGCTTGCCTGCGTCCATATACTCCTTGGCCTTCAAACCTGTGGGCGTGCCGTTTTTCACGGCGGCACGCAGAATGTTGCCTGTGGAGATCGTGGGGATCTCCAGCTTCTTCTTCAGAATCTCTGCCTGAGTACCCTTACCGGCACCCGGAGCGCCCAAAAGGATCAGTTTCATGTTGCACCTCAATTATTCCAGGAAGCCCTTATACTGACGCATCAGCATCTGGGACTCCAGCGCCTGTACGGTCTCCAGCGCAACGCCCACCACGATGATGACGGACGTACCGCCGATGGACAGGGAGGAGTTCCCCACGATCTTGCCGATCAGCAGGGGCAGGATCGCCACGACGCCCAGATAGATAGCGCCGAACAGGGTGACCTTGTTCAGGACCTTCTTAATGAAGTCGGTGGTCGGCTTGCCGGGACGGAAGCCGGGAATGAAGCCGCCATTCTTCTTCAGGTTGTTGGAGATCTCCACGGGGTTGAACTGAATGGTGGCATAGAAATAGCTGAAAGCAATGATCATCAGGAAGTAGAAGATCATGTACAGCACGGACTTGGTGTCAATAGCGTTCAGGAAGCCATACCAGAAGGTACCCTCCGCCGGCTGCTTGCAGAAAGCGGCGATGGTAGAGGGGATCATGGCGATGGACTGAGCGAAGATGATGGGCAGAACGCCGGACATATTCACCTTCATGGGGAGGGTGGATGCCTGACCGCCGTACATCTTGCGGCCCACCTGACGTTTGGCATACTGCACCGGGATACGGCGCTCAGCGCCGTTGACCCAAGTGATCAGGACGATCAGAGCCAGGATGCCCAGCACCACCAGCACCGCTGCCCACCAGGCCAGCGTGCCGGCCCGCAGTCCGCTGATCATGGAGGAGACCATGCTGGGGACACGGGACAGGATGCCGGCAAACAGGATGATGGAGATACCGTTGCCGATACCGAACTCTGTGATCTGCTCGCCCATCCACATGACGAAGGAAGAACCGGCGATGAAGGAGGCGATCATGACCAGAGCCACCCAGAAGGATTTCTCGGTCAGGATGCCGTAGTTCTTCATCAGCATATAGTAGCCCCAGCCCTGCAGGATGGCGATGGCCACCGTAGCGTAACGGGTGATGGACTGGATCTTCTTCTTGCCCTCCTCGCCGCCGTCACGGGCCAGCCGCTCCAGAGCGGGAATGGCGATGGTCAGCAGCTGGATGATGATGGAGCTGTTGATGTAGGGCTGTACGCCCAGTGCAAAGACGGTGGCCTGAGCGAAGGCGCCGCCGGACATGACATTGTACAGGCCCAGAACGGTGGTGCTCATACCCTCCAGATAGCTCTTCAGCAGATCCGTGTTCACATAGGGAACGGGGATGGCATTGCCGATGCGAAAAATCAGCAGGATCAGTGCGGTGAAAATGATCTTTTTGCGAAGCTCAGGAATACCCCACGCCTTTTTGATCGTCTGAATCACTTAGACCACCTCTGCCTTTCCTCCAGCTGCTTCGATCGCTTCCTTAGCAGCCTGGGAGAAAGCAGCGGCCTGTACGGTCACCTTCTTGGTAACTTTGCCGTTACCCAGAACCTTGTAGCCGTATTCACACTTGCTCAAAATTCCCTTGGCAAGCAGGGCCTCTGCGGTGACGATATCGCCATCCTCGAACTTGTCGAGACTGGTCAGGTTGATGATTTCCAGGGGCTTTGCAAAAATGTTGTTGAAGCCACGCTTGGGGATGCGGCGGGCCAGAGGCATCTGGCCGCCCTCAAAGCCAATGCGGGTACCGCCGCCGGAGCGGGCCTTCTGACCCTTGTGACCACGGCCGGCAGTCTTGCCGTTGCCGGAGCCGCTGCCCCGACCCTTGCGGTAAGCTTCCTTGGTGGAGCCGGCTGCGGGAGACAGTTCATTCAGTTTCATGCTCTCGCACCTCCTTATTCTACTTCGGTGACCTGCAGCAGATAGCCGATCTTGGCGATCTTGCCCTTGGTCTGGGCGTTGTCGGGCTGAACGGTGGTGTCACCGATCTTCCGCAGGCCCATGGAGTTGGCAGTGGCAATGTGCTTTTCCAGTCTGCCGTTAAGGCTCTTGACGAGCTTGATGTTCAGATTAGCCATTGTTCACGCCTCCTTAGCCCACGATCTCGTCCACGCTCTTGCCACGGGTGCGGGCGACCTCTTCCGGGGTGCGCAGGGCCTTCAGGCCCTCAAAGGTGGCGGCTACCACATTGACTGCGGTATTGGAGCGCAGGCACTTCGTACGGATATCCTTGATACCGGCAGCTTCCATGATGATACGCACGGGGCCGCCGGCGATCACGCCGGTACCGGGGGCAGCGGGCTTCATCAGCACACGGCCTGCACCGGCCTCGCCGATGATCTCGTGGGGGATGGTGCTGCCGGACAGGGACACGGTGATCATGTTCTTCTTGGCATCCTCGATACCCTTGCGGATGGCCTCGGGGACTTCGGCGGCCTTACCAAGGCCGAAACCGACCTTGCCCTTGCCGTCGCCCACCACCATCAGAGCGGAGAACTTCATGACACGACCGCCCTTGACCGTCTTGGATACACGGTTGGTAGCAACTACTTTTTCGATATACTCGCTGGGTTCTCTTTCAAATCTTGCCATTGTCAGTTATCCTCCTCTCTTAGAATTCCAGGCCGCCCTCACGGGCGCCTTCGGCCAGCTCGGCCACGCGGCCGTGATACAGGTAACCGCCACGGTCGAACACGACGGTGTCGATGCCCTTGGCCTTGCAGCGCTCGGCCACCAGCTTGCCCACAGCACGGGCGGCGGTCTTGTTGCCGCCGTTGCCCTCGATCTCCTTATCTAGGGAGGAGGCGGAGACCAGGGTGTTGCCGGCCACGTCGTCGATGACCTGAGCGTAGATGTTCTTCTCGCTGCGGAACACGTTCAGACGGGGACGCTCGGTAGTGCCGAACACCTTGGCACGGACTCTCTTATGACGCTTCAGACGCTGAGCGTTGGTATTGGGTCTTTTAATCATTACGGCACACCTCCTTACTTCTTGGCGCCGGTCTTACCGACCTTGCGGCGGATGACTTCATCGACATACTTGATGCCCTTGCCCTTATAAGGCTCGGGAGGACGCTTTTCACGGACTTCCGCCGCAAACTGGCCCACCTTCTGCTTATCGGGACCGGAGATGACGATCTTGTTCTGAGCGGGGACATCAATGGTGATGCCGTCGATCTCAGGAACGATGACCTGATGAGAGTAGCCCAGGTTCATGACCAGGTTCTTGCCCTCCTTGGCGGCACGGTAACCGATACCGTTGACCTCCAACTCCTTCTTGAAGCCTTCGCTGACGCCGACGACCATGTTGTGCAGCAGCGCACGGGTCATGCCGTGCAGAGCGCAGTGCAGCTTGTCGTCAGAGGGGCGCTTGACATGGATGACGTTGCCCTCCTGCTCCAGGATCATCTCCGGACGCAGAGCCTGCGTCAGAGTACCCTTGGGGCCCTTGACGGTGACAACGTTGTTCTCCGCAATGGTGACTTCCACACCGGCGGGGACGGTAATGGGCATTCTGCCAATTCTCGACATTGTTCAATACCCTCCTTACCAAACAAACGCAAGGACTTCACCGCCGACGTGTGCTGCACGAGCAGCCTTGTCGGTCATGACGCCCTTAGAGGTGGATACGATCGCAATACCAAGACCACGCAGCACACGGGGCAGCTCATCGGCACCCACGTACACACGCAGACCGGGCTTGGACACACGGCGCAGACCGGAGATGACCTTCTCCTTGCCGGCGTTGTACTTCAGGGTGATGTGAATGGTTCCCTGGGTACCGTCGTCCACGACCTGATAGGCCTTGATGTAGCCCTCATCCAGCAGGATCTGAGCGATGCTCTTCTTCATGTTGGAGGCAGGGACGTCAACGGTCTCATGCTTGGCATTGTTGGCGTTGCGGATACGGGTCAGCATATCGGCAACAGGATCAGTGATGTGCATACTTGTTTCCTCCTAATTTAGAGTTACAGGGAAAGCCCTGTTGAGGTAGCGAGGTATCACTGATAATTTAGGCATCGTCCGATGACCAGCGATGTTTAATTACCAGTGACCTTTCGCCATCCTTTATCGCCGGAGCGCACAGCGCTCTTAGGCACTTGCTTTGCAGGGAGATAACTCCTCCCACACGGTTCCCGTCCTACCGGCAGCGCCGCCGCAGCTGTGCGGTCCAACACGCCGACGGTATCTAACGGAATGGACTCTTTCGTCACACGAAGCGGCCGGGTGCCGCTGTACTTTGCGCACAGCAAGCCATGCCGGCACCGCATGAGATAGATCCAGGATTTTTTCGCCAGACGAGGCGGCGAGGCGACGGCGTACTTTGTGTACGTCGAGCCGAGCCAACGAAGTATGGCGGAAAAAGATTACCAGGAAGCCTTGCGGACACCGGGGATCTCGCCCTTATAAGCCAGCGTGCGGAAGCAGATACGGCAAACGCCGTAGTCACGCAGATAGGCGTGAGGGCGGCCGCACAGCTTGCAGCGGTTGTACTTACGGGTGGAGAACTTAGCGGGAGCCTGCTGCTTCAGGATCATAGACTTCTTTGCCATGGTGTTTCTCCTCCTAATCAGCGTTCAAAGGGAGCGCCGACCAGGGTCAGCAGCTCACGGGCTTCTTCATCGGTCTGAGCGGTGGTGCAGATGACGATGTCCATACCACGGATCTTGTCGATCTTGTCGTACTCGATCTCGGGGAAGATCAGCTGCTCCTTGACGCCCAGGGCATAGTTGCCACGGCCGTCGAAGGCGTTGGCGCTGATACCACGGAAGTCACGCACACGGGGCAGAGCCACGTTGAACAGACGATCCAGGAACTCCCACATCTTGTCGCCGCGCAGCGTGACCTTGGCGCCCACGGGCATACCCTCACGCAGCTTGAAGTTTGCAACAGACTTCTTGGCGATAGTGATGATGGCCTTCTGGCCGGTGATGGCGGACAGATCCTTCACCACGGCGTCCAGGACCTTGGGGTTCTCACGAGCCTCGCCGCAGCCCACATTGACAACGATCTTCTCGATCTTGGGGATCTGCATGGTGCTCTTGTAACCGAACTTCTTGAAGAGAGCGGGAGCCACTTCTTCAGTATACTTGACTTTCAGACGTGCCATTTCTTACTCTCTCCTTTCTCACAGCTCAGCGCCGCACTTCTTGCAGGTGCGGGCCTTCTTGCCGTCCTTGATGACGTAAGCCACACGGGTGCCCTTGCCGCACTTGGGGCAAACGACCTGCACCTTGCTGGCGTAGATAGCAGCCTCACGCTGGGTGATGCCGCCCTCCTCGCCCTGCTTGCGGGGCTTGATGTGGCAGGTGACCTTGTTGATGCCCTCCACCACGACCTTGGCTTCGCTGGGGATGGTGCCCAGCACCTTACCCTGCTTGCCCTTGTCCTTGCCGGACAGAACAACGACGGTGTCGTTCTTCTTGATTTTCAGACTATTCATTCTCTGGCCCCTCCATCAAATAACTTCGGGAGCGAGGGACAGGATCTTCATGTAATCCTTGTCACGCAGCTCACGAGCAACGGGCCCAAAGATACGGGTACCTCTGGGGTTTTTGTCGTCCTTGATGAGGACGGCGGCATTGTCGTCAAAGCGGACATAGGTGCCGTCGGCACGACGGACGCCCTTGGCGCTGCGGACGATAACGGCCTTGACCACCTCGCCCTTCTTCACCTGACCGCCGGGAGCAGACTTACGCACAGAGGCAACGATCACATCACCGATGTTGCCGTACTTGCGCTTGGAGCCGCCCAGGACGCGAATGCACTTGATCTCCTTGGCGCCGGTATTATCGGCAACCTTCAGATAGGACTCTTGCTGAATCATTCTCGGTTACCTCCTTACTTCGCCTTTTCAACGATCTCGACCACACGCCAACGCTTGTCCTTGGACAGGGGGCGGGTCTCCATCACCTTCACGATATCGCCTACGCCGCAGGTGTTCTCCTCATCGTGGGCCTTCAGCTTATAGGTGCGGCCGACGATCTTCTTATACAGAGGATGGGCAACACGGTCCTCGATGGCGACCACCACGGTCTTATCCATCTTGTCGGACACGACCTTACCCACACGGGTCTTGCGGGAGGAAATTCTCTTCTCTTCCATTTCAGTTCTCCTCCTTTTCACGGATCACGGTCTTGATGCGGGCAATATCACGCTTGGTTTCAGCGATCTTGAGAGGATTGTCCAGCTGATTGGTGGCGTGCTGCATACGCAGGAAGAACAGATCCTTCTTCAGGGAAGTCAGCTTCTCATTCAGCTGCTCCACGCTCATTGCACGTACTTCAGTTGCCTTCATCTCATTCACCTACTTCCTGAGCTTCCAGATCCTCACGCTTGACGATCTTGGTCTTGATGGGCAGCTTGTGGCTGGCCAGACGCAGAGCCTCACGTGCGACCTCTTCGGAGACACCGGCGATCTCGAACATGACACGGCCGGGCTTAACAACGGCGACCCAATACTCGGGAGAGCCCTTACCGGAACCCATGCGGGTCTCGGCCGGCTTCTCGGTGATGGGCTTATCGGGGAAGATCTTGATCCAGACCTGACCGCCACGCTTGGTGTAACGGGTCATGGCGATACGGGCTGCTTCGATCTGATTGCTGGTGATCCATGCGGGTTCCAGCGCAACGAGGCCAAACTCACCGTAGGTGACCTTGTTGCCTCTGGTGGCCTTGCCGGTGAGGCGGCCACGGTGTACTCTGCGGTACTTAACTCTCTTGGGCAGAAGCATTACTGAGCGCCTCCTTCTTTCTTTTCTGCGGGCTTGCGGAAGCCGCCCTCAGGGCGGGGACCACGGTTATAGCCGCCGTTCTGGCGGTCACGGTTGAAGCCCTGACCATCACGGCGGAAGCCGCCACGGCGATCGCCATCACGGCGGCCACGGCGCTCACGGCGCTCCTGATAAGGCTTGCTGGTATCCAGGGTGCGGGGGGTGGTCCGCAGAGCCTGAGACAGGATCTCGCCCTTGTAGATCCACACCTTCACGCCGATGCGGCCGAAGGTGGTGGCGGCCTCAGCGAAGCCGTAGTCGATGTCGGCACGCAGAGTCTGCAGGGGGATGGTACCCTCGTGATAGTGCTCGGAGCCGGCGATCTCACGACCGCCCAGACGACCGGAGCAGTTGACCTTGATGCCCTTGGCGCCGGCACGCATGGCACGGCCCATGGCATTCTTCATGGCACGGCGGTGGGAGATACGCTTCTCCAGCTGAGCGGCGATGTTCTCGGCCACCAGCTGAGCGTCCATATCGGGGTTGCGGACCTCGACGATGTTCAGCTTCACGGTCTTGCCGATAAGCTTCTCCACGCTCTTGCGGTACTCCTCGATCTGCACACCGCCCTTGCCGATGACCACGCCGGGGCGGGCCACGTGCAGATAAACGGTGACGACCTCGTTGCTGCGCTCGATCTCGATCTTGGAGACACCGGCAGCGAACAGCAGTTTCTTCAGGTACACACGGATCTTGTGATCCTCGACCAGAAGATCGCCGACCTTCTCATTGCTGGCATACCAACGGGAATCCCAGTCTTTGATGACGCCCACTCTGAAGCCGTGGGGATTAACTTTCTGTCCCATAAAACTGTCTCCCTCCCTTACTCTTTCTCAGCGACGGCCAGCGTCACGTGAGAGGTTCTCTTGTTGATGCGATAGGCACGGCCCTGAGCACGGGGCATCATTCTCTTCAGAATGGGGCCGGGGGTAGCGAACACCTGGGTGACCACCAGCTTCTCAGGGTCCATGCTGAAGTTGTTCTCCGCATTGGCGCAAGCGCTCTTCAGGAGCTTCATCAGGGGCTCGGAGGCAGCCTTGGGGGTCTGCATCAGGATCGCCATGGCAGTCTGAGCATCTTTTCCACGGATCAGATCGCACACGATCTGGATCTTACGGGGAGAGATGCGGACGTATCTCAAATAAGCTTTAGCTTCCATTGTACTGTGCATCCTCCTTACTTAGACTTGGCGTGACCACGGAAGGTCCGGGTGGGAGCGAACTCACCCAGCTTGTGACCCACCATGTCCTCCTGGACATAGACGGGCACATGACGGCGGCCATCGTGAACGGCGATGGTGTGACCCACGAATGCGGGGAAGATGGTGGAGCTGCGGCTCCAGGTCTTCAGCACGTTCTTCTCGCCCTTCTTGTTCATTTCCTCGACCCGCTTCAGCAGCTCAGGGGCAACATACGGGCCTTTTTTGACAGATCTGCTCATATTCTACTTGCCTCCCTTACTTCACATTGCGGCGCTTGACAATAAACTTGTCAGTAGGATTCTTGGTCTTGCGGGTCTTGTAGCCCAGAGCCGGCTTACCCCAGGGGGTAACAGGGCCGGGACGGCCCACAGGAGCCTTGCCCTCACCACCGCCGTGGGGGTGGTCGCAGGGGTTCATGACGGAACCACGGACGGTGGGACGCCAACCCATGTGACGCTTCCGGCCGGCCTTACCGATCTGAACGTTCTCGTGCTCCAGATTGCCCACCTGACCGATGCAGGCGGTGCAGTTGGTGCGGATGATGCGGACCTCGCCGGAGGGCATACGGATCTGGGCGTTCTCGCCCTCCTTTGCCATCAGCTGCGCATAGGCGCCGGCGGAACGAACCAGCTGAGCGCCCTTGCCGGGGTGCATCTCCACATTGTGGATCACGGTACCCACAGGGATGTTGGCGATAGGCAGGCAGTTGCCGGGCTTGATATCTGCAGCGGCGGAGGAGAGCACCTTGTCGCCGGCGGTCAGACCCACGGGAGCGATGATGTACCGCTTCTCGCCGTCCTCATACTGCACCAGAGCGATGTTGGCGCTGCGGTTGGGATCGTACTCCAGACGCAGGACAGTGGCGGGCATATCCGTCTTGTCACGCTTGAAGTCGATGACACGATACTTGCGCTTCTCGCCGCCGCCGCGATGGCGGACGGTGATGCGTCCATAGCTGTTGCGACCAGCGTTCTTCTTCAGGACCTCGGTCAGGCTGGACTCAGGCTTGGCGTGCTTATCAATGCCGTCGAAGCCGGAGACAGTCATATGCCGGCGGGAAGGGGTGGTCGGCTTAAAAGTTTTGATAGACATTTCTTACACTCCTTCCTTTCTTACACCATACCCTCGAAGAACTCGATGGTCTTGGAGTCCTGGGTCAGCTGGACGTAAGCTTTCTTCCAGCTCTTGCGGCGGCCGGGACGGGCAGCGCCCAGACGCTTGGCCTTGCCATCATAGTTGATGGTGTTGACCTTGGCCACCTTCACGCCGAAGATCTGCTCCACGGCGTTCTTGATCTCGATCTTACCGGCGGTGGGAGCCACTTCAAAGACGTACTTCTTGGTGCCGGTGGCCTCCATGGAGCGCTCGGTGATGATGGGACGAATAATGATGTCGTAAACGTTAGCCATTACGCAAACACCTCCTCGATTACTGCGAGGGCTTCCTTATCGAGGACCAGATACTTGGCCTTGAGAATGTCGTAGACGTTCATCAGGTTGGCCATGGTGGTCTCGACGCCGGGGATATTGCGGGCGCTCTTGACGACGACCTCGTCCTTGGCGGGAGTGACCACCAGGGACTTGCCGTCGGCCTTGACGGCGTTCAGGAACGCACGGAAGTCCTTGGTCTTGATGCTGTCGAGCTTGATGGAATCGACAACGATGATCTCGCCTGCGGCCGCCTTGGCGGACAGAGCGGACTTCATAGCCAGTCTCTTGACCTTCTTATTCAGAACGTAAGAGTAGCTGCGGGGCTTGGGAGCGAACACGATGCCGCCGTGGGTCCACTGGGGAGCACGGGTGCTGCCCTGACGGGCATGGCCGGTACCCTTCTGACGCCAGGGCTTCTTGCCGCCGCCGGAGACCTCGGCACGGGTCAGAGCGCTCTGCGTGCCCTGACGGCAATTCGCCAGGTGGTTCTTGACCACTTCATGCACAACAGCCTGATTGGGCTCGATGCCAAAAATGCCGTCGCACAGCTCCACGGTACCGACGGTCTCGCCGGCCATGTTCAAAACGTTGATGGTAGACATTACAAGCACTCCTTTCCTTACTTATTACGGGCGGAAGCCTTCTGGGGATTACGACCGGAAGCCTTCTGCGGGTTGTTGCTGATGCCGCTGTCAGCGTGCTTGACACGATGGGTCTTAACGGTGCTCTTGATGAGGACCAGACCGCCCTTAGGACCGGGTACGGCGCCCCGGACGGCGATGAGGTTCAGATCTGCGTCCACCTTGACGATGTCCAGATTCTGGATGGTGACCTGATCAACACCCATCTGGCCTGCGCCGATCTTGCCCTTGAAGATACGGGAAGGATCGGTGGTGGAGCCCATGGAACCAGCGTGACGATGGACAGGGCCGCCGCCGTGGCTGGTGGGAGTGCGCTGTGCGCCCCAGCGCTTGATGACGCCCTGATAGCCGCGGCCCTTGCTGGTGCCGGTCACGTCCACAAAGTCGCCCTCTTTGAAGGTGTCAGCCTTGACGATGTCGCCGACGTTCAGTTCGGCGGCGTTATCCAGGTTGAACTCACGCAGGTACTTCTTGGGGGCCACGCCAGCCTTGTTCAGGTGGCCCATTTCGGGCTTGGACAGCTTCCGCTCAGGAATGTCCTCATAGCCCAGCTGAACAGCCTCATAGCCTTCCTTATCGGAAGTTTTCTTCTGGACGACGGTGCAGGGACCCGCCTCGATGACGGTGACGGGGATGACCTTGCCGTTTTCGTCGAAGATCTGAGACATGCCAACCTTCTTGCCGATGATTGCTTTCATGTATGATCCTCCTTAAAGGTTATTGGTCGACATAGTTCAATCTGCATTGGGTACAGATCGCTTGCTCTGCCGACGTAACCCCCGCCGGCCTCACGCAAGTCAGCCGACGGTCGGGTAGCAAGCAAATTCATTTGTTCCGGCGCCCATTGCGCCGGGTGCCGTGGTTTTCCACAGCGTGTACCTATATATAAAGGTACTTACAGCTTGATCTCGATCTCCACACCGGCGGGCAGATCCAGAGCCATCAGAGCCTCCACGGTCTTGGGGGTGGAGTTGGTGATGTCGATCAGACGCTTGTGGGTGCGGCGCTCAAACTGCTCACGGCTATCCTTATACTTGTGGGTAGCGCGCAGGATGGTGACGATCTCTTTCTTGGTGGGCAGAGGGATGGGGCCGGAGACAGCAGCGCCGGTGCGCTTGGCGGTCTCGACGATCTTCTCTGCGCTCTGGTCGATGACCTGATGGTCATAGGCCTTCAGACGAATGCGGATCATTTCTTTTGCCATTTGGTTCGTTCCTCCATTATTTCGTACGGTTTTTGATTGCGTGACCAACTGCCGTACGGCGAGAGTTCCTATACGCCGTTCCGTGCGTATCATTCCGGCTCATAAGAAACACCGGCGCAAAATCCGGCCGGTGTCCTTCTGGCGCAGCGATCTACGCTGACGTGCAGAAACTTCTCAGCCGCCCGATGATCGGACATACTCCCCGGAAGTTACCTCCTCTCGGAGCAATCTCCCGGTTCATCGCATTTGTACACGCCTCCGGGTGTGCAGCACCCTCAGCGCACGTACCTTGCTATATTAAAGGAAAAATCCCCTTTTGTCAAGGGGATTTTTCGCTTTTTTCATGAAATTTTTCAATATTTTTTGTGGAGCCCGCCAAACCTCGCCCCCGCCCATAAACCCGGGCAAGACAAGGCATTTCCCGGTCTTTCAAACCGAAGCCGCCTCTCACCGTTCCAAATCCTTGATCAGCAGCAGGATATGCCCCGCCACCTCCGGCGGCAGTCGGCTCAGGTCAGCCTGCAATACATACTCCCGCCCCAGCAGATAATCCGTCGTAACAGAAAACAGGTCCGCTATCCGGATCAGCATATCAATAGAAGGCTGGATGTTGCCGTTTTCCCAGTTGGAAACAGCCTGTTTGGAAACCCCCAGCTTCTTCGCCAGCGACACCTGCGTATATCCCTGCCGCATCCTCAGCTCATGTATGCGCTCACTTAAAATTGCGACCCTCTCCCTTGTGGTAAAATTTAACGATACTATTATCAAATAATGATTGACTTTTTATAAATACTTTAGTATATTTATACTTGACTTAAGAGAGGAGGCATTTTTGATGTCATACAATGTCAAAGAATTTCGAGGAGAAGCCCATCGGCCCCTCCGCTGCACAGACGGCGGGCAAGCGACCCTTCAGTATTTGGCGCAGACACTGCCCGCCACCTTTGCAGAAAGGAATGTTCCCGCAAAGATCCGCACAGACACCGCCAAAAGCGGCGGCCTTTTCGGCAGTCAGGTACCCATGCTGGTGATCTCGCACCCCAATCCGCCCTCACACTATTTTGATATCGGCATCGTCATAAACGGTCAGGTCATTTCGTTCCCCCTGCTGGGCTATTCCACAGAAAATACTCAGGCAAATAAAAAAGCCGACGCCAAGGGCTTCAAATCCCTTCTCACCCGCTCCGCCGACGAATTTGCCTTGCAGGAGGAGGGTCTCTGGCAGACTGATGTGATCGATGCCATTTTGAGTCTCTATCACTCCAACAATTGAACCATTCATTTTAGCTAAGGAGGAATCATTTATGTACATTCATTTTGAAAAACGCCGCCGCTTCCGCAGCCGTTTCATTTGCCGTTCGACCTGCTGCCGCTGCGGTGGAACAGGGCGAATGTCCGACGGAAGCATCTGCTATCACTGTCAAGGTACTGGCTTTGAACCGGACTGATACATAGGAGGCTGACCATGAGCGATAAGTGCGATTACTCCATGGAAAAGTACGGCGACAACTACTGCGCCATCAAAAAAGAGCAAGTCAGCTATGACCAGTATCAGGACTTCTGCAAGCGTGACAATCGGGATAGCTGCCCTATTTATCGTTTCTGGAAGGAGAACCATTGACATGGAAAAGAAAACCTGCCCCTACTGCGGCTTTTGGGGCCATCTCGTCACCAAGAGCGGAGACGTTGCCACCTACTGCTGCGAGAGATGTCACAAGCTCTTCAAGGTTTCCATCTAATAAAAAGAACGAGTGCGGAATAATTTCCGCACTCGTTCTTTTTTCGCTTTTCTTAATACGCCACGCCCCAGTAGATATCGGTGGTGCATTCCTTGCCGCACACAGGGCATTTGCCCACGGTGCCGGACTGCTTCAGGGGCATACAGCGGCTGGACACGCCGGCCTTCTCCTTCATGGCCAGCTCGCACTCCAAGCTGCCGCACCACTTGGTGCGGGCGAAGCCGCCCTTGCCCTGGGCCATCTCCTTCACTTCCTCCCACGTGGTGAAGTCGAAGGTGTTGTCCTCCAGATTCTTCTCCGCCATGGCATAGAGGTTGTCATGTACCTCCTTCAGCAGGGCCTGCACGGTAGCCTCCAGCTCCGTCAGCGGCACGAACACCTTTTCGCCGGTGTCACGCCGGGCGATGCAGCACTGCTGCTTCTCCATGTCCTTGGGTCCGATCTCCACCCGCAGCGGCACGCCCTTCATCTCATACTGGGCGTACTTCCAGCCGGGGGACTGCTCGCTGTCGTCCATCTTCACCCGCAGCTCCAGCGCCGTCAGACGGTCCCGCAGAGCCGCCGCAGCGTCCAGCACGCCGGGCTTGTGCTGGGCCACCGGCACCACCACCACCTGAATGGGAGCAATGGCCGGCGGCAGCACCAGACCGTTGTTGTCGGAGTGGGTCATGATGCAGGCGCCGATGAGGCGGGTGGTGCTGCCCCAACTGGTCTGGAAGGGATACTGCAGCTTGTTGTCCCGGCCGGTGAAGGTCACGTCGTAGGCGCGGGAGAACTTGTCCCCGAAATAGTGGCTGGTGCCGGACTGCAGGGCCTTGTGGTCCTTCATCATGGCCTCGATGGTGTAGGTGGCCTCGGCCCCGGCAAACTTCTCCTTGTCGGTCTTGCGGCCCTTCACCACCGGCATGGCCAGCGCATCCCGGCAGAAGTCGGCGTAGCAGTTCAGCTGCTGCTCCGTCTCGGCAATGGCCTCCTCCGCCGTCTCATGGATGGTGTGGCCCTCCTGCCACCAGAACTCCCTGGAGCGCAGGAAGGGCCGGGTGGTCTTTTCCCAGCGGATGACGGAGCACCACTGGTTGTAGAGCATGGGCAGCTCCCGGTAGCTCTGCAATACATTGTGCCAGTGGTCGCAGAACATGGTCTCCGAGGTGGGCCGGAAGGCCAGCCGCTCCTCCAGCTTCTCGCTGCCGCCCATGGTGACCCACGCCACCTCCGGGGCGAAGCCCTCCACCAGCTCGCCCTCCTTCTTCAGCAGGCTCTCCGGGATCAGCACCGGCATCGCCACGTTGACGTGTCCGGTCTTTTTGAACATCCCGTCCATGATGCGCTGGATGTTCTCCCAGATGGCGTAGCCGTAGGGCCGCAGGATCATGAAGCCCTTCACGGAGGCGTAGTCCACCAGCTCCGCCTTCAGGCAGATGTCGGTGTACCACTTGGCGAAGTCCACCTCCATGGGGGTGATGGCTTCCACGTTTCTCTGATCTTTTGCCATAATTCTCTCAATCCTTTATATTGTTATCGTTTTTCACGGATCGCTCCTGAACTTTTATTGTATCTGCCGGACGCCCGCTTGTCAAGGCCTGCCTCTCCACCCCGCCGGTAAAAGCGCATCTCCGCCTTTATCTCCCGGCAGCCGGATCGCCCTATGCCCTTTCTTCCAAGTGCGTGTCCTTTAGTTCAAGGATCGTATCATACAGCGGCAGGATCTCCGGGCTCACCTTGTGTTCGATGCTGATGACGGTCAAGCCGTCCGTCCGGAGCAGCTGGGACAAAATTTTCTGGCTGCTGCCCTTGTCCATATTGGCAGTGGCTTCGTCCAGAAAGATGACCCGCTTATTCTCGGTCAGCACCCGGGCCAGCGCCAGCTTTTGCCGCTCTCCGCCGGACAGATTGCCCTTCGTGTTCTGGAATACCTGATCCAGATCATGGGACGCAAGAAAGGCATCCATTCCCAAAGAACGCATCACCGATACGGCCCGTTCCCGCAATGCAGGGCGATAAAGCGTGACATTTCGGAGAAACGTATCGTCAAAGATAAATGCGTCCTGAAGCACAACGCCGATCTGGTCATAAAGAGCGGGCCACAGCTGGCGGATATCCGTTCCGTTCACCGAGATACACCCCTCATACTCTGTTTCCAGCCCGGTCAGCAGCTTGAACAGCGTGCTCTTGCCGCTTCCGTTTTCGCCTAAAATCAGGTATTTCTTCCCCGCCTCGAACCGATAATTCGCATGGGAAAGAATGACCTTTTCCTCATGCCGGAAGGACACATCGTCAAGCTCCATGTACTCGATCGTGGGAGCTGCTGTCAACGCCGCAGCGCTGTCAGGGACAGACAGCAGCTGCTGGATCTTCTGGCGAATACCGGTGACGCTCCGCATTTCCGATATCTGATAGGAAATGCTGTTGGTGGGGATCACCAGCATTTCCGATAATTGCAGCGCACCCACCAAAGCGCCCACGGACAGCCGCCCCTTGGAGATCTCGTAAATGCTGAATCCCACCATCACGGCCTCGCCGATATAGGACAGCAGGCCGATGATCATATTCACCCGAATTTTTGTTTTCGCCTTGGCAAACTCTGCGTGGGCGGCTTTCTCGTTATCCTGTTCCAGCGTTTGCAGGTATTCCCGCTCTATGTGGTTTACCTTGATGGTGGGGTACCCGTGGATCAGATTGCCGATCATGACATTGAGCTTTTCCAAGGCCATCGTATAGAAATTGGTCCGTTTTTCCAGCGCCTTCCCCTGCACGGCGGAGGCCGCAATGGGGCACACAGTGGAAACGATGATAATGATGGCCAGATAGCCGTTGATATATAGCAATGCGATCACACAGGTGATCAATACCAGAATGCTGTAGGCCAATTCCAAGCGGGTGACATAATAGCTGTCCACCAGCATCTCGATCTCATTGTTCAGCGTGGTGACATAGTTCTGCCCCTGCTGTTCCTGGAACTTCCGGGGCGGCATATAAACAATATGCGCCATGACCTTCCGCTTGAGGCTGAACAGTCTGCTGTTCCGATATTTCCCCGTGCTGAGCTGCCGGGCCGTCTCAAACAAAAGGATCCCCAAGATACTGGCAGCATAGCACAGAAACATCGTAAGTGCGCCGCCTGCGCCTGCGTCCACCGCATCAATGGCATTTTGAAGATAGATCGGCTTCAATGAGGTGCAAACAGCCAAAAGTACCGATGAGATCACGACAATAAAAACCACGGTTTCGCCTCCTATTCTGATGAGTTACGGTTCCGGTCCCGGCAGCAAGCCTCGCCTCCCCGCCCTGTCGAAAAATCCGGGTATCTATTATATATATGGTGTATCCCCGCCCTGTCAACCGCTGCCGTGTGGCTCATCCGCTGTACTTCTCCAGCACCCACCGCCGCACGTGCTCCACAAAACGGTAGGTGGAGCGGGAGATGGCCCGCTTGTCCTTGACGCAGATGCCGATGTTCCGGTAAAAGGGCTTGGCGAAGGAGCAGGCCACCACCGGGTATTCGTTCCGGTCCAGCATCAGCTCCTCCATGATGCTGATGCCCAGCCCGCAGGACACCATGGCCAAAATCACCTGATCCTGCTGCACCCGGTACTGCACATTGGGCTGCACTCCCAGCGTGTCCAGCACCTCCTGAATTTCGTAGTCGTCTCCCTCCTCCAGCAGAATGAAGGGATACTGGGTCAGTGCCTCCGGCGGAAACGGCTCCCGCCCCGCCAGCGGATGATCCCACGGCACAATGGCCTTCCACTGGTCCCGCTGCAATAGCCAGCAGTCCAGATTCGCCTCCGTAGGCAGCACCAGAAAGCCGCAGTCCGCCGTACCGTCCTGGATCCACCGGGCGATCTCCGTGTTGTAGTTGGAGGGCAGCAGCTCAAATTCAATGTTGGGATACTGCTCCCGAAAGCTTTTCAGGATGTAGGGCATCCACTGCACCGACACGCTGGTGAACACCGCCACCCGCACCACGCCGGTCTCCAGTCCCTGCAGATCCTTGGCCCGTTCCTCGATGCTCCGTTGCTGGCGGCAGATCTCCTGAATATAAGGCATCAGCGCCCAACCGTCCGCCGTCAGGGTCACGCCCCCCCGGCTGCGGCTCAGCAGCGTTACCCCCAGCTCCTCCTCCAGCCCGCTGATGGCGTGACTGACGCCGGATTGGGTGAAGCTCAGCTGCTGGGCGGCCGCCGTAAAGCTGCCGCACTCCACGGTTTTCAGAAATACCTGATATTTGGTCAAGTCCATTTCCTCGCCTCCTTGCTTTCCAGCATACCATATCCCGCCCCCTATCTGCAAACTTTTCTTCATAAGATCAATGAAATTCATTCTCTTTGCTTATTTGCAGGAGCATGATATTCTGCAACGAACTTACCATCGATGGACAAGGGCAAATATGCCTGACAGTGCGTCTTTCCGCTGCTTTTCACCGTGGTGGGCGCTGACCCACCTGCATCTCAAAAAACACTCGAAAACCCATCGCTGGCAGGTGCTTTGCAGTTTTGTCGGAGCAGAAATTTGTTCAGCCAAGGAAAGCCCCTCGACCATACTTGCCGTATGGCCGAGGGGCTTGACGCAGTATGGGCGAATTTCTGCCCCTCAAAACCGCGCTTGCCCTCGTTCATCGGTGGTAAAAAGCAGGTTGGCCAACCGCTTTCAGGGAACCTCGGCTCTAAAAATAATCTGAAGGAAGCCCCGGTTATGTTTTTGGACTGGATGTTGGCTGGATCGTTCGTTCTGGATCTCGTTGCTGCACTGGCTGTGCGTGCAAGTGTTCGCTGACCCACCCTGCGGCACGGCATCAGGCTCCTGCCGCCCGCAGTGTGCCGCCCCCTATCCCCCGTTGATTTACCCCCCACGGCTGAACCTTTACCAGTTAATTTCTTTTCCATCAAGTCCATAGTGGTCTTGATTTGTCCCCCCACGGCTGAACCTTTGCCTCCTCTGCCGCCTGTCCTTCATGGGCAGCCGTCATTTTTATCCGTATATGAAAATTATTCATGCTTTTTATGAAAATCATGCGTTTTACGTCTGCCGTTTCCTGTGGTATACTAAAACCATCTCAGAGGGCTTTCGGTACATATCTCTGCGTGTACCGTGAAGAGGACGATCATACAACACCGGATCGGAAGTCCTCCGGTTGGATGATCCTGTCTGCCATGTGGTTGCGGCGGACCGTGTCCCCCAGCCGTCGAGTGGGTCGAGGACGGCAGATTCTTTCTTTTCCTTCTTCATGCCGTCCGGGTCAAAAAGTGCGTCGCTGCGAATGGTCACGCAGCGACGCACTTTTTGTATGCGCTCTTTTGTATATTCTCCTGTCTGCCGGTGATATACATTTTCACCGCATATCATCCTCTTATATTCACTCTTGCCTGTATACCGCTCCCTCACCGCATCCAGTTATTTTTCCACATATTTCCTGCCCCAGCACCGCTGCTTCCATCGTTTCTTCCTGCACAGGTCCGCCGGCCCCCCCGGCTCTCCCCCCTCCATACTCCCAACGGCCCCGCTCTTCTTTCGCCAGCTATGTTCCGTCCCTCGTCCCGCTATACTTACAGTTGCCCTCTCCCCGTCCCCTCTCAGGTAGGTATGCAGCTTCCGAAAGCCTCCCTTTTGAGCGCTCTTTTCGCCTTTTGTATTGTTTCGCCAACGACCTGCCTCTGCCCGTGGATTCAGATTGTATACAATGTTTAATGTATGAAAAACTCTCATGCTTCAGATGAAAATGATGCGTTTTACAAATTGCATTTCCTGTGGTAAAGTATAGACAGTAAGAGAAAGGAGTTGTTTGAATATGGCACTGGTTACGAAAATGAATCGCTGCGCCGTCTGCGGCAGCAGCCAGATCTCTCTGATGGCGGATGGTAAGTACTACCACTGCGAGGCCTGCGGGGCCACCTCCAACCACACGATGCCCGCCGCCGATCTGGCCAAGGTCGATCGCATCTCCCTCATGGGCGGCAGCACGGAGGAGATCGAGACCCTGCGTCATCGGTATCCCCGTCTGGGTCTCACCACCTGGACCAAGGAGAATCGGGTACAGCTGTAACCCTTTATTTCACCCTCTGGAGCGGCATGAGTTACCTCCTCACCGCTAAATGATAAAAACAGGACGCCGATACGGGGCGTCCTGTTTTTCCATTTTCAGCGCTGACTTATCGGGCGCTCGTCCCCGAAGATCAGATCGTCGATATCGGGCTTTCGCTCCATGGGCTCCACTCCTCTCTGTTTCCATACCCTCCATTCTATGTATCGGGGTCGGAGAAAATGTCTCCCGGCATTTTTTGCAGTCGCTCTTGGACAAAAGCCTTGTCCGGCTGTCCCGTTTTCGGGCATTTTTTCCTGTCCGGATGCCGTCCTGTTTCTGTCCGTTTTTTGTCCAGTTTCGCCTGATCGCCGCAAAAATCGGCAAAACAAAATTTTCCATAGGGGAAGGGGTTGCTTTTTTTCATTTTCATGATACAATAACAGTACAAATCTTAATGGAGGTGCTTCCCATGGCTTATCAGATCGGTTCCGGCTGCGTCAGCTGCGGTGCTTGCGCAGACGTATGTCCTGTTGGTGCCATTTCTCAGGGTGACGATCATTATGTGATCGACGCTAACTCCTGCCTGGACTGCGGTACTTGCAGCGATACCTGCCCCAATGGCGCTATCAGCCCTGCTGAATAATTACATAGCAAGGACGAAAAACACCGGAGCGGATGCTCCGGTGTTTTTTGCTGTCTTGCGCCGGAGGCGCTCCCCGTGGTACAATACTATCAATGATTCCGGCAGGATACCGGCTGCCATCTCGCGGATGGTGGAGAATATCATAAGTATCTCTGCCCAGAGAAAAGGAGGGGTACACATGGAGCACTGGGACCGGCTGCGGGGCGATCAGGGCTTTTACTGGGATGACGGTCTGTTCCGCCCCTCCACGGATACCTTTCTGTTGGGGGGCTTTCCCGTCCTGCGCCGTGGGGAACGGGTCTGCGACTTAGGAGCCGGGACGGGGCTGCTGGGGGCGCTGCTGCTGACACGGGAGCCGTCCCTCACCGTCACCGGGCTGGAGCTGCGGGAGGACGCCTGCCGTCTGGCCCGGCGCACCGCAGAGCGCAGCGGCTGGCAGGAGCGGCTGCTGTGCCGGCAGGGGGACCTGCGGCGGCGGGAGGACCTGCCCCCGGCGGGCGGGTTCGATCTGGTGGTATCCAATCCCCCCTACTTCCCGCCGGAGACGGGGCGTGTCTCTCCGCAGGAGACACGGAGTGTCGCCCGATCGGAGGTGGTGTGTACGCTGGAGGATGTGTGCCGGGCCGCCGGTTGGCTGCTGCGGTGGGGCGGGCGCTTCTGTGTGGTGTTCCCCACAGAGCGGCTGGCGGAGCTGATGGAGACGGCCCGCCGTTTCGGGCTGGAGCCCAAGCGGCTGCGGATGGTGCAGCACGACGCCGCCGGGGTCCCCGGTCTGGTGCTGCTGGAGTGCCGCCGGGGTGGGAAGCCCGGGCTGCGGGCAGAGCCTGCGCTGCTGCTCTACGGCCCCGACGGCCGAGAGACGGCGGAGCATCGCCGTGCCTATTTTCGTGAGGAGGAGCAAGCGCTATGAGCGGAACATTATATCTGGTAGCCACCCCCATCGGCAATCTGGGGGATCTGTCCCCCCGTGGGGTGCAGACCCTGCAGGAGGCAGACTTCATCGCCGCCGAGGACACCCGTGTGTCCATGAAGCTGCTGAACCATTTCGACATCAAAAAGCCGCTGGTCAGCTACCACGAGCACAACCGGGCCGCCGCCGGGCAGGCCATTCTGGCCCGGCTGCTGGCCGGGGAGACGTGTGCGCTGGTGACGGACGCCGGGACCCCTGCCATCAGTGATCCCGGCGAGGATCTGGTGCGGCTGTGCGGGGAAAACGGCGTCACGGTGCAGGCCATCCCCGGCTGCTGCGCCGCCGTGTGCGCTCTGGCGGTATCGGGGCTGCCCACCGGGCGGTTCACCTTTGAGGGATTCCTCTCTGCCAACAAAAAGGAGCGGCGGGAGGCCCTGACCCGGCTGGCGGCGGAGCAGCGCACCATGGTGTTCCACGAGGCGCCCCACAAGCTGCGGCCCACGCTGACGGATATGCTGGAGCTGCTGGGAGACCGGCCGGTAGCGCTGTGCCGGGAGCTGACCAAGCTCCACGAGGAGACCATCCGCACCACCCTGTCCGGCGCTGTGGCGCTGTACCGGGAGAAGGAGCCACGGGGGGAATACGTGCTGGTGGTGGCGGGAGCCCCCCGGCAGGAGGCCCCGGCCCTGACGCTGGCGGAGGGCGTGGCCATGGTGCAGAGCCTGCGGCAGCAGGGCCAGCGGATGAAGGACGCCGTCCGCCGGGTGGCGGAGGACACAGGTCTCTCCCGCAACGAGCTATATCAGGCGGCACTGCAAGAGGAGTGAGGCAGGGCCTTTCAGCGGATGCCGGAGGTGCATATGATCGACTATACCATCGACTATATAAAGGCGCACGAATTTTCCGCCGGCCACCGGAAGCGGCTGTTACAGGACCGGAAATGCGGCTGCTTTTATTGCCTGAAAATTTTCGCCCCCAAGGAGATCAGCAGTTGGATCGAGGACGTGGGCGGTACGGCGATCTGCCCGTATTGCGGCATAGATTCCGTCATCGGGGAGCATAGCGGGTATCCCATCACCAGAGAATTTCTGGAGCAGATGCGCCAATATTGGTTTTGAGAGATCGCAATACCAACATATGGAAAATTTTCTATGCGGTCATCCTGTCCTGAAAAGCTGTCCGTGGGAGACAGCTATTTTCAGGGCGGTGGTTTTCGTGCAGCATTTGGGTGCAGCAAATGGCAAGAAGAGGGAAGAGCCTTTTTAGCTCCTCCCTCTTCCTCATTTATTCTCATCAGTTCATGGAGTCGGCGGTATCGTGGAACAGCTCCCGGACACGCTCCAGCAGGGGGCGGTGCTCCGGCCGGGAGAGATCCTCGTCCCGGCACAGCAGTGCTCTGGCGGCAGACTGGGCCTCCTCCAGCAGCTGCATATCGCAGGCCAGATCCGCAATTTTCAGGGTAGGCAGGCCGTGCTGCCGCTGGCCGAAGAAGTCACCGGGGCCACGCAGGTGCAGGTCCTCCTGAGAAATTTCAAATCCGTTGTTGGTGCGGGTCATGACCTTCAGCCGCCGCCGGGTCTCCTCGCTGGGATGCTCCGACAGCAGGATGCAGTAGCTCTTGGCCTGACCACGACCCACCCGGCCACGCAGCTGGTGCAGCTGGGACAGGCCGAAGCGCTCGGCGTTCTCCACCACCATGCAGGTGGCGTTGGGGACGTCCACTCCCACCTCCACCACGGTGGTGGACACCAGAACATCGCTTCCCCCGGCGGCGAAGGTCTCCATGACCTTCTCCTTTTCCTTGGGCTTCATCTTGCCGTGGAGTACCGACACCCGCAGGTCCGGGAAGGTCTCCTCCTGCAGCTTTTTGGCGTAGGCCGTGACGGCCTTCCGCTCGTCGGGGAGGGTATCACCGTCCCCCACCAGCGGGCAGACGATGAACACCTGATGACCCTCCTGCACCTGCTTGCGCAGGAAGGCGTTGACCCGCGGGCGGTAGCTCTCCCCCAAGGCAAAGGTATCCACCTTCTGCCGTCCCGGCGGCAGCTGGTCGATGACCGACACATCCAGATCGCCGTAGATCACCAGCGCCAGCGTCCGGGGAATGGGGGTGGCCGACAGCACCAGCATATGGGGGGCCTCCGCCTTCTGGCTCAGGGCCGCCCGCTGGTTGACGCCGAAGCGGTGCTGCTCGTCCGTCACCACCAGCCCCAGCCGTCCGTACTGCACGTCCCCCGTCAGCAGGGCGTGGGTACCGATGCACAGGTCGATGGTACCGGCGGCCAGTCCCGCCAGCGTCTCCCGCCGCTCCCTGGCACGGGTGGAGCCGGTGAGCAGGGCGCAGGTCAGACCCAGCCGGGCCATCAGGGGCGACAGCGTTTCAAAGTGCTGCCGGGCCAGTATCTCCGTAGGGGCCATCAGGGCCGACTGCCACCCGCTCTGGGCGGCGAACCAGATGCAGGCCGCCGCCACCATAGTCTTGCCGCTGCCCACGTCCCCCTGACACAGGCGGTTCATGGGGCGGCCGGCGGTCATGTCGCCTATGGCATCCTCCACGGCACGGCGCTGGGCGTCCGTCAGCGTGAAGGGCAGGGCGTTATAAAAGGGATCCATGGAGACCTTGCGGCACGCCGGGCCGGACACGTCCTCCCGGCGGCTCCGCAGCAGCCGGAGGCCGCAGGTCAGCAGGAACAGCTCCTCGAAAGCCAGACGGCGCCGGGCTTGGGTCAGAGCCTCCGGCGAATCGGGGAAGTGGACGTTTTCGTAGGCGTAGTTGATGTAGCACAGGCGGTGCTCCCGCCGCACCTCATCCGGCAGTACGTCCGGCAGCAACTCCCGGCAGGCGTCCAGCCCCTGCCGCACCGCCTGCGTCAGCATCAGCTGGCTGATGCCCGCCGTCAGTGGGTAGATGGGCATGATGCGCCCCGTCAGCTGCCGGTGGCCCTCCGGCTCCAGCAGGGGGTTCACCAGCTGGTGACGGCGCTGGCCCTCTACCTTGCCGTAGAAGATGTAGATCTCCCCCCGGTGGAGGCTGTTTTTCCGGTACTCCTGATTGAAGAACACAATGTCCAGCGCTCCTGTCTCGTCCACGGCACGGGTTCGGACGATGGTGCGGCCGCCGGGGATGCGGTAGGCGGTGGGATCGGCGGCGATCATGGCCCGGACACAGACGTTCTCCCCCTCCGTCAGGTCACGGATGGGGCGGGTCAGGGTCCGGTCCTCGTAGGAGCGGGGGAAATAGCTGATGAGGTCACGCAGGGTGGTGATGCCCAGCTTCTCCAGCGCCTTGGCCCGTGTCTCTCCGATCCCTTTGATATATCGCACGTTGGTGGATAGCTCTGCCATAGGGCCGCCTCCTTAAAACCATTTTTTGCGCTTGAAGATCCACAGCTCCACCAGCACGCACACGGCGCTGACGATGCAGATCACCAGATAGCCGTGCTCCGCCGTCAGCTCCGGCATATTCCGGAAGTTCATGCCGTACCAGCCGGCGATGAGAGATAGGGGCAGGAACACCGTGGTGACGATGGTGAGGATCTTCATGATCTGGTTCTGCCGCATATCCACCTGCGTCTGGTGCATCTCCCGCAGCTGGAGGGAATACTCCTTCTCCTGCTCCGTCATGGTCAGCAGCCGCTGGGCCTTGCCGGAGAGATGCTCCAGCAGCCGCTGGACGTGCTCCTCTGCGTCCGGGATGGCATCGGCCAGCACGGCATAGAGGTCGTCCAGCTGGGCATAGTAGCCCGCCAGCACCGACAGCTCCCGGCGGATGCGGAAGATCTTCTTGTCGAAATCCTCCGCCTGTTGCGCCAGCAGAACTTCCTCCAATGCCGTCAGGCGCTCCTCGTAGTGCTGGAGGCTTTCCATGTCCTCCGCCGTCAGCCGGGCCAGCAGCTCCGACAGCAGCTGAGCCGGGGTCTCCCCCGGAAGGCCCGGCAACAGGCCCTGCAAAAAACTGCCCTTTTCCACCAGCAGCAGCTTTTTCTCCGTCAAATAGTAGCCGAAGAAGTGCTTTTCGCCGGTGGGGGCCATGCGCTGGGGCATGGCGTAGGTCCCGATGACGCCGCTCTGGAGCCGCTCCGCCTTGCAGAATACGCCCCGTCCCGGCAGGATCTGGTGCCGGGCGGTCAGCTCCGGATAGCGCTGGCCAAAGGCTTCAAAGGTCAGCAGCTCATATAATTCGCTCATATCATGTACCTTCCCGAATGTGAGATGGGTTCGCCCAAATGGCGCAGAGCCATTTGGGCGATGAGGGTGTATCGATCGCTGTCCAGCTTGAGGACGGCCATGAAGGCCTCGGTGGGAACCTGCACGGTTCCCAGGTTCCGCATCTTCTTGCCTGCTCCCCACAAAAGCAAGCTTTTGTGGGGTCCCCGGATCAGATTCAAATGGCCGGAAATGAATTCCGCCCATTTCAAGGTTTTGCCTGCGGCAAAACGCTTGGACGCCGCACTTGCGGCGGGAAGGCAAAAAGAATCAATCGCTGTCCAGCTTGAGGACGGCCATGAAGGCCTCGGTGGGAACCTGTACGGTTCCCAGATTCCGCATCTTCTTCTTGCCTTCCTTCTGCTTTTCCAGCAGCTTCTTTTTACGGGTGATATCGCCGCCGTAGCACTTGGCCAGCACGTCCTTACGCATGGCCTTCACCGTTTCACGGGCGATGATGCGCCCGCCGATGGCCGCCTGAATGGGTACTTCGAACAGCTGGCGGGGGATATTCTCCTTCAGCTTTTCGCACAGCCGCCGGGCGCGGGGATAGGCCTTATCCCGGTGGGCGATGAAGCTGAGGGCGTCCACGCCGTCGCCATTCAGGAGCAGGTCTACCTTCACCAGATCGCTGGCGCGGTAGCCGGAGAGCTCATAATCCAGCGAGGCGTAGCCCTTGGTGTTGGCCTTCAGGGTATCGAAAAAGTCGTAGATGATCTCGTTGAGGGGCATCTGGTAGTGCAGCTCCACCAGATGGGTATCCAGATACTGCATATCCTTGAACTCGCCCCGGCGCTCCTGACACATGGGCATGATGTTGCCCACGAACTCGTTGGGGGCGATGATGGAGACCCTCACATAGGGCTCCTCGGCGTGCTCAATGGTGCCGGGGTCCGGGTAGTTGTGGGGGTTATCCACCTTCACCATGGTGCCGTCGGACTTATAGACGTGGTAGATGACGCTGGGGAGGGTGGTCACAAGGTCCAGATTGAACTCCCGCTCCAGCCGTTCCTGAATGATCTCCATGTGGAGCATCCCCAAAAAGCCGCAGCGGAAGCCGAAGCCCAGCGCCACGGAGCTCTCCGGCTCAAAGGTCAGGGAGGCGTCGTTGAGCTGAAGCTTCTCCAGCGCATCCCGCAGATCCGGGTACTTGCTGCCGTCCTCGGTGTAGATGCCGCAGTAGACCATGGATTGGGCGGGGCGGTAGCCCGGCAGAGGCTGGTCGGCGGGGTCATCCGCTCCGGTGATGGTGTCGCCCACCTGCGTATCCTTGACGTTTTTGATGCTGGCGGTGAAGTAGCCCACCTCACCGGCCTGCAGGGCATCGGTAGGCTCATTGCCCAGCGGCTTCAGGTAGCCGCACTCCAGAATGGTATACTCGGCGCCGGTGGCCATCATGCGGATGGTCTGGCCCTTGCGGAGGGTCCCCTGCTTCACCCGGAAGTACACCACCACGCCCACATAGGGGTCATACTGGCTGTCGAATACCAGCGCCTGCAGGGGGGCCTTGGGGTCGCCGCTGGGGGCGGGAATATTCTGAACGATATCCTCCAGCACCGCCTGAATGTTGATCCCCTGCTTGGCGGAGATCTCCGGGGCGTCCATGGCCGGCAGGCCGATGATGTCCTCCACCTCCTGCTTGGCCTTCATGGGGTCGGCGGCGGGCAGGTCGATCTTGTTGAACACCGGCAGGATCTCCAGATCGTGCTCCATGGCCAGATAGGTATTGGCCAGCGTCTGTGCCTCCACGCCCTGAGTGGCGTCCACCACCAGCACGGCGCCCTCGCAGGCCGCCAGAGACCGGGACACCTCGTAGTTGAAGTCCACATGGCCCGGCGTGTCGATGAGGTTCAGGGCGTAGGTCTCCCCGTCCTGCGCCGTGTAAAACAGGTGGACGGCACGGGACTTGATGGTGATGCCACGCTCCCGCTCCAAGTCCATGTTGTCGAGGATCTGGTTCTCCATCTCCCGTGCCGGTACGGCGTTGCACAGCTCCAGCAGGCGGTCTGCCAGCGTGGATTTGCCGTGGTCGATGTGGGCAATGATGGAAAAGTTTCTGATATGGGATTGGTCAAACATATAGGCCTCCTTAGGTCGTTGGTTTCTTAATGCTGGTAGGACTTGCAGCGCTCGTCCACGCTGTGGAACACCTGCGCTGCGCTCTGGCCCACGCCGGGCTGGCCCGTCAGGCTCTCCGGCGTCAGCTCCGGCATCCCCTCCTGAGCGGCCAGCGCCTGCCGGTAGCGCAGGGCGCATAGCTGCATATCCGCCGCCACCAGTCCGCCGTCAAAGGCCGGGGGGGCCACGGCGAACAGATCCTCGTTGCCGCCGCCCTGCCGGTACAGCTGCCGCAGCAGCTGATACAGGGCGTCGCCCAGATAGTCCCCGGCGGCGGTGATGGCCTCCCGGTCCCCGGTCTTGCCCAGCAGTTCAAAGAGGACCCCGGTGGTGTTCACCACCAGCTTTTTTTGCAGAGTCGCCAGAATACTGCCCCGGAGGCTGCCCTTCTCGCCGCTGGAGTCGTACACGTCCTCCGCCTCGATGATGGAGCCGTCCCGGTTCAGAGTGCGGCCCAGCAGGAAATCCGCCGACACGTGGTAGTAGGCGCAGGCCTTCACCACAAAGGCAAGGCCCGGCTCCCGGATGCCGTTTTCATAGTGGCTCAGCAGGGCCTGGCTGATGCCCAGCTCCCCGGCCGCCTTCCGCTGGGAGACGCCCTTCTCCTGCCGCAGCAGGCTCAATGTGCGGGAAAAATCAGTCGCCATTCTCTCTCACCCGTTCTCTTTCTGTTTATACGTTCAGTAAATTATATCTTCTTTATTACCCGATGTAAATAAAAATCTCGCCGGGGCGGCAAACTTTTGCGGAGTTTACCGCTCCATCCCATTCACAAATTGTTTACAGAATAAACATCAAAAAAGGTCAAATACCCTATTGACATTTCCTACCGTCGTGGTATACTATGGGCAAATGTCAAGGAAAGGCAATATCAAATCAGGAGGGAACGATATGGGAATCACAGATATGATCGCCGGGTTCATTCAGGAGGCGCTGGACGATGCAGGCGGTGTTTTGGAGATGCAGCGGGGGGATCTGGCCCAGCGATTTGGGTGCGTACCCAGCCAGATCAACTACGTCATGTCCACCCGGTTCTCTCCGGAGCACGGCTACATCGTGGAATCCCGGCGGGGCGGCGGCGGCTACATCCGCATCACCCGTGTCCATGTGGACCGGCAGACGCTGATGATGCACGTCATCAACTCCATCGGGTCGGAGATCGATCCGGCCAGCGCCAGAGCCATCCTCTCCAATCTGGTGCAGTCGGAGGCCATCCCCGCCCAGACGGGAAAGCTGCTGGTGAGCCTTTTGTCGGACGCCGCTCTGCGATCCGTTCCCAAGGATCAGCGCAGCGTCCTGCGGGCCGACCTGCTGAAGCAGGCCCTCATCCATCTGGTATAGCGTCGGATCGGTACAGTTGACCGGTTTGATTTTTCGATAAGGAGGAAATCATTATGAAATGTCAGAATTGCGGAAGAAATGAAGCGACTTACTACTATAAGAGCAGCATCAACGGACGGGTCACTGAGACGCACCTGTGCGCCGACTGCGCCCGGAAGCTGGGCTATGTGCAGCGGATGCAGCCGGACAGCTTCTTCGGCGACGACTTCTTTTCCCATCCCTTCCGGCTCTTCGAGCCGCTGCTGGGCGGGTTTGGCAATCGCCTGCTGACGGAGTTCCCGGAGCCGGTGGATGTGACCCGGCAGGCCCAACAGGCCGTGGCGGAGGCCCCGGAGGATGCGCTGGTGGACAAGGCGGAGCAGGAGCGCTTCTCCCTGCAGCGTCAGCGCAACGCCCTGCAGACACAGCTGCGTCACGCCGTAGAGGCCGAGGACTTCGAGTCCGCCGCCAGACTGCGGGATCAGCTGAAGGCACTGCCTCAGCAATAATGCCCCGGCAATAATTTTGGTAGATCACCACACCTTTTGAAAGGAAGTGTTTCTTTATGATGGAAAATAAATTCACCCCTCGTGCAGAGGAGGCTCTGCGTCTGGCCCAGGAGGCCGCTGAGGATATGGGACATGGCTATGTGGGCTCCGAGCACCTGCTGCTGGGCCTGCTGCGGGAAGAGGAGGGCATTGCCCACCGTGTGCTGGAGGAGAACGGACTCACTGACGAGTTGGTCTGCGACATCCTGCACCGCAGCGTAGGCACCGGCGTCTCCGGTGCCGCACCCTCTCAGGGGCTGACGCCCCGTGCCAAGAGCGCCGTGGAGTTGGCCGTTTCCGAGGCCGCCCGCACCGGCGCCGGCTACATCGGCACCGAGCATCTGCTGATGGGGCTGCTGCGGGAGGGCAACAACATGGCCCTGCGCATCCTGCGCACCGTGGGCATCGACCCCAAGAAGCTGTATAGCGCCGTGGTGAAGAAGCTTAATGAGGCGCCCCGCACCGCCGCCGTGTCCGGCAGCGCTTCCGCGCCCGCACAGGAGGGCGGCAAGAAGGGCGCTCTGGAGGAGTATACCCGTGACCTGACGGAGGCGGCCCGCAGCGGCAAGCTGGATCCCGTCATCGGCCGGGAGAAGGAGATCCAGCGGGTCATCCAGATCCTGTCCCGCCGCACCAAGAATAACCCCGTGCTCATTGGTGAGCCCGGCGTAGGCAAGACCGCCATCGCAGAGGGCCTGGCCCAGCGCATCGCCGCTGCCGACGTGCCGGAGGAGCTGCTGGACAAGCGGGTCCTGTCGCTGGATCTGTCCGGCATGGTGGCCGGCACCAAGTACCGGGGTGAGTTTGAAGAGCGCATCAAGAACACCATCGACGAGGTGAAGAAGGCCGGCAACGTCATCCTTTTCATCGACGAGCTGCACACCATCGTGGGCGCCGGCTCCGCCGAGGGTGCCGTGGACGCCGCCAACATTCTCAAGCCCGCTCTGTCCCGCGGCGAGATCCGTGTGGTGGGTGCCACCACCCTCAACGAGTACCGCAAGTACATCGAGAAGGACGCCGCTCTGGAGCGCCGGTTCCAGCCCGTCACCGTGGGAGAACCCTCCCCGGAGGCTACGCTGGAGATCCTGAAGGGACTGCGGGATAAGTACGAGGCTCACCACCGTCTGACCATCACCGATGGGGCGCTGGAGGCCGCCGTGGCGCTGTCCCGCCGGTACATCAACGACCGGTTCCTGCCGGATAAGGCCATCGATCTGATGGACGAGGCCGCCAGTCAGGTGCGTATGGCCGCCGAATCCGCCTCCCCCGATCTGAAGGATCTGGAGGAGAAGATCGCCGCCCTGCACCGGGAGAAGGAGGAGGCTGTCGCCGCTCAGGACTTCGAGAAGGCCGCTCAGCTACGGGATATCGAGAAGAATTATCAGGAGCAGGTGGAGATCGAGCGGGATAAGTGGCATAAGCAGATGTCCACCAACCGTGGCACCGTCACCGAGGACGACATCGCCAAGGTGGTAGCCGGCTGGACCGGCATCCCCGTCACCCGTCTCACCGAAGACGAGAGCCAGCGCCTGCTGAAGCTGGAGGAGACTCTGCATCAGCGGGTGGTGGGTCAGGACGAGGCTGTGGCCGCCGTGGCCAAGGCCATCCGCCGCAGCCGTGTGGGTCTGAAGGACCCCAAGCGGCCCATCGGTTCCTTCCTGTTCCTCGGCCCCACCGGCGTGGGCAAGACGGAGTTGTGCAAGACGCTGGCCGAGTCCATGTTCGGGGATGAGAACGCCATGATCCGGATCGATATGTCCGAATACATGGAGAAGCACACGGTGTCCCGGCTGGTGGGCTCGCCTCCCGGCTATGTGGGTCACGAGGAGGGCGGTCAGCTCACCGAAAAGGTGCGCCGTCACCCCTACTCCGTGGTGCTGTTCGATGAGATCGAGAAGGCCCACCCCGATGTGTGGAACATTCTGCTGCAGATTCTGGAGGACGGTATCGTCACCGACTCTCAGGGCCGCCGGGTGGACTTCAAGAACACCATCATCGTCATGACCTCCAACGTGGGCGCCAAGAACATCACCGCCGCCGAGAAGCCGCTGGGCTTTGACGGCAGCGATCCCGACGCCCAGAAGGACGAGGCCCAGAGCTTCGCCCGTATCCGGGAGGCCGTTATGACGGAGCTGCGCCAGACCTTCCGGCCGGAGTTCCTGAACCGTATCGACGAGATCATCGTGTTCCGCCAGCTGACGGAGGAGAACATCCGCAGCATCGCCCGCCGGATGCTGGACATCATCGGCGGCCGCATGGCCCAGCAGGGCATCACCCTGCAGGCCGACGACGACGCCGTGGCCGCACTGGCCAAGGACGGCTTTGACGCCCGCTACGGCGCCCGTCCCCTGCGCCGCACCCTCCAGACGGAGGTGGAGGATGCAGTGGCCGAGCAGATGCTGGAGGGGAAACTCCAGTCCGGCGACACCGCTCATGTGTGCCTGAAGGACGGCAAGGTGGTCATCGAGAAGTAAAAACCGCAAGGCCCGGAGGTCTTGCAGTCAGGCCAAGGGGCCGCAGGCAAATGCCTGCGGCCCCTTTTTTCATACAGACACCGGCACTTACCGGCTGTGGCGGCGGAGGCAGGTGAGATGCAAAGAGGGGAGCAAGCGAAGGCTTGCTCCCCTCTTGATTTTTCTCTCTTACTGGGGCATGGTCTGCACCACGCCACGGGCGCAATCCACCGACACCCGGACGCCGTCCTCCAGACGGCGGGTGGCATCGCCCGCCCCCACCAGCACAGGCTTGCTCAGCAGCAGGCCTACCGTGGCGGCGTGGCACTCGGCGCTGCCCTCCTCGCAGATGATGGCGGCGGCATCCCGCAGATACGGCAGCAGTTCATTGGTGGTATATGGCACCACCAGCACGTCGCCGGCGTGGAACTTCTCCGCCACCTCCTCCACGCTGCGGCACACGCACAGCGGGCCGGAGGCCGTCCGGCCGCCTACGCCCACTGCATTCAGCAGCGACCCGCCCACCTGCTGGATACGGATCATGTTGGTGGTGCCGGAGATGCCCACCGGCACGCCGGCGGTGATGACCACCAGATCGCCGTGGCGGATGAGGCCCGCCTTCTCTGCCGACTGCACCGCCAGCTCCACCAGCTCGTCGGTGTTCTCGGCACGGGGCATGGTGATGGGCTCCACGCCCCAGTAAAGGGCCATCTGGCGCTGCACCTGCTCCTCCAGCAGCAGGGCTACCACCGTGGTCTCCGGACGGAAGGAGCTGACCATCTGGGCGGTGATACCCGCCTGACTCACCGTCAGGATGGCGTCGGCACCGATATCCTTGGCAGTGGTGCAGGCGGCGTGGGCCGTGGCGGCGGTGATGTTCATACGGTTGCGGCACCGCAGTCCCAGCAGTCTGGCATCATCTGTGTGGGATTCGGTTTTCCGGGCGATGGCGTCCATGGTCTGCACCGCCTCCACCGGGTACCGGCCCGCCGCCGTCTCGCCGGAGAGCATGATGGCGCTGGTGCCGTCGTAGATGGCGTTGGCCACGTCGGTGATCTCGGCACGGGTGGGCCGGGGGTTCTCGATCATGGAGTCCAGCATCTGGGTGGCAGTAATTACCGGCTTCCCGGCGGCCACGCACTGGGCGATCATATTCTTCTGGATGGCGGGGATCTCCGTGAAGTCGATCTCCACGCCCATGTCACCGCGGGCCACCATGATGCCGTCCGCCGCCGCCAGGATCTCCGTCAGGTTGTTGATGCCCTCCTGATTCTCGATCTTGGCGATGATGCGGATGCGGGACTTGCGGCTCTCCAGCAGCTTGCGGAGCTCCCGCACGTCGGCGGCGGAGCGGACAAAGCTGGCGGCGATGAAGTCAAAGCCCTCCTCCATGCCGAAGAGGATATCCTCACGATCCTGCTGGCTCATATAGGGCATGGACAGAGACACGCCGGGGACGTTGACTCCCTTGTGATCCTTCATGACGCCGCCGTTTTCCACCCGGCAGCGGATGGTGGAGGCGGTGGTAGAGCGCACCGTCAGCCGCACCAGACCGTCATCTAACAGGATGGTGTCCCCCGCCTTGACGTCCTGCGGCAGCTCGGCGTAGGTGACAGCGCAGCGGGTGGCGTCACCCTCCACGTCCTCCACCGTCAGGGTGAACTCCTGCCCCTCCTGCAAGGTCACGGAGCCGCCGGCAAAGTTCTTCAGTCGCACCTCCGGCCCTTTGGTATCCAGCATGGCCGCCACCGGCAGATCCAGCTCCCGCCGCAGAGCCTTCACCTGCTCCAGCCGGGCCTTGTGCTCCGGGTGGGTGCCGTGGGAGAAGTTGAAGCGGGCCACGTTCATGCCCGCCAGCATCATCTCCCGCAGCACGCCCTCGCCGTCGGTGGCGGGGCCCAGTGTGCAGACGATTTTTGTCTTTCTCATGATATATCCTCCTCTCCGGGGCCGTGGCTCCGGTTTCTCTTCGGGCCTATTCTACCAGACTTTTCCGCCGGGAACAAGGCTGCCGGGTCGGGGCAGCGCATACTTTAAGGAAACTTTTTGGCATTTTTAGCCCTCTTGACGATATCTGCATGAAAATTTATTCCGCATTTTGTGAATAAAAGCATTGACATATGGTAGTCCGCTGTGCTAAAGTACAGACAAGATTTTTGAAAGGAGCAAAATCGGGTATGAAGTTCGCCGCATCTGCAAATCTGTATTTTGGGTATTCCTACTTTTACTTTTATTTTGCAAAAGTAAAAGCGATTTGTGATGCCCAGCAGCGAAAAAGTGCTTGATACCGATTTTCTTCTTTTGAAAACAAACCGTATCGAGAGACGCCGTTCGGATCACATATCCGGGCGGCGATTTTATTTTCCGTCCGGGCCGGAGGAATCTCCCACATCCAGATTCAGGAGGAATTTGTCATGAAAAAGAAACGTTCTCTTTGCGCCGCTCTGCTGGCGGGACTGATGGTGACGGCGGTATGCCTCACCGGCTGCGGTAAAAAAGCCGACGACAACGCCGGCGGAGGCAGCAGCGATCCCGACAAGGTCTATCAGGTGGGCGTGTGCCAGCTGACCCAGCACGATGCGCTGGACGCCGCTACGCAGGGCTTCGTGGATGCCCTGAATACCATTCTCGGAAGTGAGCACGTCAACATCGACGTGCAGGTGGCCTCCGGCGACAGCACCACCTGCACCCCCATCGTCAACTCCTTCGTCAACAAGAAGGTAGACCTCATCATGGCCAACGCCACCCCGGCCCTGCAGGCCGCCTATAACGCCACCACCGCCATTCCCATTCTCGGCACCTCCGTTACGGAGTACGGCGTGGCACTGGGACTCTCCGACTTCAGCGGCACCGTGGGCGGCAACATCAGCGGCACCTCCGATCTGGCGCCCCTGACGGAGCAGGCGGACATGATCCTGGAGCTGGTGCCGCAGGCCAAGACTGTGGGACTGCTGTACTGCTCCGCCGAGCCCAACTCCGAATATCAGGTGAAGGTGGTGGAGGACTACCTCTCCGGCAAGGGCATCACCTGCACCCGCTACTCCTTCAGCGACAGCAATGACGTGGCCGCCGTCACCACCAAGGCCGCCGCCGACAGCGACGTCATCTACATCCCCACCGACAACACCGCCGCCTCCTGCACCGAGACCATCGGCAGCATCGTCCGCTCCGCCAAGACCCCCGTTGTGGCCGGTGAGCAGGGTATCTGCGTCGGCTGCGGCATTGCCACCCTCTCCATCAGCTACTACGATCTGGGCTACAAGACCGGCGAAATGGCCGCTCAGATCCTCAAGGGCGAGGCGGATATCTCCCAGATGCCCATTGAATACGCCAATGCCTCCAAGCTCTACAACGCCGATATGTGCCAGGAGCTGGGCATCACCGTACCGGAGGGCTACACCGCTCTGGAGGGCTGAAGCACTCCCTGAGAAAACAGGAATCGGAAAAGGAAGGAAACATAAATATGATCGATCTGCTGAGTTCCCTGCCGGGCGCCGTGGCTCAGGGCCTCATCTGGGGCATAATGGCGGTGGGCGTTTACATCACCTATAAGCTGCTGGACATCGCCGATCTGACGGTGGACGGCTCCATCTGTACCGGTGCGGCGGTCTGCACCATGATGCTGCTGAGCGGCCGGAGCCTGTGGCTGGCGGTGCTGTGCGCCGTGGCGGCGGGCCTGCTGGCCGGGGTCGTGACGGGCCTGCTGCATATCTGGCTGGGCATCCCCCCCATTCTGGCAGGCATCCTGACCCAGATGACCCTGTGGTCCGTGAACCTGAAGATCCTGGGCAAGGCCAATCAGGGCCTGTCCGTCCGGGACAACCACGTCCTTCTCAGCCAGATGGACGTCCCCGGTGCGCTGGTGGTGCTGGCCATTGCCGCCGTGCTGGTGGTGGCGGTGCTGTACCTGTTCTTCGGCACGGAGCTGGGCTGCGGCATCCGGGCCACCGGCTGCAACCCCGTCATGAGCCGGGCGCAGGGCATCAACACCGATCTCAGCAAGGTCATCGGGCTATCCCTCTCCAACGGGCTGGTGGCCCTGTCCGGGGCGCTGCTGTGCCAGTATCAGGGCTACGCCGATATCAACATGGGCCGGGGCGCCGTGGTCATCGGTCTGGCGGCAGTGGTCATCGGGGAGGCGGTGGTCAAGCACATCTCCCCCAACTTCGCCGTCCGGCTCACCGGCGTGCTGGTGGGCGCCGTTATCTACTATCTGGTGTATCAGGTCATCATCTTCGTGGGCTTCGACACCGATCTGCTGAAAATGTTCTCGGCGCTGGTGGTGGCCGCCTTTTTGGGCGTGCCGTATGTGAAGAAGCAGTTGGCCCGGAAGCACCATGTCAAAGGAGGGATCCGTCATGCTTGAAATGCGCCATGTGACCAAGATCTTCAATCCCGGTACCGTGGATGAGAAGATCGCCCTCAACGATCTGTCCTTCACCCTCAACGACGGGGACTTCGTCACCGTCATCGGCGGCAACGGCGCCGGAAAGAGCACCATGCAGAACGCCATCTGCGGCACATGGCTGCCGGATGCGGGGGAGATCCTTCTGGACGGGATCGACCTCTCCTCCCTGTCGGAGCACCAGCGGGCCAAGTATCTGGGCCGGGTGTATCAGGATCCCATGACCGGCACCGCCGCCGGGATGCAGATCGAGGAAAATCTGGCACTGGCGGCCCGCCGGGGCTTGCGGCGCACCCTGCGGCCCGGCATCCGCAAGTCGGAGCGGGAGGAGTACCGGCAGCGGCTCCAGGAGCTGGGGCTGGGGCTGGACACCCGTCTCTCGGCCAAGGTAGGCACCCTCTCCGGCGGCCAGCGGCAGGCGCTGACGCTGCTGATGGCCACTCTCCGCAAGCCGAAGCTGCTGCTGCTGGACGAGCATACGGCGGCGTTGGACCCCAAGACCGCCGCCAAGGTCATGGAGCTGACGGAGCGGATGGTGACGGAGGAGAAGCTCTCCACCCTGATGATCACCCACAATATGCGGGACGCCATCCGCTACGGAAACCGCCTTATCATGCTCCACGCCGGGCGCATCATTCTGGATATCTCCGGTCAGGAGAAGAAGGATCTCACCGTGCCGGAGCTGCTGGAGATGTTCGCCCGTGCCAGCGGCGACGAGTTCTCCGGCGACCGGGCCATTCTGGCATAAAGCCCCTTTCCTCACCCTCTACTTCTTCCGGCACTGCCGGGAGACTTCCTTCCTTTATTACCCAGCAAGGCCCCGCCGAAACCGGCGGGGCCTTGCTGGGTATTTTCGTTCATAAAAAGGGTGAGGGCGTGGTTTTACCACGTCCTCGCCCGGTGTGCTTGCGCTCAGATGCGCTTTTGCAGCTTTACCAACATCCGCTCAAACTCCTCCGGCCGGGGGCAGGTGAGCTCCACGGGCCGGCCGGTACGGGGATGAAGAAAGCGCAGGCCCGTGGCGTGGAGGCATTGGCCCGTCAGGCCCGGCACAGGATTCCTATTGCCGTACACGGTGTCCCCCAGAATAGGGTAGCCGATATAGGCCAGATGGACCCGGATCTGGTGGGTACGGCCCGTCTCCAGCCGGCAGCGCAGGTGGGTGACGCCGGGATACCGGGCCAGCACCTCCCAATGGGTGATGGCGGGACGTCCGCCGGCCACCACCGCCATCTTCTTGCGGTCGCTGCGGCTGCGGCCGATGGGGGCGTCCACGGTGCCGCTGTCCTGCCGGAAGTTCCCCACCGACAGACACTCATAGGTGCGGGCCAGCGTATGATCCGCCAGCTGAGCCGCCAGTGCCAGATGGGCGGCATCGTTTTTGGCGGCGATGATCAGGCCGCTGGTGTCCCGGTCGATGCGGTGTACGATGCCAGGGCGCTTCTCGCCGCCGATGCCGGAGAGGGAGTCCCCGCAGTGGTGCAGCAGGGCGTTGACCAGCGTGCCGTCCGGATGGCCCGGCGCCGGATGCACCACCATGCCCACGGGCTTATTCACCACGATGACGTCCTCATCCTCGTAGACCACGTCCAGCGGGATATCCTGCGGGACGGCCTCCGGCTCCTCTGCCTCCGGCAGCGTCACGCACAGCTCCTCCCCACCGGCGATGCGGTAGCTTTTGCCGGGGATGGCGCCATCACAGGTAACGCAGCCCTCCGCCAGCAGCCTTGCGGCGGCGGAGCGGGTCAGGCCCTCCACCCGCCGGGACAGGAAGCTGTCCAGCCGGGTGCCGGTATCCTCCTCAAGAGGGGTCAGACGGATCGTGTGCATGGTCAGGCTCCTTCTTTTTCTTGTCGTATTTTTCGTAGAGGAACAGGTAGTATATCCCGCCCAGAATGGCTCCCGCCACCACGCAGCAGTCCGCCAGATTGAACACCGGGTAGCTGAACAGCTGCAGATCGAACATATCCACCACGTAGCCGTGGACGATGCGGTCGATGATGTTGCCGATGCCCCCTGACAGGATCAGGGTGCAGGCGGTGATGCCCGTCCAGTGGCGCACCACCTTTTTGATGAGCAGCAGCGCCACCGCCGCCAGCAGCACCGCCGTGAACACCACCAGCAGCACCGTCCGGCCGGAGAAGCTGGACCATGCTGCCCCGTAGTTATGCAGCCGGGTCAGCTGCATGAAGCCCGGCAGGAACGGCGCCGACTCCCCCACGGCCAAGTGGGTCACCACCCAATATTTCAGTATCTGGTCGCCGGCCAGCAGCACGACGCCAAGGATCGCATACCACATAATGTACTCCTTCTGCACATGGATTTTGGCTATGGGTTTATTGTACCCTATCGACGGCGGGTTTGCAACCGCCGACTTGTAAACACTATGCAGGAGATGCCACTGATTTTTAACCGCACTGTCACCGGTTTGTAAATGTTTTTCATCATTTCGTGATGAATCTGTCCAGAAAATTCGGTATGATAGAGTCGTAAAGCAAACCAATGTGCATCCGGAAGAAAGGAGCTGCCATGAAAAGGCTTTGTGCGATCCTGCTGGGACTGATGATGCTGGCGGGCCTGTGTGCCTGCGGACGGAGAACCTCTCCCGCACCTGCTCCCAAAACGCCGGAGCCTGTCACGGTCATCACTCCGGCGCAGCCCGCCCCTTCGGAGGCGGTTCCCGTCTCCACTCCCGACGGCACCACACCGCTGACGGCGGCGGAGCTGGACTGGTTCGGGCGGTGCTTCTTCAACGTGGTCCCCGGCTGGGGCCCCAACCGGTTTCTGACCTGCGCCTATGCCCGGCCGGAGGACATGGATCTGGCGGCGGTGCTGGCCTGCGGGCCGGAGGGCGGCTGGAGCGTCACCTCTCAGGAGCGGAACATGATCGCCGCCGGGGGAACGGACAGCGTGGTCCGCATCCCGCTGGAGCAGGCGCAGGAGTTGATGCTGCGCTACACGGGGCTGGCCCTGTCCGACACACAGGGCGTGGGACTGGACAGCCTGCGCTACCTCTCGGAATACAATGCCTACTACCGGGTGGGCGGCGAGGCGGAGGCTGCCTACTGCCGCATCCTCTCCGGATGGCACACGGCGGACGGGCTGACGGTATTGCAGTATGACGGCGGCACCGTGACCCTGCGGCAGCTGGATGGTCGGTGGGTATTCGTATCCAACGTGCCGGGCCGCAGCGCATAAAAAGGTCTTACTCTTCCCTCTCATTCTCTCATAGGCGGAAGCAGCCGGACGGGTTCCCGTCCGGCTGCTTCCGTTATTTTTTGCTATTCCCCGGCTCCGTTTATTTTTTCTGTTCCCCGGCCTCGCAGCAAAACAGGATGTCCGCCCTCTGCAAGGAGCGGCAGTTTTTTGGATTTTTTCGTCGGGATTTCTTGTGCCGGGGGGAGAAATATGGTATACTAACGTGATAAATATGGAAGATAGTGCCCCGGCATCCCACCGGGGCGGGGAGGTACCCATTGGATAGAAAAACAGTTCTTCTGGACGAAGCGCAGCTGGAGCGGCAGCGGGAGTATACCCGCCAGCTGGCGGCCCTCCATCAGCAGCGGGGCAAGCCCGTCTATGCGCTGGTGGACACCTTCGGCTGCCAGCAGAATGTGGCCGACAGCCAGCACATTCTGGGTATGCTGCGGGACATGGGCTGCCAGTTCACCGACGACGCCGCTCAGGCGGATATCGTGGTGCTGAACACCTGCGCCATCCGGGATCACGCCGAAAAGCGGGTCTACGGCAATCTGGGGGCGTTGACCCACACAAAAAAGCAGAACCCGGAGCAGGTCATCTGCCTGTGCGGATGCATGGCCCAGCGGCCGGAGGTGGCGGAGAAGGTGCGCCAGAGCTATCGCCACGTGGATCTGGTGTTCGGGCCGCAGGCGCTGTGGAAGTTCCCGGAGCTTCTGTACCGGGTCTATACCCGGCGGGGGCGTGTGTTCTCCGTGGAGGATGAACACGGCACCATCGCTGAGGGGATGCCCGTGGTGCGGGAGGGCAACGTCCGGGCGTGGGTGTCTATCATGTACGGGTGCAACAACTTCTGCTCATACTGCATCGTCCCCTACGTCCGGGGCCGGGAGCGCAGCCGGGAGCCTCAGTGCATCATCGACGACGTGCGGCAGCTGGCCGCCGAGGGGTATAAGGAGATCACTCTGCTGGGGCAGAACGTCAACTCCTACGGCAAGGATCTGGAGACGCCGTGGGACTTTGCCGACCTCCTGCGGGAGCTGGACAAAATCGAGGGGGACTATCTGATCCGGTTCATGTCCTCCCAGCCCAAGGACGCCACCCCCAAGCTGTTTGACACCATGGCCCGGAGCCGGCACGTGGCCCACCAGCTGCACCTGCCGGTGCAGTCCGGCTGCGACCGGGTGCTGCGGGCCATGAACCGGCCCTATGACCGGGCCAAGTATCTGGAGCTGATCACCTATGCCCGGAAGGTCATGCCCGATCTGGTGCTGACCTCGGATGTCATCATCGGCTTCCCCGGCGAGACGGAGGCGGAGGCCATGGAGACGGTGGAGCTGGTGCGGCAGGTGGAATTCGACGCCCTGTTCACCTTCATCTTCTCTCCCCGACCCGGTACGCCGGCGGCCAAAATGGACGATCCCGTCCCCCGCAGCGAGAAGCAGAAGTGGTTCGACACCCTCTGCGCCGTGCAGAACGATATCTCTGCCCGGCTCCACGCCCGATATGTGGGCCAGACCCTGCGTGTGCTGGTGGACGGCCGCACCGACGACGCACGCTGGCCCCTATCCGCCCGGACGGCGGGAGGGCGGCTGGTACATCTGGTGGGCGACGAGGCCGCTCTGGGCCAGTACCGGCAGGTACGCATTACCGACAGCAACACCTGGGCGCTGTTCGGGGAAATGGTATGACCCTCCCTCAGTAAATGGGCGGGTGGAAGAGTTTTCCACCTGTCAGCCCGGAGTTTTGCACTTTTCAACAGGTTTTTCCACCAAATTCGATCGCTTTCACTTATTTCTGGCAGAAAGAGGTATGAGGGTATGGCAGAAATGACGCCCATGATGCGCCAATATATGGAAATCAAGGAGCAAAACAAGGACTCCATCCTGTTCTTTCGGCTGGGGGATTTTTACGAGATGTTCGGGGACGACGCCCGGAAGGCGTCCCGTGAGCTGGATCTGACCCTTACCACACGGGATAAGGACAAGAACAAGTCCTTCGAGGAGAAGATCCCCATGTGCGGCATCCCGTACCACGCCTCCGACGCCTATATCGCCCGGCTCATTGCCAAGGGCTACAAGGTGGCCATCTGCGAGCAGACGGAGGATCCTGCCGCCGCCAAGGGGCTGGTGGAGCGGGACATCGTCCGCATCGTGACGCCGGGTACCGTCATCGACTCCGCCTGTCTGGAGGAGGGGCGCAGCAACTTCTGCGCCGGCATCTATCTGGACGGAGACTACGCCGGGTTCAGCGTGTGCGATATCTCCACGGGGCAGACCCATGTGACGGCCTTCTCCGGGCCGGATCGGGAGGCCCACCTGCAAAATGAGCTGGGGCGCTTCGCCCCGGCGGAGGCGGTGCTGAATCCCGGCGCCGCCGAGGATGCGGCCCTGCGGGCGCTGCTGGAGGATAAGCTCCGGTGCCACGTGGAGCGTCTGCCCGCCGGGCGATTCCAGCTGCCCGCCGCCGAAAAGCGCATCCGCCAGCAGTTCGGGGACGATGCCGCTCAGCGGCTGCCCCGTGACAACCCGGCGGCCATGCTGGCGCTGGGGGCGCTGCTGGATTACCTCCATGACACCCAGAAAACGGATCTGGAGCACGTGGACCGGCTGGACTACTACCGGCAGGGGCAGTTCATGGAGCTGGATCTGACGGCCCGGCGGAATCTGGAGCTGACGGAAACTCTGCGGGGCAAGGAGAAAAAGGGCAGCCTTCTGTGGGTGCTGGACAAGACCAGGACCGCCATGGGCGCACGGCTGCTGCGAAGCTGGCTGGAGCGGCCCCTGCTGTCCGTTTCCGCCATCGCACGGCGCAACGACGCCGTGGCGGCGCTGGTGAAGCACACCGTGCAGCGGGAGGAGCTGATCCTGGCCCTCACCGGCATCGGGGACATGGAGCGGCTCATGGGCCGCATCGTCTACGGCAGCGCCGGAGGCCGGGACATGGTGTCCCTGAAAAACGCCATGGATCATCTGCCCGCCATTTGCCAGCAGCTGGCCGCCTTCGAGGGCGGACACCTGCGGGAGCTGGGCGCACGGCTGGACCCGCTGGAGGATCTGGCGGAGGTCATCGGCAAGACTTTGCAGGACGATCCCCCCTTCTCCGTGCGGGAGGGTGAGTTCATCCGGGACGGCTTTGACCCGGAAGTGGACCGGCTGCGGGGCATCCTCCACGGCGGCAAGGGCATCATCGCCTCCATGGAGGCTGCCGAGAAGGAAAAGACCGGCATCCGTACCCTGAAGATCGGCTACAACAAGGTATTCGGCTACTACATCGAGGTCTCCAACTCCTTCAAGGAGTTGGTGCCGGAGACATACATCCGCAAGCAGACGCTGGTCAACGGCGAGCGCTACATCACACAGGAGCTGAAGGATCTGGAGCACGATATTCTCTCTGCCTCCGACCGGGATGCGGCGCTGGAATATGAGCTGTTCACCCGGCTGCGCCAGACCCTGTGCGACGCCGTGACCCGGGTACAGGGGGCCGCCGCCGCAGTGGCGGAGCTGGACTGCCTGTGCTCGCTGGCGGCGGTGGCGGTGAAGAACAACTACTGCTGCCCGGTGGTGGACGAGTCCGGGGTCATTGAAATTCACGACGGCCGCCACCCGGTAGTGGAGTGTATGCGCCCCGACGCCATGTTCGTCCCCAACGACACCTACATGGGGGAGAAAGAGAACCGGGCCGCCATCATCACCGGCCCCAACATGGCGGGTAAGTCCACCTATATGCGGCAGGTGGCCCTGATGGTGCTCATGGCCCAGATCGGCTCCTTCGTGCCGGCCAAGGCCGCCCGCATCGGCATCGTGGACCGCATTTTCACCCGCATCGGCGCCTCCGACGACCTGTCGGCGGGGCAGTCCACCTTTATGGTGGAGATGACGGAGGTCAGCGATATTCTCCGCTGCGCCACCTCCCGGAGCCTTTTGATCCTGGATGAGATCGGTCGGGGCACCTCCACCTTCGACGGCATGAGCATCGCACGGGCGGTGCTGGAATACTGTGCCGATCCCAAGAAGCTGGGGGCCAAGACCCTGTTCGCCACCCACTATCACGAGCTGACCGCCATGGAGGGGACCCTCCCCGGCGTGAAGAACTATAACATCGCCGTCAAGACCCGTGGGGAGGATATCATCTTCCTACGGAAGATCATCCCCGGCGGCGCAGACCGCAGCTACGGCATCGAGGTGGCCCGTCTGGCGGGTCTGCCGTCCACGGTAGTCAATCGGGCCAAGAAGATCCTCCGCCAACTGGAGGAAGAAGCCGGGCGGCCCGCCCCGGCGGTGCAGGCGCAGGAGGATCAGGTATCCCTGACGGCCCTGTCGGAGGGGGAGGTCATGGACCAGCTGCGCCGGACGCAGGTGGACACCCTCAGCCCGCTGGAGGCCCTGAACCTGCTGTACGAGCTGAAAAAGAAGCTGAGCTGACGGGAGTTCATCCCGTCCACGAACCTCTATGAAAGGAGTGCTCTATGCCTGATATTCAATGCCTGCCCAGCCACGTGGCGGACCTCATTGCCGCCGGCGAGGTGGTGGAGCGGCCCGCCAGCGTGGCCAAGGAGCTGCTGGAGAACGCCATCGACGCCGGGTCCTCCGCCATTGTGGTGGAGATCCAGCACGGCGGACTGACCTATCTGCGGATCGCTGACAACGGCTGCGGCATTGACGCCGAACAGCTGCCCACGGCCTTTTTGCGCCATGCCACCAGCAAGCTGCGGACGGCGGCAGATCTGACCGCCATCGGTACGCTGGGCTTCCGGGGCGAGGCGCTGGCCGCCATCTCCGCCGTGTCACGGGTGGATATCTTCTCCCGGCGGACGGGGGCGGAGACGGGGGCCTCCCTGCATCTGGAGGGGGGCGTCCCCGGTCAGGTGGAGGAGGTGGGCTGCCCGGAGGGTACCACCATCTGCGTCCGGGACCTGTTTTACAACACCCCCGCCCGAATGAAATTCATGAAGAAGGATTCTGCCGAGGGGGCCGCCGTCAGCGGTATCGTGCAGCATCTGGCCCTGAGCCACCCGGAGATCTCCTTCAAGCTCATCCGGGATGGTGTGGAGCTGCTGTACACCCCCGGTGACGGAGATCTGCAGTCGGCGGTGTACGCCGCCATGGGGCGGGACTTCACCATGGGGCTGCTGCCCATCAGCGGCCGCAGCGGCGACATCTCCGTGGAGGGCTTCGTCACCAAGCCCCTCAACGGCCACGGCACCCGTGGCCGCCAGCTGTTCTTCGTCAACGGCCGGTTCATCAAGAGCCAACTGCTGACGGCGGCGCTGGAGGAGGCCTACCGCAACCAACTGCTGAAGGGAAAGTTCCCCGGCTGCGTGCTGCGGCTCACCATGCCCGCCGACCGGCTGGACGTCAATGTCCACCCCGCCAAGACGGTGGTGAAATTTGTCAACGACAAGGATGCCTTCAACGCCGTGTACTACACGGTGCTGGACGCCCTGAATACCCCCGCTCCGCAGCCCAAAAAGCCCCAACAGGAGTCCTTTTACCAGACCATGACGGTGCAGCAGTACCGGGAGCGGGCGCCGCAGCCGGAGGAGAAGAAGCCTTTGGGTTCCTACACCGTCCGGCCCGCCGCACCGGCCTCCCAGCCGCTGGAGGTCCACGACGTGGCCCCCCGAAGGGGGGAGAGTTTCACCGTCGCCTCCTCCGGCATCAGCTATCGCATCACGCCCCCCGCCGTGCAGGAGGAACCGTCAGCCCCGGCGGCATCCGTGCCGGAGGAGACCGTTCCCGTCCCGGCGGAGCCGGTGCAGGAGACGAGCGTTCCGTCCCCCGCAGAGGAGAAAGCTGCCCCGCAGAGTGCAGCGCAGCAGACGGTGGAGCCGGTGCGTCAGGCCCCGTGGCGAGTGGCCGGCGAGGTGCTGCGGACGTATATCATCTGCGAGGACGGGCAGGAGAATGTGTGGCTCATCGACAAGCACGCCGCCCATGAGCGGGTGCGGTTCGATGCCCTGAAAAACAACACCCAGCCGGTGATGTCCCAGCAGCTTCTGTCGCCGCTGGCAGTGGAGCTGTCGGCGGAGGATGCCGCCTCCCTGCTGGAGCAGCTGCCCCTGCTGGAGGAGTTCGGCTTTGTGTGCGAGGACTTCGGAGACGGCACGGTGCTGGTGCGGCAGGTGCCGTCGGATCTGGAGGTGGGGGATGTCCCCGCCGCTCTGGAGGAGCTGGCGGAGGAACTGCGGCTGAACCGGGCCGATCCCGCCGCCGCACGGGACAGTCTGCTCCAGACCATGGCCTGCAAATCCGCCATCAAGGCGGGGATGTGGTCCGACCCCTCGGAACTTCAGGCGCTGGCGGATAAGGTGCAGAGCGGGGAGATCCGCTACTGCCCCCATGGCCGCCCGGTGGCTGTGAAGCTTTCCAAATATGAAATGGAGAAGATGTTCAAGCGGGCGTAAATTTCTCTGTTGCCTCCGGCGGCATACTTCTCTCAGCAGCCGGGAAAGCGCCCCGCCGGCGGCAAAAAAAGAAAGAACCATCGGGAAAGGAGTCCCCCTATGATCCCACAGATCATCTGCGTGGTAGGTCCCACCGCCACGGGAAAAACGAAAATGGGCGTGGCGCTGGCCCACCGCTTCGGCGGCGAGGTGGTGTCCGTGGACTCCATGCAGATCTACCGGGGCATGGCCATCGGCACCGCCGCCCCCACTCCGGAGGAGATGGAGGGCATCCCTCACCACATGGTGGGCGTGGCCGATCCCGCCGAGAGCTGGTCCGTGGCCCGGTTCGTATCGGAGGCCGATGTCTGTGTGCAGGATATCCTCCGCCGGGGCCGCCGCCCTATTCTGGTGGGCGGCACGGGGCTGTATCTGGAGTCCCTGATCCGCGGCACGGACTTTGCCGCCGGAAGCGCCGGCGGTGTGACCCGGCAGCGCCTGCAGCAGCGGCTGGAGCAGGAGGGCGTCGGCCCGCTGCTGGCAGAGCTACAGACCATCGACCCGGACAGCGCCGCAAGGCTGCACCCCGGCGACGAAAAGCGCATCCTCCGGGCGCTGGAGGTGTGGTATGAGACCGGCGAGACCATCACCCAGCACGACCACCGCACCCGGCAGCAGCCGCCCCGCTACCGGGCCGCCTACATCGGCCTGAGCTTTCAGGATCGGGCGCAGCTGCGCCGACGCATCGACCTGCGGGTGGACGAGATGGTGCGACAGGGACTGCTGGAGGAGGTGCAGGCCCTGCTGGCAGCAGGGCTGCCTCCCACCGCTACGGCGTGGCAGGCCATCGGCTACAAGCAGTTTCTGGCGGCGGCAGACGGCCGCTGCACCGTAACGGAGGCCATCGAGGAGGTCAAGCTCCGCTCCCGGCAGTACGCCAAGCGGCAGCTGACGTGGCTGCGGCGCAACCCGGACATTCACTGGATCCTGTGGGGAGAGGAGCCGAATTTTCCCCAGGGCCTGCAAAATGCGACAGAATATCTCACCGCTCTTGGCTTACGATAAGCCCAGGAGCGGACGGCACGTCGTCCGCCAACAGAGAAAAGGAGCAGACGATATGCAGAAGAACAACAACCTTCAGGAAATTTTTCTCACCAAGGCCCGCAAGCAGAGCATTCCCCTGACCATCTTTCTGATGAACGGCTTTCAACTGCGGGGCGTGGTGACGGGCTTTGACTGCTTCACCGTGGTGCTGGACACCGACGGCAAGCAGCAGATCATCTATAAGCACGCTATTTCCACCATCGTTCCCATTCACCCCGTCTCGCTGCAGGAGGAGCCCTGCTTGCCGTCGGACGAGTGAGGCGTCCCAACATTCCACCAAGGAGGAGCCATGAACAACACCCGTGTTTTCCGCTTTCTCAGCATCGCCCTGCTGGCGGCCATTGCGCTGTACTTTGCCGCACAGGGCTATTTTGCCCTGACGGACCCCTTCACCACCACGCTGGTCTATCAGAGCTCCGCCGAGGACACCATCGACGTCAGCGGCTGGCTGGTCCGGGACGAGGAGGTCCTCTCCGGTGAAAGCGGCACCGTGCGCCATGAGGTCAGCGAGGGCGAACGGGTGGGCAAGGGCCAGACGGTGGCCACGGTATACAGCGGCAGCGATGCGCTGGACACCGTGCAGCAGATCGAAAGCAAGGAGCTGCAGCTGCAGCAGCTGCAATTCGCCCTGTCCTCCTATCTGAACCCCGACGCCACCCTGAAGCTGGACGGCTCCATCACCGAGAGCCTGCTGAGCATCCGCCGTTCCCTCTCCGGCGGCGACTACGACGATGCGGCGGACCAGACGGCCCAGCTGAAGGCCGCCATCCTCAAGCGCAGCCACACCTACTCCTCCGGCGAGGAGATCGAGGCGGACATCGCCACGGTGCAGGGGGAGCTGTCCGCTCTGCGGAGCTCCCTCTCCGGGGCCCGGACGGTGACGGCGGAGCACTCTGGCACCTATTCCGCCGCCTGCGACGGCTATGAGTCCCTGCTGACGCCGGAATTTTTGCAGTCCGTGACCCCCTCCCAGCTGGCGGAGCTGCCCTCCGGCCAGACCGGCGGCAGCTCTCTGGGAAAGCTCATCATCGGGGAGACGTGGTCCTACACCGCCGTGATCACCACGGAGCAGGCCCAGCAGCTGGAGAAGGGGGACTGGCTGACCCTGCGGTTTTCCAAGGGTGCACAGCAGGACATCGACGCCCAGGTCACCTATCTCAGCGCCGCCGAGGACGGCAAGCAGGCGGTGGTGCTGACCTGCCGGGAGTATCTGGCCCAGACCACCCAGCTGCGCCATCAGGCGGCTCAGCTGGTGCTGCGGTCCTATGAGGGACTGCGGATCCCCACCAACGCCCTGCGGATGAGCGAGGACAACCAGCTGGGGGTCTACTGCGTGGTGGGCAAGGTGGCCAGCTTCAAGCCGGTGTCCATGGTCTACCGGGGCGACGGCTACAGTCTGGTGCAGGCTGCCAGCCCGAGTCAGGACGTTTCCGTCCTGCGGCCGGGGGACGAGGTCATCGTCACCTCCAGTAAGCTCTCCGGCGGACAGATCGTGCAGTAGCAGCCGCCCGGCAGATGCCATCGGCCAATCAATGCAGCCACATAAATAGATTCCATCGGGAAAGGAAAGATCTGTATGACCATTACGGAACACATTGCCGCCGTGCGGCGGGAGATGGCGGAGGCCGCCCGAGAAAGCGGCCGCAGCGAGCGGGATATCATTCTGGTGGGCGCCAGCAAGATGAACGACGCCGCCGCCTGTCAGGAGGCCATCGCCGCCGGAGTGGACGCTCTGGGGGAGAACCGGGTGCAGGAGATGACCGCCAAGCTGGCTCAGAACGCCTATGACGGAGCGCCCCTGCACTTCATCGGCCATCTGCAGCGCAACAAGGTGCGGCAGGTGGTGGGCAAGGCCGCTCTCATCCAATCCATCGGCTCCGAGGCCCTGCTGCGGGAGGTGGAGAAGGAGGCTGCCCGGCAGCAGCTGGTGCAGGATATCCTGCTGGAGGTGAACATCGGCGGCGAGGAGGCCAAGAGCGGCTTTGCCCCGGAGGAGACGGAGGCGGCGGCCGTTCTGGCCCGTGAGCTGCCCCACGTCCGGGTCCGGGGACTGATGACCATCCCGCCGGTGGAGACGGTCCCCCACGGCAATCTGGTATATTTCGAGAAAATGCACCGTCTTTATGTTGACATAAACGGGAAAATATACGATAATGAATTAGAATACATCTCCATGGGCATGAGCGGCGACTTTGCCGATGCCATCCGGGCCGGCAGCAATATGGTCCGGGTGGGGACTGCTATTTTCGGTGCCAGGGATTATACCAAATAAAGAAACAGGAGGGTCTTTCCATGAGCCTGATGGACGAATTTAAGAAGATCATTCATCCCTATGACGATGAGGATGACGATTACGAGGAGGATGTGGGCCGTGACAGCGAGCCGGCCTACTTCGAACCCCGTGAACCCCGTGAACCCCGTGAGTCCTCCCGCCGCAAGGAGGTCCCTGCGGAGGAGCGGCGCAACAAGGTGGTGAACATCCACGCCACCACCCAGCTGAAGGTGGTGCTGGTAAAGCCGGAGCGCTTTGAAAACGCCTCGGAGATCGCTGACCATCTGCGGGAAAAGCGCACGGTGGTGCTGAATCTGGAGAGTACCAACAAGGATGTGGCCCGGCGGCTGGTGGATTTCCTCTCCGGCGTGGCCTACGCCGGTGACGGGAAGATCAAGAAGGTCTCCACCAATACCTATATCATCACGCCCTATTCCGTGGATCTCATGGGCGACCTGATCGACGAGCTGGAGAACAACGGCCTGTACCTGTAAGGGCCGGATAGAGATGTAAATCGGAGGGATAGATCATGTTTACACCGCAGGAAGTTTCCGAAAAGACGTTCCCCAAGGCATCCGGCTTCAACAACGGCTACGGCATGGCCGCCGTGGACGAGTTTCTGGATGCGCTGACGGAGGATTATACCGCCCTGTATAAGGACAACGCCGCCCTGAAGGCCAAGCTGAAGGTGCTGGCGGAGAAGGTGGAGGAGTATCGGGCCACCGAGGACGCCATGCGCTCCACCCTGCTGTCGGCCCAGCGGATGGCAGCCCAGATGGTCTCCGACGCACAGGCCCAGCGGGACAAGATGCTCTCGGACGCCCAGGAGGAGGCCAACCGGCAGGTGGCCCAGCTGGAGCAGCAGGTGGCGCAGGCCCAGCACAAGCTGACCATGGCCCAGACCAGCCTGTCCGATTTCCTGCGCCGCAGCGCAGACCTCTGCGCCCAGCAGGTGAGCTTCCTGCACTCTCTGCCGGAGGCAGAGGTGGAAGAGGGTCAGCCTGTGACCCTGCCCGCCCCGGAGGAGGGCCGTGTCCCCGTGGCAGACGCTGCGGAGGAGCCCGCCGCACCGGTGGAGGAGGCTCCCGCAGAGGAAGCCGAGGCTCCGGCAGAAGAACCCGCCCCGCAGGAGGCCCCGGCGGAGGAGCCCGCCAAGACGGAGTCCCCCTTCTCGGCGGACTTCAATCTGGACGACCTGAAGTTCGGGCGCAACTATAACAGCGAACACTAAATACCGTGGGGCGGCTCCTGTGAGCCGCCCCTGCTTGCTATCTGCTATCCAACCCATCAAAGGAGTGACACTATGACCCGCCCCATCATCGCCCTGTTGTACGATTTTGACAAGACCCTGTGTACCACGGACATGGAGAATTACACCTTCATCCCGGCGCTGGGATATACCCCGGCCCAGTTCTGGCAGAAGGCCAACGGCTTTGGCCGGGATAACCACATGGATGGCCTGCTGGCCTATATGTACACCATGATCCATGAGTGCCGGGAGCAGGACCGGCGGCTGGACCGGGACTTTCTGGTGCGCTGCGGACGGGACATGGTGCTCTTTCCCGGCGTGCGGGAGTGGTTCCGCCGCATCAACGCCTTCGGCCAGCAGCTGGGAGTGGAGATCGAGCACTACGTCATCTCCTCCGGCCTGCGGGAGATCATCGAGGGCAGCGGCATCGCCCACGAGTTCCGGGAGATCTACGCCTGTGAGTTCTTCTACGACGAGGAGGGGCTGGCCTGCTGGCCCAAGCTGGACGTAAACTTCACCAACAAGACCCAGTTCGTCTACCGCATCAACAAGGGCGTGCTGGATGTGTCCGACGACAAGACCCTCAACGACTCCATGCCCGACGACAGCAAGCGCATTCCCTTCACCAACATGATCTATGTGGGGGACGGCCTGTCGGACGTGCCGTGCATGAAGATGATGCGGGCCTACGGCGGGCAGGCCATCGCCGTGTATCAGGAGGAGAACCGTCAGGGGGTGGAGGATCTGCTGAGCAAGGGCCGGGTGGACTTCATCTTCCCCGCCGACTATCGGGAGGGGACGACGCTGGACAGCACCGTGAAAAATATCATCCGGAAAATGGCCATCTGCGATACTCTGGCGGAGGAAAACGCCGCCCAGTTCCGTCAGATCGGGCGCTCCCCCCTGCCCTATCAGGCCAGTCTCTTCGAGGAGACGTAAGAGGCCCCTTTCCAATGCGGAAAATTCTCTGCGTGTATAACGAGGTGCCATCGGGCGCAGCAAGTATCCATCAACGCCGAAAGAATCAGGCTGGCAGGTCATTGACCTGCCAGCCTGATTCTTTATTCCCTTGGCATCCCGTATATGGGATTTTCGCCCTCTTATTCGCTCCACCAGCCCACAGTTTCCAGAAACGCAAGCACATCGGCCTTATCCTCCTGCGTGGTATACACATAAAGCATCATCCTGCCGCTACGGATCTTTGCAGCGAAATTCGTGGGGCTGTCAACGGCATAGATCTGACCAGTAAAGGTATTGCTCTCCGTCACCTCACCGGTGATGGGGAGGGTCGCAGCGGCATAGATGCGGCGGCAGCCGTCTGCGGAATCCAGCCTACAGAAGTCTAACCGTAAGGAGTCCTCATGCACAGAAACAGAGCGGATCAGCATGGAACCGATGCCCCAGCTCTGGCGAACGTCCTCCGTGGAGTCCACAGCGGTGTAGCCGGTCGCCACTGCGGCATTGCGGAACTCATCCAAGTCCGCAGCTCCCGACGTAAGGAAAAATTTCACGAAAAGGATAACGGCAACGAACGCAAGAAGCCAAGCCGCAAGTCGGGGAACCCACTGCTTTGCCGGGATCTTTGCAATGGCCGTTGAATCAAACCCTATATCTGTCTTCGGGACCGATTCCTTCGGCTTCTCTGTGCGTCCCTTTTGCAGAAACTCACGAACCAGACCGATCACTCCCGAGAGGTAAACCCCCACCGCCGCAATGGCCGTTCCCAAAATCAAAAGGACCAGCAGATCATGGGTATTGGGAGAGAGAATCGCCGTATTCTCCTCCGGCGCCTCCGGGTCGTATTTCACGGTGATGACATCCCCCACCAAACGGGGCGATGACAGCTGTCCCGACTTGCCGGTATAGGTTTCCCCGTTCACTGTATACTCGTATACGAGGGTGTAATAGGTCCTGCTTCTGTTACCGCTCCCGTGGAAGCGGACGACATGGCTGGAGACATCCGTGACCGTTGCCTGCATGGTGAGCCAGTCGTTCTGACGGGATTGTTCGGCATAGTCCTTGATCCCGTTTACGATCAGGTAGATGCCCACGATCATCATCACATAGCCTATGAACCGGAAGTAGGCGAATAATGATCGATTCTGCTTCCACATCTCGATACCCCCCTTGCTCCGCCAGCCCCACAGGGAGTTTTAATCCCCTTACTGCTCCTTCTGGAACCCATCGGCGGCGATGAGGCGCTTCAGGGCCTCCACGCCCACCTGCACGGCGGAGGTGGTGTCCTCGCTCATGTCCTGATCCAGACCGGCGGCCTCCCGCTCCTGATTCCAGATCACATGGAAGCAGGAGCCGCAGCGGCAGCCCAGCGCATCCGCCACCACGAACAGGGCGGCGGACTCCATCTCGCTGGCCTTGACGCCCAGACGCTTCCACGCCTCCCACTTGTTCAGCAGCTCATAGGACACCGGCATCCTGGCGGGGCTGTGCTGACCGTAGAAGGCATCCTTGCACTGCACCACGCCCACCTGCGTCCGCTTGCCCAGCGCACGAGACGCCTCCACCAGCGCTGTGGTCACCTCGAAGTTGGCCACGGCGGGGTACTCGATGGGCGCATACTCCCGGCTGGTGTGCTCGAAGCGGATGGCGCCGGTGGCCACCACCACGTCGCCGGAGCGGACATCCAGATCGATGCCGCCGCAGGTACCCACCCGGATAAAGGTGTCGGCGCCGATATTGTGCAGCTCCTCCATGGCGATGGCGGCCGAAGGGCCGCCGATGCCGGTGGAGCAGACGGAGACCTTCTCCCCCAGCAGGGTGCCGGTGTAGATGGTGTACTCCCGATTCTGGGCCACGAAGTGTGCGTTGTCAAACAGGGCGGCGATCTTTTCGCAGCGGCCGGGGTCGCCGGGCAGGATCACATACCGGCCCACGTCGCCCTCCACACAGTGGATATGAAATTGTTTCTCCAGTTTTTGCATGAGAAATGCCTCCTGTCATTTTTTCATGGAACTCTCTTTGATTATACTTCATTCTGCGGCACGGCGCAACCGTTTTGTCCGTAGAAGGGGAACAGTCACCACACCTCCACGGTGTACTTCTTCAGCTGCGTCACCGGGTGCAGATCCCGCTTGGCCTTCCGCAGACCCAGATCCCCCATGTCCTCCTCCCGGTTCACATACGCAAGACCGTCGGCATAGGCGGTGCAGAACTGGCGGCACAGCATCTGATAGGCACCGGGGTAGTCCCGATCCGCCTTCTCGATGTGGATATACAGGGTGTCCCGCAGCACCTCCCCCAGCGTGAAGCCCACGATGGCCCCGTCGGCCCGGAGGACGCCGCCCACCAGACCGTACTGATCCAGATGCTCCAGCACCTCCTGCACCTTATGGTTTTCCTCCGCCGCCTCGCCGGGGGTGTAGTTGAGTTTCTTGTTCAGGGTGTGAAAAAAAGTCTCCACCTCCGCTGCGTCGGTGTTGTCCAGCGGCTCGAAGCTCCAGCTCTGGCAGGTGCGGAGGAAGCGGCTGATGTGGTTGCGCTGGCCGCTGAACTTCTTGCCGGACAGGCGGATCATCTCCTCAGCGGAGTACAGATAGTCGGCAAAATTCTCCTCCTCCGTGATCTCCACCCGACCCGGCAGCGCCCGGAACAGGGGCAGCTCCGCCTCCGGGATGGTGCAGAACCGCACCGGCCGCTCCGGGTGGCGGGTCAGGCACTGCCGCAGTCCGGCGGGGATATCCTCCCCCAGGGGCAGGTTGTAGTAGAGATTTCCGTCCTCACCGGTGAGGGTGGAGTACAGCACGCCGTCCTTCACCTGCCACGCCATGTGGAAGTAGTCCCGCCACATGAACATCCCGCCCACGGTGAAGTCGCAGGTGTTGGTGGTGACGAAGCGGAAATATGGGGCGATCACCGGAATATCATCGATGGTCATTTTCTGAAAAGGCATATGGTATCACTCGCTTTCTGGCCTCTCCGCCGGGGAAAAATCCCAAATATTATACCAGACCCTGCCGCCGGAATCAAGGGGAAGCTCCTGTCGTGGCTGCGGCTCATTCTTCTGTCATTACAAGGCCGCTTTGCAAATGTGTCGTATTTTGTCTCCGGCGAGTGGCTTTTTCTTTTTGCCTCCGGCGGGTGACTTTCTGCCAATAGCAGCAGAAAGTTGTCACCGTCGAAGACAAAAGAAGAACGGACTGCCCTACATCTGCCCTCAGGACAAGCCTCCTCCCCCCACACACATCAAATTTTTACAAATTCTTCATATTTCTCCGGCTTTGTCAAAATTTCTTGATAGAAAATGCCGGCGTCCGGATGCAAAATCAAATATTTTTGACAAAATGCAACTCATTGCTTTTACCGTCCCCAAAAATCCCCGAAAAATCGCCGTTTCTCAGACTGGCACGTCACTTGCTATTACTATGGACAGACGGTCCACGGACCGCAGAATTTATGTTTCACTCTTCGAGTGAGGAAAGGACGACATATGGAGTTTTCACCTACCCTATTGGCCATCGTTCCCCCTCTGCTGGCCATCCTCCTGGCGGTCATCACACGCCAGGTCGTGCTGTCTCTGTTCATTGCCGTGTTCGTCGGCGCCGTGATGCTGTGCGGCGGTAATCTGTGGGAGGGCTTTTACAGCACCTTCTTCGATTACATCCTCCCCGGCTTCGAGGATACCGACCACCAGCGCATCCTGGCGCTGACCACCTTCTGCGGCGGTTTGTCGCTGCTGCTGGAAAAGAACGGAGGTGCCCAAGCCTTCGCCAATGCCGTCAGCCACGGCGCCGGCAAGACCCGCCGGGGCGCTCAGGTGCTGACTTGGCTGGGCGGCGTGTTCGTCTGGTTCTCCGATTCCACCAACCCCGTGCTGGTGGGCCCCATCTGCCGCAGCTTTACCGATAAGGTAAAGGTCTCCCGTGAGAAGCTGGCCTACATCGTGGACTCCACCACGGCGGCCGTCCCCACTCTGTTCCCCATCTCCGCCTGGGGCGCTTACATCATCGGCCTCATCGCCACCTTCTACACCTCCACCGGCTATAACGGCAATCCTCAGGTAGACTTCGCGGCCGGTATCCCCTATCAGTACTACACCATCGGCTCCATCCTCATGGTGCTCATCATCGCCGTCACCGGCTGGGACTACGGCCCCATGAAGAAGGCCGAGGACCGTGCGCTGCTCACCGGCAAGCTGTACCGTGACGGCGCCGAGATCCGCCGTGAGATCGAGCAGGAGGATCTTCCGGAAGGTGCCAAGCCCTCCATCTGGAATATGCTGGTTCCCGTCATCGTGCTGCTGGTGTTCATCTTCGTGGGCCTGTTCTACACCGGTGACATCAAGACCAATGGCTTCTTTGGTGCGCTGGCCGCCGGCAGCTCCCTGCGTGCGCTGGATACCGCCTTCATTCTGGCTTCCATCGCCGCCATCATCATGGGCATGATCAGCAAGGTCTGGAACTTCAAGAAGGCCCTGAGCACCTTCATCGAGGGCTGCACGGGCATGATGGAGGTCCTGATGATCCTCATGCTGGCCTGGGGCATCGGCAGCATCTGCTCCGCCTGCGGCACTTCCACTTGGATCGTCAGCACCTGCGAGAGCTTCCTGACCCCCACCTCTATGTGCGCTATCATCTTCATCGCTACCTGCCTGACCTCCTTCTCCACCGGCAGCTCCTGGAGCGTATTCGCCATCTTCATCCCCATCGCCGTGCCTCTGGCTATCTCCATCGGTGCCCCCGTAGGTATGGCCATCGGCGTGGTGCTGTCCGGCGGTATCTTCGGCGACCACTGCTCCCCCATCTCCGACACCACCGTCATGTCCTCCATGGGCTCCTCCTGCGACCACATCGACCACGTGCGTACGCAGCTGCCCTATGCCCTGACGGTTGCCGGATCGTCTCTGGTTGGCTATATCGTCAGCGGCCTGATGAAGGGCGGTGCCTTCGTGGGACTTGCCATCACGCTGGTGCTCATCTGCCTGGTGTCCTTCCTGCTGAACAAGCACGTGGGCCGTGGTAAGGATGCCAAGGCTCCTCAGGACGCCGCCTGATCCCATCCAAATTTTGGACACGAATAGGAGGATATAACCGTGAAAATTATCGACGCTAAGCTGCAGGTGGTGGAAGTCCCCCTGCCCCATCCCTTCCCCTCCACCTGGAACCCCGGCAATCCGGAGACCAAGCTGTTCGTTACCATCGCTGAGATCATCACCGACGACGGTATCCACGGCTACGGTGCCGCCTGCGACTCCTCCCAGCTGCTGGCGGGTATCTGGGACACCCACATCCGCCCGCTGGTCATCGGCAAGGAGATCACGCAGGTAGAGGCCATCAACACCGGCCTCGTCAACGCCTCCCTGTACGCCTACCGCCCCTGGTGCGTGGAGGTAGCCGTGTGGGATGCACTGGGCAAATACGCCAACCTCCCCATCTATAAGATGCTGGGCGGCGTGCAGGACAAGGTTCTGGCCTACGCCAGCACCGGCTCCCTGAAGTCCGTGGAGGAGCGTGTGGAGGACGCCGAGCGGTTTATTGCCGAGGGCTTCAAGATGATGAAGCTCCGTGCTCACCACGACGATCCCTTCGAGGACGTCCGTATCATCGCCGAGATCAAAAAGCGGGTAGGCGACAAGCTGAAGATCGCCGTGGACGCCAATCAGGGCTGGTTCTTCACCGGCAAGCGGGCCGTGGCCAAGTGGGATCTGAAGAAGGCCCTGAACGTGTGCCGTGCCTTCGAGGAGATCGGCATCGAGTGGATCGAGGAGCCGCTGTACGGCTACGACTTCGAGGGTCTGGCAGAGCTGCGCAAGCGCACCACCCTCCATGTGGCCGGCGGCGAGCTGAACGCTCAGGTCCACGAGTACCGTGACCTCATCAAGCACAACTGCTTCGACATCTATCAGATGGACGTGGTGCTCTCCGGCGGCTTCGTGCAGAACCGGAAGGTAGCAGCCATGGCGGAGGCGGAGAACAAGATCTACACCCCCCACACCTGGACTCATGGTATGGGTATGGCCGCCGCCCTGCATATGGCGGGCGCCGTCAGCAACTGCCCCTTCATCGAGTACTGCTACGATCCTCCCTACTGGCCCTACGAGGTGCGTGACATGATGCTCACGGAGCCTCTGGTGGTGGATAAGGACGGCTACATTGCCGTGCCTCAGAAGCCGGGCCTCGGCGTGGAGATCAACCACGAGCTTATGGACAAGTACACCGTGCTGCGGAAGTGATCCAATCCCACTCCCACAGGTGAAAGCAACAGCGGGGAGCCGAATGGCTCCCCGCTGTTGCTTTCAAAAATCAGCTTATGCTGTTACTCCCGGCGGCCCGCCGTGCCGGGGATGCCCAGCTCCTCCCGGTACTTGGCCACGGTGCGCCGGGACAGGACGCAGCCCTTCTGCTCCAGCAGACACCGCAGCTTTTCATCCGACAGGGGATGAGCCTTGTCCTCCCCGTCGATCAGCTCCCGCAGCTGCAGCAGCACCGCCCGGCGGCTGACATCGCTGCCGTCCGGGGCCGGAGCGGAGAAAAAGTAGCTCAGGGGGAACACCCCCTGCCGGCACTGGAGGTACTTATCCTTCACCGCACGGCTGACGGTGGACAGATGCACGTCCAGCGCCTGTGCCGCCTCCGTCATGTACATGGGCCGCAGGGCACGGGGGCCGTCTCGGAAAAATGCCTGCTGCCCCGCCGCCACGAACCGGGCGCAGCGCAGCATGGTGCTCTCCCGCTGCCGCAGGGCAAACAACACGTTCTCCGCCTGCACCAGCTTCTCCGCCAGATACTTTTTGACCTCCGGATCATCCGTCTGGCGGTACAGATCCTGATAATACCGATTCAGGTGCAGCATGGGAGCCGGACGCCGGTGGTCGTCGCAGACGAACTCCCCCTCCTGCTCCACCACAAACACATCCGGGTACACCATGGGGGCCGGCTCCGGCGGGCTGAACTGTCGCCCCGGCCGGGGATCCAGCTGCCGGATGCGCTGCTGGGCCCGGCGCACCTCCTCCTGCGAGATGTGCAGGGTCTGTGCGATCTGGTGATAGCGGTTCTTGGCCAGCGCCTCCAGATGATGCAGCACGATCTGGGTGGCGGGGCCGTCATCTCCGATGCGCTGCAGCTGCAGGTACAGGCACTGGCTCAGATCCGCAGCCCCAACTCCCGCCGGCTCCAGCGTCTGCAGCCGTGCGATGCTGCGGTGCAGCTCCTCCTCCGGCACACCAGCCCCGGCGGCCAGCTCCTCCGTCGGCACGGTGAGGTACCCGCTGTCCTCCAGACAGCCCACCAGATAGTAAAGCAGCTGCCGCTGCCGCTCCGGCACCTCCAGTCCGGCGATCTGGCGGCACAGAAAACTCTCCAACGTCTCCGCCAGACCTCCGTCGATGCCGATGCGGTTCATGGGGGAATCCTCTTCCTCCTGATTGGGCCGCTCATAGTAGCTGTTCTGGCGGTCGTTTTCCTCCAGCCAGCGCCAGCGGTCCAGCCAGCGCTCGGCCTGTCTGGTCAGGGGCTCCTCCTCGTGGGGCAGCTCCAGCTCCACCGTGGGGTTCTCCTGTGCCACGCTCTCCAGATACTCCCGCATCTCCAGCCGCCCCATTTGCAGCAGCCGCAGGCTGTGCAGCTGCCGCATGGACAGCTGTTGCTCCTGCCTCAGCTCCAGCTCCACTGTGCTTCCCTCCCCAATTTCCCTGCACGGGTTTTTTTATTATTATAGTGCATCCACCGCCCCTGTGCAAGCCGTTTTTTCGCAGGGAGACCGCAGCGGCGCCGTGTTCTGCGTCCGCTGCGGTCTCCTACTTGAGGGGGTGTAGAGAGCAAATTGTAAAAATATTTTTACTCCTGATCAGTTTTCACTGACTTTCCTGTAAAAAAACTTGCATTTTCCCTTGGTATCTCTTACAATAGGGGCAAGTACCTTAGAACTTCACGAAGGGCGAGAAGTCGAAGGGCTTGGCCTCCGGCAGCTCCGTCTCCGCCCGCAGCAGGGAGTTGATGATGTGAATGGCGTGGCCGAATTTGGGCGGGCCCAGCTTCACTGCCGCCGCTCCGCCGGCGATGCCCATGTCCGCAACAGGGTCGTCGCTGACGCCGCCCGCCCGGATGGAGGGGATGGAGAACATTCCGTGATCCACGGCATACCGCTGGGCCTCCATGGCCTCCGTAACGGTCCCCACCTGATTGGGCTTAAAGACGAAGGCCCCGCAGGCCCCCATGTCCAGCGCCTTGCGAAGATAGTCGATGTTGGTAACGGTGAGGTCGTCGCCGCAGAGGGTGGTACGATTCAGCGCCTTGGCGGCCTTCACCCAGCCCTCCCAGTCGTTCTCGTCCACCGGATCCTCGATGTAGAGGAAGTTATACTTCTCCGTGGCCTGCTTCAGGATGCCGATGATCTCGTCCAGATCCACCTCCCGGCCGCAGTAGTGATAGGTTCCCCGCTTGGCGTCGTAGATCTCGCTGAAAGCGCAGTCCATATGGAAGGCGATCTTCTCCTCGCAGTGGCAGCGCTTGGCCGTCTCATAGAGGATATCCAGGCAGTCCATGAAATCGGTGCTGGGGGCCATATACTCCGACATGGCGCCGATCTCCGGACGGCGCCCCCCCTGAAACTCCCGGATGACCTCCGGCAGCTTCTTATAGACCTTGCAGAGGATCTCCGTGGCCTCAGCGATGGAGGATGCCTTATAGGGAACAATGGTGGTCTCCTGCACCGGCATGGTGTCGTCCTCATAGCTGCCTCCGGCGAACATATCCGAGGTGGGCAGAGGGATGGTGCGGATGTCACCGGGGTTCAGATAGCGGTACTGGGACACATGGCGCAGCTGGCATCCGGCCCGCATGACCGCCAGCGACGTGCTGTACGTGACATTGCCCCCCAGACGGGACTTATTGGTGGTGCCGTCCAGCTCCATGAGACGGCGGTCCAGCGCCTGCTGGTCCAGCACGTCCATGCCCTGGATGGCAGGCAGGACCACCTTCTCCGCCATCTCCACGGCCTTGCGGACGCCGTTGCCGTCATAACGGCTCTGGTCACCGTCCCGCAGCACCATGGCCTCGTGTTCCCCGGCGGAGATACCGGAGGGGGACGCTGCCCGGCCCATGGTGCCGTCCTCGGTGATGATATCCACCTCCAGCAGGGGCTTTCCCTTGCAGTCGATGATCTCTCTTGCCCGCAGATCCTGAATTTTCATAATAGTTCCTCCTTACTCCTGTGTACCGATATACAGCACATTAAAATCGCACAAATTGGTTCCCGTGTTCCCGGTGAGCACCGTATCCCCCAGCGGCTCCAGCGCCTCATAGGCGGCGTGCTCCCGCAGCGCCTTCCGCAGGTCGATGCCCCGCTCTGCGGCAGCAGTCCCGGTGGTGCCGTCGGTCAGGCCGCCTGCCACCGGGGTGGTGCCGTCGGTACCCTCGCTGTCTATGGACAGCAGGCACACATTCTTCAACCCCTCCGCTGCCACGGCAAAGGCCGCCGTCATTTCCTGTGACGGGCCGCCATGACCCCGGATGAGGCTGCTGTCAGGAATGGCGGTGGTCGTCTCCCCGGCGGAGAACAGGAAGCAGGGCGCCCGGAAGGGCCGTTCGTTCTTCACCACCTCATGGGCCAGCGAGGCCATAAAGGTGCCGTAGTCCCGGCTCTCCCCCTCGGCGTAGGTGGTCAGCACATGGGCGGGTATTCCCATCTCCTCCGCCGCCTCCAGCGCCGCCTGGCAGGAGTCCGGCAGGGTATTGACGATATAGTAATCCACATCGTTGGTCATGGTCTGGGGCGTCTCCTGCGCCGGGTCATAGTCCAGCAGATACCGGGCCACATTGCGGGGCAGCTTGTCCTCGATGTGGTATTTGCGGAGGATGGCCCCGATGTCCTCGAAGGTCACGGTGTCGTAGCCCACAGGGGTTCCCATAATGGGTACCGGCTCCGTGTAATCGGTGATATCGTCCAGCCCCACGGCGTCCCAGATCTCGAAGCAGAGGATCTTGGCCCCGTGGATGTGCTGCCCCAGCCTTCCCCGGCTCATGCGGGACAGATGCCCCCGGATGTCATTGATGTCCATGACCCACATCCCGGCCTTCAGCATCACATCCGTGGCCTCCTGCAGATCCTCCAGTGTGGTTCCCTCCACCGGGTAGCCCATCAGCGCCGAGCACCCGCCGGTAAGGCCCAGCAGCAGCAGGTCGTCCGGCCCCATCTGCTCTGCGATGTCGATCATCCGCTGGCAGCCCCGGATGCCCTCCTCATTGGGCAGGGGATGCCCTCCTACATAGACCTCCGTCTTTCGATAGACGTCCTCCTCATCCCGGATCTTGATGATGGTGACGCCCAGCGTCAGATACTCCCCCAGCAGATCCTCGAAGGCCCGTGCCATGTGATTGCCCGCCTTGCCGGAGGAAAAAGCGTACACATGACGGTACTGGCTCAGATCGTGGCGGCGGCTGCCGATGACCAGCTCGCTGCCCTCCCGGTGCATCATCTCATGGAGCCGCTTCCGGGCATCCAGTCGGTGCAGCACCCGCTCCGTCAGCTCCAGCACCTGTGCCTTGGCCCCGGCGTCGCCGTGGGACAGCAGGGCCTCCCTATTCTTGATTTTTTGATCGCTCATGGTATCTCCTCACATATCAGGTTGATGCCAAACTAAATAGCAACTCCCGTGCCAGCATGACAGCTTCCACGGTTATTCCGCAAGTTTCACTCCTCGTCCAGCGGTTTTCACAAGATTTTTCCGGAAAACTCGGCGTTTTCGCCAAATAGTCACCCGATCCGGCAGTGCAGACACCTTTCACTTCCGTCCTTGCTCTGCGCCGTGTCAAGATTTTTTGTCTCGCCCCTTCCCCATTCTTTTTCTCAGGAGGTATGAACTATGAACAAGAACTTTGAACAAATGCTCCGTCTGGTGGACTATGTGGACGGCCTGATGGTGGTGGACAAAAACTGCATCATCCGCCACTACTACACCGCCTACCCCGAACTGGTGAATCTGCGGCAGGACGAACCCCTGAACCGCAGCCTCTTTGAAATTTACCCCTCCCTGAAGCGGGAGGACAGCTACATCTGCCGGGCACTGGAGACGGGAGAGAGCTTCATCAACTACGAGCAGACCTATATCAACTACAAGGGGGACTCCATGGAGGCCAACTGCAGCGCCGTCCCCATTAAGGAGCACGGCGAGGTGGTGGGCGTTATCGACATGGTCATCTACAAGGACGCCCACGTCACCGAGCGGCGGCTGAGCTTCGACATCAGCCTCATCAGCGCCCTCACCAAAAGCTACAACACCTCCGACCAGTCGCTGGAGGACATCGTCACGCAGGATGGCGAGATGATCCGTATCAAGGAGAAGATCTTGCAGACCGCCGACAGCGATGCCCATGTGCTGGTCTACGGCAAGACCGGCACCGGCAAGGAGCTCATCGTCAACGCCATCCAGAAAACCAGCCGCCGCAAGGATGCCCCCTTCATCAAGCAGAACTGCGCCTCCATCCCCAGCACCCTGCTGGAGAGCATCCTCTTCGGCACCACCAAGGGCAGCTACACCGGGGCCAAGGATACGCCGGGTCTGTTCGAGCTGGCCGACGGCGGCACTCTGTTCCTCGACGAGATCAACTCCATGGAGCTGACGGCGCAGGCCAAGCTGCTGCGGGTGCTGGAGGACAACTGCATCCGCCGCATCGGTGCCAAGGAGGAAAAGCAGGTGAACGTGCGGATCATCGCCGCCGTCAACGAGGACCCGGAGGGCTGCGTAGAGCGGAATAAGATCCGGGAGGATATCTTCTACCGCCTGTGCGTGCTGCGGTACGATATCCCGGAGCTGTACCGGCGGAAGGGGGATATCCCCCTGCTGATGGAATATTTCCGCAAGCACTACAACAAGAAATTCCACAAGCAGATCATGGCATACAGCAGCGAGGTACAGGATATCTTTCTGGCCTATAACTGGCCCGGCAACGTCCGGGAGCTGAAAAACGTCATCGAATCCGCCTTCCACAACAATCACACCGCCATCCTCACCCGCAACGATATCCCCAACTACATCCTCTCCCGGCTGGCGGTGGACACCATGCACGCCGAGGACGTCCGAGGCCTGCCCCTCCATGAGATGCTGGCTCGGTACGAGGTCCTCCTCATCGAGGACGCCTATCGCCGCAACGGCGGCAGCCTCACCAAAACGGCGGCGGAGCTGCAGGTCAGCAAGCAGAACCTCGCCTATAAGATGAAAAAGTACAATATCCGGTGAAAAACGTGTGCTGTCGAAGGGCGGCGCACGCTATCAGGGCATAACAGCAGGAAGGACACCGGGCGTCCTTCCTCCCTCTGGCTGCCCATAGCTTTTGCTGTCCCTGCGATCAGCGGTATGTGACCGAGACCCAAGGATATTTCTCCTGAAGGTCGCTGAAAATCTCCTGCATCGGAGCGGCGTACGCCCGCAGCTCCTGCGGCATGGCGTCAAAGCCCTCCACCACAATGTGCCTTTGCACCGGCTGCAAAAACACATCCGTCAGGCAATCCCACATGGCATCCCAGTTTTCCCCGTAATAGTCGGGAAATCCAAATGCCTTGCGGATACGCTGATGTAATGTGTCCCAGTCCCTGCAGCTGTTCAGGCGCAGTAAAACGGGGTCGGCTGTAATGGGCGTATATGCGTTGCGATTCATAACAAAGCTCCTTTCTGTCAAACAATCTCGACAAATGTGGCGTAATGGTCGTAAGTAACAAAAATCAATCCATCGTTGGAGTAGAGAATTCGTTCACCGCCTCGGTAACCAAAAGAGTAATTGATGTCAGCCTCGTACCATATTCGTCCAAGTGCATCGGGGAGCCGCTTGTCTCTGTTTTTGTAAACGCCCTTTGTCAGCATCTTACCAGGTGCAACACTGGCAAGATTTGCTAAAATCGGAATCCATCCTAACTTGGTAGCTTCGTCCTCAGTTATATAGTATCCAGGTAGCTGACGAAAAGTTTTTAGCCACCAATCGGCCCCCCGCAGGCCAATCTTTGTCGCTGTGCCAGCCGTTTTTGCCTCTAAGCGTTGAACAGAGCAGCGACAATTAGGATGGAGCGGTGGTTCTTCTGGAATAATATCATAGAGCAAGTAAATTTTCCCTTGATGCTTTTTGCATTCCATACATCTTCGGAGATCGATGACGGATTTCCAATATTTATACTTCAAGCTACGCACAAACTTCTTCCTTTCTACTATAACAGATTAGGCCATCCATGAAAAGCCTCTTATATTACTGTGTCAGGCAGTAGTTTGTTGCCCTTGTGTATGCAGCCCTTATAAAATTTTTATGAAAATGTCGCAGCAATTCCCACATCGCAAATCCCGCAAAGCCTTGTGGCACAACGGTTTACAGGCAAAAGAAAAAGGACTTCAAGATTTCTCTTGAAGTCCTTTTTTGTGATTGCCCACAGGTTTTGCTGCCCGTGCGCACTCCTGTATATCGCAAGGAAAGGAATGTATGCAAGGGAAACCTTCGCCGGGTTTCCCTTGCATATTAAATCGCCCGCCCGCAGGCGACCACTTTTGCGGAGCAAAAGTGCTGCTCCAAAAAGAAAGACACCCCTAGGGGTGTCTTTCTTTTTGGAGCAGGGTACGGGAATCGAACCCGCCTCCTCGGCTTGGGAAGCCGATGTACTACCGATGTACTAACCCTGCAGCTCGGATACCTGCCCATTATAGCAGATATCCCCCGGCTTTGCAACCGGAAATTTTGTCGACGGCGGCATGAAAATTTCACCGCCGCATATGCTGGAAACAAAACGGAACGGAGGGCTGCATATGAGGCGGATGGCGGGCTTATGGGCGGCGCTCCTGCTGGTGCTGGCGCTGACGCCGGTACAGGCCGGAGCGGTAGAGCTGCCGATACGGGCGGAGGCGGCGCTGCTGATGGAGAAAGAGACGGGACAGGTGCTGTACGCCCAAAATGAGCACGAGGCGCTGGAGCCGGCCAGCGTCACCAAGGTGATGACACTGCTTTTGACCATGGAGGCCATCGAAAAGGGCAGCCTCCACTACGACGATGTGGTGACGGTCAGCGCCTACGCCGCCTCTATGGGCGGCAGCCATGTCTACCTGTCGGAAGGTGAGCAGATCACCGTAGACGATCTTTTGAAGGCGGTGTGCGTGGCCAGCGGCAACGACGCCGCCGTGGCGCTGGCGGAGTGCGTGGCCGGGGTGACGGAGCTGTTTGTGGAGCAGATGAACACACGGGCCAAGGAGCTGGGCATGACGGACACCCACTTCGTCAACTGCACCGGCCTTCCGGCGGAGGGACACGTCACCAGTGCATGGGACATCGCCCTCATGAGCCGGGAGCTCATAGAAAAGCACCCGGACATCCGCCGCTACACCACCATCTGGATGGATACCCTGCGGGACGGCACCTTCCAGCTGGCCAACACCAACAAGCTGATCCGGTTCTACGACGGGGCCACGGGCCTGAAAACCGGCTCCACCGACAGCGCCAAATACTGCCTGTCCGCCACGGCGGAGCGGGAGGGCATGGAGCTCATCGCCGTGGTGCTGAAGTCCCCCACCGGCCAGCAGCGGTTCGAGGATGCCAAGGCCCTGCTGAACTACGGCTTCTCCACCTATGCCCTGCTGCACACGGTGCCGGAGGAACCCTTCCCCGCCATCCCGGTGGTGCTGGGGGAGACGGAGACGGTGCAGCCCTGCATCGACCCGCAGGAAGCGGTGGCGCTGGTGCAGAAAAGTCAGGCCGGGGGTCTGTCCCAGTCCGTCACACTGGCGGAACAGGTGGAGGCCCCGGTGTCCACCGGGCAGGAGCTGGGGACTCTGACGCTGACGGATGCCGCCGGCGAGACGGTGCAGTCCATCCCCATCCGGGCGGCGCAGAGCGTGGAGCGCCTTACCTTCGGTACCATGCTGCGCCGGATGCTGTCGGCGGCATTTTTTGCCGGCTGAAAGCCGCTTTTGGGTAGGTTTCCTCTTGTATTCCACGGGAAAACGTTGTATGATAAACCAAATTGCACAGAGGAGGCATCTGATATGATACAGATGGATCTGTCCCATATCCGGCAGTTTATCCCGCTGCCCTACGAGGAGGCCCGTGCCGCCCAGCTGCGGCTGGCCCACAGTCATTTGCAGCACGGTGACGGCGCAGGCGGCGAGTTCACCGGCTGGGTGCAGCTGCCCCGGCAGTATGACCGGGAGGAGTTCGCCCGCATTCAGGCGGCGGCCCGAAAAATTCAGCAGGACTCTCAGGCGCTGGTAGTCATCGGCATCGGCGGCTCCTATCTGGGCGCACGGGGCGTCATCGAGTGCCTGTGTTCCCCCAACTATAACCTGAAAAAGAAGGACACCCCCAACATCTACTTCACCGGCAACGGCCTGTCCTCCGACCAGATGGCAGAGCTTATGGACCTGCTGGAGGGGGTGGACTTCTCCGTCAACGTCATCTCCAAGTCCGGCACCACCACGGAGCCTGCGGTGGCCTTCCGTTTCTTCCGGAAGCTGCTGGAGGAGCGGTACGGCCCCGAGGAGGCGGCCCGGCGCATCTACGCCACCACCGACCGCCGCAAGGGGGCGCTGAAGGCTCTGGCGGATCAAGCGGGCTACGAGACCTTCGTGGTGCCTGACGACATCGGCGGCCGGTACAGTGTCCTCACCGCTGTGGGCCTGCTGCCCATCGCCGTGGCGGGGGTGGATATCTGCCAGCTGATGGAGGGTGCCGAGACTATGATGGAGGTCTGCGCCAAGACGGACATGGCGGAAAACCCCGCCTGGCAGTATGCCGCCGCCCGGTATGAGCTGTACCGCACTGGCAAGAAGATCGAGGTGCTGGCGGCCTACGAGCCCAGCTTCCGGTTCATGGCGGAGTGGTGGAAGCAGCTGTACGGCGAGTCCGAGGGCAAGGAGCACAAGGGTCTCTTCCCCGCCAGCGTGGAGTTCACGGCGGACCTGCACTCCATGGGTCAGTACATCCAGCAGGGGGAGCGTTCCCTGTTCGAGACGGTGGTGCGCTTCGGCGCTTCCCACCGGCCGCAGGTGGTGCCGCTGGATGAGACCGACGGCGACGGCCTGAACTTTCTGGCCGGGAAGGACGTGGATTTCATCCGCACGCAGGCCATGGACGGCACACTGCTGGCCCATGTGGAGGGCGGCGTCCCCAACATCATCCTCCGCACCGGCCAGATCAATGCCTTCACGCTGGGTGAGCTCATCTACTTCTTCGAGTACGCCTGCGGCCTGTCCGGCTACCTGCTGGACGTGAATCCCTTCGACCAGCCGGGGGTGGAGGCGTATAAGAAGAATATGTTTGCCCTGCTGGGAAAGCCCGGCTACGAGGCCCTGCGGCAGGAACTGGCGGAAAAACTGCACAGAGCTTGACCGCCTCTTTACACCATTTCTACAAATCTGTAAAATAGCGTTTTTTCCATTGCCATTTGGTCGGCAATATGGTATCTTAATGACAGGGAATAACCATCCCGATCTTATCAAGAGGAGTGATACTTATGGTTAGATTGATCATGGGCGCAAACGGGGCCGGTAAGACCAAGCAGCTCATCGACCTGATCCACAACGCCGTGGAGGCGGAGAACGGCAGCGTCGTCTGCATGGAGCCCAGCGCCGACATGACCTATAACATCAGCTATAACGTTCGTTTGGTGAACGCCAGCGAATATTCCGTGGATTCTTTTGAGTGCCTGCGTGGCTTTATCAGCGGTCTGTATGCGGGCAATTACGATATTTCCCACGTTTTCGTGGACAACCTGTGCAAGATCGCCGGCACCAGCGACCTGATGGCGGTGGAGAAGTTCCTGAACTGGCTGGAGCGCTTCAGTGAGAAGAACAGCGTCAAGTTCACCGTGACCATCACGGCGGACGAATCTCTGGCCACCGAGGGTATGCGGAACTATCTGTAAGCATTTTCGTAAGAGCATCGGCTCCCTGCCTGTGGGCAGGGAGCCGGTTTCTTTCCCGGAAAAGGAGCATCATATGACACAACAGGAACAGATCTGGCAGGATGTCATGGAGCTTGCCAACCGCCCCGGCACCTTCACCCACGGGCTGGGGCTCCACGTCACCGGCATTGGTGACGGCTGGGCCGAGGGGGAGCTGACGGCAGGCGACGGGATGCTGAACCCGCTGGGCATCGTCCACGGCGGGGTCTACGCCGCCATGATGGATCATGTGGCGGGAACAGCGGCCTGCAGCCGTGGCAGCACCTGCCGGACGGTGAACTACGACCTGCATTATCTGGCCCCGGCCCAACCGGGACTGCTGCGCTGCCGGGCGGAGAGCGTCCGCATGGGGCAGCAGATCGTGGTGATGCAGGTCTGGGTGGAGGACGCCCAGGGCGTCCGCTGCGCCGAGGGCTGCTACACCTTCCGCTGCAAGCCCGCTGAACACAAGGACTGATCCCTCCCCGACAGATAGAGGCCACCCTGCGCCGATGGCGCAGGGTGGCCTTTGTGCTGAGACTTTCAGGTAAATCAGGGAAAGAAGAGGTCCCTCCGGTCACATGGCCGGAGGGACCTTTTCAACTATTAAGGAGTCTTGTCAGCGCTTAGCCGTTCTGCTTCTTGCTGCGCTTGGTGACAAGCAGAACCACCAGAGCGATGATGCCCAGGCCAGCCACAGCCAGCACCACCCACAGGGCGG
>ENA-UONX01000145-UONX01000145.1-human-gut-metagenome-genome-assembly--contig:-P74old-NODE-145-length-114911-cov-47.562626_pt1 | contig 114911 bp, 100 predicted proteins | sample MGYA00242466_ERZ724013 | MGnify/ENA metagenome assembly ERZ724013 | reverse complement strand
GTGCAGATCAGCCGGAGCTGCTGGCGATGACGGATTCCGCGCTGCAAAAGCTGGAGAAGATCAGCGATGTGGAATTTGCAGAGCTGGAGCTGTACCCGGATTTTTGAGGATCAACTGTTTCGGTTTTTGAAATTGGTGTACGCATGAGACTTTGGGGGTATCCACTTGTAACAGTAGCGCAATCCGTGTTAAACTCTGAATACAAAACCAAGGAGGTACGCCAGCATGAACGAGCCGAAAAGACCAGCTTCCGACGCGGAGTGGTATTGCCGTAAAGACCCGGAAGCAGACCGGTTTTATGAGATTTTCTTCAGGATGTGCCGAAAGTATCATGTCAGTTGGTGCAGCGCCAGCGAGAAAGAGCGGCTGTTCATTGAAGAAGTGTCCAGAGTCACCTACGAGCGCGACAGAGCCGTTCGCATGGGATTACCGGTAGACAGCGTGCGCCCGGCATTCGTGTCATAAGTGATTGCAAAACTATAAAAAATTCCTGCCAAAGCATTGTTGGCAGGAATTTTTTTATAGTTCGCTATTCTGTAATATCTGTAAACAGGCGGTTTTCAATTCTGGAAGATCTTCACGCAGCGTTTTCCAGACTGCGGGCAGGTCAATGGCACCGTAAGAGTGAACATAAAAATTGCGGGTGTCTTTTATTGTGCGCCACGGTACCGCGCGGTTTTGCTGTTTTGCTTCTTCAGAAAGCTGCGCTACCAGTTCGCCAATCTGCACCACGCACATACAGCAGGCATCCTGAAACAAATAGTCTTGCTGAAATGCTTCATAGGAGCTTTGATAGCGGTTCAGATTATCCCGCACCCGGTCGCAATAGCTGATGATCTTGTTTAGAATCAGACGATCACGATTTTCGATACAGCAGCACCTCATCTTTCGCAATCAAATTCAGAAATTCATGGTCGGAGGAATCGTTGGTGACAAGATCGACCGGAACTTTCAGCGCGTCCTCCATATCCAGCCGCAAACCGCTGAGTTGGAACAGTGACATGACGCTGCCTTTTTCGATTTTCAAATCTACATCGCTGTCACGGCGCGCCGTGCCTTTGGAATAAGAACCGAACAGGCTGACGCTGCGCAGTCCGTGCGCCTGCGCGATCGGTGTAATGATGCTCCGAAGCTCCTCGATCGTGTATGGCATTTGCGTCACCTCCCAGTGCTTTTCTGATTCTAGTATAACAGTCTTTTTCAAAAAATACAACCAGACTTTCCGAACAGGGCTTTTGACTTATGTCAACTAGACTGTCAGACTGGCTGATTTTCGGAAAAACGTGTTAATCGCCGCCTAAATATTTCAGAAAAATGTGTAACACGCAGCCGAAAGTCACCAGAAAAATGTGCTTCGCACGAAAAGCTAAACTTGATTCTGATTCTATTTCCCAAAATCAAAAATTTTTCGTTTTTGGGAAAAAGAATGTCTAAAAAACAATTTCAAAAAATATCGTGCAGCTAGTCAGTTTTTCTGACTGGCTAATTTTTTACGAAAAAGGAGGTTGGAATATGCCGAGTAAATTACAATTCTATTCAGAATTTGCCGAACGTACCGCGCGGCAGATCACCGGCAGCTATCGAAGCTGGACGGCTTTTCTCGCTACGGCGGCGCGGCTTTACAAGTATCCTTACAATGAGCAGCTTATGATCTATGCCCAGCGCCCGAACGCAACGGCGTGTGCGGAGTATGACTTCTGGAAAGACCGCATGGGGCGCTATGTGCAGCGCGGCAGCACCGGCATCGCACTCATTGACACCAGCGGCTATCAACCGCGATTACGGTACGTTTTTGACGTGGCAGACACCGCGCCGCGCGATGCCGCCCGCAGCTTTACGCTGTGGGAAATGCGTACCGAACATGAAGCGAAAGTCTGCTCCATGCTAACGGAACAGTACGACGTTCCCCAAGACGGTGGAATCATCGCGCAGTTTGAGCGCGTTGCGGACAAACTGGCGCTGGAATACTGGACAGAGCAGAAACGCGACATCTGCGACATCGTTGCAGATTCGTTTCTGAACGGGTATGATGAAGATAACATACGGATGGCGTTCAAAACAGCGGCATCCACCAGCATCACCTACGCGCTTATGGCACGCTGCGGCTTCTCCCCGGACGGCTATTTTGAACCGGAGGATTTTATGCCGGTCTTTGACTTCAACACCCCGGCCGCGGTCAGCGTCCTCGGAACAGCCGTCAGCGAGATCAGCCAGCGCGTTTTAAGGCAAATCGAGATCACCGTAAAAAGACACGAGCGCGAACGCCGCGCAGAAAGGACGGAAGAACATGGAGAACAACCTGACTTACAAGACCAGCGGAGAATTTCAGATTCCCGACCTGAGTCTGCACGAGAATCCGCAGAGCCAGCCGCTTGGCAAGTACGGACGGATGCGGCAGACGTATCTCCGGGAGCATCGTCCGATCCTCTGGAATCAGATGATCCTGACGGAAACGCTTTTTCCGCACCTGCGGGAGATCGACGAGGCAGCGAACCGGAGGTTGGAGCAGATGGTGCCGGAGCTGATGAAGTCGGCAGGCGTGACGGAAGCGCTGAAAGCCAGCGACCCATTGACGTGGGTGGGGCTAATGAACACCTGCAAGGCGCAAGCCGAGGAAGTGATCCTCGCGGAGCTGATTTACGCATAACCGAGCCAGTCCAGGGCGAACAAATATCGTTTATGCTAGAGGCGGAGAACGTACAAACGTCCTCCGCTTCTTTTATGCCCATGCCGCAGGAACTGATCGACCATGTGCTGCGGCTGGGCGGCAATTCATACGATCTTCGGATGGTCATCGCGTCGGAGTTTCAAAAAAACAGATCCTTGCAGGAAATTTCGGCGGTTTTGCAGCAGGAATTTCAAGGTGGAAACGGCTTCAAGCTGGACGGCGTGGACTATTCCGCATGGTATGCAGACGACGGTATTCACCTGAGCACTGGTCACGAGGCAGAGTTTGCGGAGACAGTGCAAGTTATCCCGTGGGAAGATGCCGCCGCGCGTATTTCGCAGCTAATCGAAAACGGTGAATATATTCCCGCCGCGGAGCTGACAGAAGCCGCTAAACATGACGTTCACCTGCTTGCCGATAGTCTTTGGCGGCTCAATGAAGATCTCAGCAATGATGCGCGGGAACAGGGATATTTGTCCTGCTTACAGGAGTACCGCAAAAGTGGATATTCTGAAGCGGTTGCAAGATTAACTGAGGCGCTTGAAAACTCAGTGTTCAGTCAGAATCTTTCCGAGGAATATGCCGCATTTTGGACAGCATACGAAGATGATGCGAGTTTGCTGCATTATCATGTTCATAAGATGCAGAAAATTTGGAATGGTCTGGAGGAACTTTCTCTACCGCGTCGTGAATTTTCAAGCAGCATGACAGAACTGCCAGAAATCGAGCAGTTTGTCACCGAGGACGAAATCAACCACGTTTTGATGCGGGGCAGTAATTTTGAGGATGGAAAAAGCAGAATCTACATCTATTTTACGTCCGATCACACAAATCTGGAAAAGGCGGAGTTCTTGAAAGCGGAGTATAGCAGCGGTAGTCACTCGCACGCGCTCCCCGGTTCGTCTCGGTCCTATGTGGATTACAGCGCAAAGGGGCTGGCGTTGCGGAAAGAGAATTACCCCATAATTGAGATTTCGTGGAGCCGTGTCGCCGCTCGAATTGATACGCTGATTCAAAAAGGTCGTTATCTGACACCGAAAGAACGTTTGCGGGCGGAGGAAATTCGGCAGCGGCAGCAGGATCTCCCCGTTGCGCAGCAAAACAGCTATAACGCCATCAAAGAAGCACACCCTGACAGCATCGTGCTGTTTCAGGTCGGTGATTTTTTTGAAATGTACGGCGAGGATGCGCAAAACGCTGCCGAAATACTTCAGCTTGAGGTGACAAGTCGCAATCTGGAGCATAGCGGGCGCGTGACAATGTGCGGTTTCCACACACTCGACTTAGAAGATTGCGTGGAAGCGCTGCGTGGAGAATACGACGTTACGATTGCGGCTGTGCAGGAAAACAGCAAAGAACATTTAGTTCATACACTGCTATCCTATGACCACGAGGCAGAGCATACTTTGAGAAGTACGATGGAGGCTCATGTGCGTGATACCAAATCACTGCAGCCGAGCTTGCAGGAGTTGTTTGACCGGTACAAGCTGAGCGTTGGCAATGCACTTTCCAAAGACGAGGCGTTCATCAACGCCTGTCAAAACTCCGACAAGGAAAATGCCTATCTGGAGGGCGAAGCCGCTATCTCGCGCATTGTCACAGCGTCCGATGATATGCAGCTCACAAAGCTGTATTTTGATATGCCAACATTCCACGACCGCATGAACAAGGAATTGCTTGATGATATGTATCGCACGTTGGCAACAATGGTCGAACCATCGCCTTACAAAATTACACAGGAGGATATTGATAACGCGCTTCTGGACTGGCACGACAACCTCAAGGGCAAGCAGGAAGTCGCGCTTTATATGCAGGAGCGCGGACGTGAACGCACTACTGCCGCATGGCTGGCGCAGGCGTATGGAGCAGAGAGCGTAAAAACGCCGCTGCAAATCTCCGTTGGCAATGCCGAGCCGGTGACCCTCACATGGGCGCAGGTGCAGCGGCGATTGGCACGACTCATCCGCGAGGATAAATTCTACGATGAGTATGAACGTCAGCGGTTGTTTTCGCCCGACCGGTACTCCCTTCGGCTGCATCCGGGCGAGTACATCACCGGCATTTGGGATGAGGTGCTGGAACGGTTCTGCGGAGATGGGGAACAAACACTCCGGTTTACGGAGCAAGATGATGCTATTGCCTACTTGGATGGTATCAAGCGGGATATAGGAATTGAGCCATCCCCACCGGCGTTTACAACACCGCGTGGCTTCACTTACCATGTCGGGGATAGCGTTTCTTCGATGGAGTCAGACAGCATAGAAACCGTCGGCGTCCTTGCGCGTGTGGATGAGCATCACATCTGGTACACACGTCCGGACGCACCCAAACAGGAGCCGGTCAGCATCGACCGCAACTCTTTTGAACGTTATCTCGACACCAGATACTTCGAGGTTTCTGAACCGGGGCCGCAGCGCGTCATTGCGGCGCAGCATACCGAGCAGGAAAAAGACGTGCTGGAGCAGAACCCAAACTATCAGCTTTTAGACCGGCTGCGGGCAGACTGCGAATACTTTCTTGGAGCGGGCAATCGCGCGGAAAAGCATCTGTGGGCGGGCAGCGTCTATGCACAGATCGTCAAAATGCGGGAGCTGTATGACGCGCTCCCCCAAAAACCGGAATGGCTGACGGAAGAAGCGATTGATGATTATGCCGACCGAATGGCCCCACAGTATCAGGTCGTGGCATATCATCACTTTGAAAACGGCTTTGATGAGAAACAGGACTATCAGACGCTAGAAGAAGCGGAAAAAGCCGCACAGGGTTATGTGGATGGCACAATGGAAAGCGACGGCTTTGCGTATGACGGCGCTGCCGTTTACGACTTGCGAGAGAATCGGTATCTCTCCATCTTCGGTAATTACCCGGACGAAAAGGCACACGCACAGGTAGACGGTCTTGAAATATCCGAGGAAGAAATGCCAGCAGCCGATTCGCCAGATCACTTTCATGTGGTAAGTTTTGACCGTGGCTTCCGTACCTTATATGCCGTATGGGATGATGAAACTCACGGCTACTATGTGGATGCAGACGGTGTAAGCGAAGAATTTATAAGCGAATGGCAAGCAGAGGCATACCGCTTGGAACTGCAAGGACTGCCAGAGCAGGCGCTTATGGAACGAGCGAAGGGGCTGATTTCTGATTTCTGCCAGAGTGAATACAGCTCCGAGGCGGATTTCAGCGATCTGTCAAAGATCAGCGTGGCCTACACCACTATCACCGACGATGAGATCCCCATTCAGGTGAACATCGACCTTGTGAATTTCCGCTTGGAACGTTATCTGGATGACGAGCATCTGGAAACACGACAGTACAGTTCCCTGCAAGACCTCGTCGCCAACGAACTGGAAAACCTTGATTTCAGCGATCTCATTCACGTTTCAGATGAAGATGTAGCGCAGTACCACTGGCATGAGGCGGAGGAAGCGGCAGAAAAAGAAACTGAAACGATCGAGGCGACTCCGGTCCCGCAGAGAGATAACCTTCCGTATTCTGTGGGCGATACCGTTTATCTGGACGACAAGCCTTTTACAATTACCGAGGTGGGAATGTTTGATATACATCTCCATGATTTGGCACAGGCATATCCCATTGACCGTGCGGAAAGAAAAGTGCGTTTTGAAGTGATGCTGTATCAGGATTCCCGCAACAGCTATATCACGGAATATCTGGCACAGGATTTGAGAAACAGCGACAGCGATTTGCAGAATGTCCTCACAGGCGACGGCGGTTTGCTGAATGACCGAACCAAAGAGCTTGTTGCGAAGTGGCTTCGAGCCGGGGAAAATAACACGCACCTTGCACAGTCTTTGTCCGACATATTTGCTGGACGGTCGGATACGATGATGCTGCAAACCGGTGAGGGCGCAGACTATGCCGCCACGTTTGACGGGGTGGAGATCAACATTGCAGACAAGTATTCCACCAGACGTACATTCTCATGGCTGGAAGTTACGCGAATCCTCCGCGCCATGTATCAGCAGGAGCGCGGAGGGTTCTCCCATGAACCGATGCCGAAAGAGGAAATCACTTCCGAAGCAGCGATTGAAACAACTGCCCCTTCTAATACAACGAAGCCGGTGACTTTTTATTCTGCGGACAGAAATCATCTTCCATATGATGTAGTCATCCAGACGCTTCGTGTTGACCAACCGGAACAATCTATCTCAGCGTCGGAGCCGGAACAAATGCCCCACACGGACGTGCGAACTGCGCCCCCGCAGGGAAACACCCCGCCCGCGCAGAACTTCCGTATCACGGATGATTTGCTCGGCGTCGGCGGCGCAAAGGCGAAATTCCGCGCGAACATGGACGCGATCAATCTGCTGAAAGAGCTGGAATTTGACGGCAGGCAGGCCACGCCCGAAGAACAGGACATTCTCTCCAAATACGTCGGCTGGGGCGGTCTGGCAGATGCTTTTGATGAAAGTAAGGATAACTGGAAAGACGAGTTTGCCGAACTTTACGCCGCGCTCACCCCAGAGGAATATGCCGCCGCGCGTGCATCCACGCTGAACGCGCACTATACCACACCCACCGTTATCAAAGCGATCTATGAGGCTGTCGGCAATATGGGCTTCCAGACCGGCAACATTCTGGAGCCGTCGATGGGTGTCGGCAATTTCTTCGGCTGCTTACCGGAATCCATGCAGGGCAGCAAGCTCTACGGCGTGGAGCTTGATTCCATTACCGGCAGAATCGCAAAGCAGCTCTATCCGCAGGCAAATATCACCGTCGCTGGATTTGAAACGACAGACCGGCGCGATTTCTATGATCTTGCCATCGGCAATGTGCCGTTCGGGCAATATCAGGTAAACGACCGGGCTTACAACAAGCTCGGTTTTTCCATCCACAATTACTTTTTCGCCAAGGCGCTCGATCAGGTGCGTCCGGGTGGCATCGTCGCGTTTGTGACTTCCCGCTATACGATGGACAGCAAGGATAACCGCGCCAGACGGTATATTGCCGAGCGCGCCGAGCTGCTGGGCGCAATTCGATTACCGAACAATGCGTTCAAAGCCAACGCCGGTACGGACGTGGTATCTGACATTCTGTTCCTGCAAAAACGGGAGCAGCCAAGCATCGCAGAGCCGGAGTGGACGCAACTCGGTGAAAATGCAGACGGTTTTTCCATCAACAACTACTTTATCCACCACCCGGAAATGATTCTTGGCAGACAGTCTGCGGAAAGTACGCAATACGGAAAGCAGGATTTTACCGTAGAACCCATTGAGGGCGCAGACCTTGCCGCGCAGCTCCATGAAGCGGTGCAGCACGTCGGTGGTATCTATCAGGCAGCAGAGCTGCCGGATTTAGGGGAAGAAGATCAGATTCAAGATACCATTCCCGCAGATCCCGACGTGAAGAATTACAGCTACACGCTTGTGGACGGCGAGGTTTACTACCGCGAAAACAGCATCATGGTCAAACCGGACCTGAACGCGACTGCCAAAGAGCGCGTCAAAGGCATGATCGAGCTGCGGGATTGCGTGCAATCGCTCATTTTGCAGCAGATGGACGGTTTTATTTCGGATATGACCATCCAGCAGACGCAGCAGAAACTCAACCGCCTTTATGATACGTTTACCGACAAATACGGTCTTATTAACGCTCGCGCCAACAGCCTTGCGTTCTCTGATGACAGCTCCTACTATCTGCTCTGTTCGCTGGAAATCTTGAATGAAAACGGTGACTTGGAGCGCAAGGCGGATATTTTCACCAAGCGCACGATCAAGCCGCATGAGGTCGTGACCTCCGTGGATACGGCATCGGAGGCGCTGGCGCTGTCCATCTCGGAAAAAGCCTGCGTAGATATGCCCTACATGGCGCAGCTCTCCGGGAAAAGTCAGGATGAACTGATCGACGAGCTGAGCGGCGTTATTTTTCTCGACCCGGTTCGCGGAAACTGGCAGACAGCGGACGAATACCTTTCCGGCAATGTCCGTCAAAAGCTGCGGGAAGCGGAAGCAGCCGCCGTGGACGCACCCGGCTACGCTCCCAACGTAGAGGCGCTACGGCAGGCGCAGCCGAAAGACTTAGATGCGTCCGAGATTGAAGTGCGCCTCGGCGCAACGTGGATCGACGAATGGTACATCCAGCAGTTTATGGAGCAGACTTTTCATCCTCCGTACAACAGGAAGAACCCGATTCAAATAAGCTATTCACCCAGCACCGCCGAATGGAACATCAGCGGAAAATCCACCCCATCCAAACAGGATGTCAACGCCTATATGACCTACGGCACAGAGCGCGCCAATGCGTACCGGATTCTGGAGGACACGCTGAATCTGCGCGATGTGCGCATTTATGACACGGTTTATGATGCAGACGGCACAGAGCGGCGTGTTCTTAATTCCAAGGAAACAACGCTTGCACAGCAGAAGCAGCAGGCCATCAAGGACGCCTTTCAAGAATGGATCTGGCGCGACCCGAATCGGCGGCAAACACTGGTGCAGCAATACAACGAGCGGTTCAATTCAATCCGCCCGCGCGAGTATGATGGCAGCCATATCCGCTTTTCCGGCATGAACCCGGAGATCACGCTGCGCGAACACCAGAAAAACGCGATTGCACACATACTCTACGGCGGCAATACGCTGTTGGCGCACGAGGTCGGCGCGGGCAAGACCTTTGAAATGGTCGCCGCCGTCATGGAATCCAAGCGGCTGGGGCTTTGCCAGAAAGCCATGTTCGTCGTGCCGAACCATCTGACAGAACAGTGGGCGTCTGAATTTCTGCGGCTTTATCCCTCCGCGAACATCCTCGTCACGACCAAAAAGGATTTTGAAACCCGAAACCGTAAAAAATTCTGTGCCCGTATCGCCACCGGCGATTATGATGCCGTCATCATCGGACACAGCCAGTTTGAAAAAATCCCGATCTCCAAAGAGCGGCAGGAACATTTGCTCCAAGAGCAGATTTATGAAATCGAGGACGGTATCCGGGAGCTTCGGGCAGCAAACGCAGAGCGTTTTACGATCAAGAGCTTGGAGCGGACAAAGAGAGGATTAGAGCTGCGGCTTCAAAAGTTGCAGGCGGCAGACCGCAAGGATGATGTTGTCACGTTTGAGCAGCTCGGCATTGACCGGCTTTATGTGGACGAGGCACACAGCTACAAGAATCTGTTCCTTTACACCAAAATGCGCAACGTCGCGGGTCTTTCCACCTCCGATGCGCAGAAATCCTCAGATATGCTCTTGAAGTGCCGCTACATCGACGAGATCACAGACGGCAAGGGCGTTGTGTTTGCGACCGGCACGCCGGTTTCCAACTCCATGACGGAGCTGTTTACCATGATGCGCTATTTGCAGCATGACCTCCTGCAGCAAAAAGGCTTGGCGCATTTTGACTGTTGGGCATCGACCTTTGGTGAAACGACGACAGCTATTGAGCTTGCACCGGAGGGAACCGGTTACCGGGCAAGGACACGCTTTGCAAAGTTCTATAATCTCCCGGAGCTGATGTCCATGTTCAAAATTGCAGCGGACATTAAGACGGCGGATCAGCTCCATTTGCCAAGGCCGGAGGCGGTCTACCATACGGAGGTATCCCAGCCGACAGCCATTCAGAAAGAAATGGTACAGACGCTCTCGGAACGGGCGGCAAAGGTACACTCCGGCACGGTGGACCCCTCCAACGATAATATGCTGAAAATCACCTCTGACGGGCGCAAGCTCGGTCTTGACCAGCGTATCATCAATCCGGATTTACCGGACGATCCGAGCAGCAAGGTCAATCGGTGTGTGGATAACATTTTCCGTATCTGGCAGGACGGACAGGCAGACAAGCTCACGCAGCTTGTCTTTTGTGATTTATCCACGCCCAAGATTGCAGCCGCCAAGCGCGCAGAAAAACCGGCTGGCGGCGCGCTCGATAACCCGGAGCTTCATGCGCTGGAAACGCAGCTTGCCAGCGACGGCATTGTGCCGGACGCACCGTTTTCCGTCTATGACGATATTCGCAATAAACTTGTCGCACTGGGGATTCCGCGCGAACAGATTGCATACATCCATGAAGCAAACACCGAAGTCCGCAAAAAAGAGCTGTTTGCAAAAGTCCGAAGCGGGCAGGTGCGCGTCCTCATGGGAAGTACCTTTAAGATGGGCGCTGGTATGAACGTTCAAGACCGGCTCATCGCGCTGCACGATCTCGACTGCCCGTGGCGGCCGGGTGACCTGGAGCAGCGCGGCGGCCGCATCATCCGTCAGGGCAACCGCAACAAGGAAGTGCATATTTACCGCTATGTGACCGAGGGAACGTTCGACGCTTATCTCTGGCAGACGATTGAAAACAAGCAGAAATTTATCAGCCAGATCATGACTTCAAAATCACCGGTTCGCTCCTGCGAGGACATTGACGAAACGGCGCTGTCTTATGCGGAGATCAAGGCGCTGTGCGCCGGTGATGAGCGCATCAAAGAAAAGATGGACTTGGATGTGGATGTTGCGCGGTTGAAGCTAATGCGCGCAAACCATCAGAGCCAACAGTATAAGCTGGAGGATAATCTTCTGCGCTACTTCCCGGAACAGATCGAAGCGGCAAAGAACGCCATTGCTGGTCTGGAAACAGATATGCAGACCGTGGCGGCACATCCGCACCCCACGGACGGTTTTACCGGGATGGAGGTCAAGGGTGATCTTCTGACAGACAAGGACAATGCTGGTGCTGCGCTGCTGGAAGCGTTCAAGGAGGTCAAGGGTTCCGAGTCTGTGCCGGTCGGCAGCTATCGTGGATTCCAGACTGCGCTCACAGCGGAGGGCTTTTATATGGACTGCATTTTGACGCTCAAGGGGCAGATGTCGCATCGGGTCGAGCTGGGCAAGGACGCCAGAGGCAACCTCGTCCGAATCGACAACGTGCTGAACGCGATCCCGGCGCGGCTAACCTCGCAGAAAAAATATCTAGAGAATTTGTATGCGCAGATGGAAGCCGCCAAAGCGGAGCTTGGCAAGCCGTTCCCGCAGGAAGAAGAACTGCGCGTAAAATCTGCACGGCTTGCCGAACTCAATGCAGAGCTGAATATTGACGACAAGCTGCCGATGGAACGGCTTGCCGGAGATACCGATGCCGTTGCCAAATCCACACGTCCATCCATCCTGCAAAAGCTCCGCGCCCCGCTGCCGGAGCAGACAAATTTGAAACCGAAACACAAAGAAATGGAGGTATCACGATGAACACCGAAACAATAAATACGCAACTGTACGAGAAAATGTTTGCTGAGCAGGAACGATACCGCGACTGGCTGCTGCATCAGCCACCGGAAGAAATTTTGAATCACACCTACGAATATACCACCCGCGAGGATATTCTGATGACGCTGGAAGATAACGATTTAAGTTTTGAACAGGCGTGGGTGCTGTTATCCTCACCGACGCCGCTGGCAGACGTTTTCAAAGAATTTGAAAACCGCGAAACAGACTACATGGACGTTGTGCGGGAAAGTATGGCAAGTCGCGCAAATATGGTCATTGGCAGGCATCAAGCGCCGCTCTATCTCCACGACGCAGCCTATGCTGCCGCACATAATGAAATGGAACACTACACCGCGTCTTTGCGCATCAGTGCGGCTTGCAAAAATATGATCGAAGATGCCATTGCTGCCGCGTATCGGGATAACAGTCTGAAATATGTGCAGGAGGCATCCAAAGCCGTCATTGATACGTTCGGCTTAGACCGCACCATGTTTGTGCTGGCCAATACGATCCGTATCAAAAACTATGATGGTCGCATCAGTCCCGGAAATAAAGCATGGGCGCAGACAATTCCCATTTGCGAGGCTCAGCGAAATATTATTGTTGACCGGTGCAATCCCGGACTGTTGGATTTGTTTACAAATCAGGTGCGCAAAGACTTCTCAGCGGAACAGGAGCGCAGCCAGCAAAAAGCCTCTGTCCGGGAAAGACTGCGTTCATCGTCTGAAAAGACTGTCCATAGCAAACCTGTGAACAAAGAACAGGAACGCTGACATGGCAAGTCTGAAACTGAAAAAAGAAACGGAGGTTTAGTTATGAACATCGAATTAAGCGAGCGACTATATGAGAAAATGTGTGCTGAACAGGATGCGTTCCATGACTGGCTTTTGCAGCAACCATCTGAAGATATTATAGAGCACGCATATGAGTATTCCAGTTGTGACGATATTGTGGAGGTGATAAAATCCACAGATTTAAGTTTTGCACAAGCGCAGGCGCTTCTGGCATCGCAGAACCCACTCTATGATATTTTTGAAGAATTTTTAGAAAGAGATACGGATTTTGGAGAACTTATAAGGACGTGTTGTACCTACTGTGCAGATAAAGCGATTGAACGGGTATCAACACAGCCAGTCTACTTGCAGACTGCCGCTTATGCTCGGGAACATGATGAACTGGAGCAATACAACACATCACACAAACTCAATGAGGCCTGTGCCAGCGCGATAGATGATGCCATTGCTGCCGCGTATCAGGATAACAGTCTGAAATATGTGCAGGAGGCATCCAAAGCTGTCATTGATACGTTTGGCTTTGACCGCACCATGTTTGTGCTGGCCAATACGATCCGTATCAAAAGCTATGATGGTCGCATCAGCCCCGAAAATAAAGCATGGGCGCAGACAATTCCCATTTGCGAGGCTCAGCGAAATATTCTTGTTGACCGGTGCAATCCCGGTCTGCTCGATCTGTTTACAAATCAGGTGCGAAAGGACTCCGCAGCAGAACAGTCGCACAGCCAGCAAAAAGCCTCCGTCCGGGAAAAGCTGCGTTCATCGTCTGAAAAGACTGTCCATAGCAAACCTGTGAACAAAGAACAGGAACGCTGATATGGCAAATCGCAAACGAAATATCCAGCTCAAGTTTCGCGTTACGCCGGAAGAACGTGCGTTGATTGAAGAAAAAATGGATGAGCTTGGTACGCAAAATATGGCGGCGTTTTTACGGAAAATGGCGCTCGACGGATATGCTGTCAGGCTGGACCTGCCGGAATTGCAGAAGATTCTATCACTGCTCCGGTATTCCTCCAACAACCTCAACCAGCTTACGCGGCGCGTCCATGAAACCGGTCGTATTTATGCTGCCGATCTGGAGGACATACGCCAAAAGCAGGAACAAATTTGGCAAGCGCTAAATGGCATCCTATCTCGTCTTGCGGCGATTCGCTGACGGAATCAAAATGCAGTTTGCAGCGGGAATCTTACATCAGGCAAGGCTCCCTCTGTTTTTTCTGCGGCATCCTTGCAAAGCAGCGCATTTTCCGATAAGCTGTATTTACAAAGAAAAAACAATGAACACGGAGGGAAGATAAATGCGATTTCTTTTGAAAGTTCTATTTGCACCGGCCATTGCTGTGCTCGCAATTATGACATGGTTTCTTACATTTATGGTCAGCTTATCCGGTGCGATCCTCGGCATCATTTCTGCGATTTTGGGCTTTTTCGGTGTGTTCATTCTGATCGCAGATTCTACCCGGTACGGCATTGGATTACTGATCCTTGCTTTTCTGGTGAGCCCTTACGGTTTACCTATGCTGGCTGCATGGCTGGTCGGCAAGCTGCACGGTCTGCGATATGCGATTCAAGACTGGCTCTACTAAAAAGAACTGCGCAGGATGGTTCAAATCAATCCATCCCGCGCAGTTTTTATTTCCAACGCTCCATGTCTTTTTTCCGCTCCTCAAACTCCTGCCGCTCCGTTTCATTCGCTGGGCGAACCTCCGCTTTTCCACAGTCCGGGCACTGCGTACACGGTATCTCCGCCTCAAAGATATAGTGACAGGTATCGCAAGTGAAAACATCTTTACTCAATTTCATAATCCTCGCTATCATCGTTTTCGCCGGTGATGCAGGTGAAGCACATCGCGGTTCCGGTTACGGCGCTACCCGCCGCCCAGATTGGCGCGCCGCAGATCATACACGTTGCACCATTCTTCTTTGCTGCAAGCATTTCGCGGAGCGACGCAATGAGTTCTTTTCGATTCGTGTCCTTGTTATTTTTAACGACTCCATCTGCAAATTCTTCAACAGAAATGTAAGTGAACATCTCAATCCCGCCTTGTTCTTTCTTATGCTCTATTATACCGCCTTAAAGACACATTGCAAGGGAAAAGATTCCGGCTTGGGTCTGGCTGATTGAAAGGGGGTGTTTTGCAATGGCAGCAACTCGCATTATGACTAAGCACGTCGGAATAGGACAGACTGTTGCGCAAATGCTGGCACGCAGTATCGCATATGGCGAAAATCCAAATAAGACCGAACAGGGCGAGTTGGTCACAACCTATGCTTGTGATCCATACACTGCGGATGCGGAATTTTTACTTTCAAAACGGCAGTACAAAGCGATAACCGGCAGAGAGCCGGGAAATGATGTGATTATTTATCAAGTCCGACAATCCTTTAAGCCGGGAGAGATCACGCCAGAGGAGGCAAATAAGGTTGGATATGAATTTGCGGAACGGTTTCTGCATGGAAAACACGCCTTTATCGTCTGCACGCACACAGATAAAAAGCATATCCATAACCATATTTATTGGAACGCAATCACATTAGACTGTACGCACAAATTCCGAGATTTTCTTGGCTCCGGTCGTGCGGTTGCACGGTTGAGCGATACCATCTGCATAGAGCATCACCTGTCTGTTATTGCGAATCCAAAACGGGGAGTAAATCATTATGGCAAATGGCTTGGCGACCGCGCGGAGCTGACGCACCGCGATTTGCTTCGTGCGCTGATTGACGATGCGCTTGCGCAAAAGCCCGCCGACTTCGATGCGCTGCTTAGTCTGCTGATGGAAAGCGGATGTGAGGTCAGGCGGCGTGGAAAGACGATCTCCTTGCGCCACCCAAGCAAGCCGGGATTTATCCGGCTGTCCTCTATGCCTGGATATACGGAGGCAGAGCTGCGCTCCGTTCTCGCCGGAGAAAAAGAACATGAGCCGATTCAGAAACGTCCGCAGGCCACGGAGAAAACGGGTACGCTCCTGATTGATATTGAAGCAAAGCTGCAAGCTGGTAAAGGCGCAGGCTATGAACGCTGGGCAAAGGTATTCAATCTTAAGCAGATGGCGCAGACCTACAATTATCTGCGGGAACATGATCTCCTGAACTATGAGGAACTGAGCGTAAAGACGGATGATGCCACAGCCCGGTTTCATGCGCTGTCTGCAAAGATCAAAGCGTCCGAGCAGCGCATGGCGGAGATTGCCGTGCTGCGAACACATATTGTCAACTACGCCAAGACCCGCGATGTTTATGTGGCGTATCGCAAGGCAGGGTATTCTCGGAAATACCGCGCCGAACATGAAGCGGATATTCTGCTGCATCAGGCGGCGAAAGAGGCTTTTAACGAGCTGGGGGTGAAAAAGCTCCCAACGATCAAGAGCTTGCAAGAGGAATACGCCAAACTGCTGGCAGAGAAAAAAGCAGTATATGCCGAATATCGTGTTGTTCGTGATGAGATGCGCGAACTGCTGATTCATAAGCAGAATATTGACCGGATTCTCGACAAAGACACATACTGTGAAGAACAAAATCAAGACCATGAACGTCAATGACGTTCATGGTCAAAAGCGTTTCGCAGAAACGCGCAGCCGCACATTTTGTGCGATCAAGGGGTTTTAGGGGCGCTGCCCCTGACAAGCGGAGACCGGTTTTCGTGAGTACGGAAACCGGTCGAAATGCAAAGTGGGTACCACTTTGCCCTGCTTGCCACTTCGTGTTTCGCTGCTCAACGCTTCCCGATAATACATTATAATAAATAGAGAATCAGCGTATACAAAAGACTTCGTAAATCTCTGTAAATTTACGAAGATACTTAGGATTTCTCTGGAATCATCGGCTTTTTCGCGTTTCTGGTGACGAGAATTTTGACGGCGAATAGACTTTTAAGCCGCGCCGCCAAGGAAACTGATCTTCTGGACGGCTTGCCGTTTGCTGTCCATCGACGGATGGACATATAACCGCAGTGTCGTTGTAATATCTGCATGACCCAGCATTTCGCTCAAGCTCTTTACATCGACGCCTTTTTCGATACATTGCGTTGCGTAGCTGTGCCGGAGCGTATGGTAGCAACGTTTTTTCAGGCCACAGCGCCGCAAAACGGATGCAAAGTAATATTGATAGGTGCGCGGCTCCATCGGCTTGTCCGCTCTTCCTGTCAGTACATAGGCGTTCTCTGGCAGACCAGAAATGGCTTTTTCCAAATATGCCAGCACATCATCAGGCAGCGGTACAGTGCGTATGGAAGCATCGCTCTTCGGTGTCTGGACAACAAGCTGTGTCTTTGTACCTATTTTGATACGCAGTACCTCGCGCACAATGCTTACGGTTCCACCTTTAAAATCAATGTCTGAAACCCGTAGAGCGCAAACTTCGCCCAGTCGCAACCCTCCGGTTGCAGATAGGAGGATTCCAACATCCTTATAATTGGCTGACGGCAATAAAGCTTTTCCGATCTGTGCAAGTTCCCAAGAGGAAAACGGTTCAATCTTCCTCTGTTTTGCTTTTGGCAGCTTGGCGTTTAGCGCGTCACAGGGAAAGTGATACTCCGCAACCGCAGCCCGGAGCGCCGCTTTTATCAGGGCACCGATGTCATGCACGCTTTTGGCAGACAGCCCGCCGCCATGAAGCCGTCCGCGCTTTTGCTTTTGGGTCAAGAAATCTGAAAGCTGAATCGCCGTCAAAGTAGCGACGAACGTTGAACCCAGTTCCGGCAGAATATGATGCTCGATCACAAATACATACCTGGCGCGCGTGGACGGCTTCACTTCAATCCTTGCCAGATACCATGAAAAAAGCTCTTTTACCGTCAGACGGCAACTCCCGGTAGGACGAGACACGATCATCCGTTTTCGCTCCTCTAGCTTGGCCTTTGCTGCGGTATAGGTGCGCGCGTAAATAGACGTGTATTTTGCACGCCCGTCTGGTTTCCTGCCGCTGATAAAGCGCGCTTCCCAACGTCCATCTTTGCGCTTGTAGATGTTCTCTCCGGTCTTGGCCAAATGATGACCTCCTTTTGACGGTAATTCTGACGGCGAACAGCTTGATAAAAGCAATGATTACTGCGCGAACAAATCTGGTGCAAATTGATATTCAAGAATGTCTTAGAAAAACACGGCTTTTTGCCATCAAATCACATTGACTTTTTTCTGTTCTGCTGTATAATGAAGTCAGAAATGAAATATTTTTTTGGTTTCAAGGCTTCGTAAATTTACAGAGATTTACGAAAGCCGATTTTCTACAACGTGTATGTGCAGATAGTATGCCACTTCTTCATTTGCACATACAGAGATCAATTTGCAATTACATATTGTTGGGTTTTTATTCGTCGGAGATGTGTAATCACAGGTCACAGCTATGAATATAGACTGAGCTTGTGGTGAAAGAGGAAGGCTGCGCACATTGGGAGTGTACGCAGCTACTCGCCCGGAGCTGTAAAGACAAGTAAGTCTCTAAAGTGTTCCGCGCGAAACGTAAGACAGCACAGCGTTTCGTCTGCGGATCATGTGGCCGAAAGGCCGCCATTGCGGGAGTATTCCCGTGAGAAGGTAGGAGACAGAGCGCGGACGCTGTGCGTCCATAGTCTGAGTCAGAAGAATCGCTATTTCCGCTGCATGGGATGCTGTCTGTTTATAATCCCGTAAGGTGCAGAAGGCGAATAAAAACGTATAATAGATGGCACGATGATCTGTCTATTGTACTTGGCACGGGCGCCGACTTGGTTTCCTATCAGGAGCAAGTAGGCGTCTTTCTATATGTGTCAAATCCAGATTATCCCATTATAGGGGCAGTCTGCGAAAAAGTACGATAGGAGGAACATCATGCACGACGAAGAACAGCGACAGCTTGAGGAGCATCAGCGGTTAGACGCGCGCAAGCAGTTGATCCTACGCCGCGTGGAGCGCATCATCGCGCACAAAAACACACAGTTCATTTTAGACCACCAGAACGACAGCCTTGAGCAGCTCAGCGCCTACCTGAAAGCCTGTATGGAGGATATTGGGCATCCCCCGTCGCGTGTAGAAATCATCGGCGGCGATTATATCGAGTATCGCTTCGGCGGCGAGTGGTACAGAGCGCTGCGCACCTTTTATGACGGTAAAGCATCCGCCAACCTAAAAAATCCCCCGACATTTGAAAACCGGAAAATCGTGCGCGACCTTTGTGCGGAATTAGAAGCACAGGAGGGGCGCAGATGAAGGACAAGCCATTTTACTATCAGGATAATCGGGCGCTGCATGAAAAGAGACTGAAAGAGCGCGTGCGCGCTGCCATTTCCAAGCAAAATATCGAATTTGTTCTCGCGCACCAGAATGATTCTTTACCGGAGCTTGCCCGTTATGTGCGGCAATGCAAAGCGGAGCTTGGCCACGTCCCTGCAAGGACAGAGATCATCGGTGGCGAGTACCTTGAATTACGCTTCGGCTCATGGTTCAATGTGCTAAAAAACAGCGGCTATGTGGACTGTCCCGGAGCGGTGAATAACACACCGGCATTGGAGCACACGGCGCTTTACCGCGCAGAATATGACCGGCAGTGGGAGCAGCACAAGCAGGCCAAAAAGGACCGCAAAAAGGCAGCCGAGGCCGAGCGTCGTGATCGCAAATCCGAGAAGAAACGCGCGGCTCGTTTGGCGGAAACCTCCAAGAACGGAGGTTCGGCGGAATGAAGAAAAGGAAGATTCCCCTTCAAGGAAAAGGCCGTCAGTTCCGTGCTGATCTCTGGCTGGACGAAAAAATCACCGGTCGAACCTTGAACGCGCTGCAACAGCGTGGAATTAGGTTTCCTGAGAATATCAATCCTAGGAAAACCGCAGAGTTCAAGGCCGAATATCAGCGCCAGTTAGCGCAATTTCGGAATGAACGTGCCGCGAAGAAGAAAGCGCAGCGCGCGGCGCAGCAGGACCCGCCAGCGGACAAGCCTGCACAATAACCGTCTGCAACATCCGTTGTGGGAACGGATTTGCAATAGACCCAGCTCTATCCCCCTAGAGCTGACTGCCAGCGCGTCACCCCCTGGCGCGCAGAAATCCCCGGTTCCGAATTGGGAACGCGGAACCGGGGGATCTCAAAACAAATCTACCGGGCCTTCGCCCGTCTCGAAATGATGAATCGCATCGACAACTGAATAGCCACAGCATGAGAGCATATTGCCCCGGCGAAGCGACGCGAAGAAACGAGCGCACCAACGGGCAGAAAACGCGGTCTACGTCGCGGCGGGCGGGAGCGCAGGAAGCGGTATTGTATCTGTGGCGTGAAGCATGAATTTGTTGTTTACAGCAGCTTTTGCTGTGACATAAAAGACCCAACGCTGATGCAGAGCTGTTCCTCGGCTGCATCGGATCAAGTGCGAGGAACGAATTTTATGCGGACAGAAAGGAAGTCAAGCATGAAAAAGATTTTCAATTCCCGCGCGCTGGCACTGATCCTTGTGCTGGCAATGGCCGTATCGCTGTTTACGCTCAGCGTATCGGCTGCAACGACCGAGTCCCTAAGCGGACACGGCAGCAACATTTCCTCTATCGTCGTAACTGGCGCTGATTTTGAGAGCGTCGAGTATGCGACAAGCACAGACATTCATGGTACAGTTTACGACTATTATCTGGCCGTGCCCAGCGGCACCGCGAATGGCACCGAATTGACTGCCACATTTACTGCGGCAGACGGACAGCCGGACGGCTTCGTCATCTCCAAATTCGGCAAGAACGTTCCGAATCCGCCTCAGGGTATTTATTACATCGCTTCCGGTGCATCTAATACCTACACGGCGACAATGACCGATGGTGCAGCATTGGCGACGGCGTATGTCCATAAGGATACGAGGAACGAGTTTGGCAAGTGTGACACCTACAATTTCCACTACTACGTTTCGATGCCTGTCAGCATCTCCACGGGTGATCCCGTGTTCATTGCTTGGAATGGCACGACCGGCACTGTCACCGGCCGCAACGGTTCCAGCAAGATCCCTGGCGAGTTCACGCTGTGGGTTGAGAACCCGACCTCTGTTACTGTGAACGGCACTGCGCAGAGCGCATCGTTGCAGAACGGCACGAACTACGGCTACACGATCACGACCTCGGAGGACAACACCCTCTCCATCGTTGTTGTCGCTGGCGGCACGACCTACACCATTTCCTGCGGCACCAAGTCCCACACTCCGGCTGGCAGCGCACCGACCTCGGTTGTGAGCTATCTGCCCCTTGGCCAGTTTGCCAACAACTCCGGTTGGGGCGTTCTCGGTTCCAAGTTTGCAGGCAAAACATCGCTTGACAGCACCGGCGTTTCGCTGGGCGCATTCGGCGGCTTCATTGAGTTCTACTTTGAAAACGGCATTACGAACGACGAAAAGAGTCCCTACGGCGTAGACTTCGTTGTTTACGGCAATGCGTTCAACGGCAACCCGGAGGCTGGCGCTGTGCAGGTTTCCGAGGATGGCACAACGTGGTATGAGCTGGCCGGTTCTAACTACTACAACGGCAACTTTACTTACACTCCGCCTACCAGCGGTTACTCCAACGTCTACTCTGGTACGCAGCGCAACACCAGCGTAGTCTATACCAAAAACACCGATGTGAGCAGAGTATATGCTTCTTTGGCAGGCAACACATCGGTGGCCTTTGGCCCGGCAGCATGGTTCCCGCTGACCACAAACTTTACTGCATTTGCAAACGACCCGACCGGCGGCGCACATTGCGGCAACATCTCCGTCAATCTCAGCGGCAATACGCTGACCTTTACCGGTATCACTGCGATTGCGGATTCCAACACGAACGCGGACTACGCATTTGGTTATGCAGATATTACACCGATCGGCAGCCCCAGCCAGTATGGTGAGGCTATGAACCCCTATGCCAGCAGCAAGACCGGCGGCGACGGCTTCGATCTGGAATGGGCAGTTGATATTTCAACTGGCCTGCCTGTTGATGTGACCGGCAAGACGTTCCACTATGTGCGCGTTTACAGCGCGGTTTTGAACCTCGACAGATTTGGCGAGACTTCGACTGAGATCACCGGCATTTTCACGACTGCTAATAAATCAACTTCCTCTGTTGGAAGAACTGCCGCGCCTACAATTAAGTTTGGCACCACTCGCTTGACTACCGTAAGCGGGCATCAAAACGGTGCTTATGTTGCAAGGAGCGCCACTAGCGACTTTAAGGTATCCGTTACATCTGATGCAGACAATATCTTCATCAATGGTACGCGCGCAACATCTGGCGAAACATATACTTTCGGTTTAACGAGCGGAAGCACACAAATTGTTCGCATTGTTACGCAGAGCGATGGTGAAGCACCGTATATCACCTATTTAAAAGTCAACTAATTAGCAAAGCAGGCGGGATGCAAGAAACTTGCACCCCGCCTGCTATTTTACAAATAACTGCCATACGGTATCGGCAGTTTTTAAGGTTGGAAAATAATGAGACGCTATTTCTCTTTTATATTGGCACTCTGCCTACTTATAAGCAGCTTCAATTTAACTGTTTTTGCCGAAGAAACAAGTGATGCCCCATTTTCAGTGACAAGTCCATCTGGTTGTAGCATTACATATAAAGGAAAATTCGGTAATTCAAGCATAGATGCGTGGACAGCAATGGTGCCCGATGGAACCGATCAAATACAAGTACATGTTGATGATCTTGACACATATTACAATATTTATAGCATCAATGACCCTGACAACGTTTTAATAATTCCGCCAAATCCAGATGAAGAAGATTGGCCAGAATCAACCTGTGGTGCATATGATGCTACAACACAGACATTCACCGTGCCATTAAGCTACTTCACATACAATGGGACTACACTCCTCACATTTCAAGATTTTGAAAATGCTGAGGATTCACTTTTTATTTATGTTGAAGTACAACGAGATAATGTAAATAAAGATGGTTTGAAAAAGGCCATCGACTTGGCGGAAACAGCAACTTCTACCCTATATTACACAAATGATGATCGGTGGAATGGGAAGAAATATAGTTCGCGTGGCTTTTGGCAAGAAATGCTCACCGCTTTGAGTGTAGCAAAAAGCGCATACGAACAAAATACTGATGATCAAGAAACGATTGATACCTATACTGCACACCTAAATGATGCGCATAGTAACCTTATTTCAAAGGATAATATCAATCCTACAACACTATACGACGCAATCAATACAACTTGGCGTTGGTGGCAGGGAGAGTTGAGCAATACGACCGGAACGCCGGTCAGCGCAGACAACTGTACCGCTATCACATGGGACGCTTATGAAAAGGCCAAGGCTGACGGTCAGGCATTGCTGGACAGCCTATACGATGACAAGGGCAACCCGGTTGATGGTGTCAACACAGCGGACAAGCAGGATACGATAGATGCCGCTGCGGAGACCGTAGACGCGCACAAGCTGGTCAACGCTGATCTTTACAACACTGCCTATGAGAACTATCTGAGCAGCAAGGCAGAAGCCGAAGCCCTGATTGAGCAGTATGACCCGGCCAAACTGAGCGAAAGCGATTACAGCGCAGAGTCGTGGGCAGCGTATGTCAGCGCCTACAATGTGCTCAAGGCCGATATGGAGTACCGCATTGTTGGCGGCACGACAGAAGATTACGCCATGCTGAAAGCGTTCAAAGGCTACGATGCTTATAATGAAAGCGGTCAGTGGACGCATTATCCGGCACATATTGACGCGCTGAAAACTGCGCGCAAGCAGCTTGTCAGCAATAAGGACGTTACCGTTTCCTTTACTTATATCAACAACTTCTCCGCGCTGTATGATGGGTTCCGTGGAAATGGTACTGACCTGTATGCCAACGCCAGTCTCGGCCTGACAAGCGGAAACGCTACACTCGGCGCGGCATTTGATGCTGCCGGGATCACTGTCGATATGCACAATGATTCGACGCTCCCCGGTCTGGATACAACCAACAACGGCGACACGAACCCAGTGTTTGCGCTCTATATCAACGGCAGCTACTACGGTGACTACCGTTGGTCTGGAAAAGCAAGCTGGAACAATGTTCAGCTCCATAACGGCGACGTTGTGCGCATGGTGCGTATCCCGCTTCAGATGTTTGAAAGCGAGGATTCATCCGGCTACGATTCTTCCGCTGTCTCGGTGCTTCCTGCGACCGCAGTTCCCGAATACTACGAAAGCAGCTACGCTATGATCCACGCATCGGCTCCGGCCAGCACGACCGTGGGCGATCAGGCTGCGTTCTCGGCTACTGTGACCGGCGCATACGCAGGTGCATCCGGCAGCAAGAGCGCAGAGAACATCACGCTCTTTATCAGCGACCCGGCGGAGACGGAAACGCTGTCGCAGCCGACGCACAAGACAACGGCGACAACGGATGCCAGCGGCAATCTGGAATACATTTTCAGAGAACCCGGCTATTACACCATTGCCATGTTCAATGTGATACCGGACGATATGACGTTCCAGTCGATTTATCGGGAAGTCACCCTTGGCGAATACTATTCGCTCTATGCCGGTGATTACGCGATTGTCCACGTCACCGAAGCGGCAGACATGAACGCGCTGCTTACCCGGTATCGCAGCAAGAACCTTGCGACAGCCAAAGCGTATTATGACGGCTTCCATGACTATGATTTTACGTCTGAAAACTATCAGGAGCTCACAGCCGCGTATAACACGCTGAAATCTAACCAGACTTCTGCGGCAACGTTTAAGGCGCTGATGGATGCGTTCGATACGGACTATGCAGCATTGCAGGCAGCAGGTGCAAAGGCGCTTGACCATGCGGCGATCATTGCTGCGATCCGCAAGAACCTGTCCTATCTGCCGGATGATCTGACGACGCTGACGGCCAGCGATAAAGACTTCGTTGTGGAACTTCAGACGGCATACGCCGCGCTGAACGCCTATCAGAAATCGCTCCTGACCGCAAACGAAAGAGCGACGCTGGAAGCGCTGGCCAAGATCAATGCGAATGAGCTTCCCACCGTTGCGACGGTCAACCTGAAGCTCTCCGAGAGCGGAACGTTCCCGCATAACATGGATGGCGGCAACCCATATTATGGATGGCCAGAAATCAAGTGGGTTATTTCGCCGCGTCCGGATGGAAGTGTTCCTAATCCGACGTGGGCGAAAGAAACAACGTCGATGCCCACAAGCGCAAAGGCTGGGCAGTATGTATTCATCCGTTACTATCTGACAACCACGGACGCACAATACTGGCCGGTATGGTCGATTGACGGCGGTACAACGTGGAACAGAGCTACGGCACAGACGCTTATTGCGCCGGACGACACAGCAAGGGCATATCCCGGCTACTATCTGATTTCTTATCAGATTCCGAAGAACGCCGAGGATGGCAACACCATAACGTTCAGCACGAAGATGGTTTCCAAGACGGATTACCAGCGGATGTTTGAAACGCTCGACGATAATGCGATCACCAAGCTCAAAAAGGCGGCCATCGCCGTCGTTGAATCCGCGTTCAATGCCTGCGAAAAGAGCAAGTATGATGAAGCTGGCATTGCCAAGCTGGAAGCTGCGCTGAAGTCCGGCAAGGACGCGATCAACGCTGCAACTACGGAATCGGAAATCAAGGACGCCCGTGATAAGGCTGTTGCAGAAATCAAGGCCGTCCCGGAAGCTGGAAAGACCATTAAGACAGGCGAAACCAAGTATAACTCCGGCACAACCGTCGGCACCGTGACTGTCAGCGTGGAGAACACGACGTACAGCGCCGCTCCGTTCACCGGCACCATCGTCTCCGGCGAATACGAGCTTGGCGAAAACGACAGCATGATGACCGTCGTACTCAAGGCACTGGAGCTTGGCGGCTACACTTGGAACGACGACATTGAGGATCTAACATCGGATTCCTACACCAAGACCACCTACATTGCATCCATCCATAAGGGCAGCGAGACGCTGGCTGAAAAGGATGGCAGCAAGGGCGCTGGCTGGATGGGAACCAAGAACGATTGGTTCGTCAATCAGGGTTTCGCGGCGTTCACCTACAAGAATGGCAGTCTGAAATCCGGCGATGTGATCCGCGTCATGTTTACCACGAATCTTGGTGAGGACATCGGCGGTTCGTGGACGAACAACGAAACCACACTCTCCAACCTGCAATTCAGCAGCGGTAAGCTGACTCCAGCGTATAGCAGTGCGACCACCGATTATCTCTTGGTCATTCCCAGTGAGCAGATCGGCACGCGCATCAACTATTCCGCCGCAAATAAAAATTTCCAGACCAGAGCTTATCTGAACACCTACGGCAGCGATAACGCCTACTACGCAAACGGCGACATTATGGCCGTTTCGTCCGGCGACGTGATCTATGTCGGTGTTGGTGATAAGAGCTGGCCCACCATGAACAAGGCTTCCAACTACACGACGACCCGCTACACCATCACCGTCGTGCAGAATGGCAATGCGGCAGATGTGCAGAAGCTCATTTCCAATCTTCCGTCTCCGGGCAAGATCACGCTGGCAAGCGCATCGGATGTGCGCACGGCAAAAGCGCAGTTCGATTTACTGACCGATGCACAGAAAACGGAAATCTCCGAAGCGCTGAAGAAGAAGCTGAGCGATTGCTATACGGCCATTACGGATATGGAAGCAGCGAAGATCGTCTCTGACGCGATTGCTGCCCTGCCTGCAACACCGACCGTCGATGACATTGGCACAATCCGCTCCGCAGAAGAAGCCTATAACAAGTTGACAGACAATCAGAAAGGCTATCTGACGCAGCGCGAGGTCGACAAGCTCAACAACGCGGTTTCTGTTGTGTCTACGCTTGAAGTGGGCTATGTGTATGGTCTGATTGCAGCACTCCCCGCAAAGGATGCTGTGACAGCACAGGACCGCGCAAAGATTGACGCTGCACGCGCCGCATACAACAACCTGACCGAAGCGCAGCAAAAGCTGGTCAGCAATTATTCCAGACTGACCGATGCGGAAAAGGCGCTTGAAGATCTCGGTACGACCGCGATCTATGAGGAGTACCTCCGCAATGTACTCGAATACGTCAAATTGGAGACGAGCAACCCGTCTCTCGGCTCGACCTATGGCGAGTGGGCGGTTCTGGCCGAAGCCAGAGGCAATGTCAGCGCATCGGTCTGGTACGACAAGTACCTGTCGAACATGGCAACGACCGTTGCTTCTAAGAACGGCAAGCTCGATAACACCAAGACGCAGACCAAGCATACCGAGTATTCCCGCGTTATTCTGGCGCTGACCTCGATCGGTGAGGATGCGACGAAGTTCAAGGGCTCCAACGGCACGGTTTATAACCTTGTTGAACCGCTGTTTGAGAAGAACGGCAGCACCTACCGCGTTTCCGAGCAGGGCAACAACGGCACGGCATTTGCACTGATTGCACTGGATTCCGGCAACTATTACGACAATGCGACCGGCACAACTGCACGCAATGCGTGGATCAATAGCTTGCTTGACGCGCAGATCAGCGATGGCTCTTGGGGCATCGATGCAGATTTCCCCGGCTCCAACGTTGATATGACGGCAATGGTCGTACAGGCATTGGCTCCGTATTGCAGCACAAATGCCAACGTCAAAGATGCGGTAGATAAGGCGGTGAAATGGCTGTCTGCTGAATACCAGAAAACCGGCGATTATGACAGCTCCGAATCCGCCGCACAGGTCATTGTCGCGCTGTCCGCACTGAACATCGACGCAAAGATAGACAGCAGATTCCAGCATAACGGCATCAGCGTTCTGTCGAACTTCTTGAGCTACGCGGATCCCAACTCCAAGGGATTCCTGCACGACAAGCAGCCGAACAGCACGGTCAATCAGATGGCATCTGAGCAGGCGGCCTACACGCTCGTTGCGTATGACCGCTATGTAAACGGAAGCAAGCGACTGTACGATATGTCCGACGTGACAAAACGCGAGAACGCGGATGCACAGGCTGTTATCGACATGATCAACCAGATTGGCTATGTCGATGAATCCAGCTATAACGCGATTGCGGAAGCGCGCAATGCCTACAACAAGCTCTCTGCTGCTGACAAGGAAAAGGTCACGAACTACAATACCCTGACTGCTGCCGAAACTTCGTACAAGGCAATTCTGAAGCAGAAGCAGACAGATCAGTACAAGGCATTGAAAGCGCACTATGACGATCTTCTGAACGACAAAACCAAGAAGTACGGTACCGCCGCAAAGAAGAAACTCGCAAGCATTCTCCAGCAGGCACAGACGGATATGAACGCTGCGGAATCCTGCGAGCGTGTCACGGCCATCTATGAAAAAGCTATTACTGATCTGGATGCTGTCAAGCCCGGTGATATTGAAGTCACGTTCCGTCTCATCGGCGCTTTGGAAGCAACGCAGGATGTTGACCTGACGACCGACAGCTATCTGCCCGAATATGTCACATGGGTGCCCACCACGACATATGCACTGCAAGAGAACGCTACGGTTTATGACCTCTTTACCGAAGCCATGAGCGATGCAGGCTTGCGGTATATCGGTGCGGAAAGCAACTACGTCAGCACCATCTATGCCCCGTCCTGCCTTGGTGGATACGCGCTCAGTGAGTTCACCAACGGCAAGAAGTCCGGCTGGATGTACACCGTCAACGGAACGCATCCGAATCAGGGACTCAAGAACTGGACGCTCAAGGACGGCGATGTTGTCATCTGGCACTATGTCAATGACTACTCGCACGAAGTCGCAGATTGGTTTAACGATCCGAATTACCCGTCGCTTGGCAATGGAACCTACTACAATGGCTGGCTCCGCGCTGCGGACATTGCACCGGAGCAGTACGTCCAGCAGCTCCTTGGCAAGATCCTGACAGTCGGCAAGCATGGCACGGTCGAACCGAAGCTGACATTCCAGCACATCGGCAAGTCTGTCACCTTTACCTTCAAGCCGGACACCGGCTATAAGGTCAAGGACGTCAAGGTGGACGGCAAGTCCGTCGGTGCGGTTACAACCTACACCGTGGACAAGTTGACTGTCTCGACGCGCATTGAAGTCACCTTTACAAACGGTAAGCTTCCGTTCACGGATGTGCGTGAAAGCGACTGGTTCTACGAGGATGTTGCATTCGCGTATGAAAACGGTCTGTTCGCAGGCACCAGCAATACGACGTTCAGCCCGAACGCATCCATGACCCGCGCGATGCTAGTCACGGTTCTGTACCGACTGGAAGGTCAGCCCGCAGTCAACGGACGCAGCGGATTCTCGGATGTCCAGTACAACGGCTACTATGAGGACGCTGTGACGTGGGCAGCCGACAACGGCATCGTCAACGGCACCAGCACCACGACGTTCTCTCCGAACGCAAACGTCACCCGTGAGCAGATGGCGGCAATTCTGTACCGCTATGCGCAGCACAAGAAGTATAATACCGCCGCAAGCTCCGGCCTGAACGGTTTTACAGACCATGCAAGCGTGTCCGGCTATGCCGCGGCTTCGCTGGAATGGGCTGTTGCCGAAAAGCTGGTCAACGGCAGTGCAGGTAAGCTCATGCCGACCGGCAACGCCACCCGCGCACAGGTTGCAGCCATTCTCCACCGCTTTGTGGAAAATGTAGCGACCACCAAATAACACCTTGCAGCACAGGACTGTCCCACGGCAAGCATTGTGTTGATTCATTTGGGTAGACGGCGAGAGATTTTTCGCCGGGGCAAGCTGCAAAAATGCAGGAATCCTTTGTGGATTTCAAGTTTTTGCAGTGAAGCCCCGGTGGAAAAGATCCGTCGTATGCCCGGATGCAATCGGCACATTGTTTGCCGCACAAGAGGGGCAGCCCTGCTTGCCGCATTTTAGGGGGAAATACAAATGAGAAGAATCAAACAAATTTCTGCATGGATTCTGGCCCTCGCTATTCTTTTGTCGCTGACGGTTCCCACGTTGGCGGCATCCAGTGTCCAGAGCGAAATGCAGGGCAGCGCTGCCTACATGGTGTCCGCTGTCAAAGCGCCGGAGGTCGGCTCCATCGGCGGCGAATGGGCGGTTATTGGCCTTGCCCGTTCCGGTTATGCTGTTCCCAAAGATTATTTTGATAACTACTATGTAAACGTCGAAAAGTATGTAAAAAGCTGCAACGGCGTACTGCATGAAAGAAAATATACCGAATATTCCCGTGTCATTCTCGCCCTGTCCGCCATTGGCCGCGACCCGTCCAAGGTTGCAGGATATAACCTCCTCACGCCGCTGGGCGATTTTGAAAAAACGATCTGGCAAGGGCTGAACGGCCCCATTTGGGCGCTCATTGCCTTGGATTCCGGGAATTATGAGATCCCGAAAAATCCCGCCGCAAAGACACAGGCCACGCGGCAGCTCTACATTGATGAAATCATCAAGAATCAGAATAAAGACGGCGGCTGGGCGCTGACCGACACGGCGGATTCCGACGTGGATATTACCGCAATGGCATTGCAGGCATTGGCGAAATATCAGGACCAGAAAGCAGTCAAAGCCGCGACAGATAAGGCGCTGACTTATCTGTCCAATGTGCAGGACAGTAAGGGCGGCTATGCCTCGTGGGGAACGACGAATGTAGAATCCGTTGCACAGGTCATTGTCGCACTCTGTGAACTGGGGATTTCTCTGGACGACAGCCGTTTTGTGAAAAGCGGTCACACGCTGACGGAAAATCTTCTCTCGTTCCGGCAATCCAACGGCGGGTTCTACCATGTCCTCGACGGTTCGGATGGAAATAATCAAATGTCCTCGGAACAGGGGTTTTATGCTCTCGTCGCCATTGACCGCGCAGCAAATGGTCAAAACAGCTTGTACCGCATGGGCGACGTGACGAAGAACACCTCGAAACCCAACACAAGCGTCAGCAAAGGCAATGTGGACGCCTCTGTCAACGTCCCCGGCATGACCGCCCCCGGTACAACGTTCACGGACATCAAGAACCACGCGAACAAAGCTGCGATTGAAGGACTCGCCTCCCGCGGCATCATCAACGGCATGGGAAAAGGCACCTTCCGGCCCAACAAGACCATGACCCGCGCGGAATTTGCCGCCATCGTCACAAGAGCCCTCGGTTTGGCAGCCAAGGACACAAAAGCCTTTACCGACGTTCCCAGCTCCAAATGGTACGCCGGTTACATCGGCACAGCCAACAGCAGCGGCATCGTCAACGGCGTCGGCAGTGGCAAGTTTAATCCGGACGGCACCATCACCCGGCAGGAGGCCGCCGCGATGGTCGCCCGCGCCGCAAAGCTGTGTGGCCTTGATACGTCGATGGACGCAGCAGCGACAAAGGATATGCTGGCACAGTTCGGAGATTACCGGAGCGTTGCAAGCTGGGCGAAGGAACCAATGGCGTTTTGCTACTCCGTCAATATTCTTGACCAGAGCGACCTCAACATCGAACCCACAAAAGCGATTCTGCGCTGCGAGATCGCGCAGATGCTTTACAACATGCTGTCCGCTGCGGAGTTGATCTAACATGACATTTTGGCAAAAAAATAAATGGAAAATCATTGCCCCAGTTCTAATCGTTCTGGTGCTGGCTGCGGCCTTTGTCTTTGGCGACCGGGATATGCCGAAGCAGAAAGACACGTCCGAGCAGCCGACTGTTGCCGCTCCGGTGGAGACACCGGAGCAGGACGCAGCGGCGGCAGACGTGCCGGATGGTGTTGAGACGGAACCGGCAGAGACGCCCACTGAAAGCACACCAGAGCCGTCTGACGACCCGCAGACGGACGAATCCGCGCAGACCAATACCGAATACGTTTCGCCGGAGGAGGTTCAGGCCAGCGCGTCCGGTGAATACGAAGAAGTCAACGGCATGATGATTGACACCGGCACGGGAAAGGATAAGTACCAAACGGACCCCGTGCCAGAGGGCAAACCCATCCCAGTTGAGCCGGAGGACGTGGAGATTGGCGACGCAGAATACACCTGCACCCTCTCCATCTCCTGTGCCACCATTCTGGATAACATGGATTTGTGCGACCCGGAAAAGGTGGAGCTTGTGCCGGAGGACGGTTGGATTTTGGAGCCTATGACCGTAACGTTCTATGAGGGCGAAAGCGTATTCAATGTTTTGCAGCGGACGTGCAAGCAGCAGAAAATCCACATGGAGTTTTCCAACACGCCGATCTACAATTCCGCTTACATTGAGGGGATCAATAATCTCTATGAGTTCGATGTAGGCAACCTCTCCGGCTGGATGTATCAGGTCAACGGCTGGTTCCCCAATTACGGATGCAGCCGCTACCAGCTCAAGGATGGCGATGTGATTGAATGGGTCTATACCTGTGACCTCGGCAAAGACGTTGGCGGCGATTACTGGAACAAAAGCGAATGAGAAATAAAGATGCCTTTTCAGGCTATCATCCGACAATCAATTTCCTATACTTTGCGCTGGTTCTGCTTTTCTCGATGTGCCTGATGCACCCGGTCTATCTGGCAATTTCCCTGACCGGAGCATTGGCGTATGACATTACGCTCAAAGGCCGGAGAGCGGTGCGGTTTGCCGTCATGGGGTTACTCCCCATGGCGGCGCTTGCCGCGCTCATCAACCCGGCGTTCAATCACGAAGGGCAAACGATTTTGACCTATCTGCCCTCTGGCAATCCGCTGACGCTCGAATCCATGCTTTACGGCGTAGCGGCTGCGGTCATGTTAGCCAGCGTCGTATTGTGGTTCGCCACATACAATGAGGTTATGACCTCGGACAAGTTCGTGTACCTGTTTGGGCGTATCATTCCGGCGCTGTCCCTCGTTCTCTCCATGGCGCTGCGATTTATCCCGAAATTCAAGGCGCAGATGCAGGTCGTTTCCGAGGCGCAAGCCTGCATCGGGCGCGACACCAAAAACGGCAGTGTGTTCCGCCGCGTCGGAAATGCTATCAAAATCTTCTCGATCATGGTCACATGGAGCTTGGAGAACGCAATCGAAACGGCGGACTCCATGCGTTCGCGCGGCTACGGATTGCCGGGGCGCACAGCGTTCTCCATCTATCGTTTTGATGACCGCGACAAAGCTACGCTTGCGTGGTTGATCTTCTGCGGCGCATATCTGATTTCCGGCTGGATGGCAGATGGCGCGTACTTTAGATATTACCCAACCGTCAAAACCGCCGCATGGACACCCATGACCGTGAGTTTCATGCTCGTCTATCTCGCACTGGTGCTGACACCGGTGATTCTCGACCGAAGGGAGGACAGACAGTGGAAGTCTTTACAATCCGAAATTTAACGTTTGCATATCCCGAACAGGAAAAGCAGGCGATCTCTGACCTTACACTGTCCGTCCAGCCGGGTGAGTTCCTGGTCCTCTGCGGTCCTTCCGGGTGCGGTAAAAGTACGCTGCTCCGGCAGCTCAAAACCGTCCTCGCGCCGCACGGACGCAGAAGCGGCGAAATCCTGTTCGACGGAAAGAAGCTCGACGAGCTGTCCCAGCGCGAACAGGCTGAGAAGATCGGGTTTGTGCAGCAGAGCCCGGAGAATCAGATCGTCACGGATAAGGTCTGGCACGAGCTGGCATTTGGTCTTGAATCCCTCGGTTATGACACGCCGACCATCCGCCGCCGCGTTGCGGAGATGGCATCGTTTTTTGGGATTCAGGAATGGTTTTACAAGCCGGTCACGGAGCTGTCCGGCGGGCAAAAGCAGCTTTTGAATCTTGCATCGGTCATGGTGCTCCAGCCAAAAGTTTTAATCTTAGACGAGCCGACCAGTCAGCTTGACCCGATTGCCGCGTCGGACTTTTTGGCAACGCTCGGCAAGATCAACCGCGAACTTGGCACGACGATTATTCTGACCGAACACCGCTTGGAAGAAGCGTTCGGCTTTGCATCGCGCGTGGCCGTTATGGATGGCGGCAAGCTCCTTTGCACGGGCACGCCCGCCGAAGTGGGCGCAGAATTAAAATCCAGCGGCAATGCAATGTTCCTTGCCATGCCCGCCGCCATGCGTATTTGGGCGGCAACGGATTCCAAAGCGGCCTGCCCCATCTCCGTCTGCGACGGACGAAACTGGCTGCTCGACTATGCAAAAACGCATGAATTAAGACCTATCCCAGAAGAAAATGAAAACGCGCCGGACAGCGAAACCGTTATCTCGGCGCAAGAATTGTGGTTCAAGTACGATAAGGACCTGCCCGATGTGGTCAAGGGCTTGTCGCTGGAGCTGCACAAGGGCGAATTTCTGGCGCTGCTCGGCGGCAACGGCACGGGCAAAACAACGTCTATGAAGCTCCTTGCGGGCTTGAGGAAAGCCTATCGCGGGGAACTGACCGTCACCGGCACGGTCGGGATGCTGCCCCAAAATCCACAGGCGCTTTTTGTGAAATCCACCGTCCGCGAGGATTTATTGGAGATTTTACCGAAAGTGGAGCGGAAGTCTGACCGTCTGGAACAGGTTGTTTCGCTCTGCAAGCTGGCAGAACTTTTAGACCGTCACCCCTACGACCTTTCGGGCGGCGAACAGCAGCGCGCGGCGCTGGCGAAAATTCTCTTGCTGAATCCCGACATTCTGCTCCTTGACGAGCCGACAAAGGGGTTGGACGCGGAGTTCAAGCAGACGTTCGGACAGATTTTGCGGACGTTGCAAGCGTCGGGCGTGGCGATTTTGATGGTCAGCCACGACATTGAGTTCTGTGCAAGGTACGCCGACCGCTGCGCCCTGTTCTTTGATGGCAATATCGTCACAGAATCCCAGCCAAAAACATTCTTCTCCGGCAACAGCTTTTATACGACCTCCGCAAACCGCATTGCGCGGGATGTGCTGCCAAGGGTGATTACACCGGAAGATGTGATCGTGGCGTGTGGCGGCGCGGTCGAACCGGAACCATCCTTACCGGAGTACCAGCGTATCCCACCAGCCCCGGAAAAGGAAGCGCAGACGATGAAAAAGCTCCCGGTTTGGCGAAAGATACTTGCTGCCGTGTCCGGCGCGGTGTTGCTGTTCTGCATCATTCAGGCCATTGGCGTGACGGACCTGACCAAGCTCATCGACGCAAACGGCATGACGGCGCTGGCGGGCGACCAGCTCAGGCAGTACGCCATCCTGCTCGGTGCGCTCCTGGTGTTTGCGCTGTCCATTGGCCGAAAGGCAGAGCGCCCGGATTACCTCATCCAGACGCCCGTAGAAAAGCGCAAGCTGAAGAAGCGGACGATCCTTGCAACGCTTTTGATTCTTCTGCTCATTCCGTTCACGCTGTTTATTGGCAACTATTACTTTGAAGGACGAAAATATTACTTCATTTCGCTTTTGATTCTTCTGGAATGTATGCTGCCGTTCTTCCTCATTTTCGAGGGGCGCAAGCCGCAGGCGCGGGAGCTGGTGCTGATAGCAGTTCTTGTGGCACTGAACGTCGCAGGGCGCGCCGCGTTCTTCATGCTGCCGGAGTTCAAACCGGTCGTTGCCATGACGATTCTGGCGGGCGTGGCCTTCGGCGGCGAGACGGGATTCCTCGTCGGCGCGATGACGATGCTGGTGTCCAATATGCTGTTCTCGCAGGGACCGTGGACGCCGTGGCAGATGTTTGCAATGGGGATTATCGGCTGGCTGGCAGGAGTCTTATACCGCAAAGGCGTTCTCCGCCGCAGCCGCCTGAGTCTTTGCATCTTCGGTGTGATTTGTTCGACCGTTGTGTTCGGCGGCATTATGAATCCCGCTTCTGCCCTCATGTGGTCCAATACGATCAACTGGAAAATTATCTTGAGCTATTACGTCACCGGCATCCCGGTCGATCTGGTGCGCGCCATCGCAACGTTCATCTTCCTCTGGCTCGGCGCGGAACCAATGCTCGAAAAGCTCGACCGAATTAAAGTTAAGTACGGCTTGGCAGAGTAAACAGTTTCCCGAAACGGCGGTAAACTAAAACCGAAATACAAGGATGTGACCGAATGATTTTGAACAGATATCAAAGAACTGAGAAATACGCTGAATAGACGAAAACCGCAAGGTCGCTCATGTGTGTGAGTATCCTTGCGGTTTTCTTTTATCTTCGTGGCAGTAACGATGGCTATATAGTTGATTGCAATTACTTTTTTAATTCGTCTGCGCGTAAGCATAAGTCAATATATTTTTGCGCCTCTGCCTCGCTCTTTCCGGCAAAAAAGTCTATTACACACTTTGGGATTTCCCTCGGAAGTTCGTCGTAGAAAACGATCCCATCTAAGCTGACATTCATTTCTTTTGCAATCAGCGCAACAGTTTCAAATCTTGGATTGCTCTTACGGTTTTCGATTTCGATGATGGTGCGTGAACACATATTGAGTTTTTCGGCTAATTCAATTTGGGTAGTTTTGCGTGCTTCTCGTTTTTCACGGAGTTCTTTGGCAAAAAAATCAACATAGTTCATTTGGCATCACCTCAATATTGTAACCTCTACTGTATTGTATGGTGAGCCTTGACTCATATAAATACACATATAAATCATATAAGATGAGCTATAAATCACATATCGGACAATGAGGAGAGAACCTATGATTTTATGGGCGCATAGAGGGATCTACTAGGGAGCACATTCAATATGTAAGACACAAAGTTAAAAAGTTTTCTCCAAGCAGCATTGCGCAAATTGACTGTGCATCCTACGCCTTGAGATATGAGTTAAGGCTCTTTCTAAAAGCATTATCGCTCATCCATAAGGCGCGCCCCAACACAACAGCTTCTCCGAATATTGCTCTGTGCAATTACAGCACTTGTATCGACCATTGCGCCGATGCAAGTGCTGTCTTGCTTCTTAGAACTCGTCTTTTCGTCCGCTGCCGCTCCCCGCCGTACCCCCATTCAGATTCGCCCGTTTCAAAAAATCTGAATGAGGTACACAAGATGAAAGAAATCAATTTGCGGGAGTATTACCCGTTCTATAACATGGACGTTTATCTGGAAGTGTCTGATGAGATCGCCGGTCAGCTCGACCGTTTCAAGCTGGATGAGGAAGCACACCGCGTCCGTATTCTGCGCGCAAAGGCGTATTTCTCGCTGGATCGTGGAGATGGCATTGAAAAAGACGCCTTGCAGAAACCGCCGCAGCCGTTGGAACTGCTTCTGAAAGCAGAGCAGGCAGAACGTTTGAACACCGCTCTGCGCTCTTTGAGTGAGCGTCAGCGCCGCCGACTTCTGGCGTTCTATCTGGATGGCAAGAGCAAATCGCAGATTGCAAAAGAGGAAAATGTCAGCGAGGGCAGCATCCGAGAAAGCATCCGAAGCGGCTTGGCGCAGTTGAAAAAATCTTTGAAAAATTTCTGAGTACACCCTCGAAATTGCCGCTTTTTTGTACTGGTATATGAGAAGCGGTTTGCGCCGCGTCCATGTACCTTGAAAATCGCATAGACATCGTGATAAGTGAAGTTTCCGATTGTCCTTTTCGGTCTGTACCGCCATGACGGTGGGATGCCCGCAGCCTGCGGGCATCCCATTCGAGCGATCTGTGCAGACCGGCTCTGCGCGTGGCAGCGTTTGAGCAGTTTACTCGGAAACCGAGCCTCCTGCTACGGCCTCCCACTGACTTGAGGGGGATTCCTGCGGCGTGCGTGAGCCTTACAAGCCACGGCGCTGCGGGAATGGGTTTGTTTGCCAAGAACAGCTTATGACGGTCCCAGAGGCGCAGCGCACCTCTTGCCGGGGGATGAGAGAAATACGGCAAACATTCGACATACTTCAAGCAGCCGCACCGACGTGCTATCGTATGTAATACGATTACAAAAACACTCGGTGCGGCTGATTTGTACTTAATATTTTCGGATAGGAGGCCAGATATGCCAGAATCCGCTATTGCTTTTTCGGTTGATGGATTTGAAGTTTCTGCAACTTTTGCAGAGCGTCACAATTCGGCAACTGTCGATCAGATCAAACAGATTTTGATTTCCTCATTTGCAGCGAACACACTGACCGCAGAATCTCGTAACATCCTTGCACTACCTACTGCACAGAGATATGATACTGATGGTAAACACGATGAACCTTGAAAAATACATATTGACGCATTGATTCAAGTTCTCCGTTTTATAGCGTCTATAAAATTGAGAAAGGATGAATCAAGACAATGGATAATTCAATTTTGAAAGGAAATCGAGTCGCTTGCTTATACAGAGTGTCTACCGACAAACAGGTGGACTACAACGATAAGCGCCAAGCGGATATTCCCATGCAGCGAAAAGAGTGTCATCGTTTCTGCGAAAAAATGGGCTGGACAATCGTTCATGAGGAACAAGAGGACGGCGTATCCGGGCATAAGGTCAGAGCCGAAAAACGGGACAGACTGCAAATCATCAAAGAGCTTGCGAAGCAAGGTAAATTTGATATTCTGCTTGTGTATATGTTTGACCGCATTGGAAGAATCGCGGATGAAACACCCTTTGTGGTTGAATGGTTTGCCAGAAACGGCATCCGGGTCTGGAGCACACAGGAGGGGGAGCAGCGTTTTGATAGTCACACGGACAAGCTCACCAACTACATTCGTTTCTGGCAGGCTGACGGGGAAAGCGAAAAGACCTCGATGCGCACCAAAACCGCCCTCGGACAGCTTGTCGAGGACGGCGGTTTCAAGGGCGGGTTTGCGCCCTATGGGTACGATCTTGTAAAGAGCGGACGCCTCAATAAACGCAAACATGAGGTCTTTGAGCTGGTCATCAACGCGGCTGAGGCCGTTGTAGTACGGATCATTTTTAACAAATATGTGTATGAGGGTTTTGGTGCGCAGAGAATTGCTACATATCTTAACAATCTCGGCTATCGAGCACGGACAGGAAAGATGTGGCATCATGCGACGATCCGCGGTATCCTTTGCAATCCGACGTATACCGGCGTGCTCCGATGCGGAAACAGCCGATCCAAAGTTCTGCCGCACTTGCAGATTATTACGCCGGAGCTGTTCGATGCTGCACAGAACATTCGCACAGCTCGTGCCAACGCAATCGAGCAGGAGAATCATGTGCCGCTGAACACAAGAGGTCAATACTTGCTGGCCGGGAATGTGTTTTGCGGACATTGCGGTTCTCGACTTTCGCTCACGACCAACGGAAAGGCGTACCCTTGCAAAGACGATCCCAACCGTGTTGTAAAGCGTGTACGGTATATCTGCTATGGCAAGACCCGCAAGCAGACCGAGTGCGATGGACAGACTGGCTACACAGCACATATCCTGAATGACATCGTTGATAAAGTGGTGCGACAGATTTTTGAGCGAATGAAAGCTGTGCCGAGAAGTGAAGTGATAGGCAGCCGCTACCAAGAAAAGATGGAGGAGCGGAAGGCATTGCTTCGCAGCACGAAGGCCGACTATACAAAAGCTGCTGCCGAACTGGATGCTTTGAAATCAGAGGTTGTGAAAGCCATCAAGGGTGAAAGCAGTTTTTCTAAGGAATTACTTTCTAGCCTGATTTCTGACACCGAAAAGAAATGTCAAGAACTGCAAGCAGCATTTGAAAAAGCACAGGCGGACTATGATGCTGGAGAAGAAACCCTGCAATCATTGAACAGTCAATACGACGAAATGATCTCATGGGCGGAAATGTATGACAGCGCCAGCATGGAGGCAAAGAAGATGATTGTGAGTAGCCTAATTCACAGGGTGGACGTATATCGCGGCTATCGGGTGCATATTGACTTTAACATCGACTTTGCGCAGTTCAGCTTGGGATTGGACATCGCTGAAATTGCTGCATAAAACGAAAAAACCCGTTTCACGAAGAAACGAGTTTTTCGCTGCTTCTTACCGAGAAGTTGGTGGAGATAAGCGGGATCGAACCGCTGACCTCATGACTGCCAGTCATGCGCTCTCCCAGCTGAGCTATACCCCCAGATATTTCCAAATGGGTCAGGTCGAGAAGCAAATATGAAATTTTAAGAACTAGGGAAAAGAGGGGTGCGTTACCGTTAGCCTTGGGCTCCCAGCTGAGCTATACCCCCAAGTGGAATTACTATTGCTATGAAGTTTTGAAAAGTGCCGATTGCGCTAAGGAGCGGGAAACATTTGTGGGGGCATAAGATAAGTGGCTTGTGCTCCCAGCTGAGCTATACCCCCGTATAAGGGGTGCGCTGAGTAATTTCTTATTCAATTAGTGCGGGGGTTGTTTACCGCTTCAACCGGGCTCCCAGCTGAGCTATACCCCCAAGTGGAATTACTATCGCTATGAAGTTTTGAAAAGTGCCGATTGCGCTAAGAAGCGGGAAACATTTGCGGGGCATAAGATAAGTAGCTTGTGCTCCCAGCTGAGCTATACCCCCATCGGCGGAATTATTCTATCAGATCTTTTCGGAAATTGCAAGTCTTTTTTTCGGATTTTTGAAAAAAATCTGCGTGGGCGGGCGGAGGCTATGTATGGTCGGCGTTTTCGAGCAGCTGGAGGACGCGGGCCTCGGCGGAAAACAGGGTGTAGAGATCAGCTTCTGTGTTCTCGGAGCAGACGAGCAGGTGCGCTGTTTCGGACGCGGCGGCGTCCGCCGCAGAGACGGGGGAGGACGGCGCGTGGAAGACGCAGTAGCTGTCTGGAGCCTCTGCCTCGGCGGGCAGGAGCGCGAGAAGCGTTTTCTGGCAGGTGAGGGCGCAGAGCGCGTCGTTTGCGCGCGTGAGCGCGTCGGAGAGATCCTCATCGTCTTCTCCTGCTGTGATGCCAATGGAGTGGCCTGCGGCGAGCAGCTCAAAGACCAGCGACGGGTCGGCGAGAATTTCCGCCTCCGTCAGGAAGAACGTTCCGTGCAGCTTGTAGGTTTCCAGCGCAGCCATACTGGCGCGCATGGTCTCGCTGCCGGTGAAGGCGAGGTAGACGGTTGCCGGCTTTTTTTCCGCGGCGGACGGCTCCTGCGTGCCCTGCGAGCCGCTGTTGGGGCGGTCGGTGGGCCTTTCCGGGGACTGCGAGCCGCTCTGGTTCTGCCGGACGCGGTAGGCGATCAGATTTTCGGCCTTTTCTACAAACAGCGAATCGTCATAGACCTCGCTGCCGTCGGTGAAGCGCAGGATCTGATAGCCGCCTGCGGATTCGAGCATTGTGGTCTTGAGGCCGAAATGCGAGGCGCAGAACGTGAGCGGCAGATAGAGAATGCCGCCGCGGTACAGCACGTTCGCGGTCGAGACGCTGCCGCTTTCGTCGCTGACGGTCCCGGCAGCCAGATCGAAGATCATCTGCCGGGTGCGGCTGAGCAGAACATAGGTCTGCTTGGCCTGATTGTACGACGGCGTAACGCCGCACGGCTGGCTGTCGAAGACCTGATAGGGCACGTAGAGCGTGCCGCCGGAGTAGGTCGGGAAGACGCTCAGCGTCAGGGGAATGGTGTCGTTGACGGCGACGAAGAACAGCTCGCTGTCGGCCAGCGCAGGCGCGCACAGGCACACGGTCAGCACAAGACACAACAGAAAACAGATCCATCTGCGCAGTTTCATTCCCTCGCCGCCTTTCCTCCTGAGATTCCTACACAGTATACCATAAATCGCGGATAAGAGCAAGGATTTCAGTTGCTCCGGAAAAAAGAGTATGATATACTAATCAGAAACCAGAACATTCGGGAGGGACGCGCCATGGAACGGATCGTAAAGGAGAATTATTATCTGGACATCGCCGAGACGGTGCTCGAACGCTCGACGTGCCTGCGCCGGCAATACGGCGCGATCATCGTCCGCAACGACGAGATCGTCGCGACAGGGTACAACGGCGCGCCGCGCGGACGGAAAAACTGCTCCGATCTCGGCTATTGTGTGCGCGAGCAGATGCGTGTGCCGCGCGGAGAGCGCTATGAGCTGTGCCGCAGCGTCCATGCCGAGGCGAACGCGATCATCTCCGCCTCCCGCAACGAGTGCATCGGGGGCGACATTTATCTCGTCGGCCACGATGCGAAGACAGGCGCGATCTTGTCCGACGCGACCTCCTGCTCGATGTGCAGGCGCATGATCATTAACGCGGGACTGCGGCGTGTGGTCATCCGCAATACGAAAACAGAATTCACGGTCGTTCCGGTACAGGACTGGATCGATCAGGACGATACCTTGGAACTGTAAGCATGAAACTGGGAAATTTGGAAATCACGGGTGATCTGGTGCTTGCGCCGATGGCGGGGGTAACGGATCTGGCGTTCCGCACGATCTGTGCGGAATTGGGCGCGGCGGTGACGGTGACGGAAATGGTTTCGTCCCGTGCGCTGATCTATCAGGATAAAAAGAGCAGAAGTCTGCTGCACAAAACGCCGCTCGGCGTCTGCGGCGCGCAGATCTTCGGCAATGACCCGTCCGTCATGGCGGACGGCGCGGCGCTGGCGCTGGAGGCGTCGGGCGCGGATTTTATCGACATCAACATGGGCTGCCCCATGCCGAAGATCGCGAACAACGGCGACGGGAGCGCGCTGATGAAGGACCCGGAAAAGGCTGCGCGGATCGTCGAGGCCGTTGTGAAAGCCGTGCCGGTGCCGGTCACGGTCAAGATGCGCAAGGGTTGGGACAAGAGCTCATGCAACGCGCCGGAGCTGGCCGCAATGCTCGAGCAGGCGGGCGCGTCGGCGATCGCCGTCCACGGCAGGACGAAGACCATGCTCTATTCCGGCGTTGCCGACTGGGACTGCATCCGCGCGGTCAAGGAGGCCGTGAAGATCCCCGTGATCGCCAACGGCGATATTTTTACGGCGGAGGACGCGGTGAAGTGCAAGGCGCGCACGGGAGCGGATCTGCTCATGCTGGGCCGGACGACGTTCGGCGACCCTTGGGTGTTCGAACAGGCGCAGGCCGCGCTGCGCGGCGAGGCCGTGCCGGAAACGCCGCCTCTATGCGACCGCGTCGATACGGCTCTGCGGCAGTTCCGCCTTGCGGCGCAGGATAAGGGCGAACACATCGCCTGTCTGGAGGCGCGGAAGCATTTCGCATGGTACCTGCGCGGCGTTGCGCACAGCGGCTATTATAAGGAAAAAATTTCGGCGATCTCGACGATGGACGAGATCGAACGGATCGCAGACGGGATCAAGAGAGATTTGGGGTGAAGCTCTTGCAGGATGACAGCCTGATCCGCAGAGCGGCCGCGCAGGACGCGGCTGCGTTTGAGCAGCTGATGCTGCTGCATCAGAAACCGGTCTATAATATTTGCTGGCGCATGGCGGGAAACGCCGAGGACGCGCTCGACCTGTCGCAGGAGGTGTTTCTGAAGCTGTGGCGGACGCTGGCGCAGTATCAGTTTGACGCGGCGTTCTCCACCTGGCTCTACCGGCTGACGCAGAACGTCTGCATCGACTTTCTGCGCAAGCAGAAGCGGCAGCAGCACGTTTCGCTCACGTTTTCCGATGATGAGGACGAGGGGAAGGAGCTGTCCGTTCCAGACCCTGAACCGCTGCCGGAGGAGCGGGTGATCTTCAACGAAAAGCAGGAGGCCATCCGGAATGCCATGAACGCGCTCCCTGTCGATTTCCGCGAAATTCTGGAGCTTCGCGTGGTGCGGCAGCTGCCGTATGAGCAGATCGCGCAGATCATGGATCTTCCGGTCGGAACGGTCAAGTCGCGTCTGGCGCGTGCGCGGCTCCAATTGAAAAAAAGATTGGACTCCGGGAACTTTTTTGAAACCGGCGCGTCTAAACGCTCGGAATAAACAGGAGGTGGGCGAGCCATGAACTGTGAAAACGCGCTGGAGCTTATGAACCGGGAGCTGGACGAGGCGCTGACAGCGGAGGAATCGGCGGCGCTGCAGGCCCATCTGGACGCCTGTCCGGACTGCCGGGAAACATGGCGGCAGCTGCACGAGCTGGACGCGCTGCTGCAGGAAAGCGAGCTGGAGCCGCCTGCGGCGCTGCACGAGGGCGTGATGCGGGCGATCCGGCAGGGGCAGAAAAGGAAGCCGCGCCGCGCATGGCTTCCCGCTGCGGCCATTGCGGCGGCCGCAGCGCTTGTGCTGCTGGCGGGCAAGGCGGGGCTGATTGCGCTGCCGGGCTTTGAGCAGACCGACGTGATCTCGGTCAATATCGGCTCGGCGGTCGAGCAGATCTTTGCGCAGACCGGTGCGGAAGCACCGGACGAAGCCGCCGCACAGCAGGCGGCGGAGCTTTCCGCCGAGACAGGGCTGGACGTGCTGCTGGTGTGGAACAGCGGCGTTCCGGCTGAATTGGAAACAACGCCGTATGAAGCGGCGCAGAGCGGCGCACGGCTGTACCGCGTGACCGGCCAGCTGGCGCAGACGATTCTGGACGGATACATCACGGCAGCCTATTCGCCCGACGACGTATTCTCCGATCTGCCGGAAAAGGAAGCGGCATATGTGCTGGTGCTGCCGTAAGGCTTGACAGAAGCCCGAAAATATGAAAGAATAAACGCAACACAACGAAAGCAGGTGCCTTTGATGGAAGAAATGACGACCGGTCTGTGCCCGAAATGCGGGCATACGCTGCAAATTCCGGCGGAGCTGGAGCGCTTTTCGTGTATGTACTGCGGCGAACGGCTGACGAAGCGGCAGCTCCTTACGCAGCCGGAGGAAGCGTCTTGTTCGGAGGAGGACTGCGCGGTGAGCTTTGACCATGCCGTGTCGAGGCTGGGCTGGTGCGTGCAAAACTTCCGCGGCTACCAGAAAAAGATCCTGCGCGACGCGTTTTTTGAGGCGTTTGAGACATATGAGACTGGCTGTGCCCCGGTCATTCAGGAGCTGAACAGCGGCGTGCGCCCCGAGCGGCAGACAGAGCTGCTTGACCGGGCCGCCGAGGCCATGCTGGACGAGCTTTCCGCCGGATGGGAAAAGAAAAACGATATGGAGGACGAAAAGGTCATTCTGGCGATCTTCTTTGTGCCGATGGTGCGCAAGCTGCAGCTGCCGGTCAGCGAGGAATTTGTGTCGCTGCTGCAGAAAAAATGGGTCGGCCGGTATCCCAAATCCCCGTTCTATCTGGGCGACTACGAGTCCATTTCCGGCGGCTTCCGCAAGAAGTTCCTCGGACTGTGCTTCATCACGACCGCCGTTTGTCAGGAACTCGGCAAGCCGGATGACTGCGCGGAGCTTACCGCTTTCCGCGCCTTCCGCGACGGCTATCTTGCAGCGCAGCCGGACGGCGAAGCGCTTATCCGCGAGTATTATAACATTGCCCCCGGCATCGTGACCTGCATCAACACCTGCTCTGACCGTCACGCGTCCTATGAGCGCATCCGTGAGCAGTATCTGACTCCATGCTACGAAGACCTGCTGGCCGGACGCAATGCAGACTGCAAGACCCGTTACGTGCAGATGGTGCGCGATCTGGAGCGGAAGTATCTGAACTGAAGCAAATACTGCCGCAGCCAAGCCTCCCCTGAAAGGGGAGGTGGCTCGGCGAAGCCGAGTCGGAGAGGTCATGCAGCAACGCGCTGCAGATCTTATATTGATTTTCGGCGAATTCGTATGCATTTGCGCATGCAGCTGTAGGGGCCGATGCCCACATCGGCCCATCGGGGAGTTTCGAATTCGCCGAAGATTTCCGTAAAATCGGTGCAGTCTGCGTGGGCCGATGTGGGCATCGGCCCCTACAACGCCTTTAAGAACAGGGTCGGAATTTTTGAGCTGTTCTTAGTTTCGCGGGAAAGATCCAAGAAAACCGAAGCGGTTTTCCTGGTCGCTTCAAGGAGGTCCGGGGGGAAATCCTCTGAAAAAATAAGCAGGGCCCGCTGCATTTTGCGGCGGGCCCTGCATGGTATGGAGCGTTACAGGCAGGTCTGCAGGATGCACAGGATCATCTGCGCGTGGCCGCATTCCTCCTCGGCGATCTTCAGCAGCATACAGCGGTGCGTTCCGGCGTTTTCGGCGAGCGCTTCATACGCCTCGTGCGCGGTGTGCTCCTCGGAATAGCGCTGGCGGAGCGTTTCGTTGATGCAGGTGACGCACGGCGCATCCGGCCTGCCGGGACAGGCCTTTTTGCCGGTCTTGAGGAAATAGACCGCGCCGAACTGCTTCGCGTGGCAGGCCTCCTGCCGGGCCATCTCGCGCAGCATCGCCTGCGCTTTGCCCTTCATGCGGCAGGCGAGGTGCGCGTAGAGCGCGCTGTCGGCGCGTTCATCCCGGATCAGCTCGAGAAGCTTTTCGGGCGTCAGAGAATCGGCTGCGGCGCTGCCGGAGCCGGTTTGCTCGTTCATCTGGGCAGCCGGGACAGCCTGCGCATTCATCACGCGGCTCCAGACCCGCTGCGTCTGTTGTTCTGTGAGTGGTTGCATGGGATCTCCCTCCTTCGCCCCATCGTATGCGCTGCGGGGCCGGATTGTGCGGTTTCACAAAAAATCCCACACGGAAACGGCAAATTTGCACGATTTTCTCACAGAAAAATCTTGTATTTCCAGTATGTCTGTGTTAAAATTCTTTTTTGTGAGATTTTTATGTACGAAACTTTCAGGCAAAGAAGGAAGGGGCGCCAAGTATGACGCAGGATAAAATTCGGAATATTGCAATCATCGCGCACGTTGACCACGGCAAGACCACGCTGGTCGATCAGATGCTCAAGCAGGGCGGCGTGTACCGCGAAAACCAGGCGGTCGTCGACCGTGTGATGGACTCCGGCGATCTCGAACGCGAGCGCGGCATCACCATTCTCGCCAAGAATACCGCTGTCCACTATAAGGATTATAAGATCAACATCGTCGATACCCCGGGCCATGCCGATTTCTCCGGCGAGGTCGAGCGTATTCTGAAGATGGTCGACGGCGTCCTGCTGCTTGTCGACGCAGCGGAGGGACCCATGCCGCAGACGCGCTTCGTGCTGCAGAAGGCGCTGGAGCTTGGACACAAGGTCATTGTCGTCGTCAACAAGATTGACCGCCCGGACGCCCGTGTGCATGAGGTCATGGACGAGGTCCTCGAACTGCTGCTCGATCTCAATGCGACCGAAGAACAGTTTGACTCCCCGACAATTTTCTGCTCGGCCCGTGAGGGCACGTCCTCCTACGGCCCCGACGACAAGGGCACGGATCTCATCCCGCTGTTTGAGACAATCGTCAACTATATCGATCCCCCGAAGGGCGATGAAAACGGGCCGCTGCAGGTGCTCGTCTCGTCCATCGACTATAACGAATTCGTTGGCCGTATGGGCATCGGCCGCATCGAACGCGGCACGATCCACCAGAACCAGGAGGTCATCGTCTGCGATTACCACGACCCGTCCGTCAAGAAGAAGGAAAAGGTTGTCGCCCTGTACGAGTTTACCGGCCTTGGCCGCAGCCCCATCCAGCAGGCGTCCGCCGGTGAGATTGTCGCGTTCTCCGGCATTTCGGATATCACCATCGGCCGTACGCTCTGCGATCTGGAAACCATCGAGCCGCTGCCGTTCGTCAAGATCTCTGACCCGACCATCGAAATGACCTTCTCCGTCAACGATTCTCCGTTCGCGGGCCGCGAGGGCAAATACGTCACGTCCCGCAACCTGCGTGACCGTCTGCAAAGAGAACTGCTCAAGGATGTCTCTCTGCATGTGACAGAGATGGGCACCGACGCCTTTAACGTTGCAGGCCGCGGCGAGATGCATCTGTCCATTCTGATCGAGACGATGCGCCGCGAGGGCTATGAGTTCCAGGTCTCCACGCCGCACGTTCTGAACAAGACCATCGACGGCAAGCTCTGTGAGCCGATCGAGCGCATGATCGCGGATGTGCCGGAAAATTCCGTCGGCTCCGTGATCGATAAAATCTCCCAGCGCAAGGGCGATCTCGTCTCCATGACCCCGATCGGCAGCCGTATGCGGCTGGAGTTCCTTGTCCCGACGCGCGGCCTGTTCGGCTACCGCAACGAGTTTTTGACTGATACGAGAGGCGAGGGGATTATGGCCTCGACGCTCGACAGTTACGCGCCCGTCAAGGGCGAGATCTCCCGCCGTCTGACCGGTTCGCTTGTCGCGTTTGAAACGGGCGAAACGACCGCCTATGGCATCGGCGGCGTGCAGGATCGCGGTTCGATGTTCATCGGGCCGGGCGTGGAGGTCTATGCCGGTATGATCGTCGGCCAGTGCAACCGCAATGAGGATATGGCCGTCAACGTCTGCAAGAAAAAGCAGCTGACCAATATGCGCGCTGCAGGCTCCGACGCCGCCATCCGCCTCGTACCGCCGACGGTTCTCTCGCTCGAGCAGTGCATGGAATACCTTGCCGACGACGAGCTGCTGGAGGTCACGCCGAAAAGCCTCCGTATGCGCAAGCGCCAGCTCGACCATTCGGCCAGAATGCGCGCTCTGATGAAATCCAGACAGTAAAAAATGCTCCTCCGTATGCCGTAGCATACGGAGGAGTTTTTCTGTTCTGCCAGAATAAAATTACCTGCTGATTGTCAGAACACCGGCGCAGGGCGACAACTGTGTAAATATAAGGACTGGAAAATCCCTTTTTAATTCTTCCGCGACGAAATAGATTTCATCGACATCCCAATCCGCTCCCGCTTCCTGCCTGCACCGGTTCAGCGCGCAGCGGGTTTCAAACGCAACGTCGCCGATCAGAATTTTTCCGTTTTCATTCAGACAGCCGCGCAGCGCGGACAGAAATACGACTTTCTGCGCGTCTGTCAGATGGTGCAGCGCATAGGTTGCAACAATATAATCATAGCGGCGATCTCGCAGCGGCTCCACCAGACCCGTTGTAAAGTCGCCCTGATATAAATGCGCGTCCGGCATTTTTTCGGATGCCAGTTCGAGCATTCTGGATGAGAAATCCTGCCCGTAGATGGTGCAGCCCTGTTCATACAGCTTCGCCGTCAGCACGGCGGTTCCAAACCCGATGTCCAGCACAGACGCGTTTGGGGTCTGCATGACAGTCTGAAAAATTGCAGCGAGTACCTTTTTGTATCCGGCAAACGGGTAGGTATTCGCTTCGTCGGAAAGACCGACGCTTTTGTCATATCCGTCCGCCCACAGGTCGAATCCTTTGTGGTTCAGCATAGCTGCCTCCTGAAATTTTGAATTGTCATTTCTTCCAGATCTTCGGCTGGTACTGCATATTGGAGACGTTGTAAACCGTAATAAACGCCTTCGGGTCCTCGCGGTTGATAAAGGTCATCAGGCGCTGGTATTCGCTTTTGTCGACGATGGTGATGATCTCGTTGTGGCGCTGCAGATTGTATGCGCCGATGGCTTCGTAGATCGTGGCGCCGCTGTGCAGCTCGTTGATGATGAACTGCCGCAGCGCTTCCTCTTTTTCGGTGATGATGCAGACGCGGCGCTTCTTGTTGTGGTCGAAAATGAAATGATCCAGAATAATGCCGTTGAAATACGTGCCCAGAATGCTTAAGACTACCGTCTTTTTGTCGTAGACAAGTGCGGCGGACAGCGCCACGCACATACCGGACAGCGACATGGCCCGGCCCAGATCCATGCGCAGGTATTTGTTCAGGATCTTTGCCACGATATCCAGTCCGCCGGACGAGGCGTTCCGGTTGAACAGAATGCTCAGGCCGATGCTGACCACCAGAATGTAGCAGAGCACGTCCAGCTCCTGACTGCCGGTCATGGACGTGTAATCCGGGAAAACAAGCTCAAAAAGTCCTAAAAATACGGGCAGCATCACACTCGTATAGACGGTTTTCGCCCCGAATTCCTTTCCGCAGGTGAGAAAGCCGATGATCAGAAGGACGATGTTCAGGATCATCGTGATGGCCGACAGGGGAAGGGGGATGAAGTTGGACAGTACGATGCCGAGGCCGGAAATGCTGCTGACGGAGGTGTGGCTCGGGGACAGGAAAAAGAAGACCGCCGCCGCGATGATCGCCACCGCTGCGGTCAGAACGGCCGTTTCTCTGATGATCGCTGTGAAATTCAATTTCTTCTGGTTCATTGCGGTATCTCCGAATCTTGATTTGTCTGCGCTGCGGTAGTTGTCTGCGGCTCGTCGTGATAGTCGGATTTCGGCAGACTCCAGTGGTAATATGCCGCCAGCAGGCGCAGCACAACGATGGCTGCCGCGCCGAAGAGCATGGCCGCGTTCGCACCCAGCCGGTCCCAGCACAGCGCGCAGATCAGCGCGCCGATGATCGATGCGCAGGCGTAGAAGTGCCGCACGAAGATATAGGGCCGCTCGCCGGAGAACACGTCGCGCAGCACGCCGCCGCCCACGCCGGTGATGAGGCCGACGAAGACGGTCAGGAACAGCGTATCATGCTCTGCCTGCCGGTACGCGCACTGGACGCCGACGACCGTGAACACGCCCAGGCCGACCGCGTCCATCACCAGCAGCAGCCGGTCGAACACCGGCTCGTGCCGCCCGACGCGGGCGCGCACGTGCGGCAGGAACATGAGCACGGACACGGCAGCCGCCGTGAGGGTATAGACGGGATCGTGGAACGTCGCAGGCGGGGTCACGCCGAGAATGACGTCGCGGACAATACCGCCGCCGACCGCCGTGCAGACGCCGAGGACGATCACGCCGAACAGATCCATCTGCTTTTTGATGCCGACAATGGCGCCGGAAACGGCAAACGCGGCCGTGCCGATCAGCTCTAACACAAAAACAAGAACATTGGACATAACGGAAACCTCCGGAAGTTTACACGCGCAGCGATTTTTTCTGCACGGCCAGCGCGCCGAGCGCGATCAGCACGCCGATGAACGCGCAGCCGGTCGAGAACCAGAGCATGAGCGTTGTGCCGCCGAGATCGATCAGATACCCGGAGACGAGACTGCCCAGCAGCGTACTGAGCGAGATGGCGAGGATCGTGCGGATGGACTGGCCCTGCACCCGGTCGGCGGGGTCAACGGATTCGTTGGCAAAATAGACCGAGGCCGGGAAGAACAGGCCGTAGCCCAGCATCTGCACCGGCTGCACGGCCAGCAGCATCCCGAGAGAGCCTGACGCGAGGATCAGCAGCGGCTTGACCACCATAAAGATGATCGAGATCAGCAGGATTTTCGCGCTGCTCATCTTCTTTTGCAGCAGTCCGAACACCAGCGCTGACGGCAGCTCCGAAGCGGCCATCAAAAACTGCGCGACGCCGAGCGCCGTGCTGCCGCCGCCGTGGCTGTTTACAAGCGAGACGAGGAAATTGCTGATCGGCATCACGCCCATCATGCCGAAGAAGCAGGCGATGAGCATGAGCGTAAAGACCCTGTTTTTCTTTAAGATCTGCCAGATCGAATGGCCGGAGGCCGACTTTGCCTGCGGCTGCGGCAGAAGGCGCGCCGGGATGCTCGGGAATGCCAGCAGGCAGACAATCAGCAGAAGCTGCTCGGCGCAGTGCGCCAGAAGCGCCGCCTGCATACCGAACCGCGCCGTCAGCAGCCCCGTCACGACGCATAAAACTGCGTAGGTCAGCGAACCCATCCCGCGTGCGAAGCTGTAGGGGATCTTGACGCCTGCGTTGACATACTGCATCCCCATCGAGTCAATGAGCGGATAGGAGTTCGTCTCCAGCACGCCGAACAGGAAAATGATCAGCGCCGTGAGCGCAAAGCCGGGGCGCGTGAAATAAAAGACGAGATTGAGCGCCACGGCAGGCAGCAGCATGATGATCAGCAGCCGCTTGATGGGGACGCTCGGGTGCCGGTCGGCCCAGCCGCCGATGACCGGCTGCGTAAAAAGGCTTGCCAGATAGCACAGCGCGCAGAAAATTCCGGCCTGTCCGGTCGTAAAGCCCCGGTCGAGGACGATCGCAGCCTGATAGGCGCAGATAGAGCTGAGCATGCCCCAAAAGCTTGCCTGCAGGAGGACATAACAAAGAACGATTCGTTTTCTGGATGCCATGGCATTCGCTTCCTTTACAGTCGGTATGACAGACACTATTATAGAGCGCGGAACCGATAAAAACAAGCGGATTTTCCTGAAAAAATGCTTGATTTTCGGCGCTCTGTGTGCTAAAATACATTGGTCTGTGAAAAAGAATGGTCCTCTGCCGCAGCCGGCACGAAGGTGCAGCGGCATTTCCTTGCGGTATGAACGTTCTTAATTTGAAGGAGGACACAAGTATGGATCTCATGAAGGCTCTGACCAGCCAGTACATGAAGCAGGAGCTGCCTGAAGTTCAGGTCGGCGACACCGTTCGCGTTCATGTCAAAATCAAGGAAGGTTCCCGCGAAAGAATCCAGATCTTCGAGGGCACTGTCATCGCCAAGAAGCACGGCGGTATCGAAGAAACCATCACCGTTCGCCGCATCTCCTATGGTGTCGGCTGCGAGAAGGTTTTCCCGCTCCATGCGCCCAACGTTGTCAACGTCGAGTGCGTCCGCCACGGCAAGGTTCGCCGCGCGAAGCTGTACTATCTGCGCGACCGTCTTGGCAAGGCTGCAAAGGTCAAGGAAAAGGTCTGATCCCAACCATCCAAAAACCGCCGGTTCCACACGGAGTCCGGCGGTTTTTGCTTTACCCACACACGAACGGCTCCCGTATGCAGCTGCATACGGGAGCCGTTTGCCTGAAGCTTCTGAATTAAATATCCAGCGGGTCCATGCTGAGGACAGGGTGGCCAACCTCGGACAGGAAGGCGAGCAGCTCTTCCGGATCGCCGTTCGGGCAGTTCGTCTCGTCGGCGACCATATCGGCAAAGTTGTCGATATCGTACATATCCTTGGCAGTCTCATTGAGCTTGTCGCGGATCTGATCCTTCAGCTCCTTCGGCAGCCAGACCAGACGGCCGACGCCGCCCTCGGCCTTGAGGAACTTGTGAGAGGCGATGTAGTGCTTGCCGTGGCCCATGAAGCCCGGAGTCTGCACGCCGCCGCCGGTCATGGAGGCCATCTCGGAGAAGGTCATGCCGAGCGGAGTGATGCCTGCGTATTCACGGCAGGTGATGACAACGCCCATCGAGCACGGCTCGATGCCGCAGATGCACTCGAAGCAGCCGCAGGAGGTCATCGGATCCTCCAGCAGGGAATAGAGCGTGACGTGCTCCAGCGCGCCGTGGGAGTACTGTGCAACAGCCTCGTCGACGTCCTCATAGCGGCCGGTGCGCTCGTCGGTGCAGCGCTCCTTGGTGACGACCTGGCAGGGACCCTGCGGGTCAAGCTCGTTCGTGGCCTTCGCGTCCAGCCAGGACACGGCACCGCACAGGCCCAGACGCTCCGGGGTGACGATGCAGACGTGGCTCGGGGAGAACGCCTGGCACATGATGCAGGAATAGAAGACGGGCACGGATTCGTCGGTCATGGACTTCAGGCGCTCGTCGCGCTTGTCGAAGACCTCGTTGGCGTGCTTGCGCAGCGCGGCGTTCGGCTCGTCGCCAACGACGATGCGGACCTGGCACTTGTCAACGACCGTGTCAAACTCGGACTTGATCTTGGCGTAGAGCACCTCGCCGATGTGGCGGAACTTGAAGCCGGCCTCGAAATCAGCCTTGCTGATACGGACGCGGATCATGTCGCGCTGGCCGGTGTGCATGAGGCCCTCCACGCAGTTGAGGAAGGAGTGAATCTTACGCTCGAAGACAGGCTCGAAGTCGGGCTGCATATTCTTGCCTGCGACCTCGACGGTGTAGCTCATGGAGATCTTGGAGCCGACCGGGATCTCGTCGATTTCGGGGCCTTCGACCACGATCTTGTGATCCTCGACCTCGGAGGCGTCCTTCGTGGTGACAAGCTCGAAGCAGTCCTTGCGGGAGCCGTCGATCTCGACCTGCATATCGCCCTTGCGGATGATCTCGCCCTCGAAAGCGGAGGAGAAGGAGACGGGGATATCGATCTTCGTGATCTTCAGCTTGATGCCGCGGGCCTCAATGGAGGTGTCGATCCAGTCCTTGGTGTTATCATAGATGATGAGGGACTTCGGAACGGCCCACATATCGTCGTGGTCGTTGGTGATGACCGGGAAGCCCAGCTTGATGGCGCCGGCGCCGCAGGCGACGGTGATGTCATTGACGGGCTTATAGGCGTTGACGAACGCGTTGATGCGGTCGAAGGTGTACTTGTGGAAGCCCTCGACGTCGCCCGGCTGGATGGCGCCGAAGATCATGGCCGCGCGCACGACCAGAGAAATGACATGGCCGACGGACCAGATCTCTTCGCCGACGGGAACGACACGGACAGGGAAGCTCATGGAAAGACCGGCTTCCACAGCCTGCTCGATGATGCCGCCGATCAGGAAGACGAAAATGCCGCGGGACTGGTAGCCCTTGATCGTCTCGACCGCTTCCTCGGTGGAGGGAGCCGGCCCAATCATGACGACGAAGCCGGGGATGTCGCCGGTGACAAGGGGAACGCCGAGCTCACGGACCTCTGCGTCGGTGAAATGGCCGTGATAGTGCGTGCCCTCGTACGGGGTCTGGGTCTTGACATATTTGCAGGCTTCGATCATTTCAGCGGCGATGGCGGTGCCGACGCCGGACTGGAAGATGGAGTTGGTGCGCGGCTCGCGGAGCATCATGGCCTTCACGTCGGCCAGAGCGTCCTGCAGTTCGCCGGTCGTAGTGACCTTTTTGCCGATGTAGGCATAGATGCAGGCGCAGAAATACGCGGTGGAGGGAAGCGTCAGAGGAGCGTCGCGGCCGACTTCAGCCACGATCTTGTTCACTTCTTCCTCGGCCTTGGCGAACATCTCGTCAGAGCCGTCGAAGACGCGGTTAAACAATGTCTTCATTGTGGTTTCATTCCTTTCAGATTCATTCTTTGGCGTCAATGGCAGCCTTGATCGCGCGGATCTCATCCAGCGCGTCGGGGCTGCAGTCGTAGGGGGAGAGGCCCTTCCGGTCCGCGTCGATGACGGTGGGACTGTAGCTGATGAAGCCGAGCAGATCGTCTGCCGGGATGCGGCTTCTGATAAATTCACGGTCGGATTCGTCGCGGATCTTGTTGGCGACGACGCGTACCTTGGTCACGCCGATGTCCTTTGCAAGCTCCTTGATGCGCACATAGGTCTGTACGCTCCGCGCGCCCGGCTCGATGACCACGATGAACTGATCCATCATGCTGGCCGTGCCGCGTCCAAGGTGCTCAAGTCCCGCCTCCATGTCCATGATGACCACGTCGTCCCTGCGGAAGACGAGATTCGTCAGAATCGCCTTGAGCATCACGTGCTCCGGGCAGACGCAGCCGGAGCCGCCGGTGTCGACCGTGCCCATGACGAGAAGCTTCACGCCGTTGATGTTTTTGGCGAGCTTGTCGGGCAGATCGGAAACATCCGGGTTCAGCTTATAGAAGCTGTTCTGGTCGTTCGCGCCCGTGCGCTGCTTGGCAAGCTGCTTCATTTTGGAGACCGGGACAATGGAATTGACTTCTTCCTCCGTCAGGCCCAGCGCCAGACCCAGATTGGCATCCGGGTCGACGTCGGCTGCGAGGACGGTGCGCCCTTCGTCAGCGTAGAGACGTGCGAGCGTGGAGGCCAGCGTCGTCTTGCCGACGCCGCCCTTGCCGGTGATAGCTACTTTCATATCGGTAAAGACCCTCCGGGAAGATCTTAGATGCCGAGAGCCGCGCGCTTGGCTTCGATCGCGGCGATCATCTTGTCGCCGAGGCTCTCAATGTTGGTGTCGACGACGAAATGCGCCTCGACCCACTCCTTGCAGCCTCTTGCGTCACCCTGAAGCAGTTCAGTGATCTCGCTGGAGCCCTTGGAGTACGGATCAACGCCGAGGTAGGTGTCGATGCCGGTCGCCACGACGTAGTTGCCGATGGAAACTGCCTTTTCAGACATCCATTCCGGCGCGCAGCCGCAGAGCGGAATCTGGGAAATGTTGATGCCCCAATCCTTTGCAAGATCGGAAGCAAGGATCATCATACGGGAAATATCAACGCAGGAGCCCATATGCAGGATGGGCGGGATGCCGACCAGCTTGCACACGCGCTTGAGGCCCTCACCGCAGTATTCGGCGGCGTCGAGATCCATGAGGCCTGCCTTGGCCGCGGCCTGTGCCGAACAGCCGGAGACGATGACGATGATATCGTTCTTGAGGAGCTTCTTCATCAGCTCAATGTGCGCGGTGTCGGGGCGGACCTTGGGGTTGTTGCAGCCGACCATTGCGACAGCGCCGCGCAGGACGCCGGCCTTGACGACGTCAGCCAGCGGCTTGAGCGTGCCGAGGGCGTCGACGTGAGAGTTGCACACGCCGTCGAGCTCTTTCTTAATGGCCTCGACCGAGTAGCCGACACGGGCCTTGGTCTTGAGGTTCGGAATGTTGACAAGCTCGGGCTTGCGGTTTTTGAAGTTTTCAATCGCCATGCGGATGATCGCCTTGGCGTTGTCCGCCGCAGTGTCCTCGTGGAACTCGATGAAATCGGAGTCCGGCATACGGGCGATGGGAGACGTGGTGATGAACTTGGTATGGAAGCACTTGGACAGCGGGCCAAGGGCCGGGAAGATGCACTGCACGTCGACGACGATGGCCTCGCAGGCGCCCGTCAGAACGACGTTTTCCTGCTGCAGGAAGTTGCCCGCCATCGGAATGCCCTGACGCATGGCGACCTCGTTGCCGGTGCAGCAGACGCCCGCGATGTTGATGCCCTTTGCGCCGACGGACTTGGCCAGCGCGACCATCTCGGGATCCTGCGAATACATGACGATCATCTCGGAAAGAGACGGATCGTGGCCGTGGACGATGATGTTGACCATGTCCTTTTCCATGACGCCGATGTTGGCGGTGGTGTCGACAGGGCGCGGCGTACCGAACAGAACGTCGGAGAACTCGGTGCCCATCATGGAGCCGCCCCAGCCGTCGGACAGACCGGCGCGCAGGGACTGCTTGATGAGCGCCTCGGGAAGAGACGAACAGCCCATATGCGTCATATGCAGCGACTGCGAGACCTCGCGGTCAATGGCACGCGGCTCGATGCCGGCGTCGTGCCACAGCTTCTGGGTGTGCTCGGGCGTGCGCTTCAAAAAGCGCTGCACGCCGAAGGGCTTGCCATATTCCATAAGTGCAGTTTCGGCGACCTCATGGGCCAGATCATAAATATCCTTGCCCTCGGTCTCGATGCCCCACTCGGCGGCGATCTTCTTCAGCTTTTCCGGATCCTTGACCTGGTAGGAGCCGCCCTCTTTCGCCTGATAGAGCGTGTGGCAGATCTGACGGCCATGGTCGGAGTGCGTGGCTGCGCCGCCTGCGGTGAAGCGCAGGTAGTTACGGCCGACAATGCCGTGCACGTCGCAGCCGCAGATGCCGCGCGGCGCCTTGGGCGTGATGCGGCAGGGGCCCATGGAGCAAATGCGGCAGCAGGTGCCGGCTTCGCCGAAGCCGCAGTGCGGCGTCTGATTCTTGACGCGCTGCTGCCAGGAATCCGCGCCAACTTTTTTGCCGGTTTCAAGCAATTCGTTGGTCGCTGCTTCCATCTGTTCAACTGTGATTAAGCGATCCCAATCCATCGATGATGTATCCTCCTAAAATATGTTCTGAACCGGCCTGCGTACACCGGACGCAGAGCCGAAAGGGGCGGCGGACTGCCCGTGCGGACAGACCGAGCAGGCGCAGCTGCGCTTTGAAACCAAAAAGCGGCAGGATGCACCTCATATAGCTTGTGTCCATTTTACCAAGCGCCCCGAAAAAAGTCAACCGATGCGAACCCCCTGCGGGGGATCACCGGAAATCCAATTTTACGGAGAGAATAAAACATTAAAAATAGATGAAGTCAGAATTATCTACAAAATAATAGATAATTCTGACTTTATGCAGAAAATGATATGCGGTATCCGGATATTCCTTTTTTTATGATCCCATATGAACATTGATATGCGGATAGCACATGGTGATCCCGGCAGCGGAAAAGACCTCCTGCATCCCGTCGAGCACATCGTTATAGCACGTCCAATAATCCTCTGTGCGCGCCCAGAAGCGCAGGACATACTGGATCGAGCTGTCGCCGTAGGAGACGACGTGCGCCTCGACAGGCCGGTCGCGGAGCGTCTTTTCATGCGCTGCCGCAGCGGCGCAGAGGGCGGCGCGGACCTTGTCCGCCGCATCGTCATAGGACGCCGAGACGTTCACGTCGATCCGGCGCACGTCCTCGCTCGTCATGTTGACGATGCTGCCCGTCGTGATCTGGCTGTTGGGCAGATAGATGATCTGGTTGTCATAGGTGCGCAGGCTCGTATAGACCGCGCCGATGGTCAGCACGGTCCCGGCCTTGTCGCCGATCTGGACATAATCGCCCGACCGGAAGGGCTTGGCCGTCAAAATCATCAGCGCGCCCGCGACGTTGGACAGCGCCGTCTGCATCGACAGCGAAACGGCAAGACCGGCGACGCTCAGAATCGCCAGCAGAGAGCTTGTATCGATGCCGAGCGTTCCGGCCACAAGCATGACGGCGATAAAGATCAGAACTGCCTTGGCCGTCGTGCGCAGGAAGCCGAAAATGGTGTGGTCAAGCTTCGAATGCGAAAAGAGCTTGTCCGCCGCCTTCAGGATCAGCTTGATGAGCACCGCGCACAAAACCAGCAGCACCGCCGCATACAGCAGCTTCTGCAGCGTCAGCTTTGAAAAGAACGACGCCACCTGCTTCTCGTCAATGGCAGCCGAGTCAAGAACAGAAGAAACGAACATAAAACCTCCTGTGCGTTATGGGTAGTACCTGCCCTACAGCCGAATGGGCAGGTATATACGAGTTTGCCGCAGACGTTCAGCTGCGCAGTGCGCTCAGGATCTCCGGGAGCAGCACGTCGCGGTTCTCCTCCGATACCTCGATCAGGCGCACGTTCGGGTGGCTGCGGATGGCGGCGGCGAGCGGGGTGTCGGCCTTTTTCTGCACCACGCCGAGGATGGGGACGCATCCATCCAGAAGCGTCCGGATGCGTGCGGAATACGTGTCCGCGTGCCGCTCCATGCGGCCGATCTCGTCCATCAGCACAAGGTCGCAGTCCTCCGCGCCCTTCAGCGCGTCCATGCCCGCCGTTTCAAACGCGTCCGGGAACGACGCGATGCCAAGTTCCGGGCGGCGGATGCCAACGCGGTTCTGTGCGCCGCAGAGCAGATCCTGCGCGGCGGCGGGATGCAGATAGACGGGTCTGCTGCCGTCCGCCTCCGGCTTTGCCGAGACGGTGCGGAAGCCGCCCAGCCGCTCCGGCTGCAAAGCGTCCAGCGCGGCGGCGATCAGCGTGCTTTTCCCGATCTGCACAGGACCGGTCAGAAATACGTGCATCCTTACCCCTCCTCCCGCGGCTTTTTCGCGGTCCCGGAGCGCTTCGCCCGGTGCAGGATCATCTCTGCCGCGATCGACACGGCGATCTCCGCCGGAGTCTGGCCGAGAATGTCCAGCCCGATGGGCGCGTGGATGCGGGCAAGCTCCGCCTCCGGGATGCCGTTTCTCATGAGATACTCGTTGGTCGACGCAATTTTATGGCGGCTGCCGATGCAGCCGATATACGTCGCGGGCGAACGCATCGCCTGCAGCAGCACCTCGCGGTCGGCCTGATGGCCGGGGGTCATGATGCAGACGTAATCGTTTTCCGTGAGCGTCAGATGCGCGCCAATGTCCAGATAATCGCCGAGAATGACGCGCTCAGCCTGCGGATAGTGCTCCGGCGTGGCAAATCCCGGCCGGTTGTCATAGACCACAACGCGGAAATCGACCGAAGCCAGCACCGGCACGAGCGCTGCGCCGACGTGCCCGCCGCCGAAGATATACGCATAGCCCGCCCGCGTGAGCGGCTCGACGTAATAGCGCGGCTCACCCTTTTTCGTGACCGCGTCCGCGCGGAGCATCGGGCGCAGCTCGTCCGGTGTGATGCAGTCCGTGAAGCGCAGACCATGCGCCTCGTCATAGGTCCCCATTGCGCTGACGCAGCCATCGTCCATGCGGTAGACGAGCCAGCTGTTCTGATTGCCGTTCAGAAGCTCCAGAATGCCGCGCAGCAGCGCGGTATCCGCCTCGGCCTGCGGGTCAAAATACTGGAAGAAGACCGTCACATTGCCGCCGCAGATCATACCGATATCCGCGACCTCGTTGGGGGCCAGGCAGTAGCCGTGCACGAGGGACTGCTTCGTTTTCAGGACCTCCATCGCCAGCTTCCCGGATTCCAGCTCGACCGCGCCGCCGCCGACGGTGCCCTCCGTATGGCCGTCGGCGAAGACGGCCATTTTTGCGCCCGCACCGCGCGGCGTGGAGCCGGACGAGGCGAGAATGCTGCACAGCACGACGCCCTCGCCCTGCGCGAGCGCCTGCAGCATGGATGTGAAAAGCGCTTTCATACAAGATCCTCCATTCTGATCGTCAGGATGCCAAGCCGCTTGATCTGCGGCAGATAATACGGGTACTGCGCGTTGTCCGTCCGCAGCAAACGCGGCAGGACGGCCTCGGGCGTGATCGCGCCGGGCGTTTCGTCCCGGCTGTAGATGCGGAAGAACCGGACGGCTTCGTCCAGCGACGCAAACGGCTGTCCGTGCTCCAGCTCCTGCGCGTCAAATTCGAACGGCACGCCCAGTTTGCGGAGCGTTTCGCAGGCGGCGGGAGCCGTCTCGCCGCGAATGGGCTGCTCTGTCAGAGAAAACCGGTGTAAATCGTAGTTCTTTTTGATGATAATGACTGTTTTCGCGCACTGTCTGCGCGCGACGGGAAGAATTTCCGCAAGACTGCCGAAAAAGCAGAAGACCATTGCGTCGTACTGCGTTTTGTCCTCCGACGTCAATAAATTGCAGTGCAGCGGCGTGATATTTGTGAGCTGCCGCGTTCGGATGGTCTGCCGCAGCACGTCCAGCGCCTCGTCAGACACGTCCGCCGCTGTGATTTTCTCGAAATACGGACTCAGCGCGGCGGATAACGCTCCCAGCCCGCACCCCGCGTCGCAGAGCGTGCGGCAGCCGGAGAGCCTGGGCGCGAGAATGGCGGCAAGGCGCGCGTGATAGTCGCTTTTTTCATTCGCCGCCTGCATGAACCGGATCATGTCCGGTGTCCAGACAAACATACCTCTATTCCTCCTGGGCGTAGGTAACCGCTGATTGAATCGGCAAGAGTTGTCAGCGAGAGATTTTGTCCCAAATGAAAGCTTGAAAACGCAGGAATACTTTGTGTATTTCAAGTTTTTCAAACTGCACAGTTGGGGCAAAAGCTCCGCTGACAACCGCAGACGATTTAATCATCGGTTACATAGGGCGTACAGACGGAAAAGATGCGGCTGCCGGCCTGCACCTGCGTGACGGCGACCGGAACGCCGTAGAGCGTCTGCAAAAGCTCCGGCGTGAGCACCTGTCCCGGCAGGCCGAAGGCCAGCACCCGTCCGTCCTTCAGCGCCAATACCTTTGTCGCATAACGGAAGGCCTGATTCGGCTCGTGCGTGGAAAAAATGACGCTGTAGCCACCCGCCGACAGCGCTTCAATGCGCTGCATGACGCGGAAGCTGTTGCCATAGTCAAGACTCGCCGTCGGCTCGTCCATGATGAGCGTGTGCGCGTTCTGGATCAGCGCCCGGCCAAGGAGCATCAGCTGCCGTTCGCCGCCGGAGATGCGCATACACCCGCGCGAAGCCAGCGCGCCGATGCCAAGCTCGTCCAGAATCCGCTGCGCTGCGTTCGTCTGCTCCCGAGAGGGGGTGTCGAACGGCCCGAGCTGCGCGCCAAGGCCCATCAGAACGCTGTCGAGCACCGTATGGTCGAACGCCGGACTGTAGGACTGCGGAATATATGCAAGCTCCGCCGCCAGCGCGCGGCGGGAATAGTCCCGCACGTCGCGGCCCGCGATTTTGACGCTGCCGCGCTTCGGCTCCAGAAAGCCGAGCAGACAGCGGAACAGCGTGCTCTTTCCCACGCCGTTCGGGCCGAGCACGGCAATGCGTTCGCCCCTGTCCGCGCAGAAGCTGACGCTTTTTAATACGTCCGCCTCGCCATAGGAAAACACAAGGTCAGATACCTCAAGCTGCATCCCGCGCGCCTCCCTTCACAATTAAATAGAGGAACAGCGGCGCGCCGACGAGGGCCGTGAGGATGCCGAGCGGAATTTCGCTCGTCGTGAGGCACCGCGCCAGATCGTCGACCAGCATGAGAAAGCTTGCGCCCAGCAGCATCGAGCACGGCAGCAGAAGCCGGGTGTTCTGTCCGACGAGCAGACGGCAGATGTGCGGGATCACGAGTCCCACCCAGCCGATCATGCCGCTGATGGAGACGCTGGCCGCCGTTGCAAGCGTCGCGCAGACGATGACGGCCAGCCGCAGGAGCTTCGTATTGACGCCCATGCTGCGCGCCTCAGCCTCGCTGATGGTCAGCAGGTTCAGCCGCCAGCGCAGGAAAAACAGCGGGATCAGGCCCAGCAGAATGGGGACCATCGCAAAATGCAGATCGTCCAGCCGCACAGCGGTCAGTGCGCCCATCAGCCAGTAGGTGATGGCGGGCAGCTGCTCGTTCGTGTCGGCGACCAATTTAATAAAGGAGGTTCCGGCGGAAAACAGCGACCCGACCATCACGCCCGCCAGCACCATCGCCAGATTCGAGCGCATCCGGCTCAGCCGCCCGACCAGATACGTCAGGCCCACCGCCGCAAGGCCGAAGAGGAACGAGCCTGCCGTGATGACGGCGTAGCTCGCGCCGAGCAGAATCGCCAGCGCCGCACCGAAGCACGCGCCGGTCGACGCGCCCAGCAGATCGGGCGACACCATGGGGTTGCGGAACATGGCCTGATATGACGCGCCCGCGGCAGAGAGCGCCGCGCCGATGAGCGCGGCGGACAAAATGCGCGGCAGGCGGATCTGGATGACGACGGAGGCCTCCTCCGGCGTCCATGTGGGCGCGAGGCGCAGATGCCCGCGCGAAACGCCCGACAGCGCCCGGTCCGCCAGCAGCCGCGCGGTCTGTAATGCCGAGACGCGGTACCAGCCCAGCAGGAACGACAGAAAAAAGACCGCCGCCAGCAAAATCAAAAGGATCAGGACACACCGCCTGCCCGTTTTTTCAGGTTTCATCAGCCTACTCCAAACAAAAGCGTTGTTTTTCATACCGTACCACCCTTTGCGTCTTCCTGTCAAGCAAAAGCGCCGGATTTTATTCGGAATTGCCGAATCTTACAGAAAATCCGCCCCTGCGCGGGCCGGACGAGCTGAACAGGCAATATGCGTATTTTATTGCAGCATATGCATTGCGATTTCGTCCTCAATCAGCACGTTTGCACTGCTTCAGATACTCTTCTCTTGTAATCATCATGTGGAGAAAACCGTCCTCCACACCCAATTCCCGAAAGCCTGCCCTGCGATGGGTTTCCCATGCGGTGATTTCGTTCCGGGCGACCGCGAAGTCGTTATGGATCCTGAAAATGCCGCAATCACGGAACGCGTGATCCAGCATCAGCCTCAGCGCGGGAACGGCATACCCCTTGCCGCGGTAGGGAGCATACATCACGATGCCCATATCCCACCAATCTTTTTCGGGCGTATAGTGGAAATTCACATCGCCGATCCATGCGCCATCTAGGCTGCGTTTGATGTAAGCATAGAAGCGCTCCGGCTCATTTCCAACCCAGCTATCGTACCAATCGGCAAGCGCCTCGTCCGGGCAGTCGATGCAGCCGGTGTCCCGATGGTAGCCCGCATAGGCAACATCCCAGCCCGCGTTGTAAGCCATCGTTTCCGGGTCAGCCATCATCTGCTGATAGAACCACAGATCTTCCCGCTTGGGGATGTACAGTTCAAGCTCTCGTGTAATATATGCCATAACGCGCCTCCGTATTTTTAGGATAATCTATGGTCGATCGTGTTTTATCATATTCTTATCACGCCATCAAGCGACGATACGCATGGCGGCTTCGAAAAATACCGCTGCTTCGTTAGACACGCGCTGTGTCCGGCGATTTTATAGACGGACAATTTATGGGGAGGCGACAATTTCTGCGCCTCTCGCAGAAGGCCGCGCGATAAACCGCCGCAGACATTCGTTGATGCGAATGTCTGCGATGGACCAAAGTATTTATCGCGTATGCAGGACCTGCGCCGCCCGATCCGGGTAATCCGTGATCAGCGCGTCCGCGCCGACGCTGGCGAGATAGGCCATGTCTTCCTCGGCATTGACTGTCCAGTACTGAATGGCCAGATCATGCGCGTGGGCAAAGTTGATGACCGTTGTGGTGCCGAGGTTGATGCCGAAGCTCGACTCCGCGTCGCCGAACGGCAGCTGGAGCACGTCGTAGGAGCAGGTGAAATCCGTTTTGCCGGTCAAGGCGGCAAAGTAGAACTGCACGACCTCCGCCGGGCTGGCGCTGCGGTGCATGTCCGGGTAGTTCGCCGTGATGTAGTCCGCGACCTCATCGCGGAAGCTGCCGACGATGACGCGGTCGAGCAGATTTCGCTCGTTCAGCGTCGCATACAGCTGGTCTGCCGCGGCCAGACCGACCTCGCCGCCGTCCTTGATCTCAATAATGTACCGATAGTCCCCGGCAGAGGTCAGATAGTCCAGCACCTCGTCCAAAGACAAAATGCGCAGCTCGTCCGGCACGGCGTCGCCGTGTAAATCCGTATACGGCGTTTCGCCCGCGTCATTTACGAACTGCGCCGCTATGTTCAGATCCTTCAGCTCTGCCAGCGTCTTATCCCGGACAAGCACGTTTTCCGCTCCAAACACGGTCACGGCATCCGACACGCGGTCGAGCGTGGAATCATGCGAGAGCACCAGAACGTCGTCCGCCGTCATATGCAGGTCGAACTCGAAATAATCCACCTGCACATCCGGGTTTTCCGCACAGCCGCGGAACGCCGCCAGCGTCTCCTCCGGGAACTCGCCCGCGCCGCTGCGGTGCGCCGAGATCGCCGTTTCACCGGTGATGAACGGGTTGTTCGTTTCGTATTGCTTCAGATTTTTCGGATTCGAACGATGATGGAACTGCGCAATGCCGATAATTGCAATCACAACTACGATGCAGAGCAGCACGAGAAGGCTCCTGCCGATGACTTTTTTGACTTTCATGATGATTCTCCTGACTGTCATATTTGCATAATCTATGGTCAATCGCATTTTATCATATTTTCCGCCGCGCCATCAAGAGACGATACGCATGATGGCTGCGAAAAATGCCGCAGGCTCGTTAAAACAATGCGGCATCCGCCGTACATCTGCCGGGCTCATACTCCCGTGTCAGCGGGCATATACTCCAATAGCATACACAGCCTGGAGGTGCCCGTATGACAGAGGACTTACTCACCAGAGCCAGAGAACTGGCTGTGTACATCATCGAGAACCGCGCCACCATCCGGCAGGCGGCAAAGCACTTCGGACTTTCCAAATCGACCGTGCATAAGGATCTTTCCGAGCGGCTGCCGTTGGCGAACCGCGCGCTGTATCTTTCTGTGCGGGAGATTCTCGACCAGAACAGGGCCGAGCGCCACATCCGCGGCGGTCTGGCTACGAGAAAGAAATATAAGGGGTTCTGAATCTTGTCGTTTTCCGGGCGTTTTCCCGTTTTTTAGGGGAAACGTCCGGCTTTTTATACAGCTTGCTAAAAATTTGTGAGTTTCGATAAAATTTTTTGAGAAATGGGTTGATTCTTTGGTGCGGAAGGTATATACTTGGAATCAGGAAACAACTCCACTCAACAACAACACAACGTTCAGGAGGCAAAGAGTCATGAAATATGGTCGTACATTCAATTTCTCCGCCGGCCCCGCAATGATGCCGGAGCCCGTGCTGGAGGAGATCCGCGACGAGATGATGAACTACCGCGGCAGCGGCATGTGCGTCATGGAAATGAGCCACCGTTCCCCTGTTTTCCAGCAGATCATCGACGAGGCAGAGCAGGATCTGCGCGACCTCATGGGCATTCCCGACAACTATAAGGTCCTGTTCATTCAGGGCGGCGCAACGCTCCAGTTCTCCATGATCCCGATGAACCTCATGAAGAACGGCAAGGCCGTCTACATCGAGACCGGCGCATGGTCCAAGAAGGCCATCGCGGAAGCCAAGAAGGTCGGCGAGGTCATCGTCGCCGCTTCCAGCAAGGACAAGAACTATACCTACGTTCCCGACTGCTCCGATCTGGATATCCCCGAAGACACCGATTACGTCTACATCTGCGAAAATGAGACGATCCATGGCGTGACGTGGAACAAGCTGCCCAACACCAAGGGTCATGTGCTTGTTTCCGACCAGTCCTCCATGTTCCTCTCCAAGCCCTGCAACGTGTCCGATTACGGCATGATCTACGCGGGCGTGCAGAAGAATGTCGGCCCCGCCGGCATGGTCGTCGTCATCGTCCGTGAGGATCTGATCCGCGATGATCTGAAGGATCTGCCCATCTACCTGCAGTACAGCACGCACGCAGGCGCAGGCTCCATGTACAACACCCCGAACTGCTGGGCCATCTACTGCTGCGGCAAGGTCTTCAAGTATCTGAAGAGCATCGGCGGCCTCGAAGAGATGCACAAGCGCAATCTCGACAAGGCGAAGGTCTTCTATGACTTCCTGGATTCCTCCAAGATGTTCAAGGGCACCGTCGAGCCTGAGTTCCGTTCCCTCATGAACATTCCGTTCGTGACCGGGTCTGCCGATCTCGACAAGGAAGTCGTCGCCGCCACCAAGGCAGCCGGTTACGACAACCTCAAGGGCCACAAGTCCGTCGGCGGCCTGCGCGCTTCCATCTACAACGCCATGCCCAAGGAGGGCGTGGAAGCCCTCGTCGAATTCCTGAAGAACTTTGAAGCCAACTACGGCAAATAAGAAAACCTACAAGGCGCGGCATATCCTGTCGCGCCTTATTTCACAGAACAAATATAAGGAGATTTTATCATGCGTATTCTCGTAACTGATGGAATGGACAAGACCGCAATGGCGCAGCTGCGTGAGGCAGGCCACGAGGTCGTCGAGCAGTTCTATGCTCCCGAAGAGCTGGGCGCGGCCCTGCGTGAGTTTGACGCAGTCGTCGTCCGCTCCAAGACCAAGGTCCGCGCGAACCACATCGACGAGGCCAAGGGCGGCAAGCTGAAGCTCATCATCCGCGGCGGTGTCGGCGTTGACAACATCGACGTGAAGTATGCCGAGGCCAACGGCATCACCGTCAAGAACACCCCGAAGGCTTCCTCTCAGTCCGTCGCAGAGCTGGCCATGGGCCATATGTTCTCCTGCGCGCGCTACCTGTCCATCGCCGGACACACCATGCGCGAGGGCAAGTGGGAAAAGAAGGCATACGGCAAGGGCATCGAGCTGCAGGGCAAGACCCTCGGCATCGTCGGCTTCGGCCGCATCGGCCAGCATCTGGGCGTCATGGCCAAGGCCATCGGCATGACTGTCATCGCCTTTGATATCTTCCACATCCCCGGCATCGAAGAACAGCTGGGCATCCCCTATGTCGAGATGGACGAGCTGCTTGCCAAGTCCGACTTCATCTCCGTCCATGCCCCGGCAGTTGACGGCGGCGCACTGATTAACGCAGAGCGCATCGCAAAGATGAAGGACGGCGTGTGCATCATCAACACCTCCCGCGGCACCAACGTTGACGAGGCTGCTCTGCTGGCCGCGCTCGAATCCGGCAAGGTCCGCGCCGCCGGTCTGGACGTCTACGCTGACGAGCCTGCCTCCAACTCCGCGCTGTACTCCCATCCGATGGTTTCCTGCACGCCGCATATCGGCGCTGCCACCGTTGAGGCGCAGAAGCGCATCGGCGCGGAGATTGTGGACATTATCACGAATTTCGGCAAATAATTTCAGCTATTTCGCACAGGCATCCGCGCTTGTATTTCTGGCGCGGATGCGATATGATAATTTTGAGCAATCTGTAAAAGGATCGCAATAGATTGGTACAATTTTTTGAGGAGGATTTACCAAAATGAATGCTTATGTTGCCAGTGTCATCGACTATGTCAAGCAGGCACACGGAAACGAGCCTGAATTCGTTCAGACCGTAGAAGAGGTTCTCTCTTCCGTTTCCCCCATCATGGACGCACATCCCGAATACGAGAAGGTTGACCTTCTGAAGAGAATGGTCGAGCCGGAAAGAATGTTCACGTTCCGCGTCTGCTGGATGGATGACAAGGGCGAATATCATACCAACCGCGGCTGGCGCTGCCAGTTCAACGGCGCGATCGGCCCGTACAAGGGCGGCATCCGCTTCCAGAAGAACGTTTACGAAGGCATCATCAAGTTCCTCGGCTTCGAGCAGACCTTCAAGAACTCCCTGACGGGCCTGCCCATGGGCGGCGCAAAGGGCGGCTCCGACTTCGATCCTGCCGGCAAGTCCGACGCGGAAGTCATGCGCTTCTGCCAGAGCTTCATGACCGCTCTGTACCGCTACATCGGGCCGGACATCGACGTTCCCGCGGGCGACATGGGCGTCGGCGGCCGTGAGATCGGCTACATGTTCGGCCAGTACCGCAGACTCAAGGGTGTCTGGGAGAACGGTGTTCTGACCGGCAAGGGCATGAGCTACGGCGGCTCCCTGATCCGTCCGGAAGCAACCGGCTACGGCGCAGTTTACTATTTGCAGGAAGTCCTGAAGCATGAGAACGACACCATCGAGGGCAAGCGTCTTGCCATCTCCGGCTATGGCAACGTCGGCTGGGGCATCATGAAGAAGGCTGCCGAGTTGGGCGCGAAGGTCACCTATTTCGCAGGACCCGACGGCTATATCCATGATCCGGACGGCGTCGTCGGCGAAAAGCTCGACTTCATCCTCGAGATGCGCGCAAAGGATCCGATGCACTGCAAGCCGTATGCCGACAAGTACGGCGTGGAATTTGTTCCGGGCGAAAAGTGCTGGGGCGTGAAGGACGTTGATGTCTATATGCCCGCTGCGACCCAGAACGACGTGCGCATGGAGTCCGCAGAAAAGATCGCCGCCTCCGGCGTCAAGTACTACATCGAGGTCGCCAACATGCCGACCACGAACGACGCTCTGAACTATCTGCGCGCGCAGAAGCACATGATCGTCGCTCCGTCCAAGGCTGTCAACGCGGGCGGCGTCGGCGTTTCCGGTCTTGAAATGAGCCAGAACTCCGAGCGTCTGGTCTGGACGGCTGAGGAAGTCGATGCGCAGCTGCACAAGATGATGAAGAACATCCACAAGGTCAGCGCAGAGGCTGCCGAAGAGTACGGCCTCGGCTACGATCTGGTTGCGGGCGCCAACATCGCCGGCTTCAAGAAGGTCGCACAGGCCATGTACGAGCAGGGCGTGTTCTGATCTATTTCCATTCCATACACAGCAGCCCCAGCGGTTTTCGCCGCTGGGGCTGTTCCATTCTTTTCAGTGCAGCACTGGCGCGGGAACGTCAAAGGCTCCCCTTTGCATAAAGGGGAGCCTTTTGCGTGTCTATGGCTTTATCTCCGGTCATTTCATCTGCGCGATATCGCAGACGATCTCGACGCACTTGTCAACGCCGAGCGTGCCGCTGTCGAGGCAGACATCGTAATTCTCGGCCTCGCCCCAGTTGCGGTTGGTGTAATGCTTGTAATAGACCTTGCGCTTGCTGTCCTTCTCCTGCAGGCGCTTTTCCATGGGCTTGCTCGTCTCGCCGTAGCGTTCGCGCACGCGGGCGGCGCGGTGGGCCATGTCGGAGTGGATGAAAATGTGCAGGCAGTCCGGCTGATCCTTCAGGATGAAGTCGGCGCAGCGGCCGACGATAACGCACGGACCCTTGCTGGCAAGATCGCGGATGACGTTTGTCTGGCAGACGTAGAGCTTATCCGACACGGACATGGTATCGACCAGACCCATCGGGTGCGAGGAGACGGCAATATTAAACAGGAAGCTGCTGGTGACAGAGGCGTATTCGCCGATCTCCTCGATGAATTCATGCGAGAAGCCGCTTTCTTTGGCGACCTTGTCGACTAGCTCCTTGTCATAATAGGGGATGCCGAGCTTCTCAGCCACCGCCTTGCCGATGCTTCGTCCGCCGCTGCCAAACTGGCGGCTGATGGTGATGACCTTATTTGTCATAGGAACTCCCCCTTTATTTTGGTGGCTTCATTATACACCAAAATCGGCGGGTTGACAAATAAAAATTTTGTGCGCAGCAATCGCCCGCCCCAAGGTTCGGTTACAGATACGGCCGCATATCCTTGACCAGCTGGTCCTCCAGCCGGATGAGCGACTGAGCGAGGCCCCGCGCGTCCTCGTCCGCTGTGGGGTACTGGTTGCAGTAGCGGGCGAGCGACTTGATGCCCATCGAGCAGCCGGTCGAGATGAGATCGGCTGTCGTCGCGTCTCCGGGCTTCATGGAAAGCATTGCCTGCGTTTTCAGATACGACATGGCGCGCGCAGCCGGGTCTGCGCGCTTCGGCTCCTTGCCCTGGCGGCGCAGCCGGTCCTCCGCCTGTGCGGCAAGCTGCTCGTGCTGGCGCTTGCTGTCAAGCAGGCGCTTTTGCAGCGGGCCCTCCGCGCTGTTTTTCAGCACATCCTCCAGCGAACGGATGGCCATATCCGTCCCCGCCGCGCACTCCGACAGCAGATGCAGGGTATCTTCGTTCATATACATCTCCTCCTTCTGCGAGTATTGTGTTCCAAAATAGAAAAAAGTATGATACAATACGAAAAAAGGAGGCGCTGCTATGCGTATGGAACGGACGGTCCGCGAGATCGCGGGCGATTATGCCGTGCTGGAAAACGAGACAGGCGGCACAACGGAGGTCGCGCTGGCGCTGCTGCCGGACGGCATTGCCGAGGGCACGGTGCTGATTTTTGAAAATTTTGAATACCGTATAAAGGAGAATATGCCATGATCCGTCATATCGTCATGTGGAAATTCCGCGAGGGAGAAGCGGAAAACCGCGAAAAATTCCTGTCCGGCCTGCAGGCGCTGGACGGCGTGATCCCGGAGATCCGCCATATGGAGATCCACCGCAGCTGCAAGCCCGGCAATCCCTACGACGCCTGTCTGATCGCCGATTTTGACGATCTGGACGCGCTGTCCCGTTACAAAAACGACCCGCGCCATGTTGCGGTGTCCACGCTCTGCAAGTCCATCCGCGAATCGCGCGGCGCGATCGACTACGAGCTGTAAGCCCAGTATATCGATTTACCGTTTCAGGAGGGAGCTTCATGAAGACCAAACATATTCAGAAGCAGCTGGATTTTTTCGTCCGCGACAAGGCGCACCACGCCTACCGCAAGCCCGCAGGGGACGCGTACGCGCTGGCCGCAGAGCTTGCGGCGCAGAGGCTTGACGATATGCAGCGCTCGGTCGCACGGCTGCGTTATGTGCTGGCGCAGGAAACGCCCGTCGTTTTCCCGGATGAGCGCATCACGCTGCTGCGCACCGTGTGCACCATTCCGGAGATCCACACAGAAGAAGAGGACAGGCAGCTGCACGAGACGCACGCGTTCCATGAAAATGGCCGCGTATTCAACATGTGCCCCGATTACGGCATGCTGATGGCGGACGGCTTTACGAAAAAGGCCGAAAAGATTCGCACGCAGCTGGAAAAGGCAGAAACGGCGGAGCAGAAGGAATTTTTGCAGGCCATGCTGGACGTGCTTTCCATTGTGACGGACTTCGCCGCGCGCTACCGCGAGGAGGCGCTGCGCGTAGGCAACCAGACGGTTGCGGACACGCTTTCCAAGATCCCCTCCAACGCGCCCGAGACGCTTCTCGAAGCGCTGCAGTTCCTGCGCCTGCTGCATTACGCCATGTGGTGCAACGGCAACTATCACAATACCATCGGCCGTATCGACCAGTTCCTGTACCCCTATTACCGGCACGATCTGGACGCAGGACTTCTGACAAAGGACGGGGCGCTTGAGCTGCTGGAGGAGTTTTTCGTCTCCTGCAACCGCGACAGCGACCTTTACATCGGCATCCAGCAGGGCGACAACGGGCAGACCATCGTACTGGGCGGCTCGAACGAGGACGGCTCCGACGCGTATAACAACCTGTCCGAATTGTGCCTCATCGCCAGCCGCGAGCTGTGCCTCATCGACCCCAAGGTCAATCTGCGCGTGCACAAAAACACGCCGCTGTCCGTCTACGAGCTTGCCACGACGCTCACACAGAAGGGCCTCGGCTTCCCGCAGTATACGAACGACGAAATTGTCATTCCTGCGCTGCTGCGCTGGGGCTATGAGAAGCAGGACGCGTATAACTACACGCTGGCCGCCTGCTGGGAGATCCTTGTGACGGGATATATGGATCTTGTCAACTGGGACAGCCTGAACTTCCTCAAGACCGTGCAGGACGCCTGCGAGCATCTGCCGGAATGCAAAACATACGAAGAATTCGCGGCGCTTGTGAAGCAGAATATTGAGACGCAGGCCGGGGCGCTCATGGCGGAGACGAAAAACGTCTATAAAGAGCCGTCGCCCCTCGTGAGCCTCATGTGCCCGGACTGCCTCGAAAAGATGCGCGATATCTCGAAGCCCGGCAAGTATAATAACTACGGCTTCCACGGCGACGGGCTTGCCACAGCCGCCGATTCCATGGCCGCTGTACGCAAATACGTCTACGACGAGAAGACCTTCACGCCGGAAACCATGCTCGCCATGCTGCACGCCGATTTCAAGGGCTATGAGCGCGAACAGAATATGCTCCGCTACGAAGGCCCGAAGTTCGGCAACGACGATGATTTTGTCGATTCCATCGCCGTGCAGCTGCTCGACTGGTATGCCGACGCGCTGGAAGGGAAGAAAAACGACCGCGGCGGCTGCTTCCGCGCAGGTACCGCCTCGGCTATGTATTACATCTGGCATTCGAAGGACGCGCCTGCCTCGCCCGACGGCCGCAGCGCGCATGAGGCGCTGCCCTGCAACTACTCGCCGTCCCTCTTTGCCCGCTGCGAAGGCCCGATCTCCATCATCAAGTCCTTTGCCAAGCCGCATCTGACGCGCGTGGCAAACGGCGGCCCGCTGACTGTCGAGCTGTCCGACACCATGTTCCGCAATGAGGACGCCATCCGCAAATGCGCCATGTTCGTCAAGAGCTTCATGGACATGGGCGGGCATCAGATGCAGATCAACGCCGTCAACCGCGACAGGCTCCTTGACGCGCAGAAGCACCCGGAGAATTACCGCAACCTCATCGTGCGCGTCTGGGGCTGGAGCGGCTACTTCGTTGAGCTGAACGAGGTCTATCAGAACCACATCATCAAGCGCTCGGAAATGAGCCTGTAACATCGTAAGAAAGGAAAAAACACTATGCTGGAAGCACTGAAAGAACAGGTATTAAAAGCCAATCTGGCCCTGCCAAAACACGATCTTGTCACCTTCACCTGGGGCAACGTCTCCGCCATCGACCGCGAAAGCGGCCTGATCGCCATCAAGCCGTCGGGCGTGGAGTACGATGAGATGACCGCCGACGACATCGTGCTCGTGAGTCTGGAGACCGGCGAACGCGTCGAGGGCCGTCTCAAGCCCTCGTCCGACACGCCGACGCACGTAGAGCTGTACCGGGCCTTCCCGTCCATCGGCGGCATTGTCCACACGCACAGCCGCTGGGCGACCAGCTTTGCGCAGGCCGGTGTCGGCATCGACGCCATGGGCACCACGCAGGGCGACTATTTCTACGGCCAGATCCCTTGCACCCGCAGCATGACGCCGGAGGAGATCAAGGACGCGTATGAAAAGAACACCGGCCTTGTCATCATCGAGGAATTCAAGCGCCGCGGCATCGACCCGGCACAGGTTCCCGCCGTGCTCGTCCACAACCACGGCCCGTTCACCTGGGGCAAGGACGCGGACGAGGCGGTCTACCACGCCGTTGTGCTTGAAGAGGTCGCGTTTATGAACTTCCACGCCAAACTGCTGAACCCCGCCGCAGGCCCCATGCCGCAGGTGCTGCTTGATAAGCATTATCTGCGCAAACACGGCGCAAACGCTTATTATGGGCAGGGCTGAGACAATGGAACGGCCAGTGCAGGAGGCGCTGCGCGATTGTATTGCGGACGAGCAGACCTATCAGTTTACACACTTTTCCCACCGCGACGCGTGGGAGCTTGGCCATGCGCTGGTGGACGCGTGCGAAAAGATGGGCGCGCCGCTTGCCGTGGAGATCGAGATCAATCACGTGATCGTCTTCCGCTATTACCCGGACGGCACGGGCGCGTATCACGAGCAGTGGCTGCGGCGCAAGCGGAATCTGGTCAACCTGCTTGAAAAAAGCTCCCAGCGCGCGTATTACGAGCTGGAGGTCAATTGCGAGGATCAGGAACGCGACTGGCGGCTGCCGCGCAGTGACTACGCCGCGTGCAGCGGCGCGTTCCCCATCCGCATCCGCGGCGGAAGCGTCATCGGCGTCGCCGCTGTCTCCGGCCTCCCGGACCCCGGCGACCAGACCGCCCTTCTGAACGGCCTGCGCGCTTATTTTGAAGCGCATTCATAAGGCTTATTCTATGCGCTGTCACAGAGACTTCTGTATCCTGCACAGTTCAGCGCGCGCTGAATTCTGCGGCAGAATCCCTCCGCTATTGACGCGCCGACAGAACAAACGGCTCCCGTATGCAGCTGCATACGGGAGCCGTTGGCTATATGGATAAGCTGCTGCTGTCGTTGCAGCAGCGCCTCATAGGGGATCTGAAGCGCTTCGTGGAGCGCTTTTCATTCATCGGGATAAACGCTGCGCTGGCCGCATTCGATTTTTGCCAATGCACTGCGGGTCAGATCACAGCCTGCAAGCTGTGCCTTTGCCGCAAGCTGCTCCTGCGTCATGCCCCGCGCAAGCCGTGCGGCCCGGATCGCCGCGCCGACGGCCTTACTGTATTCCAAATCCATGCGAATATCATCCTTGCTCTTAATATGCCGAAAAATCCGCCGTGGAGCGGATTTTTTGGTTTGCAGATCACTCGGCAAGCTGCCACATGAGTTGGGCCAGAAGGTTCGTGATGGTTTCCATGTCGTCTGCGGGGATGTACTCAAAGCGGCCGTGGAAGTTTTCGCCGCCGGTGCACAGGTTCGGGCAGGGGAGGCCCTCAAAGGACAACCGTGCGCCGTCCGTGCCGCCGCGGATGGGGACGACCTTCGGCGTGACGCCGACGGATTCCATCGCCTTTTTCGCGTTCTCGATCAGGAACATACACGGGGCGATCTTCTCCTTCATGTTGTAATAGCTGTCGCGCAGCGTGAGAACAGCGGTGCCTGCGCCGTAGCGGCGGTCAATTTCCGCGCAGGCTTTTTCCATGACGGCCTTGCGCGCTTCAAATTTTGCGCGGTCGTGGTCGCGGATGATGTATTGCAGCTCCGCCTGCTCCGTCTCGCCGCGCATGGCGACAAGATGATAAAAGCCCTCGTAATTTTCCGTGTAATACGGCGTTTCCAGCGCCGGGAGCAGGCCGTGCAGCTCCATGGCGACGAGCGCGGCGTTGACCATCTGGCCCTTCGCGGAGCCGGGATGGATGGACTTGCCGCAGATCTCGATCTTCGCGCTGGCCGCGTTGAAGTTCTCATATTCCAGCTCGCCGAGCGCGCCGCCGTCGACGGTATAGGCGTAATCCGCGCCGAAGCCCTTGACATCAAACCGGTCGGCACCGCGGCCGATCTCCTCGTCGGGCGTAAAGGCGAGTTTGACGGTTCCATGCGGCTTTTCGGATGTAAGCAGCAGCTGTGCGGCGGACAGGATCTCCGCCACGCCCGCCTTGTCGTCCGCGCCGAGCAGCGTCGTGCCGTCGGTGACGATCAGGCGCTTGCCGACAGAGTTTTTCAGCTGCGGGTATTCCTTCGGAGAAAGCATGATGTTTTTCTCTTCGTTCAGCACCACGTCGCCGCCGTCATAGGGCTCGGTGATGCGTGCGCGGATGTTCTCGCCGGGCGCGTCGGGCGAGGTGTCCATGTGGGCGATGAGGCCGTAGACAGGAATGTCCTTTTCGCAGTTTGCTGGGACAGTGCCGTAGACGTAGCCGTCCTTGTCAACGCGTGCGTCTGCAATGCCCATGTCCTGCATCTGGCGGACAAGCTCCTGTGCAAGCGCAAGCTGCCGCGCGGTGGACGGGCACGTCTCGGACGCTTCGTCCGAGGTCGTGGGATAGGAAACGAGCTTCAAAAAGCGTTCAACGACTGTCATGTGTGTGTTCTCCTTTGTGTCAGTATTGGAAAATGCTTCCGCCGACAAACTCGCGCACGATGGAGTCGCGCGGGACATACGGCGTATCGAGCGGCGGCAGGCTCCGCACCACGTCCATCAGGACGGTCAGGCCGTGCTCCGCAATAAACGCGTCGTCCAGATCGGACGCGAACTGTGGGATCTGGCGCAGGTATTTTGCCAGAATGCACAGCTCGTAATCATGGAACGAGTCGATGTGGATGGAGGCGTTGGGTTTGTTGGGCGCGATATACTTCTGTTCGCCCGCGTTGACGGATTCGGCGCGGAGGATCGTGTCGCGCAGGGAATTGCCGCGGCCCTGATAATTGCGGATCATGCGGCGCGCCACGCGCACCTGCTCGGGGTGGATGATGCGGTCGCCGGACGTGATGATACGCGTTCTGGGCGCAACGTAAATGCCGGTGGCACGGTCGCGGATGGGATCGAAGAGCAGGGGATTGAGCATATGGATGCCCTCGGCGATGATCACAGCCTCGCGGCTGCCCTGCATGGGGGTGTAGCCGCCGGTGCGGTTGTTGGGAAAGTCGTACCACGGCACCTGCACCGTCTCGCCGTTCGACAGCCGGTCGATGGTGTCAAGCAGCAGCTCCCGGTTGACGCACAGGGGCGACTCCCAGTCCGTTAAGTCCTTTGGCCGCTCGGAGAGCGGCAGAAAGAAATTGTCCATGCTCAAAAGACAGACCTTGACGCCCAGATTTTCGAGATACGCCTGCAGGCGCATCGCCGTCGTCGTCTTGCCGGAGCCGGAGGGGCCGGTCAGGCAGACGAAGGGCTTGCGCGGCTGTGCGCTCAGGATCGCGGCGGCAGCAGAGCTGATCTTGTCGTGAAAGACCTCCTCACAGCGCAGAACGAACTGCGTCTGGTTCCGCATGGCATAGACAACGTCTTCAATGTCAATAACTCGCATTTTCTTCCTCCTTATGCGCGTTCCACCGCGCCATCATGCGGCGGTAGATCAGAACAAAGCAGAGCACGTGCACCGCGCTCGTCACGACCCAGCTGACAGGGTAGGACAGATACAAAACGTCAAGCGTGTGGTGCGTCTGGAAGATCGTGTAGATCCAGATGATGCGCAGCACGCACGCACCGAAGATCGTCACGACCATCGGCATCCAGCTCCGGCCAAGCCCGCGCACCATGCCGCAGCACGTCTCCATGATGCCGCAGACGAAATAGGTCATGCCCATATACGTCACGCGCACCATGCCGCTGGCAATGACGGAGGCATAGGCCGGGTCGTCCTTTGCAATGTAAATGCCGAGCAGCGGCTGGCCGAAGAAGTACAGCAGCGCGCACATCGGCACGCCGATGAGCAGGACTGTCAGGATGCAGTCGCGGTAGACGGGCTTGATGCGCTCCGGCTTGCCCGCGCCGAGATTCTGGCTGGTAAAGGTCATGGAGGCGTGATAAACGGAGTTGCAGGCCGTATAAATGAACGAGTCGAGATTGCCTGCCGCCGTGTTCGCCGCGACCACGTCCGCGCCGAAGGAGTTGATCGAGGACTGGATCATGACATTGGAAATATTGAAGATCACGGACTGAAGACCCGCAGGCAGGCCGATCTGGATCATGCGCAGGGCCTCGTCCGGGTAAAAGCGGAGTTTTTTGAGTTCCAGCTGCGCGCAGCCCTCCAGCCGCATCAGGCAGATGAGCACGAGCGCCAGCGCGAGATACTGCGAGACGACGGTTGCGATCGCGACGCCCGCCACGCCGAGACGGCAGACGATCACGAAGAACAGATTCAGCAGCACATTGACCGTGCCGGAGATGGACAGGAAGAAAAACGGCTTTTTTGTGTCGCCGAAGGCCCGCAGCACCGCTGCGCAGAAGTTATACAAAAGCGAGGCGGGCACGCCGATGAAGTAAATTTGCAAATACCGGTCGGACAGGGGCAGAACGTCCTCCGGCGTATCCATCAGGCGGAGCAGGGGACTGGCCAGGAAAAAGCCCAGCAGGAAGACCACGACGCCAAGCCCAAGCCCCAGCACGACCGAGGTGTGCACGGAGCGGGAGACGCGCTCGTCATCCCGGCAGCCGAGATAACGGGCAACGAGGATGTTGACGCCGACGGAAATGCCGATGAACGCGCCGATGAGCAGGTTGATAAGCGACGTTGTTGCGCCGACGGCGGCAAGGGCCGTGCTGCTGTCAAATTTGCCGACGACAATGACGTCGGCAGCGTTGAACAGCAGCTGTAAAATGCCGGTCAGCGCCAGCGGGACGGAAAAGCGGATGATCTGCGGCAGGGGTCTGCCCTCGGTCATCACGATCGAATTTGCTTTTGTTGCTGCCATGGGGATGGTGCCCTCCTATTTCTCTTTCAGAGTGTCAAAAAATGCGAGCCACGGTTCAGCCTGCGGCGGGTCATGCGCGAAGACGAGGCGCTCATTCGTCTGCGGGTGGAAAAACGCGATTTGATACGACCAGAGGCCGAGCGGGCCGTCTGACTGTGCGCCGTATTTCCGGTCGCCGCAGAGCGGCAGGCTGCGGGAGGAAAACTGCGCGCGGATCTGATGCGTCCTGCCGGTTTCCAGCCGGATACGCACAAGCGCGCGCCCGTCCTTCACGCCAAGCACCCGGTACGAAAGCCGGGCAGGCCGTGCGTCCGGGCCGGGGGTGTGCGTGACGAAGGTTTGCTTTTTCGCTGCGTCGCGCGTGAGAAGATCGGCCAGAACGCCCTCCGGCGCGTCCGGGATCCCCTCCAATACGGCGAGATAGTCCTTTTCAAATGTATGCGCCTGCACCTGCCGGGACAGGATGCTGTCAGCCATGCGCGACCGCGCGTAGACCATCACGCCGCCCACGGGCCGGTCGAGCCGGTGCACGACGCGCACGCAGCCGGTTTCGTTCTCTCCCAGCGCCCGGCGCAGCAGCTCCGGCATACCGCCCGGCTCGTCAGTGGACAAAACGCCCGCAGGCTTGAGACAGACGATGATTCGATTGTCGGTGTATAAAAGCTCCATTTGCGGTTCCTATGGCGGGTGATTTGTGAGGTGATGCACGGGCGCGTGCATCTATGCTCAAGTCTATAGTATAGCACGCTTTCCCCGTTTCGTCACGCAGTTTTGCGCACGGGATAAAAAATGTCTTAAAAATTCTTAATTCTGCCCGGAAGCTTGCGGAAGTGTGATATAATAGCGCCACAAAAAGGAGGGAGCAGCCATGGAAGAGGCGATCCGCATTCTGGTGGTAGACGACGAGCCGGATATCCGGCGTATCTGCCGGATCTTGTTGGAGACGGGCGGTTATACCGTGTTGGAGGCCGCGACGGGCGCGGAGGCGGTCGAGCAGGTCCGGCAGCACCCGGAGCTTGATCTTATTTTAATGGATATCATGATGCCGGAGCTGGGCGGCTATGACGCGTGCAGCCGCATCCGGTCGTATTCCACAGCCCCGGTCCTGTTTCTGACCGCCAAGACGCAGGAGGGCGACAAGCGCCGCGCATATGATTCCGGCGGGGACGATTTTCTCGCCAAGCCGTTTTCCCACGCGGAGCTGATGATGAAGGTCGAGTCGCTGCTGCGGCGCTACCGGGTGTATAAGAGCAAATCGAGCGGGCGGACGCTCCGGCCCGGCATCGTGCTCGACGAGGAAAACCGGCGCGTGCTGGTAAACGGCCAGCCGCTGGAGCTGACGGAGACGGAGTTTTCCATTCTCCACTGTCTGGCGGAGAACCGGGGCCGCGTCGTGCCGGTGCGCACGATCTATGAGACGGTCTGGCATGAGACATATATGCCGGCGTCAAACAATACCGTGATGGTGCATATTGTGAACCTGCGCAAGAAGCTGGAGGAGGATCCGGCCAACCCGCGCCTGATCCGCACCGTCTGGGGAAAGGGCTATCAGATTGACTGAAAAGAAGAAGCATTTTGTTTCGCTGAGCGTCAAGCCGCTGTTTGTGCTGCTGCTGGGGCTGGTACTGGGTGTGTGCGTCTGCCTGCTGGCGAACTTCACCGGCGAGCAGATCATCGAACGCAGCTATATGAGCGACAAGGCTGTTTTGAAGCGCACGAACAGGGCTGCGCAGGAGTTCCAGTCCTTTGTGCGGCAGAACAGCATCTCCACGCGCGACACGGATATGCTGGCCCGCTGGGGCGAGTCGAGAAAAAACTATTATATCATGCTCTACCACGACCAGCGGCAGATCCTCGAGATCGGCTGGTGGGGCGCGGACAGCGCGGCGGTCGACGCGTATTCGCTCAAGGAGCAGACGGCCAGCGTCGTCTATCCCATCGTGTTTCGCGACGGCACGTTTTACGCCGTGATCTATGATAATTCCGATTCCGGACTCTACGATCTGTTGTGGATCGTTTCGCTGCTGCTGGGCTGCGCGGTTCTGGCGCTGACGCTGCTGGCGTATAACCGCCGCGTCGCGCGCAGAGTCGTCGCCGTCTCGCAGGAGGTGCAGTCCATCGGCGCGGGCAATCTCTATTTGCAGCTCGAGCCGAAGGGCTGCGACGAGATCTCACAGCTGACAGCCAGCGTCGAGCAGATGCGCCTGTCGCTCCTGCGCAAGACCAGCGAGGAGCAGCGTGCCCTGCAGCAGAACAGCGACCTCATCACCGCCATGTCGCACGACATCCGCAACCCGCTTACCGCGCTGCTCGGCTATCTCGATCTTGCGAAAAACGGGCAGTACCGCTCGGAAGACGAGCTGCAAAGCTATCTGGACGCCGCCTACGGCAAGGCCGAGCAGCTCAAGACGCTGACAGATGAGCTGTTCCGGTATTCGCTGCTGTTTGGATGCAAGGAGCTGCCCATGCAGATGGAAATCTATGACGCGCGGCTGCTTCTGGAGCAGCTGCTGGGCGAGAGCCGTGTCCAGCTGCAGCAGCAGGGCTTTATGGTGCAGCTGCTGCTGCCGCAGCAGGAGGTGCAGATCGAGGCCGACGTGATGTATCTGAAGCGGGTGCTCGACAATCTCTTCGACAACATCCGCAAATATGCCGACCCCGCCCAGTCTGTCGCCATCGCCGCCCTGATCGAAGACGGCGCGCTGCACATCTGCCTGTCCAACAGCGTGAACCCCGCCTCCGGCCGCATCGAGTCCAATAAGATCGGCCTGCGCACCTGTGCAAAGATCATGGCCCAGATGGCCGGCGGCTTCAAGCGCTACACGGAAAACGGAAAATTTACCGCCGAGGTCATCCTGCCCATTCAGACAGAGGCAATGCCGTCGGAGTAAAGCGGCAGACTGTCAGATTTGCGCAGCACCCTGTAGGGGCCGATGCCTACATCGGCCCGGCAGAATGCACCAATTTTACGGGAATCTCCGGCGAATTCGCGGTTGCCCAACGGGTCGATGTGGGCATCGACCCCTACAATCGAATGCGCGGAAACCTACGAATTCGCCGACAATCCACTGCATTCCGCCGGGTGCAGGCAAAGTCAGTTCTTAAAAAAATATGAAAAATGCAACGCCGGGCTTTCTTTTGCGTCTTTGTTTTGGTATGATACAGACGGCAAGATAGGCCGACTGTACTGTGCGTCAGCACAAGATATAGATTATGGACATTGGGCATGAAATGAAAAGGAGTATTACATGAAAACAAAACGGATTTTTGCGCTGCTGCTTGCGGCGCTGATGATCGTGGGCCTGTTTGCAGGCTGCTCAAAGGACGGGACGAAGGACCCCGGCAAGACCGATCCGGGCAATTCTCTGATCGACCAGACCAAGCCCTCCCAGACAACGGCAAAATACGCCTATAAGGCCGATTATCTCGACCTGACCATGCCGGACGGCGTGCAGTACCTCAACCAGATCTGCGCCGCTGGAACGACGCTCTATGCCTCGGTCGGCATGCAGGGCGAGGAGATCGTCAACTCTGACCCCGTTACGGGCGATACCTGGTCGTATTACAACACGCGGCTGTCCATGCTCACCATCGACCCCGATACAGGTACCTGCACGGAACTGACCAATCTGGATCTGCCGCAGGTGCCGGAGGGAGCGGAGGGCAGCGTCGACTGCTACAACATGATCGGCTCGGACGACGGAACGCTCTGGATGCTTGTAAACGTCTATGCGACGCAGTATGAGCTGCCTGACGATTTTGACCCCAACACGGACAGCAAGTGGAACTACCCCTCCACGGACATCAACGGCTCGTATCTGATGCACATCGCTGCCGACGGCAGCACGATCGCCAGCCTCGACCTTTCCAACACGAACAACGAGGACAACGAGGACGGCATGAGCGGCAACCTCAGCTCCTTCGCCGTCGACGCCGCCGGCAATCTCTACGTCAGCGACTATAATAATATTTACGTCCTCGATGCAGAGGGCAACGTGCAGTTCAAGCTCGACGGCAGCCAGTATAACGGCAGTCTGTACCGGCTGAACGCACAGCAGGTTGGCGTTATGTGGTACAATTACACGGACGACGTGAATGCCGCCGATGAAAACGGCCAGTACTTCGTCCCCATCGATCTGGAAACGAAGGACTGGGGCGAGAAGGTCAAGCTGCCGCCCAACGTGGGGAGCATCTTCCCGGGCGACGATGCCTATGACTTCTACTACACCTACAATAATAACATCTATGGCTATACCGCCAAAACGGACACGAAGGATAAGCTCGTCGACTGGCTGGCCTGCGACGTTGACACCAACAATATGTCGGGCTACGCCATGCTCTCCGACAGCCGCGTGGCGGGTCTTCTTCAGGACTGGAACACCGATCCCACAACATACCAGCTTGTCCTGCTGCACCGCGTGGACGCGTCTGAGATCAAGGAAAAGAAGGTTCTGACGCTCGCGTGCATGTATCTCGACTGGAACCTGCGCAGCATGATCGTCGAATACAACAAGACGAACGACGAGTACCGCATCAATGTCGTCGACTACAGCGAGTACGCGACCGACGACGATTACAACGCCGGCGTCACCAAGCTCACCACCGAGATCATCAGCGGCAGCGTGCCGGATATCTTCCTGACCAGCAACCTGCCGATTGATAAATACGCCGCCAAGGGCGTGATTGCCGATCTCAACACATTTATGGACGGCGGAAACGGCCTGAGCCGTGACTATTTTGTCCCACAGGTCATGAGTGCGCTGGAAAAGGACGGCAAGCTCTATGAGCTGCCCACCAGCTTCTCCGTGCAGACGGCCTACGCGCTGTCTTCCATCGCGAGCCAGTATGACACATGGAACGTCGCTGCCGTGCAGGACGCCATGACGCAGCTGCAGGAGGGCGCAACGGTCTTCTCTGACGGCTGGACGAAGAACACGGCTCTGTCGAACTGCCTGTCCCGCAACCTGTCTGCTTTCGTCGACTGGACGACGGGCAAGTGCGAATTTGACTCCGAAGCGTTCCAGCAGCTGCTGGCCTTCTGCAATTCCTTCCCGGCAGAAACCAGTGACGGTGACGGCGCGATTGCCTATGCTTCCTCCGCCGATATTGCCATTGACGACGCGATGTGGGAATCTGACGCGACCCGCATCACGAACGGCAAGCAGCTCATGTCGACGACCGGGATGTACAGCTTTGACTCCTATATCTGGAACGTCTACGCGATCCGCGACAAGATCACCTTTACCGGATATCCGACCGAGGACGGCTCCGGCAGCTCGTTCGAGCTTCAGATGCCGATGGCCATTTCCTCCGTCACGAAATACCCCGACGCCGCGTGGGACTTTGTCTGCTCGATCATCAAAAAGATGAACACGATAGACGAGAACAATTACTATTACGGCTTCCCCATCAGTCAGGCCGCGTTTGACGCAGAAATGACCGACATCATGACCGAGCAGTACCAGCTGGACGAAAACGGCGAACAGGTCGACTGGGACGGCGACGGTGAGCCCGACAAGGCCATCCGGGGCAGCTATGAGACCATGGAAAACGGCGAAACGGTCTATAAGGATGTCTATGCGCTGACGCAGGAGGACATTGACCAGATCCTGGGCGTGATCAACAGCACGCGCAGCGTCTATGACTACGATCAGGAGATCCTCGATATCATCACCGACGAGGTTGCCGCCTACTTCGCCGGAGACAAGGACGTCCAGACCACTGCCAACATGATCCAGAGCCGCGTGAACCTGTATGTGCAGGAGCAGCGGTAAAACAACAATAAAAGTTCCCCCTTGCCGCGCCTTACGCGGCAAGGGGGAAGCAACTGCGAAACAGCTTTTGTAGGGGCCGATGCCCACATCGGCCCGTTGGGAAGCTGCGAATTAGCCGAAGGTTTCCGTTAAAAACAGTGCATTCTGCGCGGGCCGATGTGGGCATCGGCCCCTACAAACAAGTGCGTAAGTATATGCGGATTTCCCACCCAGAAACGAAAATGCCGATAAATCCCGATTGAGATTCAGTCGGGAGCTATGAGCATTTTCCAACGCAAAGGAGACACGAAAACGTGCAGAAGCTATCTCTCCGGTCGCGCGGGAAATATGAAACAAGACCGTCCGGGAAAGGGCTATGGACGCGGATGAACAACAAGGTGCGCGATTTTCTCGCGTCCATGTGCTTCTCCGGGCCAAGCTTTCTCGGTATGCTGGCGTTTTATATCATCCCGTTCCTGATCGTTGTCTACTATTCCTTCACCGCGGGTCTGACCGACCACAGCTTCGCGGGTCTCAAAAACTATATCAACGTCTGGCAGAACGGCGCGTTCAAGATCGCGGTCAGGAATACGTTCACGTTCACCGGCCTTTCCGTGCCGCTGGCGGTTGTGCTGTCGTTGGGACTGGCGCTGATGCTCGAGGCGCGCATTCCGCTCAAGAGCGAGTTCCGCACGTTTTTCCTCAGCCCCATGATGGTGCCCATCGCGTCCATCATTCTGATCTGGCAGGTGCTGTTCCACTATAACGGCGTCGTCAACGAATTTCTCGCCGTGTTCGGCGCGGACAAGATCGACTGGCTGAAATCGGATTACTGCATGGTCGTCATTGTCGTGCTGTTTTTGTGGAAAAACCTCGGATACAACATGATCCTGTTCATGGCCGCGCTCAGCAATATCCCGCGTGAGCTTCTCGAGGTTGCGGAGGTCGAGGGGGCGTCGGCGGCGTACCAGTTCTTCCATATTAAGCTCCGGTATCTTTCCCCGACGGTGCTGTTCGTGACGATCCTGTCCATCATCAACTCGTTCAAGGTCTTCCGGGAAATTTACCTGCTCACCGGCAATTATCCCTACGACGGGCTTTACATGATGCAGCATTTCATGAATAATATGTTCAATTCCGCCGACTATCAGCGGCTTTCCGCCGCGGCAGTGCTGCTGGCAATCGTGATCGTCATTCTCATTGCGCTTTTGTTCTTTGTGGAGAACATCTTCGGAAAGGACGTGGAGGGATGAGAAAGAAAAAACGGTACTTTTCCCGGGCAACGTGCTTTGTGCTCTGCGCTGTCTTTGCACTCCTGTTTCTGCTGCCGACGGTTCTGACGATCACAAATTCATTCATGACCCAGAGCGAGATCACGGCCAGCTACGGTCAGGTCTTCGAGAATGCCAACGACGGCAAGAGCTATATCTCCAAGACCATCAACCTCAAATTCATCCCCGACAAGGTCAGCTTCACGCAGTATTTCACGGTTCTGCTCAAAAGTCCGGACTATCTGCTGAAATTCTGGAACTCGGTGATTTTAACCGCACCGATCGTCTTCGCGCAGCTCATGGTCGCGTCTATTGCGGCCTACGGCTTCACGCGCTGGCGCGGCAAGGTGCGCGACAGTCTGTTTTTCTTCTATGTGATCCTGATGCTCATGCCGTATCAGGTCACGCTGGTGCCGAACTATCTGGTCAGTGACTGGCTGCACCTGCTCAATACCCGGTGGGCGATCTTCCTGCCCGGCGCGTTCGCGCCGTTCTCGGTGTTTCTGCTCACCAAATTCATGCGCCGCATCCCCATGGCCGTCATTGAATCGGCCAAGATCGACGGCGCGAACGAGTGGCACATCTTCTGGAACATCTGCCTGCCGCAGTGCCGGAGCGCCCTCTATTCCATTGCGATCCTTGTGTTCATCGACAACTGGAACATGGTTGAGCAGCCTCTGATCCTGCTCAACGACGTCGAAAAGCAGCCGCTTTCGATGTTCCTGTCCAGCATCAACGCCGGCGAGATCGGCATTGCCTTCGCCGCCGCTGTCATTTACATGATCCCCGGCCTGCTGCTGTTCTTGCACGGCGAGGCGTATCTGGTGGAGGGTATCGCACATTCTGGCTCTGTGAAAGGATAAGGGAAAGAGATATGGAAAACGGTGTAAGAAAACGCGAATGGGTCAAAACCGCGGCCATCATCCTGCTGGCCGTGCTGCTGGTGCTGACCTTCTTTTCAAAAACGATCATGAACGCCTCGCTGCCAGAGGTCGCCACGCAGCAGGTGTCCTCCGGCGCGATCAACGCCCGCATCCGCGGGCAGGGGACCGTCGAGGCCAGCGAGGTCTATAACGTCACGATCAAGCAGACCCGCAAGGTCTCCAGCGTGCTGGTCAAGACCGGCCAGGAGATCAACGTCGGCGATACCCTCTTCGTGCTGGAAGCGGAGGATTCGGATGAACTCAAGCAGGCCGAGACTGATCTGGAAACGCTCCAGCAGAATTACGACAAGAGCCTGATCGAAGCCGGAAATACGGCGGCGCAGGAAAACCGCGATGTACAGAATGCACGCGATGATTATAATGAAGCGCTTGCGATTTACCGTCAGTACAGCACCATGGACGCTTCGCAGCTCGCCACGCAGAAAGCGGCCTCCGAAGCGAAGCTGAAGGAACTTCAGACGGCGAAGACCACAGTCGACAATCAGATCACGAAGATCAAGGCCGAAAAAGAGTATACGGATGCACAGGCAACAGTCACGGAGCACGAAGCGACGGTGAAGTCGCTGGAAGCGGAAAAAGGAAAGCTGCTGGAATCACTTCCGCTGTCGTACAAAGATTGTAGCAATGCATCGTATTATCAGACAGAAATAGATAAAATACTGCAAGATAGACTATATATAGAGAACCTTACACGATATGAAAAGGTATTTGCGGCGTTTAGTACATTGTGTGACAATGATTTCGCAATTATGAAAGAGTGCTATGAGGACGAATCAGGCATTTCGATGATTAAGCGAATTGAAGGGAACAGTACATCTGCAAAATATGATAAAGAAGGAAATCCGGTTGAGAATCCATCTGGATCGACAGAAGAAACTGTAATCAAATATCGTGAGGCGTTTGCCAAACTTGCTCCTTATTACTACGGCTATGAGAACCCGCGAACAGAGGGGCTGCTCATTTTGCAAGATAAGATAAAAGTTGCGACAATCAACGATAAAATTGAAGCGGCCAACAGCGCAATGAGCACCGCAAAAACCATCGTCGGCAATTATGAGCGCTCCATCGAATCTCTGGAAAACCAGAGCGAGGCGCTTGACACGCAGATCACCGATCAACAGACGGCAGTGGACAAACTCACCAGCGCGTCTTCCGCAGCTGAAACGGTCAAATCTACGAAAAAAACCCTTGAAGACCTTATTTTCAAACAGAATCTCGGCGATTCGTCCTCCATCGACATGGAGGCGTCCAAGAAGGCCATCGAGCGCAAGCAGGAGGAGGTCGCAAAGCTCCGCGAGAATGCCGATGAGCTGGAGGTCAAATCCAGCGTGTCCGGCACCATCGCGTCCATCAGCGCCTCTGCGGGCAAGTCTATCGGCGGCGAGGAGCAGCCGCTTGCGACCATCAACGTGACCGACCGGGGCTTCACCGTCAAAATTGACGTCACAAACGAGCAGGCTAAGAAGGTCAAGGTCGGCGATACCGCCGAGCTCGTCAACTTCTGGGGCGGCGACGCCGTCGCGACGCTTGACCAGATCACAAATTCCCAGTCTTCGGGCAATCGCACCCTCGTCTTCACGCTCACGGGCGACATTCAGGCCGGGCAGAATATCACGCTCTCCATCGGCCAGAAAAGCTCGAATTACGACGCGCTCATCCCGCTCTCCGGTCTGCGCGAGGACTCCAACGGCAAATTCGTCTATGTCCTGCAGTCGAAGAATTCGCCGCTCGGCAGCCGCTATATCGCCACCCGCGTCACCGTGCAGGAGCTGGCCCGCGACGATAAGTCCGCCGCCGTCTCCGGCATCAGCCAGGGCGATTTCATCATCACGACCAGCAACAAGCCCGTGGAGGCCGGCAAGCAGGTACGGCTTGCGGATAACGGATGAAGCAGCGCGGCCGGTTTGAACGGCGGCACAGGCTGCCGAGACTCCACGGAGGGAAACTGGCCCTCCTGATCGCGTGCCTGATCCAGACGGCGCTGTCGGTATTTTGCTTCGCCATGCTCGGCCACGTGCGCGGCATGCTCAAGACGCAGTCCGCCGCCGACGTCTGGCGCGGAGACAGCGAGGACCGCTTTGCGCAGATCTCCGCATTCCTGCCTACCACAGAGACGAAAACCCTTGACGATATCCGTTCGTTCCGCGCGACGCTTGAAAACGAGTTCGTCCAGAACTCCATGGAAGCGCCTGAGGGCGGCAGCCTCTACACCGACGCCTACAGCGGCCGGACGAGCCTGTCCGTCTCCGGCAAATCGCCCGGCAGCGTGACGGTCACGGCGGTCGGCGCAGGCGGGAACTATTTCCTGTTCCACCCGCTGACGCTCCTGTCCGGCGGCTACATCTCGGACGAGGATTACATGGCCGACCGCGTCGTATTGGATGCGCAGACGGCGTTCAACCTCTTCGGCAGCAGCGACGTAGCCGGAATGGAGGTTACGATCAACGGGCGGACTTTCCCCATCGCGGGCGTCGTGCAGAGTGAGTCCGATTTTGCGACGAACGCCGCCCTTGCTGCCGGGAACGAAGCCTCGGGCGATACAAGCGGTTCGAGCACGTCCACAGCCATGATCTATATGAGTTACAGCGCACTGAACGCCATGGCGGAACTGCCTATCGACTGCTATGAGATCGTCCTGCCCGACCCCGTCTCGGGCTTCGCGAAAAAGCTCATGACCGAGAAATTCCCCATCGGCAGCGGCGCAATCGTCCAGAATACCGGACGCTTCTCCGCCGCCAGCCTTATTTCCGTGATCGGCGCGTTCGGCAAGCGCAGCATGACGACGAACGGCGTGATCTATCCCTACTGGGAAAACGCCGCCCGCATGGCGGAGAGCTACGCGGCGCTGTACCTGCTGCTGGGGACACTGCTGGCCATCATGCCGGTCGTCTGCCTGACGATCGTGCTGGTGAAATTCATCACCGGCGAAGTCCGTAAGGGCTATTATAAAGCCTCCCACGCCATTGAAGACCGCGTGGAGGAGAATAAACGCAAACACTATATCGCAGGCGGCATCTGAACACAAATCGCCCGGCTCTATCCAAAGAGCCGGGCGATTTTCAAAGCCTTCCCTGCAGGGTAATGTCATCAACTTAAGACCGGTGCATTTGTTTTATGCGAAAAAACGGCAAAACAAATGCAGTTGGTAGGGGCGGGGCTCTGCTCCGCCCGGCAGGATACACCGAATTATGGAAAATCTTCGGCGAATCCGTATGCACTTACCCGCGTGGCCGTAGAGGCCGATGCCGGTCACAGCCGTTCGCGACGAAGGAGCGTTACGGATGTGGGTCTGCCGCTTGCCGGTACACATCGGCCCGGCAGAATGCACCGTTTTTACGGGAATCTACGGCGAATTTGTAATACTAAAACCTAATTAAACGTTTTAATAATCCAATCGCGTCCGGTAATGCTGAAAATGGTATTAGGGGTAAGCGAGCAAATGGTATCGCAGAGACGATCAACGACTTTCTCCAAGGTTGCAAAAACCTCGTTTCGAAAGCCGCGCTTTCGTATCTCCTTCCAGATCTGCTCTATCGGATTCATCCCTGGTGTGTATGGAGGGATATGGAAAAGTACAATATTCTCAGGCACTTCCAGTGTTCCCGATTTGTGCCATGCAGCTCCATCGCAGCACATCAGAATGGTATCCTGCGGAAATTGTTTGGATAATTCCCGTAGAAACAGATTCATACACGCAGTATTGCAATAGGGCATGACAAGAAAGCAGGATTCCCCAGTCAGCGGCTCGACCGCACCATAGGCATACCGGTATTCCCGAATATGGTGACATGGAACGCTGGGTCGGATGCCTTTTTCGCACCAGCAGTACTTGGGATGGTTGATGCGGCCGAAGCCTGCCTCATCCTGGAACATAAGGCGCACTTTTCCACAGCCCCTGTGGAGATTTTTCAGTTCGCCGATGGTGGTTTTAATTTTTTTGAGGTCTCAATGACCTCCTCGCTTGCCTTTTTAGGGTGCCTACTGCGGGGCATGACCTTTCTCCAGCCATGTCGGTGCAGAACGTAGTAAATCTGACTGGTGCCAATAGAGTGGCCTACCGCCTGTTGGTATGCCGTCTCAATTTCGCTGATTTCCACAAGCTCACCTTTCTCGGCCCTGGCCTTAAAAGGGGCAAGTATCGCAGCTTCTTCCTCAAAGCTCATATTACGGTGATTACCGCCATAATGATTCCCGGAGATTGCTTCCAGTCCATGATCCCGATATTTCGCCACCAGTTGGCTCACATAGGCTGCATGGAAGCCCGTTGCCTGCGAAACCTCACTGAGTTCCATACCCTCTGCTCGCAGTTCAAGTGCTTTCAATCTTGCATCCGCACGTTTGTCCTTTGTCTCTCTGCGTGCTGCCTTTATTGCGGCCATTTCCTCATTGCTGAATTTATAGTTCGATGCCATTATTCATCACCCAGATACACTATAGCATATCTGGTAAGACGGTTAAAGTGTTTTACTAGATTTTAGTATTACTGGTGCAGCGGAAGCGGTTCGTATCACGCGCTCATCCCGGCAGCCGCCGAAGCGTGGGGCCTGCCAGTCTCCGGCTGCACCGCATCGGAGCCGCAGCGGATCACGGACGCGCTTTCCAGCAGCAAGCTGGTCGTCGCCATCATGTCCGCCGGGCATTTTACCTCGTCCGGGCATTTCATCGTGCTGCGCGGCATCCAAGATGAACAGATCCTCGTTGCCGATCCAGCCAGCCGGACGCGCAGCGAACAGAGCTGGGAACTGTCCATCATTCTGAATGAAGCCAGCAAAGCCGCCAGTTCCGGCGGGCCGTTCTGGATTGTTGGATAGCACAGCCCCCGTTCACAGGTGTGAACGGGGGCCTTTTGAATCAGCGGCTTATTTCAGATTCTCGTTATGAATTTCAACAAAAGCGTCGATGACGCGCTGGATGTGCTCCTTCTCCCAGGTCGGATGCAGGAACAGGTTGACGGTGCAGGCGCGCAGGCTCTTGGCTACGGGGCAGACGACACCTTCGTAGTTGATGCCCTTGGGGTTATACTCCTTGGAGCAGAAAGGGAACTTTGCCGTGCCGAAGCCGTTGAGCTCCTTGTAGGAACGCTCCTCATAGGCCTCCGGCCACTGGATGCCGTAGCACGGGATCTTGCGCTTCTTCATCTCGTTGACGAACGCGGGTGCGTCGATCTTGAGCGCATCGAGGTTCAGCGTCACAGGATACCACCAGTAGGCGTTCTCACGTTCAGCAGTGTTGACCGGCAGCGCTTTCACGCCCTTGAGACCGGCAAACGCCTCATCATACATCTTGGCATAGGCCTTGCGGCGGGGCATGTTCCAGCTGTCAAAACGGGCCAGCTCATTGATGCCGCAGATGGACTGCACCTCGGTCATGCGGTAGTTGAAGCCGACGCGGGTGTGGATGTAGGGCAGGGCTTCTTCCAGGGCCAGCATATTCATTCTGGCTTTAACATCGTAGCCATGGTCACGGAACGAGCGGCATTCCCAGCCAAGGTCTTCGTCCATCGTCAGAACCATGCCGCCCTCACCAGCGGTGGTAAAATGCTTGGACTGGCAGAAGCTGAAGCAGCCGACATTGCCGATGGTGCCGACGGAGCGGCCGTTATATTTGCCGCCGATGGCCTGCGCACAGTCCTCGATAACATAGAGGTTATGCTTCTTCGCAATGTCCATGATGCGGCCCATATCACAGACGACACCGTACAGATGCACGACGACGATGCCCTTGGTGCGGTCGGTGATCTTGCGCTCAATATCGTCCGGGTCAATGGTGTGGTCGGGGGTCACGTCGCAGAAAACGGGGATCGCACCGGCCTGCACGATGGCATAGGAGGACGCGATGAAGGAATACGACGGGACGAGCACCTCGTCGCCAGGGCCGATGCCGAGGCAGGAAATGCCGATGTGCAGGGCTGCCGTGCCGCAGGAGCAGGAAACTGCCATGGTCGCGCCGGACCACTGACGGAATTTTTCTTCAAACTCCATGCCCTTCTTGCCGGTCCAGTAGCTAACAAGACCGGAGTCCATCGCGTCGGCCATATCCTGCTTGGTTTTCGGGTCAAACTGCGGCCACATCGGGAAGCCGAGCTCGGCGACGCCCGCGCCGTTCATTGCGATTTCTTTTTGATCCATGTTCATGCACCTCATAAAAATCAGATTGTTTCGCAGCGCTCCGGCTGCAACTCTTACAACTTCAACATACCGCGCGCAAATTATTTTGTCCACTAAAATAAATCGGAAAAGTTTATAAATTTGTACGCGATGGAGAAAACACGCCGCGTGCTTGTTTTTTGCGTTTTGATATGCTAGATTAGATCCATATCGAAGCGAAGGAGGGCGTACCATGATTCAGATTCGGGCGGGTATGCCGTCGGCTTCGTATCAGCAACATCTGAAGGATCAGAACGCGACGCTGCTGTTTGACCTTGTGCGCCGCCGCTCTCCCATTTCGCGTGCGGAGCTGACGAAGGCATCCGGCTTATCGGCGGCGACCGTGACGGTGCTGGTCGATGAGCTGCTGCAAGGCGGCTGGCTGGTGGAGCTGGGGGCCGTCGGGAGTACGGCGCGTGGCCGGAGGCCGATCAACCTTGCGGTCAATGCTGCACGGGGCGCGGTCGCAACACTTGAAATCCTCTCTGACGGCTCGATCCTGAGCGTCTACGATATCTGCCTGCACAAGCTGACGCAGACGCGGAGCAGACTTCCGGCAAGCACAAGTGCGCCGATCATCGCACAGCTGCGCGCACAGCTTGCTGCGCTGGGGCTTGCGGAGGAGCAGCTGCTCGGAATCCACATCCTGTATCCGGGCCTGATCGACACCATGACCGAGCGGTTGAGTTTTTCCGCCGTGATCCGCAGCTGGCAGCAGTGTTGTCCGACGATCCTGCCCGATTCCCGGGCGGCGTTTCCGGACGCATATGTCATGTTGTCGAACAATGCTGCAGCTGTGGCATATTCTGCGTTTCTCCGGGATACGGAGCCGCCTCCTCTGCCGCTTCTGGTCATGACCGTACAGGAGGGCATTGACGCGGGCACAGTCCTGCCGGGCGGACGCAGTATGCCGCTGGAGGCCGGGCATATCTCGATCGACCGCAATGGGCCGGCCTGTAACTGCGGAAACCGCGGGTGTCTGGAAACGCTCTGCTCCACGACCACTCTGTTTGCCCGCCTGCGGGCGGCTGGAATTCCCGTCAGCTATCAGGATATCTATGGCTCTGACCCGAATGAGGCGGCGATCGCGGAGCTTGCGGTGGCCTTTACATCTGGCGACGAAGCAGTCACAGCCTGCCTGCAACGCTATGGCATGGATCTATGCTGCGCAATCGTGTCGCTGGTCAACCTGTTGGACGTGCGCGCCGTCCGGTTGGGCGGCTTTCCGTATCTTCTGGGTGAGCCGTTCGCGGAGCTGCTGCGCAGCATACTCGCGGAGAAATTTCACATCCTGACAAGCACCGGAGAATTGGAGCTTCAGTTATTTGACTGTAAATACGAGGATGTACGAAAGGCGGCTGTCTTGCAGACGCTTGAGGCAATCTTCTCTCGGCACTGATGATTTTAGAAAATATTGCTTCTGTAAAAATCAAATAGACATACTTTCGGCCAGCAGCCAATTCCGCTGCTGGCCGATTTTTATATGCGCGATCTGCCCGGCTTTCAATTAAGACGCTCCCATTTTCATAATTTACAGAAAATTCACAGGTTCAAGTGGTCTTTTTGTCGTTTTGCGGTGCGTATTGTTATGGAAGGATTTGGAGGGCAAACCTATGAGGACAACCATTCAACAGCTTGCAGAATTTCTGACCGTCTGCCGCGGGAACTGGCGAAATGCCTGTTTCATCTCCTGCGGTGTCTGCAAATGTCATTCGCCGTGTTCTGGTTATTTGATGAGCGCAGATGCCGGCGGCAAGCCTGTTTTGATTCCCGCTGCCGAATATGAACGTCTCACTGCGCAGCGGATCGACCCAAGCGAATGCCGCGGCAACATCTCCCGCAGCGCCTTTGAGGATATTTATGCGCTATATCTGAAGCTGACGCGAGGGCTGTCGTTTACGTCCCGCCGGACACTAGATGACTGTATTGACAGGCTTGTCACCCGCGGACTGGTCGCGGAGGGGCGCGGCAGCAGCGAGTATGAAGCTCTCTATGATCTGCTTTCCTGCTTGTATATCGCGCCGGTATCTGCAAATCCGTTTCTGCGGCTCGGCGCGTTTTTGAAGCTCTGGATTTGGAACGGTGCACCGTTCTCTAAAGCAATTCGCCTGTTCTCACGCCCAAAACAGGATGCAGCGGAACGGCAGATCGTGCGGCTGGCGAATCAGGCGCTTCTCAGCAGTGCGGAATTGATCAAATGCGCGGAGCGTGGCGTGCGGACGCTTCACTCTGATGCGCAGCTCATGGACTGCCTGTATGGCGATGAGTTAACCACCAGCGAGAATCTGCCAATCCTGATGGCAGCCTCCCGGCAGGCACGCCCTGTTTCGGCGGCAATCGCAAACCTTTATCTGCACAAGCAGATCGTCTTTGAGCGGTGCTGAATATGAAAAAGATCCTTGCGTGGCCCGCGCCGCTGCTGCAGAAGTGGCTGCTGTCGCTGCTGCTCTGCCTGCCGTTCCTAGCTGTGGCTATTGTTTCCGCATTCTCCGGCGATCGGACGTTTCTGATCCTCAGCGCATTGCTGCTGTTTTTCTGCGGCATCCGCTGCGCAGAGCTTTATGTACTGCTTGCAAATGAGCGCTACCGTGCAGAAGACGGTGTCTGCCTTGCAGTTTCCAGCATTCCATTTCAGCACCAGCGCAGGGTTACACTGCAAAGAGCGGACGGTAATCATATTGTCTTCTGTGTTGAAAAGAACAAGCGGCTATCTGTGGGGCAAACCTATCGGGTTTATTTGCCGACCGGTACGGTCGTCAGTGAGGTCAAAAAAGCGCATCTGCCGCAGCACTATGCGTTGACAGTCGAAAAAATTGAAATAGATTCTATATGTATCGTCCCTGATGCGTCCGAAAAACCAGTTGAAAAAAGTCAACAAAAACCTTATAATTAAAATGCAGATAACAGCTTGACTGTTTATCGTCATGTAGAAGCATCCGGCCGGTTCAGCTTCGGTCGGGTGTGGAGTGCTGCTTGGGCAAGCGCTGCCGCAGGCTGAATAGGGATATCCCGAAAGAAAGCGTCTGTGAGGCTCCGAAGCCGGGGCCTCACTTTTCTGTTTTCCAGTGTCTCGGTATCAGCTTCCCATATATGTCATCCCATAATCATAAAACGGGAAGATCCGAAAGCATTTCGGATCTTCCCGTTTTTTTGTTCTGATATTTTAGATTCTGCAGCAACCCTTGGATGTTACGCCGAGAACGCGGGGCGAATATTTTGTTTGATTCCCGTCGCGGTTTCCTGCTGCTTCGCCCATGTCACCCTTGTTACTTCTTCGACGAAAGCCTTTTCCTTGGCAGAAGCCGAATAGTATCGGATACCAAATTGCCGGCAAACATCGAAAAGCAAGTCTGTGTACGCAATGTCTTCTTGTGTGGGCATTGAAAAGTAGCCGCCCGCCTGCGATGCTAATTCGTCGATCACATATTGTGCATTGTCCTTTTTATCCATGTTCCTGCTCCTCCTCTACTAAGTACTTTGAGAACAGCAACCAAGCATCCTCGTCTGCAAGCATAAAACGTTTCGGTCCTCCGCTCGCTGCGCTGGGGATCCGTTTGGCACCGAAATCTTCCGCATAGTGCTTGGCCAACTCATCTGTTTTTGCGTCAAATACCACATCTCCGCGGCATCCGTTGTCAATGGAGAATTTAATGCCAAATGCGATCAAAGCTGCACCGATTCCGCAATACTTCCGTTCCGCTTTCTTGGTAAGAACGGGGTTGCTTGCTGGTGCGCTCTCTGCGTAAAGAATGTAAACGTATGCTTTACGACCGGAGATCTGATATGCTGCTAAAGCGACCAACTCGCCATCTTCTGTCTTCATTGCATATTTTTGTACAGATGGGTCTGATAAAAGAGGCGAATCCCAATTTGTTTGCCAAAGTGGGGCATTGTGTGTTGCGGAAATGTCTGCTGCTAAGGCTGTATCAATCTTGACCTGAACAGACGAACTATCAGAACAACGCACAATATAAGGTGCAAAAAACACAGCATCATCTCCTTTCGTTTTTTATATTATAACACACCATTTCTGCAAAAGGAAGCAACAGCGCCCATACAAATATCATCTTTTTCAAAGGTTCCCTCTTTTCTATTCGTCATTGATTATTGTTTTGCAGCTTGCTATAGTATTATGAGCGAAAGGGGGGGCATTTATGGACGAAATTGAAATCATAAAACAAAAGCTCATTGAACAGGTCAATCCTATTTGTATTTATTTGTTCGGCTCTTTTGCAAGAGGTACCGCTCATGTGGAGAGCGACCTTGACTTTTATATTATTGTAGACGACGGCGAGAAAGATCTTCACGCCATAGCCGCTTCTGCATATAAAGCAATCCGTGACGTGAAGCAGCGCCCCATGGATATTCTGGTCGGCACAAAAAGCGGCTTTGACGAGCGCAAGGATCAGTTTACTGTAGAAAACGAAGTGTTCCATAAAGGAATTCTGATCTATGAATCAGAACGTTGAAAGAGTGATACGATGGATAGAAACGCCGAAATGAAATGGTACATGGATCAGTTCAGTGGTTCACGCGAACGGTTTTATGAAATCCATATGCAGATGTGCCGCAAGGTTGGCATCAGCTGGAGCAAAGCCACCTCCAAAGAGCGGCAGTTCATCGAGGAAATCACAAGATTTACGTTTGAGCGTGAACAGGCCCAGAAAGCCAGTCTTCCGCTGGATACCGTAAAGCCAATGATCACAGTTGCATAACCGAAGCGGCCGCAGATCTGCGGCCGCTTTTTTCTGCATTTTGCAGAAAAATCGTATTGCCGCCCTATTTTATAAGTAGAGAGTATTCTTCGTCCATCGCGAAATCTATATATAGTTTTAACATAATTGACAATCGCAATATATTGTGCTACTATACTCATGTAATTGATATTTGTGCAGTTCATCGGAACGCAGACCGTATGGTCTGTGCGTGGGGCTTCTCACATTGCACACGTTGGTCAGGTTTGTATTTGAGTGCTGGTAGCATGGTATTTGCCCGCAAGGGGTAGATGTCGCTGCCGGCATTTTTTATATAGATATTCATGCCGGTGGCAGAAAGGAGTGTTATGGCAAAAACGAGTCTTATCGGGCTGATCACGCAAGGCCCGGAATTGCAGCACAGCGCCAAGGGTGAACCCTATGTCCGTTTTTCCGTAGCCGAGTATGTCGGCTTCGGTTCACAGCGGCACACACAGTTTGTTGACGTGTGGGCATGGGGCTACATGGCGCAGCGGCTTGCAAAGTGCAGTCTAGGTAACGGCGATTTTATCTTTTTGAGCGGCACGTTGGAGTTGGAAGAATTCACGAAAAAAGACGGCGTCACAAAGGATAAACGCTTGAAGCTCAGATTGGACGATTGGGCACCTGTTCCGCAAAAACGGAAATCAGGCCGTCCAGCGCAGAATGAAACAGAGGTTTTTCACGTCTCTGCCGAACAGATCGACGGTGACCGGGAGGAACTGCCGGAATAAATCCGGCGCAGCGGAAGAGGAACCGCACCAGATGATTCAGAAATGATTCGTCGGTGCGGTTCCTCTTTTTTGTTTTTCTAAAAAAATGTATTTGAAAGGTGGCAATTTTTTATGAAACGATCCAGTCCCCTTTGGGGCAGTGTCTCTGTCCTGATCGGTGTGGTCATTGCGATCCTGGCGCTGGTGCGCGGCGCATGGCTCGTCCCACTGCTGCTCCTGGTCTTTACGGCGTGGGGCCTGTGGGTGGTCATATTCCAGCTCCAGCCCGCGTGGGATTCCATCCGCGGATACCGGCTGAAAGAGCGCAACGCCAGAAAGCAGCGGGAAGCATCGCTTTACAGTACGGCGCAGACCAATGCCGACGCCATGCAGCTTCTGCTGCGGCACGTCAACCATCGGATCTCTGCGTATCTCAAGTCGGTCTATCCGAGCGCCCGCTGGGAGTGGACAACCGGAAATCCGACCGCTCTCGTTATACAGGGCGGCACCGGACGCATCCGCGTGTATGGTATTGAAGAATATGACTATGCGGACGTTCAGATCGACCGCAACGGGAATCTCTCTTGTAATCTCCTGAAGGTCGTGCCGGTGCAGCCGCGTATGGATGCGCCGACGCCGCCGAACCAGCAGCCGGTCGATCCGCAGGTCTGGTATGACGTAGAAGGACGTGAAGTATTGGAGCGCGTGATTGCCGATCTGGATTCCCGCGGCCATAGCAGCCTGACACTGAAAGAGGACGGCAGCGTGTGCGTCCATGAGGACGACGACACAAAGGATATTCCGCAGGATCATCTGACGGCCTTCCCTCCCAAGGTCTACTGGCCGCGTCTGGGACAGGTACTGGAAAGCGAGGGCCTGACCGCAAACGTTCAGGATCACGAGATCGCCGTATCATGGTAATTTTTTGAGAAAGGAGCGAAAACACGAATGAAAAGCGGACGCAGTATTCAGGATGTGAGCCGCGAGATCCTGCGCCAGCAGGAGGCAAAGGCAGACTAAGGACTTCGAGTATTTTCTCTGCACGGATTACCCCGGTCACTTCGGCAAAGGCCGCATCCGGGTCAGCGACTGGTTTTATGAGAACTTTTCCAAGGACGCCCGACGTTTTGTGAAAGCCGATTACGCAGCGATCCGGCAGTATGGCAAGCTGCTCCGGCAAATGACACCTGCGCAGATTGAGCATTTGCTGTTCCAGTTTCTGTTTTACCGCTACTGGAATTATGACCTGAGCAAGCCCTTTCAGGAGCAGTTTGAACACAATCAACGCCAGCTGCTTGCATTTCTGTGGGAGCAGTTGGGTCAAAATGGAGGTTATACATGAATCGATCCAGAATCACCGGCGCAATTCTCCTGCGCTGGGACGATTGCACATCCATTCTTTCGAAGCACTTGACAACGCTGCTGCAGCGTCCGATTCAGCTGTGCCACATGGTAGAAGACTACGACTACTGGTGCATCGCGTTAAAAACCGGAAGATTCTCCATCCCGGAGCTTCATGTTCTGCTGGATGCGGTTTCCGCAGCCACGACAGACTTTCCGGATCTGATCCCAGAGGATTCCGACCAGACGCGCTCATTCAGCATGGAGTTTTCCCGTGCGCTGTTACAACATTTTTTACACGCAAGCTGGCGCTACGAACATCTCACCGAGGAGTATCTGATAGTAATTGATGTGGACATCTCTGTCCCCGCATGCTGCATTACGAATGCAGTCAAGAGCTGGAAAAGTGCCAAATCAGTCGATAAGACAAGGCGAAATGTACCCCCGCATCGTTTAGGGAGTTTCCATCAAAAAATCATGGCACTTTTTCATTTCAAGAGCTGGGAAAAATCCACGAAAATCAGGAGGTTTTATGAGAACAGGGCTTACCAAAAAGCAAAAGACAACCGTGATCTATTTTGACGAGTATAGCCGCATCATTGAGGTGCAGACCCACAACACCGATCTCAAAAAGCGGCTGGCAGCATTTGCGGCAAAGCACCCGCAATGCTGCCGCCAGACCGACGATGATGAGCAAGGCGGGCTGACCTTTGAAATTGAGAAAGGGCGGTTGAGCTTTGCCGTGCAGGAGGCAGCGAACAGCCATGTCTATGAGCGCGCGGCCAATGAGCGAAGCGGCGACGAGCGCTGGAAGGAGCTGCGTGACAACCGCGACTGGACGCGGCTGGAGCACTGAAAAAGCGATAAGATGGAAGAAAGAAGAGAAAGGGCCCGACTGAGTCGGGCCCTTTCTCTATCCGTTTCCGCGGGAAGACGGGAGGTGCTTTTGTTCCGCAGCTTCCACAGGGCGATCAGTTCCTGTGGAAAGGAGCGAAAATTTTTCCGTCCCGCCTGTTGACAGGTGGGACATCACAGACTATAATACTTCAAAAACGAACAGTTCAAAAAAGAACGGAGGAAGGGCATGAACCGAAGCATATCGATCTCCCGAAAGATCGCTCTGGCCTACAGCGAAGTGTGCAAGCCGCTCTGCAAGGAGCTGGGCCTGCCGCAGACGGCCTTCGACATCCTGATGTTCCTGGGGAACAACCCGGCCTATAAAACGGCCAGCGAGATCGTGGAGATCCGCCGCCTCAAGGCGAATCTCGTATCGGTCAATGTGGAAAAGCTCGTGCAGGAGGGCTATCTCACGCGCTGCGCGGTGGCGGGCGACCGGCGGAAGACGGAACTTCTCTGCACCGAAAAGGCAGCCCCCATCCTCGCGCGCGGGCGGCAGCTCCAGAAGGATTTTTCCGAGAGCCTCTTTGCCGGCATGGACGAAGCGCGGCGGGAAGCCTTCGCCGCGGCGCTCGCGGAGATCGAAACCAATCTTGATGCAATTCTGGAGGCAAACGAACCATGAGTATCCTGACGACCGTTCTGGTCACATTTTTTGCGGGCATGGGCGCGGGGCTTGGCACCGGCTTTGCCGGGATGAGCGCCGCCGCAGTCATCAGCCCCATGCTGATCACCTTTCTGGGCGTTGAGCCCTACATGGCCGTGGGCATCGCGCTCTCGTCCGATGTGCTCGCGAGCGCCGTCTCGGCCTACACCTACCACAAAAACAAGAATCTCGACATTAAAAACGGCCTCATCATGATGGCGAGTGTGCTGCTCTTCACCGTTATCGGCAGCTACGCGGCAAGCCTCGTCCCCTCGGCGACGATGGGCGGCTTCTCCGTCTTCATGACGTTCCTGTTGGGCGTCAAGTTCATCCTGCGCCCCGTGATGACCACGAAGGAAACGATGGCGCAGGTGGACGCGAAAAAGCGCGCGGTGCAGTCGCTCGTCTGCGGCGCGATAATCGGCATGATCTGCGGCTTCATCGGCGCGGGCGGCGGCATGATGATGCTGCTCATCCTCACGAGCGTCATGGGCTACGAGCTGAAAACGGCCGTCGGCACGAGCGTTTTCATCATGACCTTCACCGCCCTGACCGGCGCCGTTTCCCACTTTGCCATCGGGGGATTGCCGGATATGCTCACATGGGTGCTGTGCGTCGTCTTCACGCTCCTCTGGGCGCGTATCGCCGCAGTCTTTGCCAACCGTGCGCAGCCCAAGACCCTCAACCGCGCAACGGGCGTGGTGCTCGTGGTGCTGGGCCTTGCCCTGATGGGCTTTCAGCTGCTTGCGTGAAAATATGCCCCTTTGACGATCACTTCGCTTTTCTTCACCATCACAAGACCTCCTGCGTCCCTTCGTTTTTGATAGGAAAGAAGGAGGTCTTCTCTTTTGCCGAAAACAAGAAAAAACCTCACTTCCGAAGAAGTGAGGTTTTGGCAAGCAGCACCCTTTTAGATCCCACGACTTAAAATCTCTTGAAATCTCAAGGGTTTCCGCGCTTCCTGCAAGTCAAAGCTGTTTAATCTCAAAAGCTTGAGCTAAACCAAAATAGATGCTCGCCTTTCGTTGATTTAATTATAACATATATTGTCCTGCTTTTCTATATTATTTAAGTGATTAAAGCGGATCAGCTTAGGCGTTAGATTCACCTTATACGGGGCAATCGGTCTAAGTTGAAATGCGTTTAATCCATCTTCGCCCATAGTTTCGAGCGCCACGCTGTATATTCTTCAAAACTACAGTGGTTACATCATTAGCGAGATCGTGTCGAACCGACCATTTCCTATGTGATATCATATTTCTTCCGATATGCGAAAGGCGTCATATGGAAGTGTTTCTTAAACGCATTTTGAAAATGTGATTGACTGGAAAAGCAAAGAAAGCTGCTGATTTCGCCCAAAGACTTATCGGTGTGTTTCAGCAATGACTTGGCTCTCCTGAGACGGCAGTCCATCATATACGCGCCGATGCTCATGCCAAGCTCATTCCGAAATTTTTTGAACAGATAGGCCCTGCTTTTTCCAGAAAAAGATACCACATCTGCGGCACAAATCGGCTCATTGATATGGGTTGCGATGAACTGCATACACGAGAACACCTCCTTGGATATCCCATCCGGCAGCTTCTGCTGGGCTACTCTCCGGGCAAAGTCTATGGTCATATTGTACTGCAGATTTTTCACCGCTTCCTCTGTCTGCAGCTTTTCACACTCCTGAATGTAGGTGTCGATAAGATGGTAGGTCTCCTCAATATCCATACCGCCTGGGATGGCGGCAAATTTCCCAATCATTGTGATCAAACCGATGAATAGATTCTTAGCCTGCCGGAGCGGTGTTTCCGCCAGCTTCCCCTCCCGGGTGTTGGCAGTGTTGGCGGCCGCCAAAAGGAATGTGTTCAGCTTGTCGGGTTCCCCATTTCGGATCAATTCCAGCATTTGCTGTTCCAAAAAATAGGTGCCATGATTCACTCCTTCTTCCCGTGCTTCATAAAAACTCTGGGAATGACGCTGGCCAATGACAGCTTGATATTCGGTATTGGTTAGGCTAAAAGCCCGCTCCAGCTCCAGCTTTTCTCCGGTCAAAGTGAAGTGCAGGTACAACAATAGATTCAGAAACTGATTGTAGGTGTATTGGGAAATGCCTCCCAGAAATGACGCGATTTCTCCGTAGCGGGTCGGAGGGATCGCGTTTTTGCTCATATAGGATCGGATAAATTCGTCTGTAACAGGGGTGGAATAGGCAGGCCCCAAAACGAGGCTGTGTACACCATCCTTGCATTGTACATAACCATAGTAGCCCGTATCTGAGGAAACATAAACGGCGGGGCTTCCCAGCTCCATCAGCTTGGGCAAAACGAAGGGATAGGGGTCTCCCTCCGCATAAAAGCCGGCGGAACAAAGAAAGCTCCCACCCGCGTACACAGCAACGGGCAGATAGTGCGCGGCATAGAACATCTCACAATAGGCTTGATCGTCCATATTTTTTCACCTTGAATATGAATATATAATATTATAGACGTTTATGCAATACATTTCAAGAATCATCTGCTAAAATATGGACAAAAAGGATAGTGGGGCGATAAAATGACCTTGGATTTTTGTAGAAACTGGACATTTTGCAAGGAGGGCGAAACACCTGTGACCGTTGACCTTCCCCACGATGCCATGCTGCTGGAAAAGCGGGACGGCGGATGCCGGAACGGTGTCAATTCCGGCTATTTCCCCGGCGGCAAGTATGCATATGGAAAGACCTTTGAACTGGACGCTGCCATGCTTGGAAAATCCGTGGCGCTGCACTTTGAGGGCGTCTATCAGAACTGTAAGGTCTATGTAAACGGAAAGCTCGCCGGTTCCCATCGGTATGGATATACCGCCTTTGATGTAAATATTTCTGATTTTGTGGAATCAGGAGAAAACAACATCCGGGTAGAGGTGGACAATTCTCTGGAGCCTAATTGCCGCTGGTATTCCGGCTCCGGGCTTTATCGGCCGGTGCATTTGCTCATCCGGGAGCAAAATCACATTTCGCAAGTACATATGGAAACGGTTCAGATCCAGCCCGCAAAAGTGCGGGTGGACGTAAAGACGACTCAGGACAGCGACATAACGGTGGATATTTACGAGGGAAAGAAACGAGTAGCCAGCGGAAAGCCTGGCCTTTTGGAGGTGCCGGAGGCCAAGCTGTGGAGTGCAGAAAAACCCTTTCTCTACACGATCCTGGTCAGAACGGATACGGACGAGCGGGTGATTGCCTTTGGCATCCGCAAGCTGGAATGGAACGCTGAAAAGGGCTTGACCGTCAACGGTCAGCGTGTCCTGCTTCGTGGCGGGTGCATTCATCACGATCACGGCGTGCTTGGCGCTTGCGAATTCCGGGATGCGGAAGAACGGCGTATCCGAATTTTGAAGGAAAACGGCTTCAATGCGGTGCGGATTGCCCACAACCCCGCCTCTCAGATCACATTGGAAACCTGTGATAAACTGGGTATGTATGTGCTGAACGAGACCTTCGATGGCTGGTATATCCCCAAGACCTACCACGATTACGCCCGCTGGTTTTCGGAGGATTGGAAGCAGGATGTTACCGCCATGGTGGAATCTGCACGAAATCACCCCAGCGTCATTCTGTATTCCCACGGCAACGAAGTATCCGAAACTGCAACCGAGCGGGGCACGGAGGTCTGCCGGGAATTGACGGACTTTATCCATAGCCTTGATCCGACACGGCCTGTAACCGCCGGAATCAATGTACTGCTGAATGTCTATGCCAATATGGGCCTGGGGGTCTACAAAGACAAAGGCGATTATCAGCCCAAACCCCTCCCCAGGAAGGGCGGCTACAAGGAGAAAAAGACCGGGTCGGCCTTTTTCAACGCCATGGCCCAAAAGCTGGGGCCGCTTATGTTCTTCATGAGCAGAGGAAGAAAAGGTGACAAAGCCTGCCTGGGTGCCGCAAATAGCCTGGATGTTCTGGGACTAAACTATGCTTCTTCCCGGTATGATGAGGATGTCAAGAAATATCCGGACCGACTGATGGTTGGCTCTGAAACCATGGTAGCCGATCTGCCCTACAACTGGGAACGGGTGCAGAAATATCCCCAGCTTCTAGGGGATTTTGTCTGGTCTGCCTGGGATTACCTGGGGGAAGCCTGTATTGGCGACTGGACTTACCATTCCTACAACGGGTTGCCCCTGCTTGCCGGACAGGGAATGATCGATATTACCGGAAAGCCCCTGGCGTCGATGTATTTCATGCAGATCGTCTGGGGCCTGCGAAAAGAACCGTTCATTGGAGTACGTCCTCTGAATCACGCAAAGGAAGCGCCAACCACCGGCGCATGGCAGTTTACAAATGCCATCGACAGCTGGAGCTGGCAGGGCTATGAGGGAGAAAAAGCTGTTGTAGAAGTTTATGCGAATTCCGCATCCGTTCGCTTGCTCCTGAATGGCAAAGAGATAGCAAACAAGCCGGTCAGGAAGTACAAGACACTTTTCAAATTGCCCTATCAACCCGGAACATTGACTGCGGAAGCATTGGATGAGCGGGGCAATGTGATCTCCAGTCACAGCCTGACCACCGCAGGCGAGGAAACCGTGCTGAGAGTAACGCCTGACAAAATGGTGCTGTGTGCCAACAACCAGGCTCTTTGCTATCTGCCCATTGAATTCACGGACAAGGCGGGCAATCTGAAACCTTACATGGAGCAGCTTGTGGAGGTCGCGGTTGCGGGAGCGGCCACCCTGGCTGGTTTTGGCAGCGCCCTGTGCAAGACCAACGAGGTCTTTGACAAACCGTATCATCATTCCTACCGGGGCCGCTGCCTTGCGGTGCTTCGGGCAGGCAGTACTCCTGGAAAGGCAAAAGTAACTGTAACATCAGCAGGCATGGAGCCTGTAACAATCGAAGTGGAGGTACAGTAAATGGCGAAATTTCGCTTATTTGGCCGTCAGACAGATGAAGTGTCCGAAAGAGAATTGAGCCACAGGCAGCTTGCCCGTGAGGTGGCAGCAGAGGGCATGGTACTTTTGAAAAATGAGGGTGTCCTACCCCTGCAAAATAAGAAAATTGCATTATTCGGCGCAGGTGCCCGAATGACCGTTAAGGGCGGTACCGGTAGCGGTAATATGCAGGAGCGGTACAGCGTCAGCATTGAAGAAGGCTTGAAGAATGCAGGGTTTATGCTTGCTTCCACCCGGTGGATGGATCGTTTTGACGCAGCCTTCGCAGCGGAAAAAGAGGCATGGCGGCTGAGTATTGAAGCTCGCATTAAGGGCTATAAGCCCTGGGAGGTGCAACGGATGTTCGACGAAGTCATTCATGTGACGCCACTGCGCTTTCCCATTGGCGACGAAATTCAGCAGGAAGACTTGCCGGAAGATACGGATACGGCCATCTATGTGATTGCCCGGCAGGCAGGCGAAAGCACCGACCGCCGCTTAGAAAAAGGCGATTATTATCTGGCGGATGTGGAGGAAGCAAATATCCGCACCCTTGCTGAGCACTACGAAAAGGTTCTGCTGGTAATCAACTGCGGCGGAATTTTGGATCTGTCCATTCTGGATGAAGTTCCGGGAATCGGAGCTGTCCTTCACTTTGTGCAGGGAGGTGAGGAGGGCGGCAATGCCTTTGCGGACATCGTCAGTGGCAAGGTCACGCCCTCCGGTAAACTGACCGATACTTGGGCAATAGACTATTACGATTATCCTTGCGCCGAGGAATTTGGCATTCTCGGCGACGTTCTGCAGCAGAATTACCGGGAGGGTATCTATGTCGGTTACCGTTGGTTTGATGCCAATAAGATTGAACCCCGCTGGCCCTTTGGATTTGGGCTGAGCTATGCTGATTTTGAAATCACGGTCCAGAATACACAAATCGTCGGCACCATGGTAACCATAACCGCTTGTGTGCGCAACATAAGCAGTTGCTACTCGGGTAAAGATGTGGTGCAGCTTTACCTCGCAAAGCCGGAGGGTAAGCTCCATAAAGAACATAAGGCGCTTGCTGCATTCCGCAAGACCGGTTTATTGGCACCCGGACAGGAGGAAATCTGCACACTGCAGGTTGACCTGCAGGAGTGCGCTTCTTATGACGAGGAAACTGCCTGCAAATTACTGGAGCAGGGCGAATACGGTGTTTTTATTGGAAGCGATTCCCGTAAGAACGCTCTGTGTGCTGTGCTGACGCTGGAAAAAACTGTAGTCACCGAAAAGCTGACCAACATTCTCCCGATTTCGAAGGAATTTGAGCTGTTTGTTCCTCAAACGAAAGCGCTTGTTTACCCTGCAGAGGTGCAGCATCTAACAATCCAAATGGGTGCATTCGCCAAAAAAGGAATCCACTATGATGCACCCATACCGGTCATTAAAACAAAGCAGACGGGCGAATACCTGAAAACCCTTTCTGATAAGGAATTGATTGAACTGTGTGTCGGTGCCGGCTTTAACGGACTGGGCTATAATGTGACACCCACCACAGTAGGGCGGACCAGCATCAACCTTTTGAAGAAGGGGATTCCGAATGTGAACTTCTCCGATGGGCCAGCCGGACTGAATCTTTGCCCCAAAAACGCCTATACGAAGTTTGGCGTGCCGAACTACGTTGATGAACTTCCTCAGGACTGGCAATGGGGATGGATCCGGAAGATAGAACCCTTTGTCTTGGCAAAACCCGGCAAAGGCTATCGGGTCTATCAATATATGACCTGCTTCCCGGCAGCGACCTTACAGGCACAGACCTGGAATCCCTCCCTGATTGAAGAAGTCGGTCATGCCATCGGCACAGAAATGATTGAGGCCGGCGTGACTCTCTGGCTTGCCCCCGGTCTGAACATCCACCGCAATCCCCTCTGCGGCAGAAACTTTGAGTATTATTCCGAAGATCCTTATGTGTCCGGCATTATGGCAGCATCCGTCACGAGAGGTGTCCAGAGTCATCCTGGTTTGGGTGTTACCATCAAGCACTTCTGCTGTAACAATCAGGAAGACAAGCGGGAGACCGTTTCCGAGAATGTGCCGGAGCGCGCTCTTCGGGAAATCTACCTCCGGGGATTTGAAATCGCAGTTCGGAAGTCCAAGCCCTGGGCAGTAATGACGTCCTACAATCTTGTCAATGGTGTGCACACATTTGCAAGCAATGATCTGTGCACCAAAGCGCTGCGCAATGAGTGGGAATATCAGGGGCTTGTTATGACCGACTGGACCGCCAGTGAGAAAAACCCCGGCGAACATACATCTTGCATCCTTGCGGGCAACGACTTGATCATGCCCGGCCACCCCGGCGCAAAAAAGGAATTGACCGCAGCCCTGAAAAGCGGTCAGATCAAACGTTCTGAGCTGGAAGTTGCCGCGGCAAATGTTCTAAATGTAATTTTCTCCAGCAATGTATGGAGCATAAATGAATAAAGAGGAGATATGGTTATGAAAACACAAGAGCAAATCGATGCAAGAGACCGAAAAGAATTAGCGCAAAGAAAAAAACAGAAAAACAAAAAAGCACTGAAATATGGCTTGCTCCTGACACTGCTTGCCCTGTTCCTTGCCAGCGTAACGGACGAGATCAGTTCTGCCATTGGTGTTCAGGTTCAGTCCAGCGTCGTTACGGAATTCTTTGTCAGACCTCTGAATGTTCCCTACAACGAAGCCATGGCAATGTTCAGCACTGCCACCACATTTTCCTATGCCTTAATGGCGCTGGTTCCTTTCTACAAGGCGCTGGCTGACAAGTTCGGCAGAAAGCCGTTCCTGGTTCTCAACACTCTGGGGATGGGTGTCGGCATGGCTCTGGCCTGGTGGTCTCCCAATATGGTTCTCTATTTCATTGGCTACGGTATGACCGTGTTCTTCGTTCAGCATGACATGCAGATCGTTTATCTGTACGAGATTGTTCCGAAGGAAAGAAGAGCTACCATCTACGGTCTGATCAAAGGCATCAGCACCCTAGGTGTCGTTCTGATCCCCATGCTGAGAAGTTCCGTCATGGGCACCGACACAACGTTGTGGAGAGGTGTGTATTTCCTGCCTGCTCTGATCGCCATCGCTGTTTCCGTCTTCTCTCTGGTGGTTACCCGGGAGTCCAAAACCTTCCTGGATCAGCGGATCTCTTATCTGGAGTCCCCCTATGAATTGCGTCACCCCGAAGTGAAAAAACTGTCCAGGGAAGAGAAGAAAGCGCAGAAGGCAGAGGTTAAGCAGCACAAAACCGGCGTGTTCCATGCGCTGGGTCATCTGTTCAAGAACAAGCAACTTTTTTGGCTTGCCATGGTCAGTTCCACATTCGCGCTGGGCAGCACCACCATCTCCGGCTTTTCCGAATCCATTATGACGGACTTTGGCATGACCTCCGAAGCCGTCAACGAAGCACTGTTGATCTATCCCTTCCTGTATGCCGCATTGATCGTTGGCGCAGGCTTCGTAGGCGACAAGCTGGGCAGAAAGACCATCGTCAGCGTTTGCGGTGCTCTGGCTGTGGGCGGCTTCATCGGCTTCAATATTTCCGCATGGCAGGGAGCGTCTCCCTATCTGGTGGGTATTTTCTACGGCCTGTATCTGGGCTGCTGGTGGATTACCCTGGACTATGTTGGCATGATGGTTGCAGAATCTGCTCCCACCTATAACCGTGGCTCCGTACTGGGTGCCGTGAATCTGATCACCATGGTAGGCAGCGGCATTGGCAGCGTGGTTCCTATTTTCGCGGTACTGCTGTTCGAGCGGATTGGCTTCGGCTATATGACCGCTGTTATGCCATTTGCTTTCATCGGCGTCCTGCTGCTGATCTTCAAGGTCAAAGAAACCAAGGGCGTGGATCTTGACAAGGTTACCTACTAAAAGAAAGCGTTGTGAAGATATATGGCAAATCCGTTTTTACCCTTAAATACCTATATTGCCGATGGAGAACCCCATGTGTTTGGCAACCGGGTATATCTGTTTGGCTCCCACGATAAAGCCGGCGGCGACACCTACTGTATGCGCAACTATGAATTCTGGTCCGCCCCTGTGGAGGATTTGGAAACCTGGAGCTGCAAGGGTGTGTCTTACCGGACAGATCAGGATCCGCTGTATGGGGAAAAGCTGAAATATATGTATGCGCCTGACGTGGTGCAGGGGAATGACGGCAGGTTCTATCTCTACTATTGTATGTCCGGTGAAAAGGGCGCAGGCGGCTATGGCGGACCGATCAGCGTAGCCGTCTGCGATACCCCGGACGGGCACTATGAATACTATGGCTTTGTCCGCAACCCGGACGGCAGCCCCATGTTGAAATATGTCACCTTCGATCCGGCCGTGATCAATGATGCCGGCGTGATTCGGCTCTACTACGGAACATGGTATCCCTTTCATGAGTACGGGAAACTGCTGGAGCCCATTTTCCGCAAGGTTGAAAGCAAGCTGTTCGGTAAAACCGTCGCAGAGATTCGAGCCTGTCCTGACGGGATTATGGGCGCAAACCATGTGATTTTGGCTGACGATATGCTGACGATTGTATCTGAGCCATGCCACATATTGCCCAGCCGGGTAAAGGGGACCTCCTTTGAGAAACATCCTTTCTTTGAGGGAAGCTCCATCCGGAAGATTGGCAGTACCTATTATTTTATTTATTCCTCCAGTAAGGGCCATGAGCTTTGTTATGCCACAAGTCCTTACCCGGACCGGGCGTTTGTTTATGGCGGAACCATTGTTTCCAATGGCGATGTAGGTTATCAAGGTCGACGGGAACGGGACAGGCTGAATGCCACAGGCACCAATCACGGCAGCATTGAGCGTATCAATGGGCAGTGGTATGTGTTTTATCACCGCAATACACATAAATCTGCATATTCCAGACAGGCTTGTGCAGAATCCATCGAGATATGGTCTGATGGAAGCATTCCTCAGGTAGAAATGACCTCACAGGGCATTGGACGCTCTCTGGAAGCAGATCGATCCTATCCTGCGTCCATTTGCTGCAATCTGTACAGCGGATTGATGCCCCACATCGGCAACGGTGTCATAAAGAAAAGCATTCCTTTTATCGCCGAAGAGGATGGTCGGCAAATCGTTGTGGCAACCAATAAAACCCGGATTGTGTATAAATACTTTGATTTGGCAGACGGTGAGTACATTCTCACCATGCGCTGCAAATCAGGCGGCAGTGGAAAATTAAGCGTACAAACAGGTCTTGATGAAGCGATTGCTTCGACAAAACCATCCAAAACCTGGGACGCCATGGAGATCCCCTGCTCTTTCCGGACCGGTATTCAGCCCTTGATTTTGCATTATCATGGCTCAAAGGAATTTAGAATTCAATCACTTTGCCTTCGCAGGAGGAAACGATATGAAAACGGAAATAAATAAAAAATGCGGCATCGTCGCCTTGCTGTTTACCGTATGCAGCGCGATTTCTCTAATCTCAGCGGTTGCTTATTTGATCACGAGTGCGGACGGCGCGCTTTATAATGTCCTTGCGCTGGTATGGCTTGTGACGATTGCTTCCGGCTGTGTACTTGCAGTATTCTCCCATGGGCCCCGCTGGGTATCTTTTGTATACGCCGTGTTTTCGTCCTGGAGTGGGATGGGGCTTGCCTGCGGTTTTAACGTCTGAAACGTCGCACAGCCGGCTAACGCGCTGGTATCTGTACTTGGAACATCTATCCGACAATACCAACAAAAACGCCGGTCAAAATTCTACATTTTGCCGAGAGCAAAAACGAGCCGCTTTCCCGAAAAATCCTCGAAAAAGCGGCTCAAAATGCCTTGGGTAAAGGTACAGGTCCATCGAATTTGCCTGACACGGCAGTTGGCATCTTTTTGTCACGCCTCTAAAAATGGGCGCAAAAAAGCCCGGAAGTCGTTCTGTTTCCCTTCATAGGGACACAAACTGTCACCCCCTGCGAGGGAGCGGAATTGTCCGCTCCCTCATTTCTTCTTGCTTCCTTATGCTGGGAATGGAATGATCTCACTGAGCGGCGGGAGCAGCTTCGGCTGCTGCTCGTCCGGCTGCATGGCGCTGTCCACTGTGCCGATGTCCCGGTAAATGATGCGAACAGACTGGCTGGAATTGCGGGAGTATTTTGTTTCCCGTTCACCGACCTCAATGCGCTGAATAAACAGCCGCAGCAGTTCCGGCGTCAACGTGTCAATCGTCGTATACTGCTTTGCCTTTTCAATGAACGCATCCACGTTTGCTTCGCGCGCCTGAAGCTGTGCCAGACGTTGTTCTTTCTGCGGAATCTGTTCCTCCAGCATACGCTGCTCGTCTGTGTAATCACCGGATAGCATCCGGTACTGCTCATCGGTCACGCGCCCAAGAACAGTGTCTTCATAGAGTCGTTTAGAGTGTATTACATCTCTGATTGATGAAGAATCCTGTAATGCAGAACACGCCGTGGAACAGGCAGGCATCCAGTTTGCAGCTATGTTTGCAGCTATGGATGATGCATATATGCAGGCTCGTGCTGCGGACATCAAGGATGTGGCCAAGCGGATTCTGAATAATCTGCTGGGTGTTGTGGACGGAGGAATCCACTCTGATGTTCCGGTTATTTTGGCAGCGGACGATCTGGCTCCTTCTGAAACCCTGCAGCTGGACAAGTCCAAGATTCTGGGATTTGTCACCATGGGTGGTTCCGGTAACTCTCATACTGCTATTTTGGCCCGTACTATGGGTATCCCTGCTATCTGTGGTGCTGGTGAAGCTCTGGCAGAAGGCTACAATGGCCGTGTTGGCTACATTGATGGTGAAACTGGTCAGCTGATCATCGATCCCGACGCTATGACGCAGGCTGCTCTGAAAGAAAAATATGAAAAACAGCAGGAAACAAAGAAGCTGCTGGAAACCATGAAGGGTCAGGAAGATATTACTCTGGATGGAAAGAAGATGTTGCTGTATTGCAATATCGGTTCTCCCGAGGATGTGGCTGCCGTTCTGGCAAACGATGGTCAGGGTATCGGTCTGTTCCGCAGTGAGTTCCTTTACTTAAGTGCTTCCGATTACCCCACTGAGGATGAGCAGTTCGAGGCGTACCGTAGTGTTGCTGATGCCATGAACGGCAAGCGTGTTGTGATTCGTACTCTGGATATCGGTGCAGACAAGCAGGTGGATTATTTCGATATGAAGGAAGAAGAAAATCCTGCCCTGGGTGTTCGCGCTATTCGTATCTGTCTGAATCGTCCTGAGGTATTCCGCACCCAGTTGCGCGCTCTGTACCGGGCATCTGTTTACGGTAAAATTGCCATTATGTTCCCCATGATCACTTCTGTCTGGGAAGTCAAGGAATGTAAGCGTGCCTGCATGAGCGTTATGAAAGAACTGGAAGCCGAGGGTATTCCCTATGACAAGGATACTGAGCTGGGCATTATGATCGAGACTCCTTCCTCTGTATTTGTGGCCGAGGAACTTGCCAAACTGGTGGACTTCTTCTCTGTTGGCACCAACGATCTGACTCAGTATACCCTGGCCTGCGACCGTCAGGCAAACGATCTGGGTAAGTTCTATGATCCTCATCATCCCGCTCTGCTCCGTGCCATCAAAATGGCTGCCGATGCTGCCCATAAGGCTGGCATCTGGATCGGTATCTGCGGCGAGCTGGGTGCTGACATTTCCATGCTGCCTACCTTCCTGGCTATGGGTATCGATGAACTGTCTGTATCTCCCTCTGCCGTGCTGCCTGTTCGTGCAGCCATCCGCCAGAGCATTGCTCAAACTTGCACGCTGGAGATGCTGGAGTGCTGATGCATGCTTGAAATACTTAAAGCCAATGTGTTAATTGCATATCCAACGCAGGCTTTTCCTGCGTAGGTTCTTCCGGCGTTGGCTCTGCGTGCGGCTGCTCGTAGAGCGTGTAGACGGTTCCGCGCAGACAGCCGCGCTCATCGCGTTCGCGGCTGCGCTTGATGTAACCGGCACGTTCCAGCTCACGCACAGCTTCGCGGATGGCGTCGATGCTCTCTTTGTTGATCTGCGCGAGACCCTGCAGCGTGTAATCCCAATCGTCCGGCAGCGACAGCATCTGCGAGAGGAGTCCTTTGGCCTTGAGAGACAACGTATGGTTGCGAAGATGGTGGTTGGACATGACCGTGTAACCTTTGTTTTTCTCGACACGGAATACAGACATTTTTGTGACCTCCTATGTCTTGGTTTTGAAATATAAAAAAGGAAAAAGCGGCATTTCGACCCTCTTTTCATAAGAGAGCGAAACGCCGCTTCATTTTGTGTATTGGTTTGTTATTCAATATTTCGGCACAATGCGCATAGACCGGTACTGCATCTTGTGGTATGATGCCAGCGTTTGTTGTTTGAGCTTTGCAGAGGAGAGCAATCACCATGCAGTACACCGATAACGAAGCCGCCCTGATCGGCGGCCTGATTTCAAACTATTTCTTCCAGCCGTCCGTGGATGCAAAGCTCCGCGAATCCTATCGCCGGGTGCTGCGCCATCTGCACGAGAATACGCTCTCCGCATCTGATCTGAGCCGCATTCAGAGCGCATTGACCTTCCTGTCGCCGCTCTGCCGGGACACCCGCGAAACCCACAAGGACATGATGGGTGCGACATTAAAAACCGATGCTCTGCTGAGAGCCAGCAGATAAACGACCACCCGCTGCGTTGCAGCGGGTGGTTTGCTTTCTTGCGTCCCAGCATCGCCAAAACGCTGTGATTTCGTCCTGGAGCGGGTGGAGGCTTGCCTGCGGTTTTAACGTCTGAAACATCGCACAGCTGGCTAACGCGCTGGCATCTGTGCTTGGAGTGCACATTCGGCAGGACCAACAAAAACGCCAGTCAAAATCCTACATTTTGCCGAGAGCAAAAGCGAGCCGCTTTCCCGAAAAATCCTCGGAAAAGCGGCTCAAAAAGCCTTGGGTAAAGGTACAGGTCCATCGAATTTGCTAACCTCATTGTACTCTGGCGACGACGTTAAAACAGTGCAGGCTAATTTAGGTCATGCTACGGCACAGTTTACACTTGATGTCTACGGGCATGTTACGCAGAAAATGCGGCAGGAAAGTGCCATGCGGATGCAAGCATTTTATAACCATCTGGAAGTATAATCAACCACCTGTTGCCTGCTCCCGATAAGGGGGAAAAATGGGGGAAATTTTTTGGGCGTTACATTTTCCGAACTTTTTCAGTCGAAAAGCGTGTAGAGGCAAAGAAAATAGCCAGTAATCAGAACAATTACTGGCTATTCACTGGCAGGGGCACAAGGACTTGAACCCTGAGCCTACGGTTTTGGAGACCGCCGCTCTACCAATTGAGCTATACCCCTATATTCATTTCAAATGGTGGGCCTTCGGGGACTCGAACCCAGGACCGACCGGTTATGAGCCGGCTGCTCTAACCAACTGAGCTAAAGGCCCATAATCTTTGAAAATACGATAGCCGCCACATTCGTGACGGCTATCAGTGGCTCCCCCTGTTGGACTCGAACCAACGACCCCCTGATTAACAGTCAGATGCTCTACCGGCTGAGCTAAGGAGGAATATATATGTTGGCACTACCTATTTTCCCGGTCAGTCACCCGACAAGTATCTTCGGCGCATGTGAGCTTAACTTCTGTGTTCGGTATGGGAACAGGTGGACCCTCACACCAATCAGCACCAACTATATATATGTTAACGACCTCTCGGTCGGTAACAACTGATTCAGCATGCCGCGCTTTTAAAAAGGTGGTGACCCGTACCGGATTCGAACCGATGTTAAAGGCGTGAGAGGCCTCTGTCTTAACCACTTGACCAACGGGCCAGCATGCTCTATATAAAGCGGAAACCGCTTATATACATGGTCCGCCTTCAGGGACTCGAACCCGGGACCCACTGATTAAGAGTCAGTTGCTCTACCAACTGAGCTAAAGGCGGATGATGGATTACACCCTGAAAACCGAACACCATGGAAGTTCTGCAAATCGGAAAGCACTTTATAGAGCCTGCTAACTACCAATTGTAGGTCAAGCCCTCGGCTTATTAGTATCAGTCA